>Ga0302319_10000114_pt1 | contig 159406 bp, 123 predicted proteins | sample Bog_T0_2_FD_203319 | JGI IMG/M metagenome (GOLD analysis project Ga0302319, IMG submission 203319) | Peat permafrost microbial communities from Stordalen Mire near Abisko, Sweden - Bog_T0_2 | ecosystem: Environmental > Terrestrial > Soil > Wetlands > Peat | place: Sweden: Abisko, Stordalen...
GAAGGGTGAACCGATTCAGTGACCAGGAGGCTTGCTCTTCTTGAAGGAGGGGAACCGCCACCGTAGCACGGGAAAATGTGCGATGCCGCGAGTATCCGGTCACCGGGCTTCCCGGTTTTGTTCAACAACAGCTTCTCCGGCTGGGAGGGCTTCGAACGCGCCGTCGGCCTGCTCTGGCGGCCGACCTCCTTCGGCGAGAGCCTGTACTACGACCAGCAGGGCACCCTGGTGCGCGAAGCGGCCGGGAAGGGCCGACCGATGGGGCACGGCGGGATCTACGATTGGCGCATGACCGTGCGCGACCAGGAGAATCCCATCACCGCCGGCATGCCTCCGGTATGGATGCACCGGCTGGATGAACTCTACCACGGGCAGCGCGGACCGGCCAAGGATGTCCACATCCTGCTGAGCGCCTATTCCGACAAGACCAAGGGCGGCACCGGCTTCGACGAGCCCATCGTGTGGTGGGTGCCGGTCGGCAAGGGCAAGGTGCTCACCGACGTCATGGGCCATGTCGGCGACACCGCCTGCCTGTCCTGCGTCGGCTACCAGACCACCCTGCTGCGCGGCATCGAATGGCTGGCCACCGGCCGCTGCACCACCGCCATCCCCGCGGACTTCCCCACCAGCGAGAAGACCAGCCAGAACTATCCCGGCGGCCTGGTGAAATCGCTGGTCCCCCCCGCGACGGTGCAGGAATCGCTGAGCATGTTCAAGCTTCCGCCCGGCTACCATATCGAAGTGGTTGCGCAGGAGCCGATGATCATCAATCCGGTCTGCTTCGCCTGGGATGGCGATGGCCGCATGCTGGTGTGCGAGATGCGCACCTACATGACCAATCCGGATGCCAAGGGCGAGGATGAGCCGAAATCGCGCGTCTCGATGCTGACCGATACCAAGGGCGATGGCATCTATGACAAGGCGACCACCTATGTCGACGACCTCGTGCTGCCGCGCATGGTGCTGCCGTTGGATGATCGCGTGGTGATCGCCGAGACCTACACCGGCAAGTTCGTCTCCTACAAGGACAAGGATGGCGATGGGATCGCCGATGAGCATGTCATGGTCTACGATGGCGGTCCATCGCGCGCCAACCTCGAGCATCAGGACAGCGCCCTGCTCTACGGCACCGACAACTTCATCTATACCGCGCAGACCGGCAGCCGGCGCTTCCGCGTCGGCGCCGACCTGATGTGGACGGCCGATCCGATCTATGGCCGCGGATCCCAATGGGGGCTGGCGATGGATGACATGGGGCGCCTCTACAGCTCGACCGCCGGCGGCGAGAATCCGGTATTCGGATTCCAGCAGCATCCCAGCTACGGTGCGCTGACGCTGCCCGGGGAGCAGGCGGATGATTTCGCCGAAGTCTTCCCGCGCATGCAGATCGTCGACGTGCAGGGCGGCCTGGGACGGGTCAAGCCGATCATCGGCACGCTCAACCACATCACCGGCTGCGCCGGCCAGTCGATCTACCGCGGGGACCGCCTGCCGGCCGACCTCTTGGGCGATTACATCCTGCCGGAGCCGGTAGGACGCCTGATCCGCCGCGGCAAGGTGCAGGTGATCGATGGCAAGCGCGTGCTGGTCAATGCCTACCCGCAGAGCGAATTCATCACCTCGACCGATCCCGCGTTCCGCCCGGTGTGGACAGCGACCGGTCCGGATGGCTGCCTCTACATCGGCGACCTGCACAACGGCATCGTCCAGGAGGGCAACTGGACCCGGCCCGGCTCCTACCTGCGCGAGATGGTCGATCGCGATGGCCTGGGCAATTACATCGGCCATGGGCGCATCTACCGCCTGGTCAATGATTCGGCCAAGCCCGGACCGCGTCCCGCCATGCTCAAGCAGACCCCTGCGCAGCTGGTGCAGTACCTCTCGCATGCCAACGGCTGGTGGCGCGACACGGCGCAGCAGTTGATCGTGCTGCGGCACGATAAGAGCGTGGTGCCCGCCCTCCAGCAGCTGGTGCGTGGCGGCACCGCCCCCTTGGGCCGCGTCCACGCCCTGTGGGCGCTCGATGGCCTAGGTTCCACCGAACGTGATGTCCTGGTCGCCGCGCTGGGGGACAGCGATGCGCGTGTACGCGCCACCGCGGTTCGCATCGGCGAAGGCCTGCTGCGCCAAGGCGATGCGGAACTGCTCTCCAAGCTCAAGCCGCTGGTCGCCGACAAGGATGTCGATGTCGTGGTGCAGCTGGTCGACTCCCTGCGCTTCAGCAAGGATCCGGCGGCCAAGCAGATGATCCTCGATGCCAGCGCACGCTTCATCGGCAACGAGATCGTCACCGCGTCGTCGCAGCAGAGCCTGCGTTTCGACCCCGACCATCCCACGCCCTTCAACGCCCAGCTCGACCCGGCCTCGATGGTGCTGGCCAAGAAGGGGCATGACCACTTCACCCAGCTGTGCTTCGCCTGCCATGGCCAGGACGGCAAGGGCGTGGTCACCAATGACGGCATGCGCATGGGCCCGCCGCTGGCCGGTTCGCCGCGCGTGCTGGGCAGCAGGGAGGGCATGGTGCGCATCGTCCTGCATGGGCTGCAAGGCGATGTCGACGGCAAGACCTTCACCGGCTTCATGCTGCCGATGAAGGCCAACGACGACCAGTGGATCGCCGAGGTCTGCACCTATGTGCGCACCGCCTTCGGCAATACCGCCGGAGCGGTCACCAAGGAGGATGTGGCGCGCATCCGCGCCGCGACGGCGGAGCGCACCCAGCCATACAACCTGCCTGAGCTCGGACTCTGGCTGGCCGTGCCGACCTCGGTGATGAAAGGCTGGACCTTCAGCGCCTCGGTCAACAGCGGCAGGGCGTCGGCGGCCGCCGATGGCGATCACGGAACGCGCTGGGACACCGGGACCGGCCAGGCCGCCGGGCAGTGGTTCCAGATCGACATGGCCAAGCCGATGGTGGTCTCGCAGCTGACCCTCGATTGCGCCGGGTCCGCGAACGACTACCCGCGTGGCTGGGAGGTGCGCTGCAGCGCCGATGGCCAGACCTGGTCCCAGCCGCTGGCGAAGGGCGAGGGCAATCAGGCGGTCCTCGCCATCCCGCTACCGGCCGGCACCATGGCCCGCTATCTGCGCGTCATCCAGACCGCGAGCGGGAAGACCGGTCTGTTCTGGTCGATCCATGAACTGACGGTCTACGGCACGGAGAAGAAGTAGGCCGCACGCCTGGCGGCCGGGCAGGGAAGGCGTCCACCGATCCGCACCCTGCGCAGCTCCGCTGGCAGGTCGGCCGGAGCACAGCCAGGCGCGCTCCTAGCGGCCCGCTGGTGCGATCTCCATCGGCTCGACCGCGGCGCCCTCGACCAGCTGGGCGCTCGGATTGGCGATGATCAGGTCGCTCTGCGATATGCCGCCGCTGATGCCGATCTGCCTGCCGTAGTCACCAGCCACCAGCACCGGCTGGAAGTGCACGTGGCTGTCGCGGACCAGCGCCAGGCGGTTCCCCTCGCTGTTGAAGATGAGCGTCGAACCCGGCACCAGGAGCGGCGGCGAGGCGATCGGGACGCTCACCTGCACCTGCACGTACATGCCGGCGAAGAGCTGGCCCGTCGGGTTCTTGACCTGCACCTCGATGCGCAGCGTCCGGGTGGTGGAATCGATCACTCCTGCTGTCCGTGTCACCAGCCCTTCGATCAGCTGGTCGGGATGCTCGCGCACGATGATATGCACCGTCTGGCCGACCTTGACCTCGAAGGCGTTGGTCTGCGGCACGTCGACATAGATGCGCAGGAGATCGATGCGGTTGATGCGGAACAGCGGCTTGGCGCCGGGTGCGCTGCCGGAGGTGACCAGGGAGCCGACCTCGGTGTTGCGCGCGGAAATGACCCCATCGAAGGGGGCGACCATGGTCTCGAAGGTGCGCAGCTCGGCGAGACGGCGCTGGTTCGCCTCGGAGACCAGCACATCCGCCTGCGCCGCTTCCAGTTCGGCGCGGGAGACCTCATCAGCCGCCAGCCGTTCGCTGTATTCCTGCTCGGAGATCACCTTCTGATCGCGCAGCTCGGAATAGCGCTTGAGCGTGATGGCGGTGAGCGCGTTGTTCGCCTTGGCGGTCAGGACACGCGCCTTGGATTGCACCAGCGTAGCCTCTGCCTGGTGCAGCTCCTCATCGACCTCCGGCGTCTCGATGGTGCAGATGGTCGCTCCGGCATGGACCACGTCGCCGATGTCCACCTTCCAGCTCTTGAGATAGCCGTTGGTGCGGGCGAACAGATCCGATGCCTGGTCGGCGACGCAGTCGCCGGGCAGCAGCAGCTCCTTCTTCGCCGCACCGGGCTGGGCATGGACCACCGCGACCTGCTGTGGCGCGGTGCGGATATGATCGGCTTCCCCCGCCAGCGCCTGCTCGCGCAGGAAGTGCGGGCGGAAGCCGATGGCGAACAGCATGCCCAGGCCGAGCATGCCGAGCACCAGGACGAGCATGACCGTGCCAGTGCGCGGCCGCTGGCTGTGATGCAGGGACAGCAGGCCTGCTCCCGGCGCCTCGGCGCCTGGAGCACGTGAGCCGGGACCGGGTGGCGTGCTGCCATGCGCGGCGGCGTCGCTCCCAGTCGTATCGTTCTCAGCGTCCATGTCGGTATTCCTTATTCATGGTCGGCGGGGAGTTCGTGCGCTGCCACCTCGTCGGTCGAAGGCGGCACCGGCTCGGACGCAGGCCGCCGGCGATGCAGCGCGCTGTAGGCGACGGGAACGAAGAAGAGCGTCGCCAGGGTGGCGCATAGCAGGCCGCCGATGACCGCCCGCCCGAGCGGGGCATTCTGCTCGCCGCCCTCGCCCAGGCCGAGCGACATCGGCATCATGCCGATGATCATCGCCAAGGCAGTCATCATCACCGGTCGCAGGCGCGTCACCCCTGCGAGCCAGGCAGACTCGGCCGCACCCAGGCCGTCGCGGATGCGATCGTTGGCGAAGGTCACCACCAGGATGCTGTTGGCCGTCGCGACGCCGATGCTCATGGTCGCTCCCATCAGCGAAGGGACGCTGATCGGGGTGTCAGTGACGAAGAGCATCCACAGGATGCCCCCCAGGGCTCCGGGCAGGGCCATGAGGATGATCAGCGGATCGATCCAGCTCTGGAAGTTCATCACCATCAGGAAGTAGACCAGGACGACCGCGAAGATCAGGCCGAAGGCCAGCCCCTGGAACGAACGGTTCATGCTCAGCGCCTGCCCGCGCACGGTGAAGGTCGTGCCGCGGGGCAGCGTCGGCGTCAACTTGGCGATCACGCGGTCGACACCGGCCGAGACCCGGCCGAGATCTCGATCCTGGACGTTGGCAAGCACGTCGTATGTCGGCGCGGTATTGTAGTGGGTGACGTTGGTCGGCGCCTGCCCATGGCTGATATGCGCGAGGTTGCCGAGCAGCTGCGGATTGGATAGCGCATCGGTGGTGATCGGCGTGTTCGCCAGCGCCGCCGCCGAGTCCATGTGGAACTGGGGCGTCTGGACCGCCAGGGTGTACTCCACACCCGATTTCGGATCGAGCCAGTAGTTGGGCGAGATGACGCCGCTCGAGCTCAGGGATACGATCAGCGTGTTCGCCACGTCCTTCTGCGCCAGATGGAGCTGGCTGGCGAAGCTGCGGTCGACATCGACATGCAGCTCCGGGGTATTGGGCACCTGTTGCAGGTGCACATCGACCGCACCAGGCACTTCCGACAGCTCCTTGCGCAATTGCTCGGCGATGCGCAGGTTCTCCGCCTGATTGCCGCGCGGTCCGGCGATCTGGACGTCGATGGGGGCAGGCAGACCGAAATTGAGCACCTGCGTCACCATGTCCGGCGGCTGGAAGTAGACCATCAGCTCGGGAAAGCTCTTGGCGAAGCGGCTGCGCAGGGCGCGCACATATCCGGCGGTCGGAGCATGTCCGGCATTGAGCGTGATCAGCACCTCGCCATCCGCTGACGAGATCAACGACCCATCGCTGAGGGCCAGGTTGATGCCGCTGTTGGGGATGCCCATGTTGTCGATCTGGTTCTTCAGATCGGCGGCGGGAATGATCTCGCGTACGGCCTTCTCGACCCGCGCCAGGTAGAGCTCGGTCTCCTCGATGCGCGTTCCGGGCGGGGCTCGGACATGGAAGCGGATCTGCCCGGCATCGACGGTGGGGAAGAAATCATGGCCGAGCAGGGGATAGATCACGCAAGAGCCCGCCACGAAGAGCGTGAACATCACCATCGACACCAACCGATGGTCCATCGCCCAGCCGAGATAGCGGCCGTAGAGCGAGCGCAGCGCCTCGAACAGCTGGTTGAAACCATGGTGGATGCGGCCTGCCCACCCCAGGGGCCTGGCGCCATCGTCCTGGCCATGGCCATGCTCATGGACCAGGAGGTACTGGATCATGGTCGGCACCAGGGTGCGCGAGAGCAGGTAGCTGGTGAGCATGGCGAAGACCACCGCCAGGGCCAGGGGGACGAACAGGCTCTTGGCCGTCCCGGTGATGAAGACGATCGGCACGAAGACGATGCAGATGCACAGCGTCGAGACGAACGCCGGGACGGCGATTTGGTGCGCACCATCCAGGATCGCAGTGACCAGCGGTTTGCGCGCAGACAGATTCAGGTGGATGTTCTCGATCGTCACCGTCGCATCATCGACCAGGATGCCGACCGCCAGCGCCATGCCACCCAGGGTCATGACGTTGAGGGTCAGGCCGCAGGCATTGAGGGCGATGATGGAGACCAGGATCGAGAGCGGTATCGATACCACCACGATCAGCGTGCTGCGCCACGAGCCGAGGAAGAGCAGGATCATCAATCCGGTCAGGCCTGCGGCGATCACGCCTTCCTTTACCACTCCGGCGATCGCAGCGCGGATGAACACCGACTGGTCGGCGAGCAGCTCGAGCTTGAGCTCCTTGGGCAGGGTGGCCATGAGGTCCGGCAGGCGGTTGCCGATGCCCTTGATGATGTCGAGGGTGGAGCCACCGCTTTTCAGGATCGGCTGCAGCACCCCCCGCTTGCCATCGACATTGACGATGTTGGTCTGCGGGATGAAGCCGTCACGGACATTGGCGACATCGTGCAGGTAGATCGTGCGGCCTGCGATGGTGCGGATGGGCAGATCATTGATCGCCTCCACCGTCGTCGGGCTCGAATTGAGCCGCACATTGTATTCCTGCTGCCCGATCTTGGCGGTGCCGGCAGGCAGGATGAGGTTCTGGGCGTTGACCGCATCGACGATGTCGTTCGCCGAGAGCTTCCAGGCGAAGAGCTTCTGCGGATCGATATCGACCATCACCTGGCGGAAGCGTCCACCGTAGGGATAGGGGATCTTCGCACCTGGCACGGTCGCCATGCCAGGGCGGAAGAAGTTGGTCGCGAGATCGAACAGCCGCTGCTCCGACAGCGATCCGTCGCTGCCGAGCGATGCCTGCACGATCGGCACGTTGGTCGCGCTGTAGCGCAGGATGATCGGCGGGAAGGTGCCGGGGGGCATGCCCCGCAGCGTCGCCTCGGCGGTCGCCGAGACCTCGGCGACCGCCGCCTCGATCCTGGCGCCCGGCTGCAGGAAGATCTTGATCACCGCAGTGCCGTTGAGCGACTGGCTTTCGATATGTTCGATGTCATTGACCAGCGACACCAGCACGCGTTCGAACGGGCTGACGATCCGCTGCTCGATCTCATCGGGGGCTATGCCGGCATAAACCCACACCACCGCCACCACCGGGATCTCGATCTCCGGGAAGATGTCGGTGGGCATCCGCGAAATGGTGACCAAGCCGAAGATGGCGATGAGGATCGCCAGCACCACGAAGGTATGCGGCAGCCGGAGCGCAAGCCTGACGATCCACATTCAGCCGGCCCTTCCCATGGTAGAGTTGCTTCCCGACCGCGCTGGCAGCCCGGCCGCAGGGCCGCCGCGGCCGATGTGGGTCAGATGCCCGGCCGGTGAGGTCGGAGGGCTGAGAGATGGCATGGCAGGGACGTGCAGGCAGGTCATGAAGCGGATCATTCCGTGAGGATGTGGTTGAACAGCATATCGACGAAGCGCTTGAGCGGCTCGACGGACTTGTCGATCTTTGCCCTCAGGATGGCTCCTTCCCATGAATTGAGCGTGAAAGCGGCCAGTTTCCTGGCATCGGCAATCTTCGCCAGCTCCCCTGCCGCCTGGGCCTGCTCCAGGCACGAAGCCACCCGCCCCTCCCAGCGCACCAGGACGTCGGCGATGCGGCGCCGCAGGCGGGCGTTGCGGCTCGCCAGCTCCAGCCCGAGGGTGCCGAACAGGCAGCCGCGCGTGCAACCGCTCAGGCGCTGGCCTTCGATGCTGGATTCGAAATAGCTCCGCAGCCGGGCCAGGGGCGGCGGCGCGAGATTGCCCAGATGCTGCTCGAGCTTGAGCTCCAGCTCATTGGCCGCGTTCTCGATGATGGCGATGCCGAGATCGTCCTTGCTCTTGAAGTAGTAGTAGAACGATCCCTTGGGGATCTTCGCCTCCTTGAGCACCGCATCGATGCCTGTGCCATTGAAGCCGTTGACGCGCAGCAGCTGGCTGGCGATGCCGACGATCGCTGCACGGGTCTCAAGCTTCGCCATGGCCGCATAGTAGACCAGTCGTCTAGTAGGTCAAGCTCGCACAGCCGGTCGGGATGCCCTGCGGTCGCCCGCCTGGAGCCGACGTCCCGTTAGAGCTTGAACTCGCCGACCATGGTCTGCAGCTCGCCGGCGATCTGCACCAGGGTCTGCGCCGACTCCCTGGTCTCCGACGCCGAGGCGCTGGTCGTCCGAGCCGCCGAGACCACATGATCGACGTTCTCGGCGCTGGTGCGGGCGCTGGCGGCGACGCCGATGATGTTCCTGTTCATCTCTCCGGTGGTCGCAGCCTGCTCTTCGACCGCGCTCGCGACTGAGGTCAGGATATCGCTGATGCGCGTCACCTCGTTGGCGATCGCATCGATGGCCGTCGCCGCCGCCTTGGATTGGCTCTGGAATCCCGACATGATCTGGGCCGTGCTGGCGACCGCCGCCGCCGTCTGGCGCGCCAGCTGCTTGACCTCGTTCGCCACCACCCGGAAGCTCATGCCGGCCTCGCCGGCGCGCGCGGCCTCGATGCTCGCATTGAGGGCGAGGAGGTTGGTCTGCTCGGCGATGGTCGAGATGTTCTTCAGCACCACATCGATCTGCTTGCTCGAATGCTCGAGGTGTCCAACCAGGCTGTTCGCGTCGGAAGCCTTGCGCGATGCCTGGGTCGAGATCTGCGATGCCCGCACCGCGCTCGATGAGAGCTCCTTGATCGAGGCTTCCATCTCCTCTGCGCCGCTGGCGATGCTCTCGATCGCCAGCGATACGTTCTTGGTCGATGAGCCGATGACGCTCGCCTGCTCGGTTTCCTGGCTCGCCGAGGTCGAGAGCTTGGCGCTGATCAGCTCAAGCGCCGCCGCGCGTGCATGCACGCCGCCCGCCAAGGCGACCACCCGCGTCAGGGTGCCTTGCAGCCGCGACACCGTCTGATTGAGCGAGCGCGCCATCATGCCGACCTCGTCGTTCCTGGTTGCCGGCGCTTTGCTGGTGAAATCGCCCTTGCTGACCTGCTCCAGAATCCCGGCCATGTCGGTGAGTGAACGCGACAGCGAGCGCATCAGGCGGATGGCCGTGATCAGCGCGACGATGAACACCAGAGGCAGCAGGATCGAGAGGATGATGACTGCCTGCGTAGTGCTGTCGCTGAAGGCCTGCGAACGGTCATGGGTCAGCTGGGTGAGCGCCGCATCGATCTGATCAGCCAGGTCGGTGGGCGGCCGGTCGAGTCCATTGACCGCGGCATCCGCGATACGTCCATCCCACGCGGGACCGGCCTCGGCATGCCTCATCGCGTCGAGGTATTTCGCCATCAGGCTGCGGTGGGCATCATGCAAGCCCTGCACCAGGGCATGGACATGGGCATCGGAGCATGCCGCTTCCAGGTTATCGAGGTCCTTGTCCACGATCTGGGCCTGGCCTTTGAAGGCAGCCGCGTAATGGGCGCGCTGGTCTGCATCCTGTCCACGCAGCAGGTAGTCCTTCCACTCCTGCACCTGCTTCTTGAAATCGCTCTCCATGAGCCTGGCCTGATCCAGCTGCGCCACCTCTTCGTGCAGCAAGGCATCGAAGAGCGCCTGCTGGCTGAGCAGCCGGCAGATCAGGAAGGCGGATGAGGCGATCGCCAGCACCGTCATCGCCAGGACGATGCCATTCACTTTGAAGACGATTGAGCTGTTGGCAGTCATGCACTACAGGATAGCCCGGAATCGCCGCTTACTCAACGGGCACTTTCCCGATGCCCTCCAGCGGGGCCAGCTTCGGCGAGGCGCCTCCCGGCAGGGGCTGGTCGCTGAGCGCACGGCGTTCCACCGCTGCATGAGCTGCCTGGCCGAGCATGACCGCTTACACTGACCGTCGCGACGGTCGGCAGCTACTGCGTTTCGGGTCCTCTCAGGCTATCGGCCGGCTCTCGGACCAGCGCCCACCCAGCGCAATGAGCAATTGCCAGTTGGCGCCTTCGCGATGGCTGGTCCAGGTCGCGAAGGCGACGCAGGTCTTGGCGACCGGCAATTCATGCAGCCAGTCGACCGCCAGCCGCTCATTGACCTCGTTGAGGACGATGGCGATGCCGATCTGGCTGGGCGGAGGCGGCTTGAGTGCGACCTCGGAATCGAGCCGGGTGGAGGCGATCTCCTCGGCGACCGCCTTGGCAGGCAGGTCCTTGAACGCAGAGCGATCGACAGCGCCATGCTCATCCTTGAGCAGGTCCTCGGCACGGCTGCGGATCGCCGCGATGTTGGCCTTCTGGCCATAGGCGAGGAGCCGGATGGTGATGGGCTTGATCAGCACGACCGCATGGTGCCCATTGAGCGCCTGAAATCCAGTCGCTCCTCCTGCGCCAGGATGGAGTTGCCGGGCCAGCGCCGGGGCTCAGGGGGATGCTGCTGATTTCTTCGCCTTGCTCCCCGGCGTCTGCACGATCTGCGCCCCGATGCGGTCCTTGCCCACGGCGATATCATCGATCCATGAGACGAATCCCGTGCCGGCCCCCTGGTAGTTGTTCCAACCGAATGACAGGCTCTCGAACACCTCGGGGATCTCGGCTCCGGTGAAGTTCCCTTCGCCTTTGTGCAGGGCTGCGTCGGGGATCTCCTTCCCCTCGATGAACAGGCGGTAGGTCTGGGTCTTGAAGTCGACGTACCATTCCGCCAGCGTCCATTCCGCAGAATACTGGTACAGGTATTTGCTGCCGGTGGCGAATTCGGGGCGCTTCCGCGGCTGGACATTGTAGATGTACTGGTAGGTGCCCTTGGGACCGAGGACGGTGTCGAGCACGCGCACCTCGATGGCATCCTTGAACAGCGGGCTCTGGGCCGAACCGGCGACCAGCGTCGAATGGATGACGGGGAAGTTGCCGGCTCCGTGGGGTGTGGGCGCGGGCAGCTGGACCTTGAAGAACAGCCGTCCCCAGTGCTGTCCGCCGAGCGCGGTGATCGGCGGGCCCTGCATGGTGATCCGCCGAGGACCGTTGGTCGCGGCCTCCATGCGCAGCGACTTGTCGCCGCTATGGGATACGCCGGCGACCACGGCCACCGCGCCGGTCTTGGTGAAGCCCTTGGGGATGTCGCCCACCGCCGTGGTCTCGAAATCCTCCATGATCGCGAGCCGGGCCGCGGTCAGCGGCACGATGGCGTCCGAGTCGCCGTCCGCAGGCGCATGCAGCGCTGGATCGGCGGCAGGCGCGAGGGCCGCGCTGGCCATGAGCAGGAGCATGAGGAAGCGAGCGGAGCAGGCGGTGATGTTCATGTTCGGTCGGCTGGTTGAGGGTGGTGGCTGCGGCAGGGATATCCGTCACCAGGCGTCCAGCGTGAACCCGCCAGGCAGCGAAGAAAGCGGCAACCACTGCGGCTCCCGCCGGGTGTGCGCTCCCCCATGCCGCCAGCCCCGCGCGCCGCGCTGCCGTCGAATCACCCGCAGGTGGGTAGCCGCAGCAGGGTTGCGGGGCATCGACGGCTCACCCTCGGCCTCAGGCCGAGTATCCTGGCTGGACCAGGTATGCATCCGCGAGGCCGGACCCCGCCCCTCGTTGTGCCACGCTCGGCGGCTTCTAGGCTGCGCGGGGCCGCCAGCGCACCAAGGCCGATACACGACCGTCTGGCGCGCAGATGGCGGGAAACCAGGGGATGAGCCGATGATCACCACCTCGAGATGCTGCCTCATCACCCTGACGCTCCTCCTCGCCGGAGCCGGCCTGCATGCCGCCGACTACTTCCCCCCGCCCGATGCGGAGGGCGGCTGGCGGACGGTCGCCGATGCGTCAGCCATGCGAGCCGCAGCCGGCATGGACAAGGTCAAGCTCGACCAGGCGTATGAGCAGGCCCAGCGCTGCTGCCAGAATGGCGGACTGCTGGTGGTGCGGCATGGCTACCTCGTCCTCGAGCGCTATTGGGGCCGCGGCAACCGCATGGCGAACCCGGACATGGCTTCCACCGGCAAGGCCTTCACCTCCATCGCCTGCGGCATCATGCTGGAGGAGAAGCATGCCCAGATCCCGGACGGGCTCGATCAGAAGGTGTTCACCCCGGCCTACTTGCCGGAAGCCTTCCCCCTCGACGACCCGCGCCGGGCCGACATCACCCTCGGACAGCTGCTGTGCATGACTGGCGGCTACCATGGCGAGGGTACCGCCCCGGGGGTGGTGAACGGCGCGGTGGTGCCATTGAAACCGGTTCCGGGCCAGGACCTGAAGGATCTCGACCTCAGCTCCCTCCATACGGTGCTGTGGACGAACCCGGGAGCCGGCTATTCCTACTCGTCGCCCGAGCCGCACATCGCCTCGATGGTGCTCCGGCGGGTCACCGGCATGGAGCTGAAGGACTACATCAACGAGCGGATCGGCAAGCCGTTGGGCTGGGGGGCGTGGAACTACTGCCTGTTCCGCGGCGCAATCACCCTGCCGCATGCCAATGGCGCCGGTAGCATCGCGCTGCATGCGACCGACGCGATGCGCTTCGCCTACCTGCTGCTGCACCAGGGCCGATGGAAGGAGAAGCAGATCGTCCCGTCCGACTATGTCGAGAAATGTGGCAAGCCGTCACCCTACAATCCGCACTGCCCATTCAGCCTGATGTTCGAGAACAATTCCGATGGCCATGTCGCCGGCGCGCCGAAAGATGCCTACTGGAAATCCGGTGCGGGCGGCTTCTGCCTCTATGTCGTGCCGTCCCTGGATCTGGTGCTCTACAAGATGGGCGGCAATGACGGCCAGTACAAGGAAGAGCTGACCGGCATCCCCCAGCCTGCCTACGATGGCTCGCGCGACTCATGGAAACCGATTCCCCGCACGCCCTTTCACGACGGTTCACTCGGCGGGGATGATGGCCTGCGTCGGGTGCTGGAGATGGTATCCGCCGCCACCCTGGACTGATCCGGCAGAAAGCCTGGCGGCAGTGCGATGCGCTGGGGGCGCCTATCGCCGCCCCCGTTCGGCGGCTACTCCCGCTTGGCGGCTAGGCGGCTGCTCCCGCTTGGCGGCTAATAGATCGGTTCGAGCGATGGCATGAAGCCGTTCGCATTGACCTTGCGCTTGTAGACCGTGTCCCGGCTGAGCACGAACAGCCAGCCCAAGTCCGGTCCGGAGAGCGCGACGCTGGTGATCGCCGCGCTGGTGGGCGCGAGCACCAGGCCGACTGGACGGCCGTTGGGATCGAAGACCTGCACTCCTTGCTGCGAGCTGCAGTACCAGCGGCCGCGGGTATCGCAGATCATCGCATCGCCCTTGCCCTCCTGGATGCGGCCGAATGAACGGTACGGCATGACCGGCATCTTGGCCGACAGGTCGCCATTCGCCTCCACCCGGAACGCCCACACGGCGGTGGATCCATAATCGGATACCGCCAGGGTCTCCTGGTCGGGTGACAGGGCGATGCCATTGGGCGCCGGGATGCCGGTGTCGACGACCCGGCTCTTCCCGGCGCCTTCCACCAGCACGACCTGATGGCGACCGGTGTCCGTGACGTAGATGTGGCCCTTGTGGTCGACCACCAGGTCATTGCATCCGATATCGGTCGCGAGCACCTCGAGCGCGCCGGCCGGGTTTATCGCGACGATGCGTCGTTCGCGGTTCTGGCAGGCATACAGCCTGCCGTCCGGTCCGAACTTCATGCCGCTGATGCCGGTGGCATCCTTGTTGTAGACGCTGGCCGTGCCGTCAACGGCGACCTTGTGCAGTCCGGTCCCGCCACCCAGATCGCTGAAGTAGAAGTTGCCATCGGCGTCCGTGCAGGCTGCGTCGGCCGCCTTCATGCCATCGGCCACCACCTGCCAGTCCTGGCCATCGATCATCAGTCCGGCAAGCGACAGGTCCTGCTTGACCTCGGGGACCGGTGCCGGATGGGCATCGTCCCTGCGCCACAGCCAGCGCAAGGCATCGGGCAGCAGGGATCCCAGCTGCTTGCCGCTATGGCCGCCATCACCGAAGACCGCCTTGAAATCATAGCCGGCAAAGTGCAGGGCGGCCGCCATCTCGCGGTTGGCGTATGGCCAGCTCCCATGCACATTGTCGAGATCGTTGTCGCCATCCTGGAGGAAGATGCGCAGCGGCTTGTGCTCGGTCTTGCGGATCGCCGAGGGGTACCAGTAGCCGCCCTGGATGTTGGTGAAGCTGCCGATGCCGGTGATCACCTTGCGGAAGGCGTCGGGCCTGAACCAGGCGACCGTGAAGGCGCAGATGCCGCCGCTCGATATGCCGACCACGGCGCGGTCCTCGGGCTTGGGGCTGATCTTCGCCAGCTTGGCCACCTCGGGCAGCATCTCCTCGATGAGGAAGCGCGCGTAGGCATCATCGGGGGTATCGTATTCGAAGCTGCGCGTGCTTCGGCCATGGCCCTTGGGCGTCACCGGGTGCACCGTGCCGGGATCGACGAACAGCGCGACCATCGCCGGCACATCCTTCTTGGCGATCAGGTTGTCGAGCACGATGGTGGCGCGGAAGCCGCTCTTCACGCCGACCGCCCCGCCGCCATCCTGGAAGACGATGAGCGGATACTCCTGGCCGGCATCGAAGCCGGGGGGCAGGTAGATCCAGTAGCGCCGGTCGGTGCCGGGGAAGATGCGGCTCTCCTTCCAGCTGAATTCCTTGACGCTGCCCTTGGGCACCCCCGGCTGCTCCTGCGAGTCGGGACCGAGCGGGTAATCATCCGCCGCGAATGCGGGGCTGAGCGACAGGACCAGGGCGACGAGCGCGCTGGCGCGGACCAGGGACCAGGTCATCGGCGAATCCTCCGTTACGTTCATGACATCGACGCAGCTGGTGGCATCATGGATGCACAACGCGCGTGCGGTTCCGTGGCCGCACCGATGCCGCTGGCCTGTAGGGGCGCGCAGGCCGATGCGCTCTCAGCCATCCCTGCCTAGGGCCTGGAGCGGATATCGACATCGCTGACGACCAGGCTGCCCGACTGCTTGCCATTGTAGACGCCGATCTGCAGTTCCTTGGCTTGATCGAGCTCGCCGATGGTGCCGGTATTCTTCCACTGGGTCTCTGCGCTCTTGAAGGTCGCCTTCGAGAGGTCGAAGACCACCCGCTGCGGAGCCTTGCTGTGCGCGGCGATGGCGACCCGCTCGCTTTCATGGAAGGTCCATGACTTGCCGGTCTTGATCGCGATGGTGAGCGGAACGACGAAATCGTTGGGGTTGGTGACCTCGATGATGATCACACCCGATGCCGGCACGATGGTGCCGGTGATGGTCTTGCGCACTGCCGATTTGTCCTTGTCGCCGCCAGTGAAGGCGATCGACAGATTGGCTGGCTGGCTTTCCGTACCTTGCTGCAGAGTGAGCGCATTGGTATAGTCGGGCGCCTCGCTCACCCAACCGTGCAGTTCGACGTGCTTGACCTCGCTGAGACCCGCCGTCGGGTCGGGAGCGGGCGCACTGGCTGGGGCATGGGCCGCCGCCGCGCCGGCCGGAGCCTGGGCCTCGGGGGCCCGGTCGTCGCCGCATCCGGCGAGCAGGAGCATGCTGCCAACCAGGGCCGCCGATGACAAGGATGACCGATGCAGCATATGAACCTCCTGAGCGTGATGTGACCGGCCTGCGACGCGACACGTGCAGCGCCTGCCGTGGAGCAGCTCTGCCCAGCGGGCTTGTCCCTGCCGCGCCAAGCCCGTATCCGTGCAGATCCCCCTGGCGAGACGTCCAGGTTCCTACGCCCCAGCGGCCGTGGGCGTTGACCCTGCGTCGACCCCGGATCGTTGCCGCGCCATTCCCGGGCCCTAGCAGCGCCCGCCTCCCCCCGTGCAGCTGGGTGAGCCACCCTGCCGGGTCGGGAACGGCGGCCTCGGCCTGGAGGCACCACGCATGAGGTTCCTGCGCCTCGATCCGGACGGGATGGTGGAGCGGGCGCGCACCTCGGCCATTCCGCCTCCCGTGCCCTGCCTGGCGGCATCGCTGCGCCGGGGCATCGTCGGCTTCACCATCGTCAGCGTGGCAGGATTCATGCCCTGGGCCATCGCAGGCGGTTGGCTGCGCCATCATGGTATCGGCGAGGCCGGCATGTACCTGGCATGTGCCGCGATCTTCATCCTCGCCAGCGCGCCGCTCCTGGCGGGCCTGCTGGCAGGTCCGCGCGACCTTAAACGCTTCATGGCCGTGTTCTCGTCCGCCTTCTCCGCCTATGCGGCATGCTGGATCGTCGCCTGGATGACCATCCATGGCAATGCAGGCAGCATCATCGGATTGGCGTGCGGCACGACGGTCATGGGCATCCTCCTCTGCCGCACCTTCGCGGCGACCGCCGTCCTCCTCCCGGTCATCGGCGCCCTGTTCGCTGGCACGCTGATCGGCTATTACGGGGGCGGCTTCGCCGAAGCGTGGGTGGCCGATCTCGCGACCCCGTCACTCCTGCGCATTGCCGTCGAGAAGCCGCCGCCCTCGGTCTGGGCGATGCTGTCCTGGGGCGTGTGCTATGGCATGGGCTTCGGCGCTGGCATCGGTGCCGCATTCCATCTCTGCCAGGCCGAGCACCGCCGGCGCCTGCTCCTCCTGCCCCCCAGCGCGGCCGCGCACGAGCCCGACGCTGACCGGAGGCTGCCGTCCTGATTTCCCTGCTGCAGGCCCGGGCGACGGTTCTACTGCCTGTTTCCCTGCGTGCCCGCCCTCCATGCTGGGTGGAGGAGATGCCCATGGTCCATCCGCCCGTTTCCATCCTGCTGCTCCTCCTGGCCTGCTCTGCCGTCAGCGCACCCTCCCTCTGCGCGGACGATGCGCCGCTCGGCGTCATCACCGTGCATGCCCAGGCGCATCCCCTGGCTGCCGGTGCGGTGACGGGCGACTGGCCCTGCTTCCTCGGTCCGACCCATAACGGTGTCTGCATCGAGACCAAGCTGATCAAGACCCTGCCCAAGGATGGCCCGCGCCTGCTGTGGAGCATGACCCGCGGGACGGGCTACTGCTCACCCTCGGTGGCCGATGATCATCTGGTCTACCTGCATCGCGATGGCGATGCCGAGATCGTCGAGTGCCTGCATCCGGATAGCGGCGCCCGCTATTGGAGCGTCCGCTTCCCAACCACCTATGCCGATCGCTACGGCTACAACAACGGACCCCGCGCGACGCCGATCATCGCCAACGGCTTTGTCTATACCTACAGCTCCCAAGGCGTCCTGCGCTGCCTCAAGCTCAGCGATGGTGCGACGGTGTGGACACGCGACCTGTTGACCGACTACAAGGTCGGGCAGAACTTCTTCGGCGTCGGCTCCTCGCCGCTGCTGTCGGGCAACCTGCTGATAGTCAACGTCGGCGCTCCGGGAGGACCCTGCGTGGTCGGCATCGATCGCACCACCGGCGCGAGCGTGTGGACCTGCGGGGACCAGTGGGGGCCGAGCTATGCATCGCCAGTCCCGGCGACAATCCATGGGAAGTCGCGGGTGTTCGTCTTCGCCGGCGGCGAGAGCCGTCCTCCGACCGGCGGCCTGCTCTCCCTCGATCCGGCCACCGGGGCGTTGGACTTCAGCTTCCCCTGGCGTTCACACTCCTACGAGTCAGTGAACGCTGCGAGCCCGGTGGTGATCGGCGACCAGGTCTTCATCACCGCCAGCTACATGACCGGTGGGGCGCTGCTCGATATCGCCGCCGACTTCACCGCCAAACCGGCCTGGACCAGCGATGATTTCGGCTGCCATTTCTGCACCCCGCTCTATCGCGATGGCTACCTCTACGGCTTCCATGGCCGCAATGAGCCGGACGTGGAATTCGCCTGCATCGAAGTCAAGACCGGCAAGGTCGCGTGGAGCGAGCGGCCGGAATGGCAGGACAGCCTGGTCGAGCATGGCGCACGGCGCGAGGTGGCGATGTCGATCTTCCGTGGCGAGCTGATCAGCGTCGACGGCAGCTGCCTGTGCCTGGGCGAACAGGGGCACCTGCTCTGGCTCGATCTCAATCCCACCGGCTACAAGGAGAATGCCCGCACCTGGCTGTTTGCCGCACCGGAGAGCTGGACCCCGCCCGTCATCAGCCATGGGCTGCTCTACATCTGCCAGAACCGCCCCGGATATGATGGCACGCCGGCACGCCTGCTGTGCTACGACCTGCGCGCCGAATAGCGGCCCGCGAGGCGAGCGCTCGCCCTCACCGGCGCGGCGCGAGCGGTGACATCCAGTTGATCAGGATGCGTTCGCCGTCACTGGTGGCGCCCGGCCGGTCGTGGTACTCCGGGTGGAACTGTACCCCCGCGCGCGGCAGCTCCTGATGGCGCGCCGCCTCGATGCCATCGCTTGAGCGTGCGATGACGCGATAGCCAGGGGCCGGCTGGTCGACCCGCCAGAGGTGGTTCTCGACGCAGCGAGGGGCCGGCAGCCCGGCGAACAGCGGGTCCGGTTCGATCAGCTCGATCGGCCAGGCGCTTTCGCGGCGCATCTCGGGCAGCGGCGACAGCGTCCCGCCCGCGGCGAACATCAGATACTGGAAGCCAAAGCAGATGCCGAGGACCGGCACCTCGGGAACGCGCGCCAAGGTCGCGGTCAGGCCAGCGAATTCCGGCAGGGAGACGCCATCCTCGGGATCCCCGGCGGGGTCTTCCAGCAGATTGGAGCGGCTGCCGGAGAGGATGATGCCCTGCGGCCGGTCATCGGCCAGGCTCGTGGGGTCGATGCGGGTGAAATGCTCGACCCTGATGGCGATGCCCAGGGTGGCGGCGATGCGGGGGATCGCCGCGAAGCGCGGCTTCCATCGCCCGGCGCCCTCGTCTTCCGGCCACAGATCGACAAAGAGCAGACCCTGCATGGTCAGAGCATGCCACCTGGATCGCCACGGCAATGCCGTGCGCCTGCGCAGGGCGGTGCTAGCCAGCAGGCAGGGCGCCCCAGCGCTCAGTGGACGTGCGCTGCTTCCGCCACCTGCCCGGAGAGGACATCGCGCACGCGCACGGTGAAGGAGGCGCCGTCCTCAGGGGCGATGGGCAGGACCAGCGAGCCATGGCCATCGGCCCCGGTGAGCGGATTGCGGCTGAGATGGCGCAGGACCCTGCCGAGAGCATCCAGGACCTCGATATGCGCAACCTGCGTGGCGATGACCGGGCTCGAGGCATGCACGGTCCAATTAATGCGCAGCTCCCCGGCCACGACCGCCGCTGCCACCTCGAGCTTCTCGATGCGGTAGGGCAGCAGGGCGATCGGGTGCCCGTCGCCCGCACGCATGGAGATGGTGATGGTACCGCCATCCTGGGGGAGCACAGCGCCCGACCGGCAATCGATGCAGGTAGCGCCAGCCAGGGTGCCCAGGTCGATGCGTACCGTCTGCGTCTCGGGCCCAGCCGAGTCGTCGCGCTGCATGAAGGCGACACCATCCGCCCCCACCACCTCGCGCGACCCGATCGGTTCGCGCAGGATGGTCAGCAGGCTGGCTCCGGCAGCCCCTTCATCGGCATGCAGCACAGCGGTCATGCCCTTCTTCGGCGTCAGCGTGACGTGCGGCTTCGCGCCGGCCTTTGCGAGCGCGCCGGCGAGCGCAGCGGCGGCATCGCCGAAGCGGGTGAACCTGCTGGCGATCGCGGAAGGCAGCGGCTCGGCTCGGAGGAACTCATTGAGCTCCGGGGTGTCGGTCGTCAGCACCATGCCGCCGGCATCCAGCAATGCCTGCACCGCCGGCAGGGTCGCAAGCCCGCCATGAACGCTGCCCCGCCCGAGGGACAGGGTCATCGGCAGCACCAGCACACGCACCCGACGCTTGGCCAGTTCGCCACCAGCGACCTGCGCCTCGCTCACCATCATCGGATCGAAGCCGGCAGCATACAGCGCCTGCATGACCTCGGCCTCGGCCTTCTTGAAGTCATCGAAGCGGCCCCGGGTCCAGCTGGCGCGCTGGCTGTTCGCGCTCCACAGCACCGCCACCGGGGAGAACACCCGGGTGGCATGCATGATCTGCTTGCCGATCCCCGAACGCAGCTCGGCGATGACGCGCTGGTAATCGCGACCCGATTTGCACAGGGTCAAATCGGGATCGCGCAGGCTGTACCACCAGAACAGCGCGGTGCCTGATCCGCCGGTCAGCAGATTGGACCACAGCTGGTAATCGACGGCATAGCCGCTGCGACCATAGGCGCACCAGGGTGTGGCGCGCAAGTCCGCGGTTCGGAAGCAGAGCCGCTGCAGCTCCTGATAGCGGCCGCCGTATCCCGCCACCGCCCCGAGCTCGGGTGTCATCTTGGCCCAGTCGATGCCATTGAACACCGCCTGCTCCTGCGTCCCCGAGACGCTCAGGCGGGCAGCCGGATAGCCGCTCTTGAGACCCGCGCCGTAGAGCCCGAAGGCGCCAGCCCAGGCGTCGTCGTTGTGCTCGCGCCAGGAGTTCCACAGGGCCAGCTGACCGTTCTTCTTCGCCTCCTCGCCGGTAAGGGGCCTGATCTCATCGAATGACGCCAGCGAACTGCCGAAGGCGAGATTGAGCGCGGCGATGCTGCCGAATTGCTGCTCGAGCCTGCGCCGGAAGGCGGCGACATTGGCCGGATGTTCATCGAGATCGAATTCGGCGGTGTAGCTGGTGAGCGAAGTCTCGTCCGAGGTGATCAGCGACAGCGGCGCATAGGGCGCTGCCAGCTGGGCGACCTTCTCGGCCTTGGTGCGCTGCTCGGCGGCGAAGGTCGGATCCGCGAAGGACGGCTTGCGGATCAGCGCCTTGCGATCGTTGCTCTCGCGCCAGGTGCGCATCTGCCCCTCGAGATCGTTGGCGTGCAGCCCATCGGCGAATCCGACCAGGTGCAGGCGCATGCCGCCGCGGAACAGCCGACGCCATTCATTCGGATTGCCCGGGCTGGCGGTGTTGCCGCTCAGACCGAAGTCGCGCATGCGCGCCATCTCGAAATCGCTGAGGAATGGCAGTCCCTCTCCGTACCAGGTGAAGGTCTCGTAATCATCCCATAGCGGATCCGGCGTCACCACCACCTCCGCCCTGCCTTCCGCGACCACCCGCCCTGCGCGCTCCGCCCGGATGCGGATCAGGCAGATGGGCTGGCGCACCCGGGCGCTGGACAGCTCAATGCTCCCGGCCTTGGGGTCGCACGATGACGTCTGGAGGGTGCGCCAGCGTCCATCGCCCAGCTCGCCGAGCGTCGCGCTCCAGCTCGCATCGGCCAGGCCCTCGGGGGCCTTGAAATGCACGCCGATGGCATGGCCTGGCGGCACCGCCTCGGGCGCGGTGAGGGCGAAGCGCTGGAAGGCGGGGTCGGGATTCGCGAAGTTCAGCTCCCAATCCGTCACCTTGCCGCTCGCGTCGTGCCATTGGCGCAGGTGGAACCAGGGGTCCGCATCCTCGGGCGCGAGCGTCGCCTCCTGGGGCTGGCCATGCCGCTCCAGGGTGCGGCCGCCGGACCAGGCGATCGCGCGATCGAGGAGGTCGTACCACACCTCCCAGTAGCGGTGCGCCGGGCGGTCGGCATAGCCTTCGGGGGCATTCATGAACGCTGTCAGCGATGACCCGCGAGCCGCGATGGTGACCACCCTGCCCTTGCCGACCTGGCGCACAGCCAGCACCGGTTCTCCGCTGGCCAGCGCGATCAGCACCTGGGCATCCGGCGCGACGGTGTAGCGCTGGACCTCCATGTCGCCCATCGGCAGGGCGGCGAACGGCACGCCATCGGTGATCGGATGCTGTCCGGCGACGACCCAGGGCTTGCCGAAGATGCGGCCGTCGGGGGGATTGTGCACCCCGCCGCCGTCGTCGAGCCAGTCGCTGGTGGAATCGATCAGTGCGCTGAGATCCCTGAGGTCCTGCGGCCACGGCTGGCCGCGCTCGCCGGGGAACGGCATCATCAGCACCAGGCCCTCGCCCTGGGTGCGCACACGATCGATGATCGCCGCACGCGCTGCAAGGCCGTACTGGTTCCAGCCCATCGGCGTCGAGAGCACCAGGGATTCGAAATGCTCGGGCCCCTGCATCGAGCTGGCGAGGTAGCGCTGCATCAGGGCGCAATCGAGGAAGCTGCCGCGCTGACCATAGTAGTCGCCGAAGCCCCAGGTGCTCACGCCCCATTCGCGGTCCCACGACAGCACGCGCGGGGCGATATCCATGCGCTCCATCATCTCCACCACCTCGCGCCCCTGCTGCACGCCTGCGAGCAGGAAGGCGGAGACTGGTCCGCCCGCCAGCGAGCGGCCCATGGGCAGATGCGGGGTGACCAGGTCCATGGTCGGCTGATGGTCGAAGCGCTCGGCGTACGGGATGAACGGGATCTTGTCCGATTCGAATGGCCCGAGGTGGATGGCGTCGAACCACAGGGTGAAGCCTGCGGGTGGATGGTCGAGGAAGAGCACCAGCGAGGTGATGCGATGCACGTCGATGCTCTTGGCGATCACCTTGATCGGGAGCTGCACGTGGGTCAGGCCCTTGAGCAGATGGACATCGCCATTGTAGCGCGAGGCATAGCCGACGCTCTTCTCGTCGTCGATGCGCACCGCCAGCTGGTGATCGCTGTTCGACCAGACATCGAAAGACAGTGCCTCGTAGTGCGACCAGTCCTTCGGCAGCTGCGGCTTGCGGAAGGCAAAGGCCGGGTAATCCCCACCCTTGGCGACATAGCGCAGGACCTTCTGCCGCTCGGTGACGGCCCGCGGTCCGACTGCCAGCGTGACCAGGTCGTGATCGTAGTCGGCCTGCTTGAGGATCGCCTCCGATGAGCAGTCGGCGATCGGCAACGAGGCGGCGTCGCCAGCGCGCAGGGATGTCCCCAGCACGGCCAGCAGCATCAGGCGCACGGCGGTGGATGGCATGGCGGTCACTCCCTTTGAAGAGGGTGCGCATGCGCTGACCTGCCGATGGCGCCCAGCATGGCCGCAAGCGCCATTCCATCTCGTTTTGGCGGGACGTTCCGCCGCCATGGTCGGGTGGTCGCTCCTAGCGCCGGAGCGGGTGGCCTGCGGCAGCACACCTCGCAGACGCTGCCCCACCGGTCAGCCCGGACGGGACCCTCGCCGCGGCTCGCTGCGGCTCATTTGGGTCGGACGTCGAGGCAGACGATCTCCTTAGTGCTGCGGCAGAAGATATGGCCGTTGGCGACCACCGGCATGGTCCAGCATTTGCCGGACAGGACCTGGGCACGGGCCAGTTCCGTGTACTTGTCGGGTGCCGCCTTGGCCAGCACCAGCTGACCCTGGTCGCCCTGCACCAGCAGGTTGCCGCCGACGATGATGGTGCCGCCCTGGCCGAAACCGCTCTCAGACCACATGACCTTGCCGGTATTGATGTCGACGCACTTGAGCGGCTCGGTCTTGAACTCCTTGAAGCCGAACAGGCCGTAGACATAGCCGTCCTTGGAGACCGGCGTCGACCAGTGGTTGATATTGTCGTTGGCCGTCCGCCAGAGCGGGGTCGCCTTCCATGAGTCCCCCTGCTTGGCCACCGTGAAGGCCCCGCCACCCACGCCGTATCCGGCCGAGCAGTAGACCACATTTCCTTCGACCACCGGCGAGGCGGCCGTCGAGGTGCTCCAGGGGAACTTGGCGCGCCACAGGACGTCACCCTTGGCATCCACCCCCGCCAGCCCGGATTGGGTGAAGAAGATCACCTGCTTCTCGTCGGCGATGGTGGTCGGCACCGCGGTGGCGTGCGTGATCTTGTCGTCCTGGCTCTTCCACACCAGCTTGCCGGTGAGCTTGTTGAAGGCCATCAGCGCCTGCCCGTTGCCGCCGCCGGCGACGATGACGAGATCCCCTTCGATGACCGGGGACATGGAATTGCCCCAATTGCCGATGCCGCTGGTCTTGAGCTGGCCATCGTACTCGGTGCCCAGGTCATGGCTCCACTCGACGTGGCCATCCTTGGCCGACAGGCTGCTCAGGCGCAGGTAGGTACCGAATAGGTAGACGTGGTCGCCGTCGACGGTCGGGGTCGAGCGCGGACCATTGCCGCCGGACTTCTCGAAGATGGTCTTGCCCAAGGGGGTGGCCCAGGCTTCCTTGCCGGTCGCGACCGCCAAGGCGATGGCCACCTCGTCACCGCCGCGCTCGGCGAAGACATAAGCATGCTGACCAGCCACCGATACAGCGCCGAAGCCTTCTCCCATCTTGGTCTTCCACACCACCGCAGGGCCGTCTGCCGGCCAGGTGGTGAGGATGGTCTCGCTCGAGACGCCATCAGAGTTGGGTCCCCGGTACTGCGGCCAATCGGCGGCGTGGAGCGTCCCGGCTGCGAGTGCGAGGAGAGCCAATGACCATGATGCCTGCATAGGAACTCCGGTGTCCGCCCCGCTCTCTGTTCACAGCAGTGAGTCCGGCGAGGTCGGGTACGTTCATAGGTGCGCAGGGGGGATGCTCAAGCGGAATGCCTTGCCGTACCCTGGCAGAGGCGTCACCTGCTGAATGGCGAGCGGTGGTCGGCTGGTGCTCGGGCGGTCGACCAAGGGCGACCGGGCGACCCTCGGCAGACCACCGGTCTTTGCCTCCATGCGTCCGCTATCGCCCGACAGCGGATACAGCGTGCGGCTGGTGCTTGAAGGTCGCCATGTCCTGCATTGAATAGGGGTTGGAGCACCCATGACCCTGATCCATCCGTTTTCTGCGTTGCTCATGCTCGGGCTGGTCATGACCGCAACCGCCGCCACCGCGCTCGACAATCCCAACTCCGTCACCTGGCAGGGCACGGAGGGGCCCGGGAAGGGCAAGCGCATCGTCTACCTGGCCGGGGATCATGAATACCGCAGCGAGGAGACCCTGCCGGCGCTGGCACGCATCCTGGCCAAGGAGTACGGCTGCACTTGCACGGTGATCTTCACCACCAACCCCAAGGATGGCACCATCCAGCCCGGTAGCAGCGTCATCAGCGGACTGGAGGCGCTCCAGGATGCCGACCTGCTGGTGGTATTCCTGCGCTTCCAGCACTTCCCGGACGACCAGATGAAGTACATCGATGACTACCTCAAAGCCGGCAAGCCGGTGATCGGCCTGCGCACCGCGACCCATGCCTTCAATGGCCTGAAGGGGGCCTATGAACGCTACAACGAAGGCTACAAGGGGGACACCTTCCAAGGCGGCTTCGGACGGGAGATCCTCGGCGAGCATTGGGTCGGGCACTATGGTGCGAACCACCAGCAGAGCTCGAACCTGCTGCTCGAGAAGGATCAACTCGAGCATCCGGTCCTGCGCGGGGTCAGCGATGTCCACGTGCAGTGCGGCGGCTACAATGCCGATCCGCGGGAAGGCAGCATCATCCTCGCCCGCGGCCAGGTCCTCAATGGCATGAAGGCCGGCGATCCGCCCGCGCCTGACAAGAAGATCCTGCCGGTCGCCTGGGTGCGCACCTACAAAGGGGATGCGGGACGCGTCTTCGCCACCACCCATGGCGCCTCGGAGGACATCCTCAACGACGGCTTCCGCCGCATGCTGGTGAATGCCCATCTCTGGTGCCTCGGCCTGGAGGGCGCGATCAAGGCCGACAATCCCATCGCCTTCGTCGGTCCCTACACCCCCAGCACCTTCAACTTCAATGGCGAGAAGAAGGGCATCAAGCCCTCCGACATCGCCGGCTGGGACACGCCCATCCTGCCGCCATCGCCAGCCGGCCAGCCGGCGCAGCATTGAAGCCCGCTGGGGCTGCGCCGAGCCCGCCCGGGTCGCGCCGAGGACACCCGCCCCCCTCGATGCGAGTGCGGACGCGCCTCTGCCGGCACGGCGCGCGGTCAGCGCATCACTTCTTCTTCTTGTCCAGGTTGGTGTTGATCTCGCCGTCGGTCAGATCGCATTTCGCCCCGCCTTCGGGAATCTCGACCTTGGCCGTCCACAGGATGGCATTTACCACCAGGCGGCGGAAATCCTGATTGGCCCAGTTGGTGTGGGTGTGGCCTCCGGTGAAGCCGAACGAGCGCCCGCCATTGCCCGGCCTGTCATAGGCCCAGGCGGTGACTTCGCTGCGGCCGGGGTGGCTCTTGGCATCGGGGGTTCCGCGCACCCCGTCGGGCGGAATTGCGGAGAGGATCGGGGTCACTCCGGTCTGGTCGGCGCGCCAGCGCATGTTGAAGTACCACTCATCCTTGATCACGAAGGGCTTCACCCCGCGCGTGATGGGGTGGATGGGCAGGGTCGCGTAGTCGGCGATCCAATGCGGGTTGATCGAGATCTCGGCATCGTAGTAGCCGCCCATCCAGTCGATCACATGCGCACCGGCCTCTTTGGTGTAGTCGACGGCATAGTGCAGGTTGACCCAGCCGACGCCCTGGTCGATGTATTTCTGCAGCAGGTCGAGATGCTTGGCCACCGGATGCCCGCCGCGGCCGTCCATGTAGAAGACCAGCGATTTGGCGCCGTCGAAGATCTTCTCGTTCTTCGGCCACCCATCACGCGCCATCACCGGGAAGACCCCCGGCGTCTGCTTGAGCATGTTCATCAGCAGGGCGCAGCCGGCATAGAACTCGTGCTCTCCCGGACCGTGGCTGGCCTGGCCCGCGACCAGGACGATCTTGGTCAGCGATGGATCGGTGGTATCGACCTCGAGGGGCACGTGGGACTGGTCATAGGGATCGACATCGACGCCGCAGGCGGCCGACAGGGCGATCGATACCAGGGCTAGGATGCGGGGGATGCTGGGCATTGGCTGGTCCTCGTGGAGTGGCCCGGGGGCGCAAGTCAGGATCGCGGCGTCGCCGTTGCGAAGCGCCGTGCGGGCTGGGCCCGGGAATGCAGGTCATAGGACCGGGAATAGGAAATAAAGCGGGGTTCTGCCGCGGCGATCATCCTGGCCAACCGGCATGTGGCGATCCCGGTTCATGCCAGCCGACCATCTTCAAGATCCGATGCTGGCGATGCGCAGACCGAGCAGCATGAGCACCCCGATGACGAGGAAGACGACGGCAGCGATGCGCTGCATCACCTTCGGGACGATCCACTGCCTAAGGCGCTGGCCGACGAACACCGCCAGCGCCGTCACCGTCCACAGCGCCAGGGTGGCGGCGGCGAAGATGGTGAGCGGCTCTGCGCTCCTGGCCGCCAGCGTGGCGGTCGCCAGCTGGGTGAGGTCACCCCACTCGGCGATGAAGATGACGATGAAGGCCTTCCAGGCCATGGGCCAGAAGAGCGATCGCGCGGGCGCTCCCTCCCCACCCTCCTGGGCCTCCTGCTCGGCACCCCGCAGCCACATCAGCAGGGCGAAGACGATGAACAGCACCCCTGAACCGATGCGCACCTGGTCATGCGGCAGGAGCGTGATCAGACTGCCAAAGCAGACTGCGCAGGCGCTCTGGATGACGAAGGCAGCGCACACCCCGAGCAGCACCGCATAGGGCCGCTTGCCGGTCGCCAGCGCCAGGGTCGCCATCGCGGTCTTGTCGGGGATCTCGGCGAGGAAGATCACCGCATAGGTGGAGGCGAAGAGCTTGGCATCGAAAGCGAAGGTGAGCTGGCTCGAGATATCCACAAGTCGCTTTCAATTCACCGGACATCCCCGACCGCCTCTTCGGCATCGGCCGCACGGCCGCCGCCCTGGATCCACCCCGGGCTTCTACGTCCTGACACCGTGGACACAAGCTGCCCAGATCATCTGCGGCGGCGTGCACGGTCTCATCAGCATACGCTTGCATTCGTCCAGACGGTACACTGATTGAAATCGCCGCATCTATGCAAGAATGCCGAGCCACCGCCCCGCCTGACGGCCCGGCTCCTGCCAGCCGCCAGCCATCCTTCCCTGCCCCGGAGTGCACCATGTCCTTCCCCCTCCCCGCCGCCGCCGTCCTGGCGCTGCTCCTGCTCGCCGGTTCTGCCATGAGCGGTGAGGCCAAGCGCACAGAAGACAGCGCCATCACCCCGACCAAGGCCAACGACAACCGCCAGCAGCAGTTCCTCACCCGCATTAAGCAAGGACCGGTCGGCCTGCTGTTCATCGGCGACTCGATCACCGACTTCTGGCCTGGACGTGCCAAGGACACCTGGGCGAAGTTCGCCGCCTACCAGCCGGCCGATTTCGGCATCAGCGGGGAGCGCACCGAAAACACCCTCTGGCACATTAATAACGGCGTCCTGGACGGCATCGATCCCAAGGCAGTGGTGATCATGATCGGCACCAACAACATCGGCCATTTCACCACCGAGGAGCCGGCCTGGGCTGCGGCCGGGGTGAAGAAGGTGGTCGAGACCGTGCGCAGCAAGCTGCCCAAGGCCAAGATCCTGCTGCTCGGGGTCTTCCCCCGCGACGTCAAGGCCTCGCCCATGCGCGCCAAGGTCGACGCTATCAATGATATCATCAAGACCTACGCCGATGGCACCCAGGTGCAGTACCTGGACATCGGGCCCAAATTCCTCGACGCAGATGGCGAACTGCCCAAGGACGTCATGCCGGACAAGCTGCATCCCACCGCCAAGGGCTACCAGATCTGGTACGATGCGATGTGGCCGACGCTTGAGCCGCTGCTCAAGTGAAGCGGTGATGTAACGGCACGCTGCGACGCAGCGGGGCTGTCCGATTCCATGTCCTGCTCACGCAATCGCCCCAGGTGCCACGCACCTGGGGCGATTGCGTGAGCACTCTGGCGCTGCACGACCGGTGAGCGCGCCTTGCGCACGTGCGCTCGGCTATCCGGCCGCCGCGCGCTGGCCGGCGATCACCGCCGCCGTGCCCGTGCGCCTGGTCAGGAGCGAGACCACCACCAGGGTCAGGAAGCCGAGGGGGATGGTGATGATCGCCGGCTGGCTGAAGGGCACCAGGGCCAGGTCCAGCGCCTCGGCGGCTGTACGGCCATAGACGAACTGGAAAGCCTGCTTGCTGACCAGCACCCAGCCCAGCGATGAGAGCAGCCCGACGAGGATCGCCCAGGTGATGCCCTGCTTGGTCGTCCCGCGCCAGAACAGCACCATGATCAGCGCCGGCAGATTGGCGGAGGCGGCGATGTTGAAGGCCCAGCCGACCAGGAAGGTGACGTTCAGCTTGGCGAACAGGATGCCCAGGACCATCGCCACGATGCCCACTGCGATCGCCGCTATCTTGCCGGCCTTGACCTTGGCGTGGTCATCCATCTCGATCTTCATGAAATTGGACATCAGATCATGCACGATGGCGCCCGAGGCGGCCATGATCAGCCCGCTGACGGTGCCGAGCACCGTGGTGAAGGCGATAGCAGAGATGCAGGCGAAGGGCAGATCGCCGAAGCTGCGCGCCAGGAGCGGGGCGGACATGTTGCTATCGGTGGGGTCCAGGGTGCCGCTGGTCATCGCACCCAGGCCGAGGAAGAGGGTCAGGACGTAGAAGAAGCCGATTGCGGCTATCCCGACCACGGTGCTCTTGCGCGCGCTGACCTGGTCCTTGACCGTATAGTAGCGGATGAGGATGTGCGGCAGCGAGGCGGTGCCGCAGAACAGCGCGATCATCAGCGAGAGGAAGTCGAAGCGCGACATCAGCGCCTTCCAGCGCGCGGCGGCGCTCTCGGTCGGCTTGGCCGGATCGATCGCCGGCAGGCTGCCCTGGATGCCCTTGAAGGTCGAGGAATTGCCGGGCATCATCAGCTTGGCGCCGGGAGTCGGAACCTGGTAATAGATGGTGGTGATCTCGCCATCCGGGCTGGCGATGACCTCCTTGCTCCAGGTCACCACGGTGGCGTCCTGGATGCTCTGCAGGAATTCCACAGGCGAGAGCGGACCGGTCTCACTCTTGCCCCCGGCGAGGGCGGAGATGTGCCCGACCGGCAGGAGCGAGCCGTCGGCTGCGCCATTGGTCAGGGTGGTCTTCTTGTCCGCCGAGACGATCACCGTCTGGGTCTCGCTCAGCTGGTCGCCGTCCTTGCGCCATACCGCGATCGAGCCATTGGCGGCGCGCACGCGCACATAGGGCTTATTGACCCAGCCTCCGGCCTCGGGCACGACCGCGCCCGCTGCGGTGACCTCCGCCGCCGGCTTGACCGCGAAGGGATGCTGGCTCCCATGCTCCTGGGTATAGGGGCTGACCGTCAGCCCACGGGCGAGGATGGCGATCGTCAGCAGGGTGCAGAAGAGCACCAGGAGCGAGCCCTTGATGAACTGCACCCAGGTGGTCGAGACCATGCCGGCGGTGACCACGATGACCGTCACCACCGCGCCGACGGTGATGACGCCGACCCAATGGTCGAGCCCCAGGAGCGGCTTGACCAGCACGCCGGCGCCGACCATCTGCGGGATGAGGTAGAAGATGCTCACCACCAGGGTGCTGATCGCGGCGGTCATCTTGATGCCGCGGGAATGGAAGCGGCTGTCGAGCGCATCCGCGAAGGTGAAGCGCCCCAGGCGCTTGAGCGGCTCGGCGATGACGAACAGCGCGACGATCCAGCCCGCGAGGTAGCCGATCGAATAGAGGAAGCCGTCATAGCCGAAGAAGGCAATCATGCCGCAGATGCCCAGGAACGAGGCGGCGGAGAGGTAGTCGCCGGCGAAGGCCACGCCATTGACGAACCACGGGATCTGCCCATGGGCGGCATAGAAGCCCTGGGCGGAGTTCCCTTTGCGGCCGAGCCAGAAGCTCATGCCGAGGACCACGGCGACGAAGAAGCCGAAGACGGCTATGGCGAGGACGGAGGCGTGCTGGTGCATGGTTACTCACCGCTCTTGGCATGTGGTCGGCGGCAGAAGGCCAGGTAGACCAGAGCCAAGGCGAGAGCGAGGCCGATGAGGGCGAAGCCGTAGATGACCGCCAGGTTGATGCCGCCGAACGGCTTGGCGCCGATGATATCGGGGCAGAAGGCGCTCAGACCGACAAATCCGCCATAGATCACGCAATAGATGGCGAACAGCCAGAGCCCGGTGCGCGCGTTGCGCTCCACCAGCTCGGGATGCTCGTCCTCCCGCTTGGGTTCAGGGGTCGTCATGGGCGTGTCCTTGCCAGGCCGCAGGCCTGCATACGAGGTGCGGGTTTTTATTGCGTGGCGGAGCCAACACAACCATGCCGTGCGCAGTGTGCCCGCGCAGCGTGCCACTCGACGGCACGCCTGGGCGGTCCCGAGCGCATTCGGTGCGGGCATCCTGCCATTGCAGGCAGACTCTGGCGGCGAGGATGCAGCCATGGCCGCCCCTCATCTCACCCTGGCGATCGCCTCGAGCGCGCTCTTCGACTTGTCAGAGGCAGATGCGGTCTACCGCGCCGAGGGCATCGAGGCCTATCGCCGGTACCAGCGCAGCCGCGAGGACGAGATCCTCCCGGTCGGGGTGGCCTTCCCCTTCATCCGCCGCCTGCTGACCATCAACCGCATCGCGCCGGACACGCCTCTGGTCGAGGTGGTGCTGATCTCACGCAACGATCCCGATACCGGGGTGCGGGTGCACAACTCCCTGGACCACTACAAGCTGCACGTCGAGCGCTCGGTGTTCACCGGCGGTCGGCCCCCCTACCACTACATCGACGACTTCGCCGCCAGCCTGTTCCTCTCCGCCAACCAGGGCGATGTCGAGGAGGCCATCCGCCTCGGGTATCCTGCCGGCCGGGTGCTGGGCGGCGCCGGTGCCGACGACGATGGCGACGAACTGCGCCTGGCGTTCGACTTCGATGGCGTGCTCGCCGACGACGCGAGCGAGCGCATCTACCAGGAGCAGGGCCTTGCGGGATTCCGCGCCAATGAGCGCGACCATGCGCTCACCGCCCTCTCCCCCGGGCCACTCAAGGGCCTGCTGACCCAGATCGCCCAGCTGCAGGACCTCGAGGCCGCACGCTCGCTCAAGGATCCCGGCTACAAGCCGCTGATCCGCACCTCGATCATCACCGCCCGAAGCGGCGCCGGCTACCGCCGGGTCATCTCCAGCCTGCGGGCATGGGGCATCCGCGTCGACGAATCCTGCTTCATCGGCGACATGCCCAAGGACCGCGTCATCCGCAAGTTCAGGCCCCACCTCTTCTTCGACGACAAGCTCGACAACGCCCTGCTCGCCGCCAACCATGTCCCGTCTGCGCATGTACCCTTCGGCATATCGAACCGTGCGCCATCCCGCGGATCGCCGCAGGGCGACCAGGTGGTCGGCGATGAGCCCGCCTCTCGCTCCTAGGGCTTGGGTGGGCGATGCCCAGTGCATCCTCTTAGAATGCGACCAGGTCATTCGACCACTCCGATCCCTCATTCCCGAAGGAGTCGGCCCGCCAGGCGAACTGCAGCCGGGAAAGCGGCGCGCCCGCTCGTCCAGATATCGGCAGATGAGTCAATCCCCGCGGTCGTGAATCGTCCGCCGCAAGCACCTGCTGTGCGTCAGCACATACCGCAGCGGTACCAGGTCGGCGGCGCTCCTTCCCTGCATGGCCAAAGGCACCCGACAGATGGTCAGTGATCCATTCCGCTAGCGACGCGTCAGCCAACGCATTGGCCACGCCGTTCAGGAGCGACGACGCCTTGCCATTCCAATCGCATGTGGAGGCTGGGTTGTCAGGCGACGCCCTACGGCCCGGCCTGCGTCGCGCCCATGAAGTAGGCCAGGAAGTCGCGCATCTCGTCGGCGCTGAAGGGTCGCAGCAGGCCATCCGGCATGGTCGATTTGCCGGTGCGCTTGATGCTGGCGATCTCGTCGCGCGGGAAGCTGATCAGCGCGCTCTCGCTCTGCACGGTGAGGAAGTCGGCAGCGTCCTCGCGCTGGATGCCGATGACCAGCCGACCGTCCTTGCCCTTGACGATCACCAGCTGCTGCTCGACGCCCATGATGGCGCTCGGATCGACGACGTTCTGCAGCACCCAGTCGAGATCGGAGCGGTTCAGCCCGGTCAGATCCGGGCCGATGTTGCCGCCGATGCCCCACAGCGTGTGGCATTGCATACAGGTGCGTTCGAAGATCGCCCGCCCATGGACGCGGTCGCCGCTGGCGATCAGGGTGGCCGGGAAGGCCTTCTTGATGCGCGCCACCTCGCCGGCCGCGTACTTCTCCGGTCCGCCGCCGAGCTTGGCGACCAGGGAGTTCAGATCCGCATCCTGGTAGAGCAGCAGCTGGCGCATGACATTGGCGGTGAGGTCGGAGCCGGGGATGGCGCTAGCGGCCACCGCGCCGGCAAGCGCCTTGGCATAGTCGAGCCGCTGGGCGAGGGTGTTGACCGCGTCGCGGCGTTCCCCTGGCGTCAGCGACGGATAGGCGGCGATCAGCGCCGCCGGTGTCGCAGGGTCATTGCACTCGCCCAGCGTGCGCACCGCGAGGCCGCGGAAGGCGGCATCGGAAAGCAGCTTCTGCAGGTCGCCAGCCAGCGCGGGTGCGCGCACATGCACCAGCGCGCGCAGCGCCGATTTGCGTTCGGAGAGCTCTGCCGCATGGTCGTTGAGCGTGGCGCGCAGCGCCTCCACCGCTGCCTCGTCACCGAACAGCGCCGAGAGGTAGCGCACGTAGAAGCGCACCTTGGCGTTGGGGCTGTCCTTGATCCTGGCCGCCAGCGCCGCCCAGTCGGCAGGTGCGCTCACCTTGCGACGTCCCAGCAGCGACTGGGTGATGCCGGCCAGCAGGGTTCGCTGCACATCCGCCGGCGCGGCGCCGACGGCGCTCAGGGTGCTGCGGATGCTCTCCTCGGTGGAGGTGCCCAGGCGGCGGGGGATGAATTCCCGCACCACGTCGACCTTGGAGTTCTGCGCCAGCCGCAGCGCCCGGGGGGGATCGGCCGGAACCGCCGGCTCGATGGCGTACCAGTACATCAGGGGCAGGTTGTGGTCCTGGTTGTCCTGCTCATGCGCGCACAGCGCCTCCACCACGCCCCAGCGGTCCGCCAGCGGCAGGCGCTGGAGGGCGGAGGCCAGGTGCAGGCGCACCAGGGGCGATTCGTCGCTGTGCGCCAGGCGGGCGAATTCGCCCAGTACCGCCGGCGACACGGTACCGCCCTCGGCCAGCAGGGTGATGGCCCAGGCGCGCAGGTATTCGGAGGGGCTGGCGAGCTGGGCCAGGCTCAGGCCCTCGTCGAGACCGTGGGTGCAGTGCAGCGCCCACAGTGCGCGCAGCTTGCGCGTTTCGTCGGGGTTGCCGCTGAGGATCGCGGCAAGCGCCTGATGCACTGCCGGGCTGCCGCCGCGCTCCTGGAGCAGGCGGCGGGCATGGCGGACATACCATTCGTTGGGGTCGAGCTGGGCCTTCACCAGCTCCTCGTCGCTGGCCTTGGCGAGGTCGGGGTGGACCGCCTTGGCCCCCTGGTAGGTGATCTTGTAGATGCGGCCATTGGTGCGGTCGGTCTCGGCGCGCTGCTGGTGGCAATGGACCTTGTCGAACCAGTCATTGAGGAACAGCGAGCCGTCCGGCCCGTACTGCAGGCTGAGAGTGCGGAACCATGAATCGTGGGCATCGAGGAAATCGTCGCGCTTGGCATCGACATATCCCGAGCCCTGTCGCACCAGCCCCTCATTGCGCACCTTGCTCATGTGGATGTCGTTGAAGAACAGCGTGTTGCGGTATTCGGGCGGGAACAGGCCGCCGAGGTAGATGGTCGACCCGCAGTAGGCGGCGCGCTCGTAGCCGAACTGGGCGATGGTCTTGATGTCGGCGAAGGTGAATTTGTCGAAATGCTCGCCCCCCTGCCGCTGGTAGCGCGCGCCCTGGATCGCGTGGTAGAGATGGGGGATGACGCAGGCGGTGAAGAAGGCCTCGCCCTGGTCGTTCCAGTCGATCCCCCACTGGTTGCTCGCACCCTCGCACCAGCGCTCGAACTTCTTGGTCACCGGGTGATAGCGCCAGACCGCGGCATTGAGCGGCACGCGCTGGTCGTCCGGGGTGCCCGGGGCTCCGACCCGCGAATGGGTGAAGACGCCATGGGTGCCGTAGAGCCAGCCGTCGGGTCCCCAGGTGAAGTTGTTGAGGGTCTCGTGGGTATCCTCCCAGCCCCAGCCATCGAGCACCACCTGCGGCTCGCCGACCGCATCGTTGGTCAGCGGCAGGAACAGCAGCGCCGGAGGGGCGCCGACCCACAATCCTCCGAAGCCGATCTGGATGCCGGTGGCGAAGGGCAGGTGGTCGAACACCACCCGGTGGGTCCAGTGCTGGCCGTCCCCGGCCTCGTCGGTGAACAGATGGATGCGGTTGTTCTTCTCGCCCGGGCAGTTGGGATAGGAGGTGTTCTCCAGCACCCATAGCCGGCCACGGTCATCGATGCAGTAGCCGACCGGCTGCACCAGCTCCGGCTCGCTGGCGACCAGCTGGACGCTGAAGCCCGGGGGAAGCTGCATCGCCTTGACGCCGTCGCTCGGCGACAGGCCGTCCTGGGCAGAGAGCACGGGCATCAGCATGCCTGCGATCAGGAGCACGGCGGTGCGCAGCCGCCGCGCAAGATGGAGATGGCTCATCGGTAGGCCCTTGCTGTCAGCGAGCTCATGGTCACGGCTTGAGCGGCTGCGGCTGCGCCTTCTCCCATTCCTCATGCGACACCGTCTTGGTGTGGTGGACGAAGACGAAGGTGCCCTTCTTGTTGCCGACCACCACATCGGGGAGCTTGTCGCCGTTGAGGTCGCCGACCACCACCTGGGTGCCGACCCCGGAGTCGTCGTCGATGAGGTAGGGCACGAAGTCGACCGAGCCGTTAGCTCCCCGCACCTGCTTGAGCCAGTAGAGCACCGGCGGCGCACCGGCCTGGGGATCGCCCGTCGGACCATGGGCCCAGTAGCGCTTGCCGGTGATGATGTCGGGCAGCCCGTCGCCGTCCATGTCGGCTATTGCCACGGCATGCATTTCCGAGATCACCAGGCCGTATTTGTTCTGCTCGGGCTTGTCGCCGATGATCAGGTGCTGCTTGAAGCCGCCGTCGGCAAGCTGCTCGTACCAGGCCAGGCCGAATTCGTGGGCGGTGACGCTGGTGATGATGTCCGCACGCCCGTCGCCGTTGAGGTCGAGCGCATGCATCTGCGCTCCGCCCCGGCCGAGATCGGCGTGGTGGAAGGTCCACAGGGGGTCGCCTACCAGGGACGCCGGCTGCTCCCACCAGCCATCCGACATGATGATGTCCTTGCGGCCGTCGCCGTTGACGTCGCCCACCCCCAGGCCATGGGTGAAGCGCTGCCAGCCGCCCTTGGGCGAGATGGCATGGAAGGTCCAGGGCTTGGCGGGGTCGCTCCAGTCGGGGCTGGCGTAGCCGATCTTGCCCCCTGAATTGCACACCAGGGACGGCTTGCCATCGCTGGTGAGGGCGGTGAAGGTCGGCGATTCGTTGTCGACCGTCTCGAAGGCGAGATGGCGCGTCCAGGTCTCCGACTTGCCCTGGGGGTTCTCGTACCAGTACGCCTGCTTGCCGGGGAAGCCGATGATGAGGATGTCGGTCCAGCCGTCGCCATTGAAGTCGTAGGCGAAGGCGAAGAAGTTGTCCGAGTAGCCGTGCGGATCGAATTCCTTGGCCGGATAGTACTCGTGCTTGACGGTGAAATCCGGGCCCTCGTACCAGTATGGCCCCGATACCACGTCCATCTTCCCGTCATGGTTGAAGTCGCCGAAGGTCGCGCCTTCGCTGTAGAACTTGTCGGACAGCTTGATCTTGGTGAAGGTGTGGATCACGTCGTCGGCTCCGACGAGCAGCGTTTGCACACCCATTAACGGGCAGGAGGCGAGCAGAGCTGCCGCCAGCATCCGTCGGGCCCGCGGGATGCGCGCGCGCCTTCCCTGCGCTCCGGCCGCGACTTCCCCGCGGCCCTGGGTCGAATGGCACTGGGTGATGGTAGGTGCATGCTGGGTGGTCATGGTCGTTCGTCCTGGGCGATTATACACGGGCGGTAGAGGGCCGTTGCCGGCACCGGGATCGACGTGCGCACCTTGCCAGATGGCGTCCCGCCAACGTCCGGGGCCAGACGGCCACGCTGCGCTGGGAGATGGATGTCCGGGCGTCAAGAGGTCTGATGGTAGCCGTCAGGCCGCGGCTTGTCCATGAGGTGTTTGACCTCCTGCATGAGGTATTTTACCTGGCCTTTCGGCCGACCTCCTGGCCGATGCGCGCATCCCACTCCGCCTGCGAGAAGCCGACCACCCCGCCGCCGGGCAGCGGCACGAAAGGGCGCTTGATCAAATTGCCGTTGCCGGAAAGCAGGCGCAGCGCCTGCGCCACAGGCATTCCTGGCAGCGAGGCCGAAAGGCCGAGTTCGCGATAGTCCTTGCCGCTGGTATTGAACAGGCGCCGCACGTCGCCCACCGCACCGCGCGCCGAGCGCAGCTCCTGCAGCGACGGCGGCTGCTCGCGGATCGGCTTCTCGATGAAGGCGATCCCGCGCTTGGTCAGATATTTGGTCGCCTTGCGGCAGGTGCCGCACTTGGCATAGGTGTAGAGCGTGAGCATGGCATGACTGTGACGCCTGCCGGCCTGCAGGGAAGTCGGTCCTTGCCAGCGCGGCCTGGCCCGGGGACAATCGCCCCTACTCAGCAAGGGGCGACGATGGCCACATTCACCAGGTTCGGCACGCGCCGCACCGTGCGCATCCTGCTGGTCGGCTGCGGTGCCATGGGCCAGGGCTGGGTCGAGCGCATCATCGCCAAGCCGGGGCTGTCGCTGATCGGGCTGGCCGACATCGATCCCAAGGCCGCCGAGGCGACTGTACGGCGCTTCCAACTGGACGGCATGCCGGTCTACCCATCGCTGGAAGACGCGCTGGCGGCTGATCGTCCGGATGTGGTGGTCGACATCACCATTCCCTCCGCCCATTACCAGGTGACGCGCACGGCCCTCAAGGCCGGCTGCCATGTGCTCGGCGAGAAGCCGCTCGCCGAATCACTGCCCCATGCGCGGGCGATGTGCCGGGAGGCGCGGGAACGCGGCCTGCTGTACATGGTCACGCAGAACCGCCGCTACATCCCGGCGATGGTGGCGCTGCGCGAGGCGATGAAGGCCAGGCGCATCGGCCGGCTGTCCAGCCTCGACGCCGATTTCTACATCGGCGCCCATTTCGGCGGCTTCCGCGATCTGATGGACGATCCGCTGATCCTCGACATGGCGATCCACAGCTTCGATCAGGCACGCATGATCTCCGGCTGCGATCCGGTCTCGGTCTACTGCCACGAATACCATCCGCATGGCAGCTGGTACCGCGGTGCGGCCGCGGCGGTGTGCATCTTCGAGCTCACTGGCGGGGTGGTCTTCACCTACCGCGGCTCATGGGCGGCCGAGGGCTTCAATACCAGCTGGGAATGCCAATGGCGCGCCCAGGGCTCCATCGGGACGGTCATCTGGGATGGCCGTGACGCACCAAGGATGCAGCAGGTGGTCGGGACCACGGGCTTCCGCCGCGAGACCCGTGAAACGGTCCTGCCTCTTTCCACCCTCGCCCATCCTGGCCACCACGGCGTGCTCGACGAATTCGTGCAATGCCTGCGCGCCGGACGGCGACCGCAGAGCGAATGCCACGACAACATCAAGAGCCTGGCGATGTGCCTGGCCGCCATCAGGAGCGCGCGCGCCAAGCGCAGGGTCACGGTGAGCTGGTAGATGCCGGCGGTCGCTCGGCACCGCCACCCAGTTGTGTCCGCCGCGCCCATGGCAACCATGGGCTCATGCGCGCTCCCCAGCAGGTGCTCCGCGAGATCTACCACGCCGCCGTCGCGGCGGTCGAGCCGAGACGTGCCGTCCTCGACCATTGCCGGCTCGATGGCGACATGCTGCAGGTGGGCGAACGCCGCATCGCCCTCGATCCGGATGGCCGCGTCATCGTGGTCGGGGCCGGCAAGGCATCGGCGGCGATGGCCCAGGCGGTCGAGGAGGTGCTCGCCGAGCGCATCAGCAGCGGCGTAGTGGTGGTGAAATACGGCCATCTCGCCCCGCTGCACCGCATCCGCCTGCTCGAAGCCGGCCATCCGGTGCCGGATGCCGCCGGACAGGCCGCCGCCAGCGCCATCATGCAGGCGCTGAGCGGCCTGAGCGCCCGCGATGTGGTGATCGCCTGCTGGTCGGGGGGCGCCTCCGCGCTGACCCCCAGCCCCGCGCAGGGCCTGAGTCTGGCCGACAAGCAGGCGGTCACCCGCCTGCTGCTGGCCAGCGGTGCGGATGTGCATGCGCTCAATGCCGTGCGCAAGCACCTCTCGCAGCTCAAGGGCGGGCAGCTGGCCCGCCGCGCCGCGCCGGCGCGCATTGCCTGCCTGGTGATCTCGGATGTGGTGGGCGACGACCTGAGCACCATCGGCTCGGGGCCATTCTACCCCGACCATTCCAGCTTCGCCGAGGTGCTTTCCCTGATCGACCGCCTGAAGCTGCGCAACGACCTGCCCGGGCCGGTGCTTCAGCTGCTGCAGCGAGGTGCCGCCGGACTGATCCCCGACACCCCCAAGCAGGGGGATGCGTGCTTCGCTCAGGTCCACCATCAGATCGTCGCGAGCAACCGCCAGGCCATCGCCGCCGCGGCAGAGGCCGCCCAGGCCCAGGGCTACCGTCCGCTGGTGATCGCCAAACCCCTGGTCGGCGAGGCGCGCCTGGCCGCCGCTGAGATCATCGAGCGCGCCCGGCTGATCGCCAGGAAAGGGGATCGCGCCTGCCTGATCGCCGGCGGCGAGACCACGGTGACGCTCACCGGGGAGATCGGACGCGGAGGACGCAATCAGGAGCTCGCGCTCGCCAGCGCCGCCCTGCTCGACGGCAGCTGCGACATCAGCGTGCTGGCCGGTGGGACCGATGGCAATGATGGTCCTACAGATGCCGCGGGCGCGTACTGCGATGGCGAGACCGTCGCCCGTGCCCACGCCCTCGGCCTCGAAGCCGCTGCGCATCTGGCCCGCCATGACGCCAACCCCTACTTCTCCGCCCTCGGCGATCTGCTGCTCACCGGTCCGACCGGCACCAATGTCATGGATCTCACCCTGGCGCTGATCACACCGCCCCGATAGGCGGGGGCCTTGCAACCCGTTCGGACGGCCTAGCGTCCGGCCACCGTGCTGATGGCTCTTTTCACCGCCGTCCTGTGGTCGCTCTCCAGCGTCACCGGCGCCCGTGCCGCGCGCTCCTTCGGCGGCCCCACCGCCAACCGCCTGCGGCTCAGCCTCGCGCTGATCATCCTCGGCATCTATGTGCTGTGCTTCCCCGTCCCGCTCAGAGGAGCGTGGTTCTGGTGGATGCTCCTCAGCGGTGCGCTGGGCATGGGCATGGGCGACCTGTTCATCTTCCTCGCCTATGTGCGCCTGGGCACCCGCCTGCCGGTGCTGATCACCCACTGCCTGGCAGGGCCCTTGGCCGCGCTGGTCGAATGGCTGGTGCGCGGCGTAGCCCTGACCGTGCAGGAGATCAGCCTGATCGCCGTCATCCTGCTCGGGGTGGCGATCGCGCTGGTCCCGGGCCTGCGGGTGCAGGCGAGCGGCGGCCGGCTGCGCTCCGGTGTGCTCTTCGGCATCGGTTCCGCGGCCATGGTCGGGCTGAGTGCAGTGATCGTCCGTGAGAGTTATGCCCAACTCGCGCTCCAGGGAATGGCCTGCGATGCCCTGACCGCGGCTTTCGTACGCGCCCTGGGCGGCGTGGCGATGTCATGGTCGATCCTGCCGGTGCTGCGCCTCGCCACCCGCCAGCCGGCGCCGCACTCGTCAGGCGCCGCGATGCCGGAGCATCCCTGGCGTCGGGGCTGGCCGTGGCTGCTCGGCACCGCCATCTGCGGCCTGGTGCTGGGGATGGCCTGCTACCAGCTGGCGCTGACCACCGGCAAGGCGGGACCGGTGCATGCGGTGCTTGCCATCATGCCCATCCTGGTGATGCCGCTGGCCTGGTTCATGGAAGGCGACCGCCCGACCCGGTGGGCGATCCTCGGCGGTGGCCTGGCGGTCGGGGCGGCGGTGCGCATGGCGCTGCTGCACAGCGGCTGAGGCGGCCGGCATTCAGCGCGTCCGCGGATCGAGCCACACCAGCGCCAGATCGGCGAGCAGGTTGAAGACCACCAGCAGAGCCGCGTATTCCAGCGCCGCGCCGCTGACCAGGGTCCAATCCTGCTGCAACGCCCCGGCGACGAAGAAGTACCCGAGCCCGGGGATGGCGAACAGGCTTTCGACCACCATCGAACCGGTGAGCACCTGCGCCGCGGCGGTGGCGAGGTAAGCCAAAACCGGCCCGAAGGCCGGGCGCAGCGCATGCTCGATGACGATGTAGCCCTCGCTCGCGCCCTTGGCGCGGGCGGTGCGGACGAAATCAGCCCCGAGTTCGTCGAGCAGGCTGGCACGTGACAGACGGGCGATCTGGGCCGCCAGGGGCAGCCCGAGGGTGAGCACCGGCAGCAGCAGCGCTGAGGGGCTCTCGACTCCACCGGCCGGCAGCCAGCCCAGGTACAGGCTGAAGACCAGCAGGAGCAGCGGTCCGATGATGAAGTCGGGGGTGCTGATGCCGAGGGTGGCCAGCAGGCGCAGGACCTGGTCGCCTGCATGGGCCCCGGGCTGAGGCGAGCGGGCCGCCCTGGCGGCCATGGTCCCGCCCCACAGGCCGAGGAACAGACCGATCAGCAAGGCGCCGCTGCCGATCGACACCGATACCGGGGTGGCGCGTGCGAGCAGCTCGATGACCGGCTGTCCGCGCGCGATCTTGAGGCTGTAGCCGAAGTCCCCGCGCAGCTTGTCGAACAGATCCCGCAGGTACTGCACGACGATCGGCTGATCCTGGCCATAGAGCCGCTTGAGGTGGGCGACCGCGGCCGGCGGCAGCGCGCGATCGCCGGCGAGGTCGGCCCAGGGATCACCGGGCATGGCGCGCAGCGCGGCGAAGGTGAGCAGATGGACCAGCCAGAGCACCACCAGACCGGCAGCGAGGCGTCTCAGGATCGCAGCGATCATGGTCGGCATTCCAGGGTCATCCGCGCTGCGAGCAACCAGCGGCTGGCCCTGGTGGCCGCGGCGCACTCGGCCTGCCGTTGGCGGCGGCCGTTACAGCGGCCTCCCGGGACCCCATCCGAGGGTGGACGACGGGGGCGCGCGCGCCATGCTCTCGGCCATCCCATAGTCCGCAACCAGGGCAACGTACCGGCCACAGATCAACGTCGAGAGGGGGCTGGAAGTACAAAATACCCCCGTGTGGAAGCGCTACCTTAACGTCCGAGCACCGAGGAATCCCATGACTATCTCCCCCCGTCTCGCGTCCGCACTGCTTATCGCGCTGAGCGCCCCCCTGGGTGCCGCCGATCTGGCCCCAGGCCTGATCGGCGAATACTTCGCCGATTCCAAGGACTATCCCAGCGCCCTCAAAGAGCCCCCGACCCTGGTGCGGGTCGACAAGCAGGTGAACTTCGGCGCGGTCACGGGCGAATTCTATAAGACCAAGATGGCGGAGAACTTCACCGTCCGCTGGAGCGGCACCATCCATGTCGAGACAGCCGGGGAGTACCAGCTCGGAACCGAATCCGATGACGGCTCACGGCTGCTCATCGATGGCAAGCAGGTGGTCGATAACGGCGGCGTGCATGCGATGTCCAAGAAGACAGGTGCGGTCACCTTGAACTCCGGCGAGCATGCCGTGGTACTCGAATTCATCCAAGGCGGTGGCGAGGCCGGCTGCCGGCTGCTGTGGACCCCGCCCGGGGGTTCCGAGAGTGCGATACCAGGATCTGCGCTCCAGCATGTGGCTGGCGCCGAGAAGATGATCGCCTGGAACGAGGCTGCCTGGAAGAAGCGCAAGGGGTCGGCGGTGTCCGGCAGCGGCAAGTATGCCTTGATGGATCATGGCCCCTTCGTCACCGGCACCTTCGTCCAACCGGGCAACATCTGCACCAACAAGGGCATCACCATCCAGATCGACAAGGTCCACAAGGCCCTGGCGGTGTTCGACCCCGAGCTGATGCGCTTCAGCTACGGCGCCATCGAGGCGGCGATCGGCTACCCCGCCGGCCGTGATGGCATCGAAGGCCAGCCGACGGTCGACGGCGAGCAGGTCTTCGCTGCCACCTCCTCGACCGGATTCGCCAAGCCTGGCAGTGCCAACGACTTTGCCGATCCCCGATTGCAGCGTCTCGGCAATCTCCTACACGACTGGGCCGCCTATCACGGCCTCTACCTCAACGGCGAAACGGTGGTGCTCTCCTATTCCGTCGGAGCCGCCGAGATCCTCGAGGTCCCAGGGGTCACCGCAAACGGGACGGCGGTCGGCATCACCCGCAGCCTGACCCTGACCGGCAATGACCAGCCGCTGACCATGCTGGTGGCGGAAAGCAGCGGCACGCCCACCGCCGCCGATGGCATCGGCCAGATCGAAGACGGTGATTACGTCAGCGCCACCGGCGTGGTCGGCGCGGGCACCTTCGCTGTCGATGGCACACGCCTGGTCCTCACCATCCCGGCCAAGGCGGCGCTGACCGAGCTGGTCAGCTGGCATGGCCTGAAGAGCGACCTCGCCAGCTTCAAGGCCCTGGTTGCCGCGACGCCCAAGCCGAGCGATGCCCATGCGCTGACCAAGGGCGGCAAGGGCCGCTGGGGCGACGCCATCACCCTCACCGGCGAGCTCGGCAAGGAAGGCTCGGTGCCCTACGCGGTCGACACCATCACCGTGCCGTTCGAGAATCCCAGCAAATCCTACATGCGCCTGACCGGCCATGACTTCTTCAAGGATGGCCGCGCCGCGGTGTGCACCATGGACGGCGATGTCTGGCTGGTGTCGGGCATCGATGCCAGCCTCTCCAAGGTCACCTGGAAGCGCTACGCCACCGGTTTGTTCCAGCCGCTCGGCCTGCGCATCGTCGACGACCTGGTCTACGTCACTTGCCGCGATCGCCTGCTGCGGCTGCACGACCTCAACGGCGATGGCGAGGCCGATTTCTACGAGAGCTTCAATTCCGACTGCCCGGTGACCAAGCACTACCATGAATTCGCCATGGACCTCGAGACCGACAAGGAGGGCAACTTCTACTACTGCAAGGGCTCGAACCTCGACAACAAGCCCAACAGCTTCACCAGCGAATTGCAGGGCTGCATGCTCCGGGTCAGCAAGGACGGCTCGGCGACGAGCCGCTACTGCACCGGGTTGCGCGAGCCCAACGGCATGGGCGGTGGCGACGGCTATCCGCTGCTGTGCAGCGACAACCAGGGCAACTGGACGCCGGTCGACCGCATCAACCTCGTCAAGCAGGGCGGCTTCTACGGCTACGAGGGCACCGCGCACCGCACTCCGGCCCCGCCCGCCTACGATCCGCCGATCTGCTGGACCCCCTACAACCTCGACAACTCGCCGGGCGGCCTGGCCTACGTCAACAACGCCAGCTGGGGCCCGTTCAAGGACAAGCCGGTCGGCCTGTCCTATGGCAAGAGCTGCGCCTTCATCGTGCTGATGGAGGAGGTCGAAGGGACGCCGCAGGGCGGCATCGTGTTCTTCCCGCTGACCTTCTCCTCGGGCATCATGCGCGCCCGCTTCAACGCCACCGACAACCAGCTCTATGTCACCGGCATGCGCGGCTGGCAGACCAACGCCGCGCAGGAAGGCGCCTTCCAGCGCGTGCGCTATACCGGCAAGCCGGTGTACATGCCCACTTCGCTGCACATCCACAAGGATGCGGTCGAGATCGGCTTCGACCAGCCGCTCGACCCCGCCACCGCGGGTGACGTCGGCAACTACACCGTCGACCAGTGGAACTACCGCTGGACCGCGAGCTATGGCTCGGACGACTATTCGGTGGCCGATCCCAGCAAGAAGGGCCACGACAAGGTCGCGGTGGCCGGAGTGGCGCTCTCCAGCGACAAGAAGTCGGTCACGCTCAAGATCGACGGCCTGGTGCCGGTGATGCAGATGAAGGTGAAGTTCAAGATCAGCGCCGCCGACGGCGCCCCGATCAGCTTCGAGGTCTACAACACCATCAACAAGATCCCGGCGCAGTAGGACGGCAGACTGGGGCGCCCGCCCCGCCGGGGAGGCTGGACTCCGGTGATGGGCAGACACCATGGGGTGCATGCGCATCGCCCTTGCCCAGCTCAACGGCCAGATAGGCGACATCGACGGCGCTGCGGCAGCGATCCGCAATGCCGCCAACAAGGCCGTCTTCGAGGGCGCCGACCTCTTGGTCTGCCCGGAATTGGCGATGCTCGGCGGCTATCCGCCCCGCGATCTGCTCGAACGCCGCCATCTGGTCGCCCGGCAATGGAGCCTGGTCCAGGGCCTAGCGCGCGAGCTGCCGCTGCCGGCGCTGATCGGCTGCGTCGAGCCGCTGGATCCCGGATCCGGACCCTCGTTCGCCAATGCCCTGGTGGCCAGCGAGCGTGGGGCGATCATCGCCTCCTACCGCAAGCGCCTGCTGCCGACCTATGATGTCTTCGATGAACGCCGCTACTTCCGCGCCGGGACCGAGAGCTGCATCATCACCTTGGCGGGCATGCGCGTCGGGCTGACCATCTGCGAGGACATCTGGAGCGAGGAGTTCGCCGGGGTGGGCTATGGCCAGGACCCGGTGCGCGACCTGGCCGGCAGATGCGACCTGATCGTCAACAGCTCGGCCTCCCCCTACAACGTCGGCAAGCCGCTGCTGCGACATCGCGTGGTGGCGACCCTGGCGAAGACGGCCGGGGTCCCGGTAGCCTACTGCAACCAGGTGGGCGGCCATGATGAATTGCTCTTCGATGGCGATTCCTGCATCGTGACACCCGCTGGCGGCTGCCTCGCCGAAGCCCCGCGCTGGCAGGAGCAGGTGGTCATCGGCGATCTCACCGCCAGAGCGCTCCCGGCGAGGACGATCGAGCCTCTGGGCGACCTCTACCAGGGCCTGGTGACCGGCATACGCGACTACTGCGCCAAGACCGGGCAGCGGCGGGTGGTGCTGGGCCTTTCCGGCGGCATCGATTCGGCCCTAGTGGCCGCGCTCGCGGTCGATGCGCTTTCTCCTGAGCATGTCATCGGCCTGCTGATGCCAGGACCCTATTCCAGCGCCAGCAGCGTCACCGATGCCGAGGCGCTCGCCGAGCGCCTCGGCATCGAGCACCACATCCTGGACATCAAGCCGTCCTTCGCCGTCATGCACCAGACCCTGTCCCCGGCATTCACCGCAGGCGCCAGCGGCATCATGGAGGAGAACCTCCAATCGCGGCTGCGTGGCACGCTGGTGATGGCGGTCGCCAACAAGCGCGGCGCGATGGCGCTGACCACCGGCAACAAGAGCGAGATCGCCGTCGGCTATTGCACCATCTATGGCGATATGAACGGGGGGTTGGCCCCGATCGGAGATCTCTACAAGACCACGGTCTGGGCACTGGCGCGCTGGCGCAATTCCCAGGGTCCCATCATCCCCGAAGCCAGCATCACCAAGGCGCCCTCAGCCGAACTGCGCGAGGGTCAGACCGACCAGGACAGCCTGCCGCCCTATGCAGTGCTCGACCGTATCCTCGCCAGCTACATCGAGGACGGCCGCAGCGCCGAGGAGATCATCGCCGGCGGGGAGGACGATGCGGTGGTGCGCCAGGTGGCGCGACTGGTCGAGACCTCGGAATTCAAGCGGCGCCAGGGGGCGCCGATCCTGCGCGTCTCGCCCAAGGCCTTCGGCATGGGCCGGCGGATGCCGCTGGCGCGCTTCATCCCCTGATGCATCTGCTGACCCCGGGGCGATCCCTGCGATTGCCTTGCCAGCGCCGGGCCATCTCATCGAGCTTGTGACTTCGGCAGCGCGATCCCGCGCTTGGCCGGCTTGAGAACCAGGCGAGGAGCCGCGCATGGCATTCACCATCGGATTCATCGGTGCCGGCGGCATCGCGCATCAGCATGCCAGCAACCTCAAGCGCATCGCTGGAGTCGAGCTGGTCTGCGCCAGCGATATCAGCGCGAGCGCGCTCGCCGACTTCACCACCAAGCAGGGTGTCGCGCGCAGCTATGCGGACTACCGCGAGATGCTGGCTCAGGAGCGGGATGTCGAGGCCATCTGCGTCTGCACTCCCAATGCCGAGCATACGCCGAACACCATCGCCGCGCTCCAGGCCGGCAAGCATGTGCTGGTCGAGAAGCCGATGGCGATGAGCGTCGAGGGCTGCCGCGCGATGATCTCCACCGCGGCCCAGGCCCGCCGCCAGCTGGTGGTCGGCTTCCAGTATCGCTTCGATGGCCGCACCCAGCTGATCCGGCGACAGGTCGATGACGGCGCCTTCGGCAAGGTGCTGCATGTGCGCTGCCAGGCGCTGCGGCGGCGGGGCATCCCGAATTGGGGCGTCTTCGGGCGCAAGGACCTGCAAGGAGGCGGGCCGATGATCGACATCGGCGTGCATGTCATCGAGATGGCTCATTACGCCATGGGTTCGCCCAAGCCGCGGTCGGCCAGTGGCAACACCTGGACCTACCTCGGCGACCGCGCCAGCGCGGTCGAGAGCGCCTGGAAGAACTGGGACTGGTCCACCTATACGGTGGAGGATCTCGCGGTCGGGCTGATCCGCTTCGAGAATGGCTCCACTCTCTCGATCGAGGCCAGCTTCGCGGCGCACATCGAGAAGGACGTATGGAACTTCACCATGATGGCTGAGAAGGGTGGCGCCAGCTGGGATCCCGTGCAGGTATTCACCGACCAGAACGGCTATATGTTCACCCTTGCGCCGGCCTTCGTCCCCAACCAGGGCTGGGATGCGATGTGGGCGGAGAAGATGAAGCACTTCGTCGAGGTCTGCCGGGACGGCCGGACGAACCTCGCCAGCGGCGATGATGGGCTGATGGTGCAGCAGATGCTCGACGGCGTCTACCGCAGCGCCGCCAGCAAACAGGAGGTCTCGCTCTCAGCCGGTGGACCGACATTCGGACTGCCAGGGAGCATCGAGCTTCCGTAAAACGTCATTCCTTGGGCTTGGTCCTGCCCGTGCCCTTTATCTTGGGCACCGCCTTGACCGGGGCATCGGCCTGCACCGGGGCGGGAGGCGCCGCCGGCTTGAGCATGCTGCCGACGAAGCCCTCGAAATGGATACCCGTCGAGACCGCGGTTGCCGGGAAGCCGAACCACTCGATGGTCTCCAATGGCAGCACCACGACCCCGGCCTCCAAGTGGTCGTCGCCGTAGATCTCGATGGTGGCCTGGCAGGTATCGAGGTCGATTCCCAGCACCTTCTTAATGCAGAAGGAGCTGAAGCTTACGGTGTTGGCGTGCAGGAAGCAGCTCCCCTCGGCGAAGGTCTGATCCACCAGCTGATCCTGGATCTCGACCAGCTTGCCCAGGCGCTGCGACTGCAGCCAGAGCTGTGGGCGCTCCTCCTGGAACTTCTCCAGGGCGAGCTGCCGCTGGAACTCGCTCAGGGCCTTGTCGCGGATGAGCTTTGCCCGCACCACCTTCTTCGGCATATGCTTCTCCAAGCAGCATCCTAGCCCGATCCATGCGTTTTCGCAATGGTTTCGCCATGGATTCATGACGATCTGGGATCGATTGAGGGGGAATCGCTGGCAGCCCCGCTCCATCCGCTAGAATCGGCGGTCTACCCGGGAGATTCCCATGACCGCTCAAGCCAAGCCCCAACGCCTCTTCAATTTCAGCGCAGGTCCTGCGATGCTGCCGCTGGAAGTCCTCGAGGCCTCCGCCCAGGCGCTGGTGAACTACCAGGGCAAGGGTGTTGGCATCGCCGAAGTCAGCCATCGCGGCAAGGAGTTCGATGCGGTCATCGATGAGGCCATCCAGCGCTGCAAGAGCCTGCTGGGGGTGGGCGACACCCATGACGTGCTGTTCCTCCAGGGCGGCGCGACCCAGCTGTTCACCACCATACCGATGAATTTCGCCACCGGCACGGTCGACTACCTGGTCTCCGGCGAGTGGAGCCAGAAGGCCGCCAAGGCGGCGCAGGCGAGCGGCGCCAAGGTCAACATCGTCGCCAATTCCGAGTCCACCAACTTCGATCAGAGCGCCGCGCCCTCCACCTGGAAGCTCACGCCCGATGCCGGCTACCTGCATGTCTGCTCGAACGAGACCGTTCACGGGCACCGCCTGCCGGTGTGGCCCAGCCACCCCAATCTGGTCGTCGACGCCTCCAGCGAATTCATGGCCCGTCCACATCCGGTGAAGGACTGCGCTCTGGTCTACGCCGGCGCCCAGAAGAACCTCGGTCCGGCCGGGGTGGTGGTGGCGATCGTGCGCAAGGACTGGTACCCGCGCATCGGCAAGTCCGTGCCCGCCTTGTTCAACTTCCAGAAGCAGGCCGAAGCCAAGAGCATGGTCAATACGCCGCCGACCTTCGGCATCTACATCCTGCTCGAGACCTTCCGCTGGCTCGACCGCCAGGGCGGGCTCAGCGCGATCGAGAAGCGCAATGAGGAGAAGGCCGGCCTGATCTACCAGACCATCGATGCTTCGCAGGGCTTCTATAAGGCGACGGTGGCCGTCCCCGAGCAGCGCAGCCGCATGAACATCACCTTCCGCCTGCCGAGCGAGGAGCTCACCGACGCCTTCATCAAGGAGGCCGACAAGCAGGGCATGGTCGCGCTCAAGGGCTACCGCACCGTCGGCGGCATCCGCGCGTCGATCTACAACGCCATGCCGGTGGAAGGCTGCCAGATGCTCGCGGCGCACATGCGCGACTTCGCGGCGCGCTCCCGCTGAACCGCTGGCGCTCCGCTGCTCGGCAACCGCTCACGCACGGCGACCGCCGCGCGTGAGCGCTGTGCCTGGCCTCTGCCACGATCCGGCGAAGGCGTCACCGGGCTAGCCGGCGGCAAGGAAGCCCTTGGCGAGCGCCAGCGCACGCGCGGATAGATCGGGGGCGTCGCCCGGCAACCAGCGGATGTCGCCCCAGCCGCGATACCAGGTCAGCTGATGCTTCGCCAGGCGGCGGCTGTTGCGGCTGACCAGCTCCACCGCGCGCGCCTCGTCGTACTCGCCCCGCAGCAGGCCGAGCACCTCCTTGTAGCCGACCGCCTGCCTCGCCTCGGGGCTCAGCCGGCCCGCCAACGCCTTGACCTCGTCGACCAGCCCGGCGGCGAACATCGCCCGGGCGCGCGCCTCGATGCGCTGGTGCAGGACTGCACGCGGCCATTCCAGGCCGAGCAGGAGCGTGCGCACGCCGGCCCGGCGCACGCCAGCGGTGGTATGGAAGCTGGAGTACGGCCTGCCGGTCAGACGATGGACCTCGAGCGCACGCACCACGCGCTGGCGATCGTTGGGATGGCGCTGCGAGGCATAGGCGGGATCGATGCGCTGGAGCTCGCCGAAGAGCGCCTCGGCGCCCTCGCTCTGGAAGCGCGCGTTGAGCTCCTCCCGCACCGCCTGGTCGCGCGGTGCGCCTGCCGACAGGCCCTCGAGCAGCGCCTTGGCATAGAGCGGGCTGCCGCCGGCCACCAGCGCGCAGCCCCCGCGCTCTCCGATCTCGGCGAGCGCCGCATCGGCGAGCGCCAGCCAGCGGCTGACATCGCAGCGCTCATGCGGCTCGAAGCATGAGATCAGATGATGGGGCACGGCACGACGCTCGGCAGGGCTGGGCTTGGCCGTGCCGATGTCCATCCCGGTGTAGACCGCCATGGCGTCCGCACTGATGATTTCGCCAGCCAGGGCGCGCGCCAGGCTCAGGGCGAGCGCTGACTTACCCGATGCGGTCGGTCCCAGCACCATCACCACCGGTATCGCAGCCATGCCAGGTTGTGGATGGGGAGCGCTGCCGTGCAAGCCATGGTGCTGGACGCGCGCGGGCCAGGCGGGCGCTCAACCTGTGGATCAGCGCGTTGCCGGGGGGTAGCCCCGCGCGTCGCGCAGGCGGGCATTGGTGCGGTAGATGTGCGCGAGCACCTCGGCAAGCGCACGGTAGAGCGTCGGGGGTACCTCGACATCGAGGTCGAGGACTCCCAGCAGATGGACCAGGTCGCGATCCTCGTGCAGTGCGACGCCATGATCCTTGGCCACCGCGATGATGCGCTCGGCGACCTCGCCCTGGCCCTTGGCGATGATGCGCGGCGATGAATCCTCGGCATGCTGATAGCGCAGGGCGACCGCTCGGCGCCGATCCGGACGGCCGTCGGCGCGGCCATCATCCATGGCCATCGTCCGCTGCCAGGGAGGCCACGCGCAGGCCGGCGACCATCCCCAGCTGCTGCAGGCTCTCGGCCAACCCCGGCAGCGCCTCGGCGAGCGCCTGGCCGCCTGGACCATCCGCCAGCAGGGTGATCGCCATCGGTCCATCCTGGAGCCCCGACAGCCGCACGCTGATGGACCCCAGGTGCGAGAGCTCGGTGTCGACGCGCACGAAGGTGGCGGTGCCGCCGACCGCCGGTCGGGAGGCGACGGCGATGCGGGTCGGCGTGCTGCGCCCCTGATCCTGCAGGGGCACGCCGAGCACGACATCATAGTCTGCCAGGGACGCTGGCTTGACCACCGTCATGGCGCTGCTCTCGCGCACTGCCAGGACGATCGCCTGGGAGAGGTCGGCGCGGGACGCGCTCGACAGGCCCTTGGTGGCAACTGACACCTGGTCTTCCACCGCAGGAAGCGCCGCTGCGAGGCGCTTGACCAGGCTGCCGGTCGAGGGTGGCGCCGCGCTGCTGCGCACCCCGGCCAAGTCGAGCGCCTGCATCACCGCTGGCGAGCCGCCACGGGTGGCATCGGGGGTGCCCAAGGACAGCAGCTCGCGCAGTGCGCCATCACCGGTCGGTAGCTGCGCCGGCGGCCCGGCTGTCAGCGGGCGATCCGCCACCTCCGGCTCGCCATCAGGCACGCCCGCACCAGCCGGGATCGACATGCCGCTCGAGGCCGGATCGCTCCGGGGCGCTGCCGCCGTCTGCGCGTTCGACGACGGTGCTGCGGCGGAGTCGCTGGCCGCGGGCGTAGTGGCCGCAGACGCACCGGCTGCGGCTGATGCGGCGGTGCCGGAGGTCGAGGATGCTGGCGCTGCGCCGCTCTCCGGGAGTGCGGATGCGGGTGGCGGGCCGGAGGCCTGGACGGGAGCCCCGGCGCCCCCTGCTGCGGGCGCCTGCCCACCCGGCGCTGGCGGAGCTCGCGGTGGCGAGGGCTCGGTGGCTCCATCGGCGAGGTCGCCGGGTGCTACCGGATACTGGGCTTGGCTCTGGGCCTGCGATGGCAGTGCGGTAGCAGGCGGCGACGGTGGCGCGGCGCTGCCTGCGGGCGCGGGTGCGCTGGACTGGGCGCCCGCAGTGGCGGGGGGGGCGGTGGTGCCGAGATTTGCGAGCGCCTGCTGCACCACCGCCAACGCTGCGGCCGGATTGGGCAGGGCACCGGAGAGTGCACGCAGCGCCGTCGCGATGGTGGCGGGGGTGGCCGGCAGGCCATCGCGAGCGAGGGCCGCGAGCGCGCTGGCGAGCATCGCGGGTGAACTGCCCGGCGAGCTGGTCAAGGCATCGGTCGCGGCCAGCAGGGATTCGCGCGCCAGCGGGGCCCCGGCGTTCTCGAAGGCAGCCAGCACCAGGCTGCTGGCGTTGCCGGGCGGCAGGCCGAGGGTCTGCAGGCGACCGGCGCTGGTCGAGGTCTCCGCCTGGTCGCCGGAGGCATCGTCGACCACGCGCAAATTGACCTGGGAACCGCTGGTGAGCACATGGAAGCGCATCACCGTGTCGGCAGTCAGGGGCACCTGGCTCGAGACCACCATGGTGGTCCCGCGCATGATCAGGACGTACTGTCCCGCACCGAGTCCCTGGACCACCCGGCCGCTGACCACATCGCCGGCGGAGAAGAGCGATGCTGGGTCACGCAGGACCAGCTGCGCCGACACCGGCACCGGCGCGCCGGCTGAGGTGTTTGCGGCGGTGGAGCCAGGGTTGACCAGGTCATCGGCCATGGCCGCAGCTCAGCAGGCGCTATCGGGGTCGCCCAGCCGGCCCTTGAGCAGCGCCATGGTGCGACCATGGATCTGGCAGACCCGGCTCTCGGTCACTCCCAGCACTGCCGCGATCTCCTTCATCAGGAGATTCTCGAAGTAGTAGAGCTTGATCACCATGCGCTCCTGCTCGCTCAGCGTCTCCAACAGCGCGGCGATCAGCCGCTGGGAGTCCTCGCGCTCGAGATGGCGCGCGGGGTTCGCGGTCTCGTCATCATTGCGCGCCAGGGCGGAGCCGGTCTGCTGATCGTCGCTCACCGGGGCATCCAGGCTGACCTGCACCACCAGCTGGGCATCGCGCTCGATCCCGAGCATCTCCTCGACCGGCACACCAAGATGGTCGGCGAGTTCGTGATCGTCGGGCAGGCGCGAGAGGGTGCGCGATAGCTCGGTGACCGCCTGCTGGTAGTCGCGGGCGCGTTCACGTGCGCCACGCGGCACCCAATCACGTGCCCGCAGCTCATCGATCACCTGGCCGCGGATGCGCATCACCGCATAGGTGGAGAAGGCATTGTCGCGGCTGGCATCGAAGCGGTTCAGCGCATCGATCAGGCCTATGACGCCGGCATGGAACAGGTCATCGCGGTCGACCGACGCCGGCAGGTTGACGCAGATGCGCTCGACCACCGTATGGACCAGCGGCAGATGGCGCAGGATCTCCTGCTCGCGCTCGCCACCGGTGCGCGTGTGCTCGGCCGTCTTGTAGGCCTTGACTCGATCGCTGTAGACGCTGGCGTTCATGATCAGCGCGCCTTGGGCTCAGGCGCCGGGCCAGCCGGACGCGCCGCCGGCGCGCCGGCTGCTGCGGTACGTGGGGCCGGGTTTGCGGGACGCGCGGCTGCTGGTACCGGTGCTGCCGCTGAGGCTGCCGGCTGGGGACGCGCAGCCGGGCCCGGTGCCGGACGAGCTGCGGCTGAGGTTCCAGCGGCCAGACGCGGGACTGGGGTGGCCGGCTGAGCGGCACGGGCGGCCTGCTCGGCGGTCGCCTGGCGTTCGGCGACATCGGTCGCCATGCGTTCGTTGATCACGCTGACGACCAGACGCATGAGATGGCCCGACGCCCACATCGCCACCAGGGCTCCCAGGGCGGCACGCCAGGCGATCGTGGCCGGGTCGTACCCGCACCACAACCCGACTGCGAGCCAGGCAAGCCCGACCCACATCAGCACGCGTGCTTGCGCGGCAAGGATGTGTATTTCCACGAACTCTCCCAGAGCGAGAACCAGGGGACTATACCCCGGCTCCCCCACCAACGCAAACCCGGGGCCAATCCAGCCGCACATGGGTCGATACCGACATCCATCCCTGTGCTTGCGCCCTGCCGCCATCGCAGGGTACACTGGCAGACCCCCAGCGCGGCGGGGGCACGCGTGGGCGGCCGGGGCTCCCGATTGGATAGCCAGTTGCGTAGCGATCTGCCATGGAGCTACACTTATGCTGACGATGACGAAGGAGCCCGCTGTGACCACGGTCACCATCAACACCCTGAAGCATGGCGCGATCGAGACGAACGACGACCAGCTGCTGACCTTCTCGACCCCGCTGCTGGGGTTCGAACGGCTCAAGCGCTTCCACATCTATCAGACCAGGCCCGGTCCGACCTACTGGATGCAGTCGGCCGAGGAGCAGCGGGTCGCCTTCTGCCTGCTGGCCCCGTTCCAGGCCGGCTTGGAGGCGCGCATCGTCATCTCGCCCGCCGATGTCGTCGATATCGGGGCTACTGGGGTCGAAGACATCGATGTCTACTCGCTGGTGGTGCTCGATCGCGATCCTGCCCAGCGTCGCACCAACCTGCGCGCGCCGATACTGGCGTGCCGCACCACCAAGCGCGCCAAGCAGGTGGTGCTCAACGATCCCCAGCTGCCGATCAGGTTCTTCCTGCGCGACATCAAGGTCATGGAAGTCTGACAGTGCTCGTCCTCACCAGGCGCATTGATGAAAGCATCGTGATCAACGGCGAAATCGTCGTCACCGTCCTCGAGGTCGGCCGCAATGGCCAGGTCCGGCTCGGCATCGAGGCGCCACGGCACTACCAGATCTATCGCCACGAGCTGCTGCTCGAGATCCAGCGCGAGAACCGCGACGCCCTCTCCAGCGCCGCGCCGCCTGCCGTCACGACCTCAGCGCCCGGACCAGCGCCGCCCGCCGGCGGTGCGGCCACCACTCTCCCAACCGCAGACGGATCATAAGCCCGGATACCTCCTGCCTACCAGGCGACCATGACCATAACCCGCGCAAACCTCTCCGACATCATCGCCCGCGTCCACACCGTGCCATCGCTGCCGGAGGTCGTCACCCAGGTCTGCCGCCTGGTCAATGACAACAACTCCGACGCCCGTCAGGTGAATGCCATCATGGTCAAGGATGCCGCCATGGCGGGCAAGATGCTGCGTCTGGTAAACAGCGTCTACTACGGCCTGAACGAACCGGTGCATGACCTCGAGCAGGCCATCGTCATCCTCGGCTTCAAGACCATCCGCTCCATCGCCCTCTCGGTGTCGGTGCTGAGCATGTTCCAGCAGCAGAGCGCAAACTTCAACATGAAGGCCTTCTGGACCCATAGCGCGGTGTCGGCTTGCCTCTGCAGGTTGATCGCCGCCAAGTCCCGCGCCTGCGATCCGGAGCTCGCCTTCACCCTCGGCCTGATCAAGGATCTCGGCAAGGTGATCCTGGTCGAGAACGCCCCCGAGGAGACCCGTGCGATCATCGCGGTGGCGCGCGAATACCGCCTGAGCTTCACCCAGGCTGCTCGCAAGGTGCTCGATACCGATGATGCCGAGATCGGCGCCTGGCTGGCGAAGAAGTGGGATCTCGAGGCGCGCCTGGTCGAAGCGATACAGAACCAGTTCAACCTGGCGAATGCTCCGGATCCGAAGCCGGTGGCGATCTGCCAGCTGAGCGAATACCTCTGCGCGCTGAAGAAGATCCGCACCTCAGGCAGCTGCGACGAGGCGGCGCTGGATCCGGGCATCTGGCCCCACCTGACGCTGGACAAGACCGCCCTGGTGGAAGTGCTCTCGGTGATCAATGACGAGGTCGAGAACGCCCGGCAGCTGCTCCTGCTCGCTGCCTGAGCGGGATGGCGCGTCGAGACCGCCCCCCTGCCCACCCACTCTGCGCTGGCCCCTGAGCGAGTCATGCGTAGAGTCGCCGTATGCTGAGCATCCGCGGGGTGACCAAGCGATTCGGCACCCTGACAGCGGTGGATGACCTCAGCCTCGAGGTCCCGGCCGGCACGGTGCACGCGTTCCTCGGCCCCAACGGTGCGGGCAAGACCACCACCATCCGCATGTGCACCGGCCTGCTCCAGCCCGATGCCGGCCGCGTGACGATCGCCGGCTTCGATGTGGTGCGCGACGGTGTCGCCGCACGCCAGGCGCTGGCCTACGTCCCTGACGAGCCTTACCTCTACGACCGCCTCACCGGGCGCGAGTTCCTCGACTTCACCGCGCGCATCTACGGCCTCGATCGCAAGACCTATGAGACGCGCCTCGGCGAGGTGCGCGAGCGCTTCTCGCTCGACTCGTTCCTCGACCACCTCTCGGACGGCTACAGCCATGGCATGCGCCAGCGGGTGGTGCTCGCCGCCGCCGTGCTGCACAAGCCGAAGGTCATGATCGTCGACGAACCCCTCGTCGGCCTCGATCCCAAGCACATCCGCATCGTGCTCAGCCTGCTGCGGGAGATCGCCGATGGCGGCGGTGCGGTGTTGATGAGCACCCATTCCCTTTCAACCGTCGAGGGCGTCTCCGATGCGGTCTCGGTCATGGACCATGGGCGCATCGTCGCCTGCGGCTCGGCTGCTGCGATCAAGGGCGATCGCGACCTCGAATCGACCTTCATGGCCCTGACCGCCGACGATGCCGATCCGCCGCCAGCGGCTGGCGAGGGCCCCAGGCGATGAGCCGCAGCGGCGTCATGCATCTGCTCATCGATGGGCATAATGTCATCCACCAGGACGCCATCCTGCGCTCGATGGCCGATGAGATCGAACGGGCGCACGGCGAGCTCGAGAGCCTGCTGGCCGAGCGCAGCCGGGTGACGATCTTCTATGACGGCGGCCCCGGCGGGGAGACCCACACCCTGCGGCGCAACGGGCTGGTGATCGACTATTCGGGCAGCAGCGAGGCGGATGACCGCATCGTGCGCTGGCTGCTGTTCAACCCCAATGTCCGCGCCCTGGTCGTCACCGATGATCGCGTGCTGACATCCCGCGTGCGCACACTCGGTGCGAGGATACTGCCCGCGCATGGCTTCCTCGATGCGTTCCGCCAGCAGGCGACGTACGCCAAGCCCGACCGCCAGCCCCTGTCGCCAGCCGAGGTCGAGGAATGGATGCGCATCTTCGGCCTGGACGATGACGCCAGCTGAGGACGCGGCCGCTAGCGGGCCGGCGGTTCGACCGCCGTCTGGGCCACGGCCGGCTGCCAGCCGCCACCCAGCGCCTTGGCCAGCACCACCAGATCCTCGGACACTGCCTTGCGTCCGAGTTGGAACTGGTCCTCGGCATCGAAGACCGCGAGCTCCTCGCGCAGGACCGCGATGAAGTTGTCAACTCCATGCTCCTGCCGGTCCCGCACCAGGGCCAAGGCGCGCCGATGGGCATCCAGGGCGCCACCCAGCGCCAGGGCGCGGTTGCGGTCGCGGCTGAAGGCCACCAGCGCATCCTCGACTTCGGAGAAGGCGGTCATGACCGTCTTCTGGTAGTTCAGCAGCGCCTGGACGCTGCGCGCATCGGCGGCGTCGACTGACGCCTTGATGCGGCTTATCCCCGCGCCGAGCAGGGGCCAGCGCACCGACGGTCCGATCGACCAGACCTGGTTGGCGGCGTTGAACAGGCCGGCGGATTTCGTGCTTTCATAGCCGAAGCTGCCGGTGAGGGAGAAGCTCGGAAAGTAGTCAGCCACCGCCACCCCGTAGCGCGCGGTCGCCGCGGCGAGCTGGCGCTCGGCCTGGGCAATGTCCGGTCGGCGCTGCAGCAGCTGCGAGGGCATGCCGGTGCTGATCTGCTCGATCGGATCGGGGAGGGACCTGGCGGTGAACAGCGGCTCGCCCGCCCCGAGGCTCTGGCCGGCTGCCATCGCCGTCAACGTCCGCGCGGAAGGAGTCGTCCCTGCAGGCTGCTCATCGAGCACCGGCACCGGCTCCGCGATCAGCAGTGCCAGGCGGTGAGCGGCCTGGACGCGGGCGATGTCGAGCAGCGGCAGGACGGTCTTGTTGGTCGCGAGCTGGGCGTCGGCCTGGGCGAGCGCCGATTCGTCGACCAGCCCGGCCTGGGTCTGGGCCGCGATCAGGTCGCGGCTCTGCTGCTGGCTGGCGAGCGACTGCTCGGCGATCACCAGGCGCTGCTGCGCGCTGCTGAGCTCCAGATAGGTGCGCACCACTTCGGCGGTGACGCTCACCAGGACATCCCGCTGCGATGCCTCGGTCGCTCCGAGGTCGTCACGCGCCGCCTCGACCGCACGCCGGGTGCCGCCGAAGAGGTCGATCTCCCAGCTGGCGTCGAAGCCGGCCTGATAGTAGCTCCCCAGGGCATTGACTGCGCCGATCGGGGTGATGACCAGCGCTCGCTCGCGCGTCACCCCGGCGTCGGCGGACAGATCGGGCAGCAGGTCGGCTTCGCTGATGCCGACCGCCGCTCGCGCCTCGCGCAGGCGGGCGGCGGCGATGCGGACGTCGAAGTTGGCGGCCAGGGCCTTAGCCACCAGGCGGTCGAGCTCGGGATCATGGTAGGAGGTCCACCAGCGCTCGAGTGCGACCCCCGCCTTTCCCTGTCCCGGCTCGACCCAGGCCGCTGGCGTCGCCGTCTCTGGCGTCTGGTAGTCGCGGCCGACGCTGGCGCAGCCGGCCAGCAGGATGGCCGTGCAGGTGAGGGCGATGTGGCGAATGTTCATGGGGAGATCCCCGCCGTCTTCATCCCCTCGCTGGTGGCGGGCGCGGCGATGAAGACTTCCATCTGCTGGCCGACATAGACGTTCGGCGAATCGTGATCGATGGCATAGATCACTTGCAGCACGCGCGTGTCGACGCGCTCCGTACTGTCGCCGGTCAGCGAGCGCTTGGGGATCACATATGGTTCGAAGCGCACGAAGTGCAGCCGGGTGTGCAGGGCGCGATTACCGCGCACATAGGCTTCGGCCTCCGCCTTGCTGCTGACGCGCCAGGCATCGTTCTCGTCGATATCGACACGCACATGCAGCACGGTGGTGTCGCCGAGGGTGACCAGGGGCGTCTCAAGCACCCCGGTGGTGGCGAACTCCCCGGGACGCACCTTCACTTGCAGCACGGTGCTGGCGCGCGGAGCGCGGATCGAATAGCGGCTGATCTCGACCCTGGTCACCTGGGCCGTGGATTCGGACTGCAGGATCGCCGCCGCCGCCTCCTCGCAGCGGGCCGCTGCGACCAGCACGGCATTGCGGCGATGCTGCAGGTCGTCGAGGCTGACCGCGCGCTGGTCGCTGACCGCCTCGAAGCGGCTGAGCTGGTCCTTGGCATCGGCGAGCACCGCCTTGGCGGTGAGGGCGCTGGCCTTGGCCACGGCGATGGCGGCCTCCTGCGCGGCCAGTTGGGCGCGCAGGCTGCGGTCATCGAGCTGGAACAGCAGGTCGTCCGCCTTGACCTCGGCGCCGACCACCGCGGGCACGGCGGTGACGATCCCGCCGATGGGGGTGCCGATGCTGATCGCCTCGCTGCTCGGCTCGACCAGGCCGGCGCCGGCGACGAAGTCGCGGAAGGTCGATAGCGCCGGCTCCTGCACCGGGGGGGTGACCGGCACCGGGCGATGGCTGCTCACCACCGTCCAGCTGGCGAAAACCACGCCGATCAGAGCCAGTGTTGGAAGTACGATGCTACGCACCATGGCTGCTCCGTTGTCTCGTCGCGCCGGGGGCGAGAGATGATGATCCGTCGAAACGCTCGATCCGGCCGTCATCCATGCGGGCGATGCGGTCGGCGAAAGGAAAGATGCGCGCATCGTGGGTGACGATCACCAGCGCGCGCTGCGGTCCGACGGCGACCGTGCGCATCAACTCCATCACCTTCATCCCGGTCTCATGATCGAGGGCGCTGGTCGGCTCGTCGCAGACGATCAGGCGCGGCTCGTGAACCAGGGCGCGGGCGATCGCCACGCGCTGCTGCTGCCCACCCGACAGCTGCGAGGGCATCGCCCCGGAGCGCCCGCCCAGTCCGACACGTTCGATCATCGCCGCGGCACGCTCAAAGGCCTGCTTCCGCCTGCTGCCGAGGATGAGCAGGGGGATGGCGACATTCTCCAGGACGCTGAGGGTGGGCAGCAGGTTGAAGGCCTGGAAGACGAACCCGATGTTGGTGCCGCGGAAGCGCGTCTTGCGCTCGACCCCCATGGCCTTGAGGTCCTCGCCGAAGACCTGGCTGTCCCCCTCGTCCTGGTCGAGAATCCCGGCGATGACCGAGATCAGCGTAGTCTTGCCGCATCCCGACGGCCCGGCGAGCATGAGCAGCTCGCCCAAGCCGACCTGGAGATCGATGCCGCTGAGGGCGGCGATGCGGTTCGCACCCGTGCCGAAGCGCTTGGTCACTCCGCGCATGTGGACGGCAGCAGGCGTCACCATGGGAACAAGCCATCCCGGCCGACCCGCAGCCGGCGCGCCGGGCGCCGGATGAGCAGGCTGCCAAGGGCAGGCGCAAGGGGCCAGCAGGTGGATGCCGCCCCCTCGACCGGCAATGGGGGTGGTGCAGAGTCCCGCAGGCCGGCTGGCGGTGCCGGCTGATCTCCGCAGCTCGGATAGGAGGATGCCGGGCTCATGCGCGGAACACCACCGCCGGTTCGAGCAGCATGACCTTGCGGATGCTGATCAGGGCTGAGAACGCGGCGATGACCAGCACCACGGTCGCAGAGAAGACCATGCGGTCGGCTGACAGCAGGAACGCCAGCTCGCTGCCCCCGACGAGGTTGCCGAACAGCGCCGCGATGCCGACCCCGAGGCCATAGCCGAGGCAGGCCACCAACAGGGCCTGGAGCAGGATCATGCGCATCAGCATGGCGTTGCCCGCACCCATCGCCTTGAGCGCGCCGAAGTGGCGCAGATTGTCATGGGTGAAATTGTAGAACATCTGGCCGGAGATCACCGCGCCGACGAGGAAGCCGAGGAACATCGAGATCTTGAAATTGATCGGGATGCCGGTGTTGAGCATGATGAAGTCGAGGGTGAGCTTCTTGAATCCCGCGGAGGTCATCGCCTTCATGCCGGTGGTCTCATGGATGCGCTCGCAGACCTGCTGGGCATCGTCTCCGCTGCGCACCTTGGCGATGACGTAGGTGAGCAGCTTGCGCTGCGGCGGTGCCCAGGTCCTGGCCCGGTCATAGGTGGTGTAGACGAACGGGTTCCACATGAAGCTGCGGTTGGTGCGGCACACCCCGACCACCACGGTGCGGTGGTCGTTGAGCTCGAGCGTGTCGCCGACGGCCAGCGGCCGGCGCGCCTCCCCCGGATGGAGCGCCGGATGGGCGAGCTTGCCGGTCATATCGCGTTCATCGACGATGATGCCGTCGGCCCGACGCAGGTCCTCCATGCGGCCCCGGACCAGCTCGGGCGGCCCGCCCATGAGGGTGGTATCATCCAGGCCGATGACGATGCAGTTCTGCGTGCTGCCATCGTCGAGGCGGGCGCGGATGAAGTTGCGGAACATCGGCATCGCCCAGGAGACCCCTGGGATGGAGCGTACCCGGTCGAGGACGGTATCCTGCATCGGCTTGATGTCATCGATGTTATCGACCATCGGATCCATCACCCAGATGTCCGCCACGCCGACGTCGCCGATCGAGGCATGGCTGCGCTCGAGCAAGCCGTCGTAGATCGCAGATTGCTGGGTGATCAGCAGCGAGGCGAAGGTCAGGCCGACGAGGATGCCGATGAACTTCGCGCGATCGCCGGTGAGCATGTTCAGGGCCACGCGGTTCATCGGTGAACGCCCGCGCGCGCCCGCCCGCGCGCCCTGGGCGGATAGACCGCGGCCAAGCCCGCGATGGTGAAGGCGGCGATGTGGCCGGTGAGCGCCTCGAGCTCGCTGACGTCCATCAGCAGGGCAGGGAACAGCCGGGTGATGACCGAGCGCGCCTGGTGGTAGAACAGGCACTGGCACACTACGCTGATCGACGCCCTGCGCATGTCGGTCTCGTCGAGGTCGCCTACCAGCTCCCTGATGATGCCCGACAGCTGCAGGAACTGGGGGCGGATCGCCTTCTCTACCAGCTCATCGAGGGCGCCTGTCGGCTCGACCATCTCCCTCGCCATCAGCTTGCCGTGCCACGCCGGACGGCCCTGATCGAGGATGCGCATCAGGAAGCCCTTGATGAACGCCCGCAGGCGGCTCTGCGGATCCTGCACCTGGGGCGAGCCGACGTTGATCGGATGCCGTACGACCGCGCATTCGTGGGCATAGCCGAAGACCGCGGTGTAAAGCCCCTGCTTGTCGTGAAAATGGTAGTTCACCGCAGCGATATTGGCCCCGGCACGCAGGCAGATGGCGCGCACGGTCGCGGCGCGGAAGCCGCGCTCGGCGAATACTTCGCCAGCCGCATCGAGGAGCCGCTGGCGCGTCGCCGTGTGTTGAAGGTTTGGTGTCGCCATGTTCAAACGTATATTTCAAACGCGGGTTTGAAAGTCAACGCGGGACGGCCCATCCTTCAGCTCTCGCCTTGGAGGGCGCGGCGGCTAGCATCGGGCATGCGGCTCCTGGTGGTTGAGGACGAAGGCAGCATCCGCTCGGCCCTGGCTCGTGGCCTCGGCCAGTATGGCCATCGCATCGAGACCGCGAGCTGCCTGAGCGAGGCCCGCGCCCTGGTCGCCAAACGCCACCCCGAGGCGCTGCTAAGCGATCTCAAGCTGCCGGACGGCAACGGCTTGGATCTCGCCGAGGAGATCGGCGTCCCCTTCATCCTCATGACCGGCTATGGCACCTTCGACGATGCTGTGCGCGCGATGCGCCTCGGTTGCCACGACTTCTTCACCAAGCCGGTGACGATCAAGGAGGTCTGCCGCGCCCTCGACCATCTCGCCGGCAGGCGCGCTGGCGGCCCGACCGTGGTCGATGCCGCGCAGGATGGGCGATTGCGTCTCACCCATCCCACCGCTAGCGGCTTCTGCTCTCAGACCCTGCAATCATGCACCGTCGCATGGGCCGATGCCGCCCAGGCCAAGGCCGCCTTCGCCCAGCTGCACGATGTGGTCCCGGCCCTTCCGCACCGCCAAGTGGCCGCTGAACTCATGCAGACGACGTCCCAAGGACGCCTGGTGGTCAACCTGCATGACGACCTGTGGTCCGCCTGGCTGGATGCGACGGTGATCTGGAGCCAGGCGGTCGATTGCCGCATGCTGCTGGAAGATCTCTGTCGGCGGTGCCTGTGGACCAAAGATGGCGCGCTGGTGGAGTATGGACATGCCTAATGCACCCAGAAAACCACCTGTCACGGCATCGTGGAGCGGCGAACTCCTTTGGCCACAAGATCTTGAAGATGGAGATGTCATCGACCTCTCTGGCGTGCAGGCACTGGGTTCCTGGGTGCTGGCCTGGTTCCGGACCCATCCGGGCAGAGCCGTGACCCGGGCATCCCCCGCCATCCGTCGCCAGCTGGTCCGCTCTGGCGTGACGGTGGTGTGGGTCGATCCAACGCCCTCCAGCCAGAGCGGCGTGCTGGCTGCCGAACGTGCCATGCTGCTGGGTGGAGAGTCCTGAGCAGGGAAGTCGCAGGAATTTAGGCCAGCCGTTTGCGTAGGAGGTGGGTCGACGAACTGCGATGTCGTAGGATACGGCAACGTTGAGGACACCGAGTTTCCATGGCTGATGAACAGAAACACCTGTCGCAAGACGACATAGATGCCCTGATCGGGGACATCGCCGGGCCTGCCCCGGTTGGTGCGAAACCCGACATCGCCTCACCATCGCTCGCCGCCTCATCGCTCATCGGCCAAGCCAAGGAGCCCGGCCACCTGCCGACCGCGATCGCCGGGACACCGCACGGGCAGGGTCAGGACGAGGCGGAGCGCTTGCTCAACAAGGGGCAGGAACCAGCGCAGCCGCATGCCGTCTTGCCCCCGGCTGCCAAGCCGCTGCACATCACCAAGAGCCTCGGTCAGGCCGAGATCGATGCCTTGATCAACCAGGTCGGCCAGGCGGCTGCCAAGGGCGAGACGCCCAGGCCGCTTTCCAAGGGCACCCATGTCACCAAGAGCCTCGGTCAGGCCGAGATCGATGCCCTGATCAACCAGGTCCAGGACGCCACCGATCGGCCGGGAACCTCGCCCCAACCCAAGAGCTCAGCGCTGACCAAGTCGGTCCAGAGCCAGACGTCATCCGCCAAGGTCGCCCATGTCACCAAGGGCCTGGGCCAGGATGAGATCGATGCCCTGATCAATCAGGTCCAGGACCCGGGCGAGAAGCCGAGCACCGATCCGGTCTCCAAGGGGAGCGGTCCGTTGACCAAGAGCCCGACCCAGGTGAACAAGAACGCTCCGGTGGCGGACAAGGGTGCGACGGCGAGCGACAAGGCGAACCGAGGCATCGACCATCTCCTGGCATCGGTCGAGAGCCAGGCGCACCAGAAGGCCCAGAACCAGATCACCGGCAGCGATGGGCGCGATATCAGTGCCAGCGGCCCGCTGGCGCAGGACGATATCGATCGGCTGCTCGCCGAGCTGGGCGCCGCCACCCCCAGCAAGGACACCACCGGACGGACGGCCAAGCCGAGCACCGAACGTGCCCCCAGCCGTCCCGCGACCTCAAACGAACGCGCCCCCAACCGTCCCGCGACGTCCAAGACCAGCGCGCCAATGGTCAAGCCGCAGAGCGCGCCCCATGCGGCGCCGACGACCGGCGTGCCGGCCGGCGGCGCCGCAACTGTCGCCTTGAGCGCGGCAGACCTCGAGGCCCTGGTCACCAAGCAGAGCGGCATCGAGAGCGACCACAGCGAAGCGCCGATGATCGACCAGGGCGACATCGATGCGCTGGTCAAGCAGCTCGCCAACGCCACCGGCGCGCCCGATACCAAGCGCATCTCCGACGCGCTCGCGCAGCACGAGGGGGAGATCGACAAGCTGCTGGAGAAGGCGGCGAACGCCAACTCCACCATGGATGCGGTCGAGATCACCAGGAGCACCCCTCCTTCGGGCGGCCGTGCCGTCGCCATCGGTGCGCCTTCGATGGCGGTGGTGACCGCCCATGAATTGCATGGCACCCGCTGGCTGCTCGCGGCAGCGGTGCTGTTCCTGGGCATGTGCTCGACCACCCTGATCATCGTCGTCAATTCCATCAATTCGCTCTCGCATGAGCTGCACGAAGGTCATCACGCCACGCTCACGCCCACCGACAGCTTCGGCGATGACCTCAAGGCGGCGCTGGCAAAGCTGAATTCCGAGGACGATGGCGAAGTCACCAAGGGCGTGCTCTACCTCCAGCGGCTGAAGATCCGCCATCCCAGCCATCTGGCCGACATCGCGCTCACCCTCGCGCGCCATTTCCGCGCCCATGGCGCGCACCGCCAGGCGATCGACGAATACGTCTCGCTGAGCGATAACGCCACTGGGCCCTTCGACGATCCGCGCATCTACCTCGATTACGCCAACAGCCTGGTGCAGGTTGGCGAACTGGCCATGGCAACCAAGCAGGTCTACCTGCTGCTCGCGAATGAGGACGCGTATCTCGGCGATCACGATCGCCGCGGCCTGGCTCGCCCGGCCGACGAGGTGGCGCGCAACCGCCAGGCGGTCCAGGATGCGTATCTGTCGCTCGGGCAGCTGATCGTCTCCGACTCCCAGGTCGAGAGCGTGCCGAGCGCCAAGCGGCAGCGGTCCGAGGCAGCCACGCACCCCGCCGCCGCCATCGAACCCGCTGCAGGCGCCATGATCCATCCCCCCGGCGACCAGCCCGTGGCCGCGCCCGCCTCCAGCCACGCACCCGCACCTGCAGCCGCGCCGGCAGCCGCGCCCGCACCTGTATTGGCGCCCCAGGCGCCCCCGTCTGCAGCCGTGCCGCCAGGGGGCTCGCCATGAGCGCAACCACCCGCGCCCTGGTCGCCGCCATGCTGCTGGTGGCTCCCCTGCTGCATGGTGCCGACGAGCAGGCGCCCCCCGTACCCCAGCCGACCCTGCCGCCCGAGGCGCGGACGCTGCAGATCCGGCCGAGCAGTGACGACTCCCAACGCAGCCGCGCCTCCTCCGCTCAGCCCGCCGCCCTGGTCGATGACATCTCCGCGCTCAAGCAGGCGGTCGAGCGCGTCCGTGCCGCACGGGTTCAGGCGAATATGGGGGAGGAAGCCCCCAATGGCGCGGCGCGCATCACCAGCGTCCGAGCCGCAGTGCCGAGCGGCGGCAAGCACGTCGCGGATGGCAGTCCGCGCATTTCGAGCAAGTACGGGGCCGAGCGGCTCTCGGCCCAGCGCTTCGCCGACGGCACCACCGAGATCACCGCGTCGATCGAGCGCGATCACCTCGAGAACGTCCTGCATGAACTGGTGCTGCTGCTCGGCCGGCCACTGGATGACGCGCAACTGGTGGACGGACGCCGCGCCGTATCGCTGCACGTCAAGGATCTGTCGCCGGAGATCACCCTCGACCGCCTGCTGGGCCAGGTCGGCCTGAGCTGGCGGGAGAGCGGCAGTCAGCATACCATCGTCATCATCGACCTCGCCCAGCACCCATTGCCAACCGACCAGGCGGAGGACATCGCGCAGCGTGCGCTGCTGGAGGCGACGCGCGACCGGCAGACGCCCACCGCAGCCGAGGCCTTCTTCGTGCTGGCGAGCCGCGACCTCGCCGCCGGGCGCCAGGTCGATGCCATGCGGCGCTTCTCCACCCTCGCCGAGGACTACGGGGCGAGCAAGGATCCGGCGCTGCGCATCTGGGGGACGCGGGCGATCCGCGGTGTCGGCGATGCGATGATGGCGCTCGGCCAGTTCCAGGACGCGCGTGGCGTCTACCTCAACTACATCGGTCGTGCCAACGACAAGGATGGCGATCTGCCCGCCGTCTACCTCGATGCCGCGCGCGCCGGACGCGAGCTCGGCCTCGCGCACCAGGACGGGGTCGCCTTCGACGAGGCCATCGACACCCTGCACAATCTGCTCGAGCGCTTCGCCAATACGCCATCTGCCGCACCCCAGGTCACCCTGGCGCGGCTGATGGTCGGCCAGCTGCTCTTCGAAGCCGCCCGCTACCGCGAGGCGGAGACCCAGCTCAAGCTCTTCGCCCAGGCGAGCGGCGGCAAGATCGGCAGCCAGATCTCCTACTGGCTGGCTGAATGCGCCTTTCAGCTCGGGCATCTCGATGAGGCGCAGCCGGCCTTCATCCGCCTCAACCGGGCCTGGCATGCCGGCAAGGCCGATCCCGCGATGCCCGCCGATCTCTACGCGATTGCGGCCTTCCGCATCGGCCAATGCTACGAACGCCGCAGCGAGCCGAAATTCGTGCATGCGCTCTTCGCGTTCCTGCGCGCGCGCCAGGATTTCCCTCGCTCGACCGTCGACTCGGAGATCCTGATCTCGGTCGCGCGTTGCTACAGCGAGCTCGAACGCGATGACGACACCGTCAATACGCTGTGGGAGCTGCTCAAGGACGATGGCATCAACGATCCGCAAAAGCGGCAGCTGTGGCTGGACGATTCGCTCAACCAGCTCAACGGCCATCTCGGCGACTATCCCGGACCGGTGCGGGCCAAGGTGCTGTTCTACATCGCCCAGGCCGACTACCGCCGTGCCGTGCGCGACCGCACCGAGCGCGCCAACGCCGCCAACGATGCCATCCATCACTACGAACGCCTGCTGACCGAGAATCCGCCGGCGGAACTGCGCCATGCCGCCCGCCTCGGGCTGGCCCGTGCGGCGCTCCTGGGCGGGCAGGACGAACGCGGGGTCGAAGAGCTCAAGGAGCTGCTCGGGGAGCCCAACCTCTCGACCCGGGATCGCGACTTCGCCGCCCAGCTGCTGGGGACCTACTACCACGACAAGGGCATGCTGCGCGAAGCGATCAAGGCCTATCGCGGAGAGGCGGGCAACTGACCATGCGCGTCGCACCGATCATCGCCACGCTGCTGACGGCTGCCGCCCTGGCTGGCGCCGCCGAACCCGGCATTCCCGGCCTGGATCCCATTCCGCATGCGTCCCCGCTGGTGCCGCTGCCGGACAATCCCGCGGAGCTGACGCCCGAGCAGCGGCTGCAGCGCATGCTCGATCAGCAGATCCGCGACGCCGACCGCAAGATCGAGGCGCTGCGGGCGAAGTACGGGGATCTGCCGCAGACGGTTCCCACCGTCAGCGGGACCTCCCTGGAGGCGCCGCGCAAGGAGCGCGACCAGGCATGGAGCGACCTCCAGCATTCGCTGCATGCATTCGACGATCACGCGGCGAGCACCAAGAAGGATGTGCTCGACAGCGGGCGACCTGTGGCCCAGGCCGCCCAGATCGGACCGCTCTCGGTGGTCAACCAGCTGCGCATCGCCTCCTGCTACCAGGAGCTGGTCAGCGCCGGCAATTCGACGGCGAGCGACCTGCACGATGCCCAGGAGGTGCTCGACAAGATCGATCAGGGCGACCTGCCGGAGAGCGAGCGCCCACGCTTCCACTATCTGCGCGTGTGGTTCTACGCGGAGCAGGCGCGTCGAGCCGAGGGCGAGGATAGGCTCAAGTTCATCAAGTCCGCGAATGGCGCCCTCCAGGCTCTGCAGCAGCTGCACAGCGACAGCGAACTGAATACCACCGCACGCGCATTGCTCATCGGCCTGGATGCGCCGGCCAAGGAGAAGGCCAAGGAGCAGACCCAGTGATCGCCGCCGATCCCCTGGTCCCCTGGACCCAGCTCCAGGCGCTCTATGCCCAGCAGCTGGTCGAGCTGGGACGGCGCGAGGTCGATCTCCCCCGCATCGCCGCCCTGTCGCGCCAGTCGGAGGCGCTGCTCAAGCGCCTGACCAGCAGCGGGACCCCGCGCTCGCATGCGCATGATCCGCTGCTGAGCAAGCGCATCGCCGCCGCCGCCCTCCAGGCGCAGGTGCTGCTCAAGCGCACCACCCTGGGGTTGGCTACGGTGCGCACCCGCATGCTCTTGCGGGCCCAGCGCGCCGAGCGCGCCAGCCTGGCGCTGCATGCCTACAGCGCCCGCGCCCAGCGGCCGGTCTCCCGTTTCATCGATCTGCGGCGCTGACCCCCTCGTTTGCGGGCTTGGCCGGCCCGGCGTACTTCAGCCAGCAGGCCGGCATAGGCCGGCCATCACTCCCCGGCCACACCGCTCGCCACCCCTCCCGGGCCCGGAGGGTCCGGCAATCGCCTGTAACCGGCCACCCCGTTCTGGCGTTATCAAGGGGAGTACCGACGGTTAGGCTCAACGACATGCCGGACGTTCCATTCGACATGCCGACCTGCCTGGCCCTGGTCCGGCACGGCGATCAGCATGCTGCCAACAGCATGGTCGCCCAGCTGCACCCGCTGGTGCTCAGGCTGGTCAGGGCGCATCGCCCAGCCGGTCTCGCCGATGACGACCTGGTCCAGGAGGTGTTTCTGACGATGTTCGCCCGACTCGACCGCTACAGCATGCAGGATGGCATCCCGTTCGAGCACTGGCTCTCGCGCCTTGCCGTCAATGTTTGCATCGATGCTCTGCGCGCCGAGAATCGCAGGCCGCGCTCGCTTGCGCTGTCCAGCCAGGCGGCTGGCTGGCTCGAGACCCTGGTCGCCGATCGCCAGGCGCCGGTCGATGAGGCCCTGGCGGCACGCGAGCTGGTCGAGCTGCTGCTCTCGCACCTCTCGGCGGGCGACCGCCTGCTGCTGACCTTGCTCGACCTCGACCAGCTCAGCACCCGCGAGGTGAGTGCGGTCACGGGATGGAACCGCGCGCTGATCAAGGTCCGCGCCTTCCGCGCCCGGCGCCGGCTCAAATCGATCGCCTCCGCCCTGGCCGGCGAGCATCTCGGCGAGGCACGCCGGAGCGGCAGAGAACAGCCCGGCGGCGCCGGTGGAGCGGGGAGCATCGTCCCATGAGCTCCTTCGACGCACGTTGGCGGGCGCTGCTGCGGGCCTGCGACCGCCAGGAGGAGCGCACCGCCGCCTCGCCTGAGCGCATCCGCCAGCTCGCCAGCCTCGGGCTGGCCCAAGTGCCGCATGGTGACGGCGGGCTGGCTGGCGAATGGCGCAGCCTGGCGCTCGCCGCCATGCTCGCCGTGGCGACCAGCCTGGGATTGTGGTGGTCCCGCCTGCCGGTGGACGACACCGCCATCTCCTGGGCGCAGGAGATCATCGAGCTGCCCAGGCACATCCCGCGCTCGCCGCATCTGCCATCACCCGCCACCCTGCTGGCCGGATTCTCAGTCTCGCCGCCCTGGAGCGCGAGCGCTCCGCCACCGGCCCCAGCACCACCATCGTCACCGGAGACTCACCCATGATCATGGCCGACATCCTCTTCTGGTTCCTGGTCATCGCCGGCATTTACCTGGTGCTGATCGCCCATTGGCTGAGCGCGCAGGCGCTGTTCCCGCGCCTGGTCGACCACGCGCGCGCCAATTATGGCCGCAAGCCCATCACCGCGACGCTGCTCGGCCTGCTGATCGCCATCCCCACGCTGGTGCTCGCCATCGCGCTGTTCACCACCTTGCCGCATCCCGCGGTGCGCATCCTGGTCATCCTGGCGCTGATGGTCCCCCTGCTGCTGAGCCTGCTCGGCTCTGCCGGCCTGGCGGCACGCATCGGAGCCGGACTGCCTGCGCCCACAGATGGCATCCAGCCATGGAAGCAGGTGCTGCGTGGTGGCGTAGTGCTGGGGCTCATCTTCGTCATGCCCATCCTGGGCTGGTTCCTCATCCTGCCGCTGACCATGGTCAGCGGCCTGGGCGTGGCGGTGATGGCGCTGCGTGCCTCGGCCAAGCTCGCCAGCGAGCCGGTCACCGCTGCTCGTCCTTCGCCAGCCATCCCCGTTCCCGCCCCCGGGCCGGTGCATGCCGCCAGCGATACCGTCGCCACCGTCTTCGTCAAACCATGAGCTCGACCAGACGGCAGCTGCTCCAGGGCGGGGCGGGCGTCTGCCTGGCGGCGCTGGCCGGCTGCTCCGCCCCCGCGTGGCTGGTGCCGGGGAGCGGCCAGGATGCCCGCTTCAGCGCCCCCACCGGCCGCGACAGCGACGCGGTGCAGAACCTGCTGAACCGCGCCACCTTCGGTGTACGCCCCGGCGACCGCGATGATCTGCTCCGGCTGGCGAGCACCCCGGAGCAGGCGATCGATGCCTGGATCGCACAGCAGCTGTCGCCGGGGAGCCTGGACGATGATGCCTGCGAGCATGCCCTGGCGCGCTTCGACAGCCTCGATCAGCCGGTTGGCGAGCTCTACGAATACAAGGAGCGGGTGCTGCTGCGCGAACTCACCTCGGCGACGGTGCTGCGCGCCGCCCTCTCGCACCGACAGCTGCATGAGGTGATGGTGCACTTCTGGACCGACCACTTCAACATCGACATCTCGAAGGGCGAGTGCGCCTGGCTCAAGGTCGCCGATGACCGGGAGGTCATCCGCCGCCACGCGCTCGGGCGATTCCCCGATCTGCTGCGCGCTTCGGCCCTCAGCCCGGCGATGCTGTGGTATCTCGACGGCCGGGTGAATCGCGCCGGGGCGATCAGCGAGCATGCCAACGAGAACTATGCCCGCGAGCTGCTCGAACTGCACACCCTGGGCGTGCATGGCGGCTACACCCAGCAGGATGTCATGGAGGCGGCACGCTGCCTGTCCGGCTGGACGGTCCGGCCGAAGAGCGGCTTCCTCAAGGCCCACGTCGCCTTCGAGGCGCAGCGCCATGACGATGGCGCAAAGAGCGTCCTCGGCCAGCGCTTCGCCCCCGGTGGCGGGGCGCACGACATCGAGCTGCTGCTCGCGCTGGTCGCCGCGCATCCTGCCACCGCCAGGCATATCGCCTTCAAGCTCTGCCGCCGCTTCATCGCCGATGATCCGCCTGCCGCGGCGGTCGATGAAGTGGCCAGTCGCTTCAGCAGCAGCAACGGCGACATCGCCGAGACCCTGCGCGCGCTGCTGGGCTCTGCGTCCTTCCGCGCCGACATCAATGCGCCGACCAGCATGCGCGCGGGCAAGCTCAAGCGGCCCTTCCACCTCCTGGTCTCCTGCCTGCGCAGCTGCGATGCCAGCAGCAATGCCTCCACGGCGCTGACCGATTACCTCACCCGCATGGGCCACGCGCCATTCCAATTCCCCACCCCTGATGGCTATCCGGAGGCGGCCAGCGCCTGGCAGGGCACCCTGCTCTGGCGTTGGCAGCTCGCCAGTGCCCTGGCCGGCAACCGCATTCCGGGGACGCGCATCGATCCCCATCTGCTGCGCGTCCGGGCGGGCGGCGAGCTGGCGCTCAGCGCCCATCTGCTGGGGCGGCTGCCCGATGCCACCGAAGAGGCGGCGCTGCGCTCTGGCGCCGACCCCCTCGCCCTGCTGCTCGCATCACCCGCCTTCCAGCGCTGCTGAGGTGCTCATGGAGAATCGCCCCGACTCCGCCTCGACCTCCCACCAGGCCCCTGGGCCGTTCCAGCGGGTGCCCGGCTCCCGAGCGGGAGGCTGAGATGGCCGATGCCGTACTCAGCGCTGGCCAGGACATTGATCGCACCCTGGTGGTGGTGTTCCTGCGCGGAGGCGCCGATGGCCTGAGCCTGGTACCGCCGGTCGGCGATGACGGCTACCACCGGGCCCGCCCCCATCTCGCCGTTCCGACCGCCAAGGCCCTGCGGCTCGACGAGCTGTTCTCCCTCCATCCTTCGCTGCACGAGATGCACGAGCTCTACCAGCAGGGCACCCTCGCGGTGGTGCATGCCGCCGGCTCTGAGGACGAAAGCCGTTCGCACTTCGAGGCCCAGGACCTGATGGAGCATGGCGGCGCCGATGTCGCAGGCGGATGGATCGGCCGCTGGCTGCGCAGCCGCCAGGCGGACGATGCGCGCATCGGCGGCACGCTCTCGGCGATATCGCTCGGCGATGAGCTGCAGGAGAGCCTGCGTGGCAGCCCGACCGCCACCGCCCTGCGCGCGCTCGCGCAGCTCGATCGCTCCTCCGAAGCCCAGTTGCTGCATGCCCAGCTGGCCGCGCTCTACCGTCCAGATGCGCTGCTCGCCGAAGCGGCCGCCAGCGCTTTGGCAGCGGCGACGCGGATCGCCACCCTGCAGGCCACCGCCTACCAACCGCGCCCCAGCGCCCGCTACGCAGAGCGCAAGGACGGCGATCTCGCGGTCGCCTTCTCACGCGATCTCTCCCGCGTCGCCCAGTTGATCAAGGCGCGTGCTGGCCTGGTGGTCGCCTGCATCGACCTGGGCAACTGGGACAGCCATTTCATCCAGGAGCAGCTGCTCGAGCCGCGCATGCGGGCGTTGTCGCAGGGGCTGGGCGCCTTCGCCAATGACCTCGGCGAGCTGCTCGCCTCGACCACCGTGGTGGTGATGAGCGAATTCGGCCGGCGGGTGCGGGAGAACGCCAGCCTGGGCACCGATCATGGCCGTGGCGGAGCGATGTTCGTGCTCGGCGGCGGCACGCCAGGCGGCATGCACTGCGACTGGCCCGGGCTCCACGACAGTGCCCTCGATGGCCCCGGCGATCTGCCGGTTGTCCACAACTACCGCGATGTCCTCGCCGCTGTGCTCGCCCGCCATGGCAGCCGCGATCCGGGCAGCGTCTTCCCTGACCATCCGCAGAGGCCGCTGCACGTCTGAGCCACCAGCCAGCCGCCGAGCTGCTTCAATACGCGCTGATCGACGGATCGACCTCGTTGCCCCAGCGCAGGATGCCACCCGTGAGGTTCTTGACCTTGGTGAAGCCGTGCTTGCGCAGGGTGTCGAGCGCCTTCCTGCTGCGCATCCCCGACTTGCACTGCGTGACCACCAGCTTGTTGCGCCAGGTTGCGATCTCGTCGAGGCGGGCGGGCAGCTGGCCGAGCGGGATGTTGAGGTTGCCATCGATCTGGCAGATGCGCAGCTCGAAGGGCTCGCGCACATCAAGGAGCAGGTGCTCCTTGCCCTCATCGCGAAGCTCGGCGTAGTCGGTCGGCGCGATCTCGAGTGCCGCGCTATCGGTCTCGCTCTCGCCGCGCTTCAGGCCGCAGAACTCCTGGTAGTCGATCAGTTCGGTCACCGTCGGGTGCTCGCCGCACACCGGGCAGTCCGAGCGCCAGCGCAGGCGCAACTGCCGGAATTCCATGTTCAGGGCGTCATAGCGCAGGAAGCGGCCGACCAGCGGCTTGCCGATGCCGGCAAGCACCTTGATCGCCTCGGTGGCCTGGATCATGGCGACCATGCCTGGCAGCACGCCCAAAACGCCGCCTTCGGCGCAGGATGGGACCTCGCCGGGGGGCGGTGGCTCGGGATAGAGGCAGCGGTAGCAGGGGCCGTTGCGCTTGCCGTGGGCATCCTTGCGGCCGTCGAAGACCGTCGCCTGGCCCTCGAAGCGGTAGATCGAACCGTAGATGTTCACCTTGCCGAGCATGACGCAGGCGTCATTGACCAGGTAGCGGGTCGGGAAGTTGTCGGTCCCGTCGATGACCACATCGTATTTGCCGATGATGTCCAGGGCGTTGGCCGAGGTGATGCCCTCCTCGTAGATATCCACCACCGTGCCGGGATTGAGGTCGTTGACCGCGCGGCGCGCGCTCTTGGCCTTGTTGGTTCCGACATCCTGCGTGCGATGGATGATCTGGCGCTGGAGGTTGGAGAGGTCCACCACGTCGAAATCCATGATGCCGAGGCGGCCGATCCCGGCAGCCGCCAGGTAGAGCGCCAGCGGCGATCCCAGGCCGCCTGCGCCGATCAGCAGGACCGAGGAGCGCAGCAGGCGCTCCTGGCCGGCCTCGCCGAATTCCGGCAGGGTGAGGTGCCTGGCATACCGTTGGGCAGCTTCGGGGGTCAGGGTCATGAGGTGCTCCAAGTCTGCCGCTCTGGCTATGCGGGGAGGCGCATCTTGTCTATTCCGCTCGGGGGAAAAGCCCAAATCGCCCCACACCTGAAAGCTGGACGGATCGCATCGCCTGCTGTTTGATCGCCGGCTGGCAGGTCGGCCGCTGCCCGCAGGCGCGCGCCACGGCGGCCCGGGTGGCGGCGCTCCTCCTCCCCCGCCGCGGGAGAGGTCGGATGCAGGTTGGCCCTAGCGGTATCTCCACGTCCGGTAGGCAGCGGCCTGGCCGCTGGGGCTACCGGACTCGTCGATGACGTTCCAGATCGTCACCTCTTCGATGACGAAGCGCCTCCCGCTGGAAGAGACCCTCTCGCCATGGCAGCCGGTGACATAGCCCTGGGCTGCCGCGGTGGCGAGCCAGCGGCTGCGCTCCTCGACATGCTCCGGCTGCGCGGATTGGCGCGACGGCAGGCGCATGAAGGCCTCCCACTCCAGCTCCCACAGCTCGAGCGCACAGCGATTGGCGTAGACGAACAGCGGGTCGGGGCCTGGTCCATGGGCGACGACCACGCTGGGCAGCTGCGCCACGATGTCTGCTATCCGCCCGCCATCCCCGTGCACCCGCCCGACCCCGAGATCGGCCAGCAGATCGCGCCCGGTCCAGCGGGCATAGCTGGCCAGCATCCGCGCGAGTTGGCGGATCGATGCGGGGTGCTGCCAGACGTCCACCGCCGCAGCCTAGCGCCTATGGAGACAGCCCTCAAGCCACCCCCCGGCGGGGGGCTGGCGTGAGGGCTCGCCTCGGGTGGATTCGGCCATAATCTCTGAGCAGCCAAGGCGATCCGCGCCAAGAGCGTCGTCAACGCCCCGTGCCGACGCTTGTACCTTCTCACCGTCCCATCCGCCGGCACCATCCGCCGGCGGAGGCTGTGTCAGGATTCCTCATGCCAACACCACTCCCCGTGCGCCTCGTCACCCACCTCCTGGTGCTCGGCTCGTGCGCCGGCCCGCTGTGCGCCGGAGATGACGCCGCCGGGTCGGGCGGCTTCTGGCCCTGGACGCTGCTCGGGCGGCTGCATGTCCTGACCGTGCATTTCCCCATCGCCCTGCTGACCATCGTCCTGCTCATCGAGATCTTGCGCACGCTGCGCCGCAACCGCGCACCGGATGCCACCCTGACGCTGATTACGGTGATCGCCGCCGCCAGCGCGGTGGTGGCGACGGTGATGGGCTGGGCCCAAGCCGGCGGCATGGAATTCGCCGGCAGGGAGGCGGAGATCGCCACCGTGCACCGCTGGCTCGGGGTGGCGACAGCAGCGGTCTCGGTGGTGGTGGCGGTGCTGGCGCTCAGCCTGCAGCTGCTCAACCGCCCGGGCCTGCGCAGTGTCTACCTGGTGGCCTTGGCGATCGCGGTGCTCGGGGTGTCGGCGGCCGGCCATTACGGCGGCATGCTGGTGCACGGGGAGACATACGTCACGGATCCACTGCCGCCCTGGCTGGGCGGCAGGCAGCCCAAGCACGCCTACGCCGGTCCGACCAAGGAGAAACCCGGCGTCCCGGTCGACTTCGCGCGCGAGGTCGAACCGCTGTTCAAGAAGGTGTGCTACGAGTGCCATAACGAGGACAAGCAGAAGGGCGATCTGCGCATGGACACCCGCGAGGACCTGCTCAAGGGCGGCGCCAGCGGCGCCGGCGTGGTGCCGGGCGATCCGCAGAAGAGCCTGATCATCGCGCGCGTGCTCGGCGAGGGCGAGGAGGGCGGCAAGCCCAAGCCGCGCATGCCCAAGAAGCACGATCCCCTCACCGACGCGCAGATCGAGCTGCTCGAGCGCTGGGTGGCCCAAGGCGCGAATTACGGGCCCGCCAGCACGACGAAATGACCCCGACTGCGGCGCACGACTGCGCGGCCCCTGCGACCCGGTATCGAGGCTTTACTGCCCCCGGGTTGCGGCAGATACTGGGTGAGCCGCTCCACCAGGGGGGGAGCCGGGCATGAGCGAGACTCCGATCGATTCCCTCGTCAAGCGTGCGCAGGACGGCGACGACGCGTGCTGGCTCGCCACCGTCCAGGCGCTGCAGGACGAGATCGCCCTGGTCCTCGCCGCCTATGCGACCTCGCGGGCGATGCATGAGGAGGCGGTGCGCACCACCTGGGTCGCCTGCCGTGCGGCACTCGCCAGTTGCCCTGCCGGCGATGCCGCGCGACCCTGGTTCCGCGGAATCGCCATCGCCTCGCTGCGCACCCTGCTGGATCGCGAGCTGCTCCCCAGCAGCGATGAGCTGGCCCAGGCGCTCGCCAGCCCGGCCCTGCGTGCGCTCCAGGCCGCCACCGTCGAGGTCGAGCAGCAGGTCATCCAATCGCTGCGCCACCAGCTGGGCACCCTGCCCGCCGACCAGCAGACGCTGCTCGCTCGCCGCTACCGCAATTGCCTCGAACTGCCGGCGCTGGCCCAGGAACGCGGCACGGAGACCTTCCTGGTCGCCGGCGCGCTGTTCTCCGCCCGCGCCGCTGCCGACTGGAGCGCCGCTTCGAGCGCGCAGACCGACGGCCTCTTCCCGGTGCTGATCGAGGATTTCATCGGTGGCTCGATCAGCCCGGATTCCCGCGGGGTGCTCGCCGGCTGCGTGTTCAAGGATCCGACCAGGGGCATGCAGGTGGCACGGCAGCTCCGGCTCGCGCTGCTCCTGGGCGCGCTGCTGCGCCCGGGAGACCAGGCGCAGGCCGAGACCCTGGCCCAGATCGGCGTACGCAAGCGCGGCGATACCGGGGCGGGGGCGAACAAGACCTCGCGCATCGTTACGCGCCGCCACACCACGATGCGAACCCGCAGCGCCGCCGAAGTGGATCTCTCGGAGAATCCCGATGCGCCGGCGCCCACGGCCAGCCGGCGCATGGTCCTGGCGCTGGCGCTGATCGGCGTGCTGTTGCTGATCAGCGCCGCATCGGCGGTGGTGATCTGGCACAATGTCCATGCGCAGGGCAGCGGGGCCGCCACCACCGGTGTCGCCAGCGCACCCGTCCTCAGCCTGCCGGCCGAGGACGGTCTGCCGCGCAATGCCATAGGCCGGGTGCTCGTGCACCGCAACGGCGCCTTCGTCGTCTCCAAGGCCGAACGCCTGCCCTGCGAGGATGACCATTCCCTGCTCAGCGGCGACGGCCTCCAGACCGGCGCAGATGGCGAGCTGCAGGTCCTCTATGGCGAGCATACCCGCATAACCCTCGTCGGCGACACGGTGGTCGCCAGCGTGGGCGCCAGCAATGACCGCAATCCGCTGCTCGTCCAGCTGGACCATGGCACCCTGTCCCTCTCCACCAGCGGCCGCGTGCTGAGCGTCAGCACCCCGAGCGCACGCCTGGAGATCAGCAGCGGACAATGCCAGCTGACCGCCGGCGCCACCTCCGCCGCCCTCGAAGTCATCCGCGGCGATGCCCACCTCATGCGCAGCGATGGCGGCGCCCCGTTGAGCGTCGCCGCCGGCCAGCGTGCCAGGGTCGGCGAGCGCGACGGCCCGGCGCTGGTCAAGAGCGGCGCCTACCTGCGCGGCATCAATTTCGGTGGCGACGAGGTGATGATCCGTTCGAACCTCTGGCTGTCGCGGCGTGCCGCGCTGGCTGCCGGCCTCACCATCGAACCGGGCACCCAGGTGGCGCCGCCGCAGGCGATCAGTTCGAGCGGCCTCGACTTCGACTACAAGGCGATGCTCAGCTCGGGTCTCATCGCCGCCGCCGGACCGGTGCATATAAGCCAGCGCGTGCCGGCGGGCGAATTTGACCTGATGCTGTGGATCTCGGATGCGGATGGGGTCTCGCCCAGCGGACTGTCGCTCCATCTGCAGGGGCACGTGGTCGAGCTCGGAGCCCCGGCGGAGCGGACCGCCTCCTGGCTGCGCCTGGGGCCATACCGGGTGGCGTCCAAGTCGGGCGCCATCGACATCACCATCGATGGCCTATCGCGCACGCGCCTCTCCGGCATCGAGTTCGACAGCGTGGATGGCAGCTCGATCCCGGCCGGGGTGGCGCTGATCAGCCCCGCACCCGAGCAGAGCTGGTATTCCAGCCAGGACATCGATCTGGCGGTCGATGTGCTCGGCGATCGGGACACCGTGGCCAAGGTGCAATACTTCGATGGCGAGACGCTGGTGGGCGAGAGCGCCAAGGCGCCCTTCAACGCCAGCTGCAGGCTGCCGGCGGGCGACCATAGCCTGAGCGCCAAGGCGACCGACCACGCCGGCGTCGCCGCCGCCTCGGCCGCGGTGGCGGTCAAGGTCAAGCCTGCCTTCGGGTCGGGCAGCATAAGCGCCGATGACTACCAGGGCATCAATGGCGAAGCCGTGCGCGACATGACCGGCAGCCCCCAGTATCCCGATCATCCCAACCGCCATAGGACGCTGAACGCCTTCGAGCAGCGCAAGCTCGGCTTCAATTATGGCACCCGCATCCGCGGCTACATCTCGCCGCCGGTGACGGGGAATTACGAGCTGTGGGTAGCTGCCGATGACTCGGCCGAACTGTGGCTCAGCAGCACCGACCAGGAGGCCGGCAAGCGGCGCCTCGCCTTCTGCCCATCACACGTGGGCTTCCGCGAATGGGGGAAGTTCCCCGATCAGCATGCCAAACCCATCGCCCTCGAGGCCGGGCAACGCTACTTCGTCGAGGTGCTCTACAAGCAGGGTTCCGCCGACGACTGGCTGTCGGTGGGATGGAAGCTGCCCGATGGCCAGCTCGAACGCCCCATCCCCGGCCTGCACCTCAGTCCCATTGGCGACAATGGCAGCAAGGGTCCCTCCGATGCTCCGGCGACGCAGGCGACGCCGCCGGCGTCCGTGACTGCCGCCCTACCCAGCGCACCTGCGGCCCCGCCCGCCGAACCGCGCTTCGTCAAGGGCATCCACCTCGGTGGCGATGCGGTGGTAGTGGAAGGCAACAAGTGGCTCGGCCAGCGCCAAGCCGAGAGCCAGGGTCTGACGGTGAAGAATGCGCGCAAGATCAGCGTCTTCGTCGAGCCCAAGCCGACAGTAGATGCCGCGATGAAAGCGATGCTCACCAGCGGCCTGGCCGCCAGCGGCGGCAACCTGACCCTCAGCCAGCACCTGCAGAGCGGCAAGTACCTGATCTACGTCTGGACGCTGGAAACGGTGCGCAGCGAGTCCCGCTCCTTCACCCTCGACATCAACGGCTCGACCATGGCGGACATCGGCGTGCTGCCGATGGACGGTTGGCTGCGCTACGGTCCATGCGAGGTCGAGGTGCTCGATGGCATGCTGCAAGTGAGCGCCAAGGCCAAGAAGGGCAACCCGCAGCTGATGGGCCTGGCGATCTACACCCCGCCCCTGTCGCTGGTCGCCGACGGCAAGGGCTGGGTCGTGGATACTGCCGGCTACCACCTGGGCATCTCCGCCGATGGCTGCGTCTCGAACCTGACCATCGGCGGCCAGGAATTCCTCCATCCGGTGGGCGGCCTGCCGGGCGGCTACTTCATGCAGAACGGTCCGCAGAAGCTCAATTTCGAACCGCTGGGCGGCGACGACCTGCTGGTGGCCAAGAACGAGCGCGTCAACGTGCGCTACGCCTTCCGTCCGAATGGCGCCACCCTGACCCTGAACAATACCAGCGACAAGCCGGTCGACTGGTTCTTCCTCCTCGACCCGCGCGCCAGCATCGCCAGCGACGGCAAGAGCTACAGCAAGATGCCGGTGCGCCAGGGCTGGCACGATTCCGCCTGGTTCATCGGCCAGTCCAGGCTCGGCTTCATCGGCGCCAGCCAGGTGTGGCCCTTCGACCAGGGCACCGAGGCGATGCAGACCACGATCCCGCCGATGCAGAGCCGCGAGCTGGTGCTCACCTTCGGCAGCGCCTCGAGCGACGAGCAGCAGGCGGCAGCGGCCGCGCTCGGCCACTGAGTCAACCGCCCTCACCCCGGTTCAAGCCGCGGTAGGCGGAGGGCGAGAGCTTCATCCAGCGCTTGAAGGCGGTGGAGAAGGCGAAGGCATTCTCGTAGCCGACGCTGGCGGCGATCGCCTCGACCTTGCGCGGGGTCGATGCCAGCAGGGTGGCGGCACGGCGCATGCGCAGGAAGGTGACATGCTCGAGCGGGCTGCGGCCGAGATGCTTCTGGCATAGCCGGCGCAGATGCTCACCGCTGAGCTGGGCGCGCTCGGACAGCTCGGACAGCGTCCAATGATGATCGAGGTCGGCATCGATGGCCTCCCACAGCCGCCACAGCCGCTCGTCGGTGTGGAAGGGCTTGACCAGCCGGCTGACCTGGAGCTGGATCAGCTCGACCCAATGATTGAGATGAGCCAGTTCCGAGGGGCCCACGGATTCCCGGTACAGGCCGTTGATCGCATCATGCAGCGGACGGGGATCGCAACGTGCCAAGACCGGCGTTGCGGTGACGATCACCGGCGGATGGTCGACGCCCTCCTCGAAGGTCACCCAGCACACCCGCCAGTCGGAGCCGGGCACGGCATGGTAGGCATGCAGCATGCCCGCAGGGGTGATGTAGGCCTCCCCCTCGCGGCAGGGCGCCCAGGCATCGCCCACCAGAACCTCACCGATGCCGCCCAGGCAGGCCAGGATCTGGCTGATGCCGGGCTTGACGCGCACGAACTCGAAGCCGTGCTTGGCTTCCGAGATGCCTGCCAGACGGATATGGTAGGTGGCGAGGGCCGGGCAGGCGCTCATTCCGACCATCCACTCCCTGGTGTTGGCGCCGACATGGTGGGTCTCGCGCAGCTCCTCCGCTCCGTCAGCCATGCGGGAGAGCATGCCCGCTGAGCGGGAAAAGGCCATCCGTGGCGGACCGCGGAGCTGCAGCTTGGCAGTGGACGGAGGGTGGACAGCGGCGGGCGCGGTTCAGAAGCGGCCGGTCAGCTGGCCGCGCAGCACGCGCAGCGCAGCCGCCGGGTCGGCAGCGGTCATCAGCGCCTCGCCGACCAGGATGGCGTCCACCCCGGCCTCTTCGAGGCGCTGGCAGTCGCTGCGCGTGGCGATGCCGCTCTCGCTCACCACCACCCGGCCCGGGGCGAGCAGGCCGGGCAGCAGCGAGAAGGTGGTGGCGAGATCGACGCGGAAGTCCTGGAGATTGCGGTTGTTGATGCCGATCAGATCGCTGCCGATCACCAGCGCGCGCGCCGCCTCGTCGGCGTCATGGACCTCGACCAGGACGTCCAGGCCGAGCTCCTTGGCAAAGCCCTGCAGGTCGCGCAGCTGCCCGTCCTCGAGGCAGGCGGCGATGAGCAGGATGGCATCGGCTCCGGCGAGGCGTGCCTCGGCGATCTGCCGCTCATCGATGATGAAGTCCTTGCGGATGAGCGGCAGGTTCACCGCCTCGTGCACCAGGCGCAGGTGGTCGAGTTCGCCGAAGAAGTAGGTCTTGTCGGTGAGCACCGAGCAGCAGTGTGCGCCACCCAGCAGGTACTGGTAGGCGATGATGACCGGATCATAGGCGGCTGCGAAGATGCCCTTGGAGGGGCTGCCCTTCTTGCACTCGGCGATCACATGGATGCTCTCGCCCTTGGCCCGCACCAGCGCGGCACGGAAGCCCCGGCAGGGGCTCAGGTCGCGCAGGGCGGCTCGGTCGACTGGCGGCAGGCGCGGGAGCTCGTGGCGGCGCTTATGGTCGACGATCTCATCGAGGATCATGGGACGGCCCATGCTGGCGCTCAGATCCGCGCCGCAACCCGCAACTCGCCTCAGCGCCAACCGCTGCCCGGGCCGTCGTCCTGGCGCGTGGCGCCCAGCGGGGTGGTACGCAGGCCGCTGAAGACGAACACCAGCACCACCCCGGCGATGAAGCCGCCGATGTGCGCCATGTAGGCCACTCCGCCCTGGGCCTGGGCGAAGCGCGAGGAGATCTGCTCGAAGACCTGCAGCGCGAACCAGCTGCCCAGGACCAGGAACGCCGGCAGGGTCATCAGGGTGCGCATGACGATCACCTGCACGCCATTGGTCGGGTACTTCACCAGATAGGCGCCGAGCACACCGGCGATCGCCCCCGAGGCGCCGAGATTGGGGATGAGGGAGTTCGGATCGCCGGCGATCTGCGCCAAGCTCGCGACTAGGCCGCAGCAGAGGTAGAAGACGATGAAGCGGAACTTGCCGATCAGATCCTCGATCTGGTCGCCGAAGATCCACAGGTAGAGCATGTTGCCGATGATGTGCATGGGCGAGCCATGCATGAACATCGAGGTCAGCAGGGTGAGGTAGATCGGCACCGGCCCGGGGTAGAGGTAGATCGACAGGACATGCCCGGCGTCGCGGATGTGCTGGACGCCGACGAGATCGACATCATGGGTGATCTCGTAGGGCACGGTGGAGAAGCCGTTGGTGAACGGCTCGCCGAGCAGCACCTGCAGCACATAGACGGCGACATTGGCAGCGATCAGGAGGTAGACCACCACCGGAGTGCTCTGGCGCATCGAGTTGTCGTCGCCGATCGGGAGAAACCCCATCTCCACCCCCGTCTGCCAGGCTAACGCTCCAGGCAATCGGCAAAAGCCCCGCTCAGCGCGCGCCGGTCTCCAGCCCCCCGTGCGGCTTGATGAGGGCGGCCTCCTCCTGGTACTGATGCAGGAGGGCGTCGAAGAGCAGGCATTGGCCGGTGGTCCAGGGCGCTGGGGCATGCTGGAGCATGGTCAGCAGCTGCGGCGGCTGGTTGGCATCGTCGGCTGCCCGGCGCAGCAGGGTGGCATGCAGATCGTCGAGCAGCAGCGCCTGGGTGAGCGTCCCCGCGCGTACCAAGCGGATGCGCTCAGGCACCGCATGGGCGGCGATCAGCTCGACGCGCTCGCCCAGTTCGCGCTCACCCGGTCGTTCCGTGCTCGGCAGCGCCATCAGGGTGGCGCGCGCGGCGGTGGTCAGCTCCGCCACCAGCGCCTCGTCCGCCGCCTGGTGCTGGCTGCAGCCGGCGAGCGCCACGGCGAGGATCAGGCCGCGGATGCGCTGCATGCCGCCATGGTTGGCGGGCGCGCAGCCGACTCAAGCTCCAAGCGCCCGTGCGACTCGCGCCTGCGCCGCTGCCGACGCCGGTTGAAGGGCTGGTGGCATGCGCACACTCTGCCCCAGCATGGAACGCCTGTCTCCCTACATCTGGCTGATGCGCCTGACGTTCCTCAAGCTGATGGTGTACCGCATGCGCTACATCACCGGCATCGCCACCTATGCCATCTTCGTCGGCGGCCAGTATGCGATCTGGAAGGCGGTGTTCTCGGCCAAGGGCCTGACGCATCCCGCCGACCGCCTCGATGGCCTGACCCTGCACGAGCTCACCACCTACATCGCCATCGGCTACATCGCCCGCTCCGCCTACTTCACCAACACCGACAGCGAGATCGCCGCCCGCTTCCAGAGCGGCGATGTGGTCCTCGATCTGCTCAAGCCGCTGAGCTTCCATGGCCAGTGGTATGCGCAGGCGGCCGGTGAGACGCTGTTCCGCCTGCTGTTCTTCGCCGCGCCGATGAGCTTGATCCTGGTACCGCTGTTCGGCGTGCAGGCGCCTGAAGGAGCGGGCTGGTGGCAGTTCCCGCTGCTCTTCGTGCTCGCCTTCCTGGTCAACAGCGAGCTCAACCTGCTGGCCGGCACCGCGAGCTTCTACCTCGAGGACATCACCGGGCTGATGAGCCTGAAGCGCAATCTCATGATGCTGCTCTCCGGCTTGATGGTGCCGCTGCACTTCCTCGGGCCGGTGCTCGCCTCGTTGACCTCCCTGCTGCCCTTCGCGCTGGTATCGTATTACCCGACCATGGCCTACGTCGGCAAGCTGGGCGTCGATGGTCATCCCGGCTTCCCCGAGGTGCTGCTGCTGGGGGGCACCTGGATGGCCCTCCTGCGCCTCGCCAACATCGTCCTCTACCATCACGCCACCCGCCGCCTCGAAGTGCAGGGCGGCTAATGCCGGTACAGCGATTGCCTGCGCCATCCCGGCCCTACCGTTCGGGCATGGGTGAACGGCTCGAGCTGCTGCACAATCTCAGGCATCTCCTCGAGCTCGATCGCGCCTTCGGGATCGACTTCATGCCGCGCATCGCCGCCAGCGCTCCCCAGCCTGCCGCTGCCAGGCCGGCCGCCCCTCTGGCAGCCCCCCCTCCCGCACCCGCGCTCCAGCGGCTGCTCCCGCCCACGCCGCCAGCGCCGCCCGCCGCCCACCAGCCGGCGGCCGCCGGCGCGACCCAGGCGCGCGTAGCGGGCGTGCCGGCTGCCGGCGCCCCCTCGGGCCTGCCCGCCGTCGATCTGGCGACCATCGCCGAGGAGATCGGCGCCTGCCAGCGCTGCACCCTGGGAAGCTGCCGCACGCGCACCGTACCGGGCGAGGGCAATCCCGGCTGCGAACTGCTGTTCATCGGCGAAGGGCCGGGCGCGGAGGAGGATGCCCAGGGCCGGCCGTTCGTCGGACCCGCCGGCGTGCTGCTGAACCGCATGATCGAGGCTATGGGGCTGACGCGCGCGGAGGTCTTCATCGCCAATGCGGTCAAGTGCCGCCCACCGGGCAACCGCACCCCGCTGCCCGACGAGGTGGCCGCCTGCATGCCCTTCCTGACGCGTCAGATCGCCGTGCTCAAACCGAGGCTCATCTGCACCTTAGGCAATACCCCGCTGCGCGCCCTAATGGGCGATGAGAGCCTCGGCATCACGCGCATGCGCGGCACCATGCTGGCCTACCAGGGCATCCCGGTGATCCCAACCTTCCATCCCAGCTACCTGCTGCGCAATCCCGAGGCCAAGAAGCCCTGCTGGGAGGACCTCCAGGCGGTGGTCAAGGCGCTGGGGCGAGAGCTCCCGGCGCGACGTCCCGGATGATGCTCCCGCCTGCGCCAGGGCCGGGACGGCGGCTCTGCCACCGCGCCACACCGTCGCCGAGACTCTCCCGGCAACGATTGGACTCTCCTGGGGCCTCCATTACCGTAGCTCAAAGCCATGGCTGAGTTCCCTGATAATCCCGAGGACAAGCTGGTCCAGGAGGCGGAGGAGCTGATGCGGCAGCGTCGCTTCCTCGATGCCGCCTCGCGTTATCAGGATGTCCGCCGGCAATCGCCCACCGATCTGTGGGCCAACCTCGGCTATGTCAGCGCGCTGGAGTGCGCCGGCAATGTCGCCGAGGCCACGCAGGCGCTCGAGGAGGCCACCAGCGGCCATCGGCGCTCGGCGCCGCTGCACCGCTTCCGCCACCTGTTCTTCGTCCGCCGCGAGGACATCCATCGCGCCCAGCTGAGCCAGGCCGCCCTGCAGCTCGAAGTCGTCGAGGAGGGCCCGGAGGACCAGCTGGCCGACCTCTATTTCAACCAGGGCCGCTACCACGAAGCCCGTTCCGAGCTCGAACGCCTGCTGCGGGACAACCTGCTCGACAGCAACGACCAGCAGGACATGAAGGCCAGCGTCATCGCGCGCATCGGCGCCTGCTTGCGCCAGAACGGCGACTTCGAGCCCGCCCGCGAGCGCCTGGTCGAGGCCCTGGCGCTCGAACCCGGCAACCATTGGACGTTGTCGGAGCTGGCCGAGGTCGAACGCGCGCTCGGCAACACCGACCAGGCCCGGCGGCGCTACCGCGAGTCGCTCGAGGTCAATCCCTCCGACCAATGGACTCGCGGCCATCTCGCCCAGCTCGAGTGCGAGGATGGCAATGCCGCGGCCGCAATCACCCTCTACGAGGAGATCCTCGCCGCCGAACCCAAGGCTGCCTGGGCAAAGGTCGAATTGGCTCAAGTGCTGGCGGACAAGGATGCCGAACGCGCCAAGTCGCTGTGCGAGAGCGCGCTGGACAACGACCCGTCCTACCCCTGGGCCCACGCCCAGCTCGGCAACCTCGCACGCCGTTCCGGCCGCCTCGAGGAAGCGCGGCTGCACTACCAGGCGGCGGCCGCGACCTCGCCCAATGCCACCTGGATACTGCATGAGCAGGCCGATATCTGCCGCCACATGGGGCGCATGGAGGAGGCCTACGCCCACCTCGATCGCGCCAAGGGCCTGAATGCCTATGACGCGGTGACCTACGGCTACTTCGCCGATCTGCTGCGCCATGAAGGCAAGTTCAGCCAGTCGATCGCCCATCTCGAGAAGGCGGTCGAGTTCGACAAGGAATACACCTGGGCGTGGCGCGAGCTCGCCGAGCTGCGCGGCATGACCGGCAAGCACGACGAGGCCGAGGCCGCCTATCGCCAGGCCGTCCTGCTCGAGCCCGATGAGGCGATCAATGATGGGCTGAAGGCCTTCCTGCTCCGCTGGCAGGGTCGTCGCGATGCCGCCATGCCCTATCTCGAACGCGCGGTCGAACGTCAGCGCGACTATCTCTGGGCCTGGCGTGAGCAGATCGACTACGCGTTCTCCATCCAGCGTGCCGACCTGGCCGAGGCGCTTTCCCGCCGGGCGCTGGCGGCGATGCCCGATACGCCACCGCTGATGGGCATGCTGGCCGAGGCCCTGCGCCGCCAGGGCAGACGCCTGGAGGCCAGCCAGATGGCATCCAAGGCGATCGCCATCGCCAGCGATGTGCCGCAGCTGTGGGCCATCCAGGCCGAGATCGCCGCCGAGGAGGACGATCTCGACAGCGCGCTGCGCTGCGCACGGCAGGCCTGCGAACTGGATCGCGGCTTCGAATACCAGGCCCTGCTGGCGCAGGTGCTGATTGCCGCCGGCCGCGATGCCGAGGCGGAGCAGGTGGTGCGCCCCCTGCTCACCCACGCGCATCCGATCCAGCCGGCCTTCGAGCTGGCCGCCACCCTGGCCGAACGCCGCGGCGATGCCGAGGAGGCCAAGCGCCTGTGCGACCTCGCGGTGAAGGCCGGCAATGGCCACGATCCGCGCCTGGTGGTGCGCCGTGCCCGCCTGGGGGTCAACAGCGCCGACTCGCCCAAGGCGATGGCCGCTGCCATCGCCCCGCTCGCCGCGTTGTTCGAACGCAATGGCACGGTGCCCTGGCGCGAGGTGGCGCAGGTCTATGTCGTCGCGGCACAAGGGGTCATGGCCCGCCGCGCGGCCTACATGGCGATCGCCCAGGCCTCGGCTCCGGGCAGCGCCACCACCACCGACCAGGCCAAGGCCTGGCTTGCGCTTGCGGAACTGGAGCTCGCGCTCGGCAACACCAGCGACTGCTCGCATGCCCTCGACGCGAGCCTGCAGCTCGACGGCGCCTCGGTGCCCGCGCTCATCCTCGCCGCCGTGCTCGCCGACCAGCGCGGCGACCTGGCGGCGGCGATCACCCACCTCGAACGCATCGAGCATCAGCTGAAGGCGGGTGCCGAGAGCGTGCCCGCCACCCATGATGCGATGCTGCATCGCCAGCTCGCCAGCCTCTATGAGCGCAGCGGGCGCACGGCCGATGCCGAGGCGCTCTGGCAGGGCCTGTGCGCCGCCGGGGACCGCTCGCTGATGCAGTGCGATTACGGCTGCTTCCTGTTGCGCCAGAGCCGCCTTGCCGAGGCCGAGGAGCTGGCCGCGCGCATCCTGCCGGGGCTGATGAGCCAGCTGCCACGCGCTCCCGAGCCGCAGCTGCTGCTGCGCGAGCTCACCATCCGCCGGGTGAACGGCCAGGAGGTCAACCTCGAGGCCTCGCGCGCCGCGTGCGCGAGCATGCTCGCCTACGAGCCGCACCTGGTCACCTCCAACCGCATCCTCCTCGCCCAGCTCGCGTTGGCCGGCGACGACTACGAGCTGATGCGGCGGCAGCTCGATATCGCTGCCGGCGACGAACCCGACAACCGCACCATCCGGCTGCTGCGGGTGCGCCTGCACGCCGCGACCAGGAACCACGACCAGGCGGAGCAGCTGGTCCGGCTGCTGGTCGAGCAGGCGCCTGCCGACCAGGAGGCGGCCGTGCTGTACGCCGAATGCCTGGTCCAGCGTGGGCAGTGCGACCGCGCCCTGGCGGTGCTGGATGCCCCGGCCCTGCCCGCCACACCCAGCCTCGAGCGCGGCCTGCTCGCGGCCCTCCTCAGTCTGGATGTGCAGGGGGAGGGCGCCTGCCTGGCCCGCCTGGGGCGGCTGCCCAGCCCTGAGTGCACCAGTCCGCTGGTGCGCATCTTCGCCACCGCCTGGCCCGCGGCCTGGTGCACCAACGAAAGCTATGAACGAGCCACCCTGGCCGACGTGCGGGCGCTGCCTGCCCTGGCCAACCTGGCTCGGCGTCTGGGACGGGCCTTGACCGCCTCCAACCGCGATGACCTCGCCGCCTGCCTGCTGGTCACCACCGCCGACCAGCTGCTGGCGCGCGGCGAGCTCGGCGAGGCCCGGCGGCTATCCGCGCAGGCGGTCGGTTCGCTCATGCGGGTGCACCAGCGCCCCCTGGCCTGGCGCATGGCCTGGCGCTCGCGGCGGTTCACCGAGCTGCTGCGGCTCTGCCTGCCCTGACGCAGGCCATCCCGGCACCGCGCCACCTCGGCCCTTGAGCCTGGTCCGGACGGCCGTGTAGTGGGGACATGGCTCTCCTCGCGCTGATGCGCATGACGGTCGCTGATTTCGCCCGCCAGCCGGTCACCTGGCTGATGACCTTCGTGTCGTTGCTGCTGGTCGGCCTGAGCTACCTGTTCGGCCATTTCAACTTCGAAACCCAGGACCGCATGCGCATGCTCGCCACCTCCGGCGTGGCGGTGGCTGTGATCAATGGCCTGTTCCTGACCGTCATCGGCGCCTCCCAGAGCGTCCATAACGAGCTCAGCAGCCGCACCGCCCTGACCCTCTTCGCCAAGCCGCTCAGTCGCGGTAGCTTCTTGGTGGGAAAGAGCTTGGGGATCTGGCTGGTGACCGTGGCCTCAGGCCTGGTGATCGCCGGGGTGCATCTGCTGGCCTTGCGCTGGGCGGTGCACACCGGTTTCGAGGATGTGGTGGCCAACCGGGATTCGCTCACCGCCGATGATCTGTGGGTCCCCTGGGGGGCGGTGGTGTGCGCCCATGTGCTGACCGCCTGCTTCTGCGCCGTCTTCGCCAGCCTGGCCACGGTCCTGGCGCTGCGCCTCAACCTGGTCGCCAACATCCTGGTCTGCTTCGCAGTCTTCGTGATCGTCAATCTCCTAGCCGGCAGTGGGCTGGTGGGTCTGGTCATCCTTCCCGCTTTGACCTTTTACAACCTCGACGATAGCATCCAATTGCCGGGCCACCCCTGGTCCGTAGGCTATCTTGGCCTGACTGTGCTTTACACGGCGCTCTACTGTGCAGGCTGTCTGCTCCTCGGTCTGGCACTCTTCAAGCGCCAGGATATCGCTTAACGGCCTGTCCCAGGCAAAGGCAACCAAGTGCGCTACGCATTCCTCGGCGACATCCATGGCAATACCGAAGCATTGGATGCCGTCCTCGCGGCCATCCGCGACGAAAAGGTCGATAAGATCGTCTGTCTCGGCGATATCGTCGGCTATGGCGCCGAGCCGGCCAAGTGCCTGGAGATGATCCGCGCGCTCAATTGCGATGTCATAGCCGGCAACCATGACTGGGCGGCAGTCGGCAAGGTCTCCATCGAATGCTTCAACGCCTATGCCAAGGCGGCCGCCATCTGGACCCGCGACCAGCTCAACGATGAGCAGAAGTCCTGGATCCTGACCCTGCCGCTGACCCTCACCTATGCCGACTGCGCGGTGGCGCATGGCACCTTCCATCAACCCGAAGCCTTCAACTACATCCAGACCGTCTTCGATGCGCAGCAGAGCTTCGAATCGCTCAAGAAGCTCGGCGCCCGGCTCGGCTTCCTCGGCCACAGCCACGTGCCGGTCGGCTTCTTCGATACCGATCCCATCACCTACACCCTCGATGGCGAGATCCCGGTGGACGAGGAGATCTCGATCATGGTCAACGCCGGCAGCGTCGGGCAGCCGCGTGACGAGAACAACAAGGCGAGCTTCGCCATGCTCGATTCCGAGACCAAGACGGTGTCGATCAAGCGCATCGAATACGACATCGATGCCGCCGCCAACAAGATCCGCGAGGTCGGGCTGCCCGAGATCCTCGCCGCCCGCCTCTATCAGGGCAAGTGAACGGCCTGGGCATCCTGCCCGGCCGTCCGTGGGATCTGCATGACGATACGGGTCAAATTCTGCGGCTTCACCCGCAGCGACGATGTCCACGCCGCGGTCGCCTGCGGGGTGCATGCGATCGGCTTCAACCTCGCCCGCGGACCGCGCCGCATCCAGCTCGACCAGGCTGTGGCGCTGGCCCGGCTGGTCCCGCCGCTGGTCGGCGTGGTAGCACTGTTCGCCGATGCCGATGTCCCCGCCATGCTCAGTGCCATCGCCAGCATGCGCGCCGTCGCCATCCAGCTGCACGGCCATGAGCCGCCCGAAGTGGGTGAGCGCCTGCGCCGGCACTGCCAGGTGATCAAGGCCTTCGCCATCAGCGATGCCGAGAGCCTGGATGCCGTGCGCGGCTATCCCGCGGACGCCTACCTGCTCGATACCGCCCAGGCCGGGCAGTCGGGGGGCTCCGGCAGGGCCTGGGACCATCACCTGCTGGCTGGCCGTCCGCTGGGCGCCCCGGTCATCCTCGCCGGAGGCCTGAGCGCCACCACCGTTGCCGCCGCCATCCGCGCCACCAGGCCCTACGGTGTCGATGTCTCCAGCGGCATCGAATCCTCTCCCGGCATCAAGGATGCCCGGCGCATGCAGGAGTTCATGGACGCGGTCGCCGCCAGCGGACAGCCCGCAGCTCTTTGACTTCGCCCTAGGGCCTCCACGCTCACGCCACGCAAGGAGTCCCGATGACCCAACCCCGGCCCGGCGGTCCTGCCATGGCCCGCCCCATGGTCATCGCCATCGACGGTCCCGCCGGCGCGGGCAAGAGCACGGTCACCCGCGCCCTGGCCAAGCGCCTGGGCATGCTGTTCCTCGATACCGGGGCGATGTACCGGGCGGCCACCATCGGCGTGCTCGACGCCGGCATCGATCACGACGATGCCCAGGCGGTGGCCGGATTCGTGCGTGCGCGACACATCGATTTCACCGACGCCGGCGACGTCCGCCTCGATGGCGCGCTGCTGGCGCGCTCACGCCTGCGTTCGCCCGAGACCACCGCGGAGATCTGGCGGGTGGCCGACAACCCCGCCTGCCGCAGCCACCTGGTCGCGCTGCAGCAGGCGCTGGTCGCCGGCCGCGATGCGGTGGTCGAGGGCCGCGACGCCACCACGGTCATCTGCCCCGATGCCCAGCTGAAGATCTACCTCGATGCCAGCCCGGAGGAGCGTGCGCGCCGCCGGCTGTCCGAATGGCCGGGCGACAAGCCGCAGCCGAGCTTGATGGAGGTGGTCAGCAGCATCCGCGATCGCGATGATCGGGATTCCCATCGCGAAGTCGGCGCCCTGACCCTCACCGACGACGCCGTGCACCTGTTCACCGACGGGCTGGCGCTCAACGAGGTGATCGCCCGCATCATCGCCTACGCCGTCCAGCGCCAGCCCTTCCTGCTCGAGAAGCTGGTGCTCGATCAGCTCATCGTCGGCCGCAGCCGTCAGCCCGGCTATGTGCGCGTGGCCCCCGGCAACCTGCCCGGGGCGAGCGACGGCTGGCAGCTCGGCTTGACCAATCCCGCCCCCGACCGCATGCCGGGGACGACCCGCTCGTTGACCCGCAACCATGGCGGCCGCCAGGCCGGGACGCTGGTCCAGGGCGCCGCGATCCTCTGCCTGGCCGGCCGCGGGCCGGTGCCCGAGCATGTGGTGGCGCTGCCGATGCTGCCCCAGACCTGGTACATCATCGAGCCGGAATCGTGGCATGCGGTGATCCAGGCGCACGGCACCATCTGCGCCTGGGCCGAGTCGGATCGCATCATCGAAGAGCGCTTCGAGCTCTCGGCGACGCAGATCAGCGAGCTCGAGAGCTTCCTGGGCGTCTACCTGCCGCACTGACCGGGCTGCGCCGGCGCAGCCGGCAGGCGCATGCGCTCAGGCGTGCCAGCAGCCGCCCGAGCGCGGGATCATCACCCGCGGGGCATCGGCGAGGTCGTCCGCCAACGCGACCACGATGCCGGGATCGTCCATCGGCGGGAGACGGGCCTGGAGCAGCACGCATCCGGCACAGCCGGCCTGGCCCGCAGCGATGGCATCCTCCTCGCGGCAGCCGACCAGCCAGCTGGCGGCCAGGTCGATGCCCAGTTCGCGGGCGGCCGCCAGCAGCATGCCGGGACGGGGCTTGCGCCACGATGCCGGGTTGGTTGCGGTGGCGGCATAGCAGGCGGCCAGCTCGCCGCCCTGGTCAGCCACCAGGAGAGCGAGGAGTTCGCCCAGGAGCGGGAACAGCGCCACCGTCGCCGGCCTATCGGCCACCGCCACCACCGTCACCGCGCGCAGGCGCAGGCGTGCGAGGGCGGCACCCACACCCGGCAGCAGCTCCAGCCCCTCGACACCGGCCTGCCCGATGGGGGGGGTGAGCACGCCATCCACCTCGACGAACACCGCGGCCATGACCGAGCGTGGCAGATGGGCGGCAGGATGAAGCGGCAATCGCCGGCGACCTCGACGGGGTGGGCGCTTGGCGGCCGGCGCGGCTACGGCTTGGCCGACTCGTCCTGCTCCTCGGCGATCGCCAGGCCGAGGACGCTGTCGACCGCCACCGAGAGCGCGACCACCAGGCCGGCGGTGCCGTCGCGGAAGCCGAGCTTGAGGATGTAGCTGCGGACGAACCCCCACAGCGCACGCAGCAGCAGCTGGCCGGGCCAGGTGCGTCGGCCCTCGAAGCGGTAGCGCGTCGCCTTGGCGCGCGAGTAGATTGCGGCGCGCGTCATGACGTCGGCGAGATCGGTGTAGCTGTAGTGGTGCAGCGCGCCCGGGAGGGTCAGGACCTCCCCTGAGGTCTCCACCGATTCGTGCACCGCATGCAGGTTGAACTGCGCCGTCGCGCGGTTGAACAGCCTCAGGGTATAGTCCGGCGACCATTGGCCGAAGCGGATCTCGCGTTCTCCGACATAGTTGCGCCGGCGGATGCGCCACGCGCGCGTCGGATCGGAATAGTCGAGGGACTGGATGGCGAAGGCCGCTTCATAGTCGAGCACCTCGTCGTCGTCGATCACCAGCACCCAATCGTGCTTGGCCAGTTCGACCGCGCGGCACTTCTGCGCCCCATAGCCGAGGAAGGCCTGGTGCTCGACGCGCACACGGTGGCGCCCGGCGATCTCGAGGGTGTGGTCGGTGCTGCCCGAGTCCAGGATCAGGATCTCGGAGCAGAAGGACAGCGCCGAGAGCACGCGGTCCAATAGGCGCTCGCCGTTGAGCACGATCAGCACCGCCGAGACCGGCGGTGGCGGCAGCTCGATCATGATGGTGGCGCGGCGGCTGAGCGATTTGCCCGACGGCGGCACCGGCACGGAATCGGACATCAGCGCACCCCGCAGCCGGCCTGGCGGGCTGCCACACGCATCGTCCACCTCATGAGCGCGCACGCGACGGTCCGCCCACCCGCCCCTTGTCGACCATCAGCCATTCGCCGTCCTCGTCTGCCTGGTAGGCGGTGAACTGGTACGCGTGCTCCAGGCTGATCGCCCAGTTACGGAAGGCCTCCACCGAGTCCCAGCGCTCCTCGCGCTCTTCGCCATCCGGCGAGGTGAATACGATCAGATAGGCTCCGGCCATGCGTGAGCCAATCGCCCTCTTGCCGCCGCGCAAGGAGCGGTCGGCGTGGCGTTGCCGCCTGGGCGCGGCAGACTGCACGAGGATGCCCGGCTCCTCCACTCGCTCCCTGCGCCTCAACCTCGCGCTCGGCTTCGCGGCCGGTGCGGTGCTGCTGGCGGCCCCCGGCGACCAGCTGCCCTGGAGCCGCATCGTCCATGCGGCTTTCCCCGCCCGGCCCTGGTCGCTGCTGCCGGTCCTGGTCAGCCTCGTCCTCCTGCTCTGCGCCCTGCTGATGCCGCGAACCGAGCTCGGGCGCAAGGAGCGGCAGGCCGGCGACTACACCGCCATGGCGGTCGGCCTGCTGCTGCTGTCCGAGCCTCTCGTCCACCTCCTGGTCCTGTGGTGGAGTGCCTCGCATCCGTCGCTCGCCAGCAGCGATGCGGTGCTGCCGGGGGCCGGCTCGACCCAGGCGGTGTCGGGCTGGGCCGGGGTGGTGGGCATCGCCGAGGTGTCGCTGCTGGCGCCGGTGGCCGAGGAGGCGTTCTTCCGCGGCCGCCTGCTGCCGTGGCTGGACGTCGCCTGGCGCCAGTCGCGCTGGGGCCGGCCGGCGGCCGTGCTGGTCAGCTCCCTGGCCTTCGCCGTCGCGCATGCGGACCCCATGCTGGCGTTCATCACCCTGCCCCTGGGCCTGCTGCTGGCCGTGGTCCGCCTGCGCTCGGGCGCCATCGGCGGCTGCATGCTCGCGCACGCCTGCCACAACAGCCTCTTCCTGTTCGTCGGTCCGGGCCTGATCAGCACTCCGTGGATGGCGCCTGTCCTGGCCACCGGCGGTGCGGTGCTGATCTCCGCCGCCTGGCTGCACCACCGCCAAGCGCAGGCGCCGCGTCGCCATCTGCACGCCGTTGCGGTGATGCTATCCTGCCTGAGCGTCATCGTCCTGAGCTATCCCCTCTACCGCCAGCTCGCCGATGCCCTGTGGGTGCGGGCGGCGCACCAGCTGGTGGTGCATTGGGATATCGGCAACGACACCCTGCTCGACCGCTTCGAGGAGCAGCGGCGGCATGGACGGCTGGATGGCGTGCGCCGTGCCGCGCTCTTCGACCTGCTGCTTGACCAGCCCTGCCAGGTCATGGCGCTCGGCAATCCGCGCCAGACGCTGATGCTCAGCGAACTCGATCCGCGCCGCCTGGCCCAGCTCACCGCCCCGCTCGCCGCCTACGATCGCTTCCTCGACCTGATCGAATCGCGCCCGCGCGAGCAGCTGTCCACCGCCGCGCGCGCGCTCGGCCTGCGCTTCCCCAGCGACCTGGCGGCGGTGCTCACCGTCCATCCGGAGGTGGTGCCCAGCTGGCTGCCGCTCGCCAGCCGTCCCGACGAGTGCCTGGCGCAGCTCGAGGCGACCAGCGGCCACCAACGGCGCATGCTGCTCTCGGCGCTCGAGCATGCCTATCCCGGCGAACTGATCGGCCTGCTGCTGCGGCTGCCGGCCGGGCAGATCACCCCGTTCGACCGCCGTCACCTGCTCGGCACCTATGCCCAGGCCAGGAGCCGCATCGCCGAGCTCGACGCCGAACGCCAGGCGGCCTGGCTGTCGGGCGTCGCGCCGTGAGCGCAGCGAGCTAGAACTTCTCGTCGCCCGGAGCGCCGATCGGGATGCGCTGGGCATCCTTGGCGTCGCGTTCACGGTTGGCGGGTCCGCCCTGCAGCACATCGAGCACCGCCTGGGCCGCCGCATCGAGGCTGTCCTTGGCGCCATCGCGATCCTGGTTGTGGGTCTGATTGAGGCCGTCGAGCAGCTGCTTCTTGAAGTCGAGCAGCTCGGCGCGCGCGCGCAGCCGCTCGCTGCTCAGGGCATCGGCGAGCACCACCGCCTGGGCGGCGCGCAGCTTGTCGCGCTTCTCGGCGTAGGCCTTGAGCACCTCGGCGAGCTTGGCCTCCTTCTCATGTCCGGCCCACGGCTGGCTGGCCTCGTCGAGATCGCCTTCCAGCTGGGCCTCGTTCTGCAGCCGGTCCAAGGCCACCTGGGCCAGCCCGATTCCGCCCTTGGCCTCAAGCGCCGCCACGCGGTCCTGGGCGGCGATCGCGGCCAGGCGGGCACGCGCGGCGGTGGACATGTCGGTCAGCGCCTGCTCGAAGCGCGTCTTGAGCGCCGGCTGGGCGGCCAGGCAGCGGGCGATCTGCGCCGCCGCGCCGGCACCCGAGTCCTCGGCCTGGTCGAGCGCCTGCCAGGTCTCCTCGTCGCGGTCGAAGGCCTCGTGCAGCGGGGTGAGGATGGCATCGTTGGCGCCGGTGATGCGGTCGAGCACCCCGGGTCCCAGCTTGGCATCGCAGGTGACGGCCACCGCCGTCGCCAGCGCCGCCGACAGGGCGGTGGCGGCCTGGCTGCCGGCATCGGCGACCGCCTTCTCGACCGCGGCGAGCTCCGGCAGCCTGGCCTTGGCGGTGGCATAGGCATGGGCGGTGACGGCGGCGTGCAGGACATCCTGGAGGTAGCCGACGATGGCCTTGCTCGCCTCCAGGCGCTGCTGGCTGCGGTCCTGCTGCTCCTGCTGCTTGGCCGGGTCCGCAGCCACCGGCTGCTCCAGCTGGTCGAGCAGCTCCTTCAGCCGCTTCGACCCGCTGGTGAAGGCCGCCGGCAGCGGCGTGCCCGGGGCATCTTTGAAGGCTTCTTCGGCATCGAGGCGCGCATCCGCGAGCTTGAGCATCAGGTCGTGGCGCTGGTGCTCCAGCTCGATGCGCTGGGTGATGGTCTGGTCGAGTTCGCCCTGGGCCGCCAGCGCGGTCATCACCGCCGGCACGGTCTCGTGAACGTAGGTCTCCAGCGCCGCGAGCTCTGGCGCCTCGCCGACGTGCTTGTACTGGTCGGTGATGGTGTGGACATCGGTGGCCTGGATGAAGCCGGAGAGCGCGGTCATGCCGTCGATGCAGCGCTGGAGCCGCCCCTCGGCGATGGCGACCTCGGCATCGGCGACATGCCCGCCCTTCAGCCGGCGGAGCAGGGCATCCGCCTCCGAGCAGCGGGCGTCGTAAGTGGCTATCACCGGCGCCGGGACGCTCAGGGAGGCATTGGCGCACATGTCGAGCAGATGCCCGGCAGCACCGCGCAGCTGGTGCAGATGCGTCTCGATGCGCTCGCTCGGGCTGGCATCAGGCGGATCGTCGGCGGATACCGGCGCTACGAACGAGGTCAGCAGGGCGAGAGACAGGAGTAGCCGCATAGATCCTCCCCGACGGGGTGCTCACCCTAGTGGCTCGTCTCCCCAGTGGAACGGTGGGCGACCACCGCTGTACTGCTTCATCGCGCAGCAGTTCGGTTCGCCAGAGCCACTTGCCGGAGAACGGCGTACTCGATGCAACCGCAGTAACTAACGTCGCTTAGCCTTCGGCTCCGACTGCGGTCAGGTTGAGCTCGGTATCTGAGCCGACTTTGGTTCGGTGCTTGTAGGCCGCACCGAGGAAACCGCGGAAGAGCGGGTGGGGGTCGACCGGGCTGGACTTGAACTCGGGATGGGCCTGGGTGGCGATGAAGAAGGGATGGCCCTTGAGCTCGATGATCTCCACCAGGGAGGATTCCGGCCGATCGGGGTCGGGGATGTAGAGGCCGGTGAACTGCATGCCGGCGGCCTCGAACTGGGCGCGGTAGGCATTGTTGAACTCGTAGCGGTGGCGATGGCGCTCATGCACCACGTCCACCCCGCCGTAGAGCTTGGAGGTGCGACTGCTCTTCTTGGTCAGCGTGCACGGGTAGCTGCCCAGGCGCATGGTGCCGCCGAGCGCGCCGGCGGCGACGATCTCGCGCTGGGAATCCATCACCACGATGAGCGGATGCGGCGTCTTCTCGTTCATCTCGGTCGAGTTCGCCTCGGAGAGGCCCAGGACATTGCGTGCGAATTCGATCGAGGCCGCCTGCATGCCCAGGCACAGCCCGAGGTACGGCACGCCGTTCTCGCGGGCATAGCGGATGGCGCGCAGCTTGCCCTCGAAGCCGCGCCGGCCGAACCCTCCCGGCACCAGGATGCCATCGACACCCTTGAGCTTCTCCTGCCAATTGTCGTCCTTCTCGAGCGACTCCGATTCCAGGCGCACGATGTTGGCCTTGAGCAGGTGGCTGTAGGCGGCGTGGTCGATCGATTCGGTGACCGATTTGTAGGCATCCTGGTGGTCGATGTACTTGCCGACCATGGCGATGGTGACGGTATCCTTGGGGCGCCTGATGTGGCCGATCATCAGATCCCAGGCCTTCATGTCGCATTCCCGCACCGGCAGCGACAGGCGGCGGCAGAGGCTCTCGTGCACCCCCTGCTTGACGAGCACCTGGGGCACCTCGTAGATGGTGGTGGGCACGTCCGGCAGGTCGATGACCTTGTCCTGGTCGACGTTGCAGAACAGCGACAGCTTCTCCTTGACGCCCTTGGACAGCGGCTTCTCCGCCCGGCACATCAGGAAGTCGGGGATGATGCCGATCTCGCGCAGCTTCTGCATGCTGTGCTGGGCGGGCTTGGTCTTGATCTCGCCTGCCGCCTTGATGAAGGGGATGTAGACGAGGTGGATGAAGACCACGTAGTCGCGCCCGACCTCATGGCGCAGCTGCCTGACCGCCTCCATGAAGGGCAGGCCCTCGATGTCGCCTACCGTGCCGCCGACCTCGCTGATCACCACATCGACATCTGGACCGCCGAGGGCGCGGATGGTGTCCTTGATCTCGTCGGTGACGTGCGGGACGACCTGCACGGTGCCGCCGTTGTACTTGCCCGCACGCTCCTTCTGGATCACCGACTGGTAGATCCGGCCCGACGTGACCGTCGAATGCTTGGAGCAGGGCACGCCGAGGAAGCGCTCGTAGTGGCCAAGGTCGAGATCGGTCTCGGCGCCGTCATCGGTGACATAGACCTCGCCATGCTGGAACGGGTTCATCGTCCCGGGATCGACGTTCAGGTAGGGGTCGAGCTTCTGGATCTTGACCCGGTAGCCCATGTTGATGAGCAGGCGCCCGAGCGATGCCGAGGCGATGCCCTTGCCCAGCGAGCTGACCACCCCCCCGGTGATGAAGACGTGCCTGGTCGGACCTTCGCGTTTGGCTGAGCTAGACATGGGAGCATCCAGGGATGAGGGGCGGGGCAGGCTGGCGGGACGCCAGGGCTGCCGGGAGGGATCATAGCGGTCGCCGGTCGATGGCACGCGCCAGCTCGTGGGCGCGCCAGCGCGCAAGGAAGGCATCGTAGTCGGCACGCGTATCGACACCCGGCGCGGCGTGCGCGACCACGCTGCAGGCGATGCCGATGCCGGCCTCGAGCGCGCGCAGCTGCTCGAGCCGCTCGCAGCCCTCGAGGCGGCTGGCCGGCAGGCGCGAGTAATCGAGCAGCACCTGCCTGCGGTAGGCGTAGATGCCGAGATGGCGATGGCAGGGTTCGGCCGGCGCTCCACGGTCGCGGTCGAAGGGCACCCCCGCGCGGCTGAAATAGAGCGCGCGGTCGCCATGGCCGAGCACCACCTTGACGGCGTTGGGGTTGCGGCTCTCGGGTCCACCGGCGAGCACGCACAGGGTGGCGATGCCCGCCCAGGCATGGCGGTGCAGCAGGCCCACCACCTGGCGGATGTGCTCCGGCTCCATCTCCGGCTCATCGCCCTGGACATTGACCACCACCTCGGCCTCCAGCTGGCTGGCGATCTCGGCGATGCGGTCGGTCCCGGACTGGTGGTCCGCGCGGGTGAGCCGCGCCGCGACCCCGGCGAGCTGGGCCGCAGCCACCAGCGCGGCATCATCGGCGCACACCACCACCGCCGCCGGGCCATAAGCCTGGGCAGCCTGGCGGCAGGCATGGGCGATGAGCGGCTGGCCACTCTCGGCCAGCAGGAGCTTCTCTGGCAGACGGGTGGAGGCTCGGCGGGCGGGGATGAGAATGGCGACGGCTGCCGACACGACGTCTCCAAGGGCGCCAACGTAGCCGAGACGCTGGCTAGTCAATGCTCCGGGTTTGGGCAGTGGGTGGTGCAGTGCCGGGCGACGCCAGGAGCGACGCGGAATGCCGGCATTTCACCGCGATACCGGCATTCAGGAGGGGCGGCGCGGCGGTGCGCGCCCGTTACGCGAGACGGGCCTTGACCTCGCCACGGGAGCCTTGCGCCAGCCCAGGCTTGCCCACCCGAGCCAATGGCGACCATCCCGGCCATGAATGACCCGGTCGCGTCGGTCCGCGCTGCGCTGTCGACGGTGATGGATCCCGATCTGCACCAGGATCTGGTCACCCTCAAGATGATCCGCGACCTGGTGGTCGAAGCCGGGGTCGCGCGCTTCCGCCTGGTCCTCACCACCGGCGCCTGCCCGGTCAAGCAGCAGCTCGAGGACCAGTGCCGGGCCGCCGCGCTCTCGGTAGCCGGCATCGCCAGCGCCACCATCGCGGTCTCAGCCGAGGTGCCGCAGGGCGGGCAGGGCAGGGACCTGGTCCCGGGCGTACGCCACGTCGTCGGGGTGGGCTCGGGCAAGGGCGGGGTGGGCAAGAGCACCCTGACCGCCAACCTCGCCTGCGCCCTCGAGCAGAGCGGGGCGCGGGTCGGGCTCCTGGACGCCGACATCTACGGGCCGTCGATCCCGACCATGATGGGGGTGCATGAGCAGCCGTTCGTCATCGAGCGCAAGATGGTGCCGCCGGTGCGCCATGGGGTGAAGGTGATCTCCATGGGCCTGCTGCTCGACCGAGGCCAGGCGGTGGTGCTGCGCGGCCCGATGATCGGCAAGGCGGTGCAGCAGCTGCTCTCGGATGTCGACTGGGGCGAACTCGACTACCTGCTCGTCGACCTGCCGCCCGGCACCGGCGACGTGCAGCTCACGCTCACCCAGTCGGTCACCCTGGCCGGGGCGGTGGTGGTCTCCACGCCACAGGCGGTGGCGCTGGCGGATGCGCGCCGGGCGGTGGCGATGTTCGAGAAGGTCAAGGTGCCGATCTTCGGCATGGTCGAGAACATGAGCGAATTCATCTGCCCGCAGTGCGGCCACAGCGAGGCGATCTTCGGCGAGCATGGCGCCGAGCAGGAGGCGCGGGCGCTGGGCCTGCCCTTCCTCGGCTGCGTCCCGCTCGAGCCGGCGGTGCGCATCGCCGGCGACCAGGGCACCCCGGTGGTGCTCACCCACCCGCACAGCCGCAGCGCACAGGCCTTCCGCCGCATCGCCGAGCAGGTCGCCAGCCGCATCAGCATCTCCGCCCTGGGCGGCAGCGGATGAGCGGCCACGCCTCGCAGGGACGGCGGCTATGACCCGCACGGCCATCCGCCTGGCGACCCTCAACGCCCGCTACAGCCATGCCTCGCTCGCGCTGCGCTACCTGCTCGCCAACCTCGGCAGCCTGCGCGATCAGGCGGCGATCCGCGAGTTCACCATCCATGACCGGCCGAGCGCGGTGGCCGAGACCCTGCTCAGCGACGCGCCGGCGATCATCGGCTTAGGCGTCTACATCTGGAACCTGCGCGAGACCACCCAGGTGGTGGCACTGCTGCGCACGGTGGCGCCCGAGGTGCGGATCGTCGTCGGCGGACCCGAGCTGAGCCACGATTCCGAGCACGAACGCATCGTCGAGCTCGCCGATGTGCTGATCACCGGCGAGGCCGACCTCGCCTTCGCCCGCGTCTGCACCGAGCTGCTGGCGGGTGCGGCGGTGCCCAAGGTGGTGCGCGCAGCCAAGCCCGATCTCGCGCAGGTGGTCCTGCCGTACGAGCTCTACAGCGACGAGGATCTCGCCCATCGCCTGATCTATGTCGAGGCCAGCCGGGGCTGCCCCTACACCTGCGAATTCTGCCTCTCCTCGGTCGACAACGGCGTGCGCACCTTCCCGCAGCAGGCGTTCCTCGATGCGCTCGCGCGGCTGTGGGCGCGTGGCTGCCGGACCTACAAGTTCGTCGATCGCACCTTCAACCTCAGCCCGCGCTCGGCCGGTGCCATCCTCGAGTTCTTCCTCGCGCGCATCGCCCAGGATGCCCCCCTGCCGTTCCTGCACTTCGAGATGGTGCCCGACCGGCTGCCCGACAGCCTGAAGACGCTGATCGCCCGCTTCCCTGCCGGCGTGGTCCAGTTCGAGGTCGGCATCCAGAGCTTCACCCCGGAGGTCGGCGAGCTGGTCTCGCGGCGCATGGATCGCGGCCGGACCGAGGCCAACCTGCGCTGGCTGGCGGCTGAGAGCGGCGTGCATGTGCATGCCGATCTGATCATCGGCCTGCCAGGCGAGACCATGGCCTCGCTCGGCGACAGCTTCGATTGCCTGTGGTACCTCCAGCCGCATGAGATCCAGGTCGGCATCCTCAAGCTGCTCAAGGGCACGCCCATCGGACGCCATCGCGATGCCTTCGCCATGCGCTTCAATCCCGAGCCGCCCTACGATCTGCTCGCCTGCAGCGCCTTCGATTTCGCCACCATGCAGCGGCTCAAGCGCTTCGCGCGCTACTTCGAGATGTTCGCCAACCGCGAACGCTTCTGCGACGCGCTCGACCGGCTGATGGCGATGCAGCGCTCGCCCTTCGCCGCCTTCCTCGCCTTCAGCGACTGGCTGTGGGCGACGGTGGCACGCGAGCATGCGCTGGCGCTGCCGAGGCAGTATGAACTGCTCGCCGACTACCTGATGACGATCGGCGGCCTTCCGCGCTCCGCGGTGGTGGCGCTGCTCTCAGGCGACTTCCTGCGCCACCAATCGCCCAAATACCTGCCCGAGTTCCTCCGCGCCCATCCGGCAGCGGGCGTCTAGGCGACCGCGGGACGCAGCGGGCTGGCGCTCAGCGGAGCGGTCACCAGCGGACGGGAGGTTGCGCCGGCGCGGCTGTCGCTAGCGTGTCCCGCCCATGCGCCGCTTGCGGGATGCCTACAGTGACGATGCCCGTGTCGCGGCCGCCCTCGCCGCGCTGGCGGAGAACCGCGATCTGACCATCGGCGCCTGCCATGGCGGGGCGATCAGCGTGCTGATCGCCGCGCTATGCGCTCGGCGCGGTGCCGCCCAGGCTCCGGTGATCGTCTGCCATGATCCGGCGACCCTGGTCGACGATCTCGAGGAGCTCGGCCTGGTGGCCGCGCACCTGCCCGAGCTCGAGCGCTTCGACGAGGACGAGAAGCTCTCCGACCGCAGCGGCCACAACCGGCGCATGGCCGCGCTCGAGGCCTTCACCGCCGGCGCGGCGCTGGTCGCCAGCCCGGTCGCCGTCGAGCAACCGGTGCCGAACATCAAGGAGGTCACCGGTTCGAGCATCATCGTCCGTCCCGGCGCGACCTTCGACCTGCATGCGCTGGTCGACCGCCTGGTCGACCATGGCTACCGCGTCACGCCGGTGGTCGAGGGCCGGGGCGAGCTGGCGGTACGCGGCGGGATCATCGATGTCTTCCCCTGGATCGGCCAGAACCCCCTGCGCATCGAGTTCTTCGGCGATCAGGTCGAGGCCATCCGCCGCTTCGACGTGTTCTCGCAAGAATCGGTCAGCCGCACCGACGAGGCGATCCTCGCCTCCGCCGGCGGCGGTCTGGCGACCAGCGACCTGTGGTCGCAGCTGCCGCCCTCCCCGGTCCTGGTGGTCGGCGATCTGCCGCTGCGCTCCCGCCTCAAGCGCGACCATCAGCGGCGCGAGCTGCGCTTCTCGCGCCAGCTTCCTGACGGTGCCATCGATGGCGCCACCCTGACGGTCGAGCGCTTCCGCGGCGATCTGCGGCGCGGGCTCGCCGAGCTCACGCGCGTCGCCGCTGAGCTCGGGCCAGCGGCGCACGCCCAGGGGCTGCTGCTGCTGGCGCGCAACGACGAGGCCAAGCGCGAGCTCGAGGCGCACTGCCGCGATGCCGGCCTCGCCGCCGAGGTGCGCATCGGGCGGCTGTCGGCCGGCTACCGCGACCAGGAGCTCGGCTTGGTGGTGGTGCACGACTTCGAGCTGATGGAGCGCGCCCCGGTCAAACGCCGCACCACCCGGGTCGCGGGCGGCTCGCCGCTGACCTCGCTCACCGACCTCAAGCGCGGCGACCTGGTGGTGCATCTGCGCCATGGCATCGGCCGCTTCAGCGGCATGGCGACGCTGGAGAAGCGCGGCTTCCTCGAGGACTTCCTGCTGCTCGAGTTCGCCGAGGGCACCAAGCTCTACGTCCCGGTCGACGCCATCGACCTGGTGCAGAAGTACATCGGCGCATCGAGCAGGGCGCCCGAGCTCTCCACCATCGGCGGATCCTCCTGGGCCAAGAAGCGCGCCCGCGCCGAGAAGGCGATCCAGGACATGTCCGGCGAGCTGCTGCTCAACCAGGCCAAGCGCCTGGCCGCCGGCGGCATCGCCTTCGCCGCCGATCCGCCGGCGCAGCGCCAGTTCGAGGCCGCCTTCCCCTTCGAGGAGACCGAGGACCAGCTGGCGGCGGTGCGCGAGATCAAGGCTGACATGGAGCGCCCGGTGGCGATGGACCGCCTGCTGTGCGGCGATGTCGGCTTCGGCAAGACCGAAGTGGCGATGCGCGCCGCCTTCAAGGCCTGCGCCTCCGGCTACCAGGTCGCGGTGATGGTCCCCACCACCCTGCTGGCCGAGCAGCACATCGAGACCTTCACCGAACGCTTCGCCGGCAGCGGCTATACCGTGGCGGGCGTGAGCCGGTTCCGCAGCGGCGCCGAGCGCAACCAGGCGATCGCCGACGTGGGCCGGGGCGAGGTCGACGTGCTGATCGGCACCCACGCCATCCTCACCGACAAGCTGCAGTTCAGCAACCTCGGCCTGCTGATCATCGACGAGGAGCACCGCTTCGGCGTCAAGCACAAGGAGAAGCTGCGCGCCCTGGCCACCGGCAGCCCGGCGGCGGGCGGCGAGGGATCGGCATCGGAGGCGGTCCGGGCCGCGCGCCTGCTGCACCCGGACGTGCTGACCCTCAGCGCCACGCCGATCCCGCGCACCCTGCACTTCTCGCTCCTGGGACTGCGCGACATCAGCGTGCTCGCCGAGGCCCCTGCCGAGCGCCTGGCGGTGGAGACCCGCGTGGCACCGTGGGACGACCAGCTGCTGCGCCACGCCCTCGAGCGCGAGCTCGAGCGGCAGGGGCAGGTATTCGTGGTGCACAACCGTGTCCAGGATCTCGACGCGCTCGCCTTCAAGCTCTCCCGCCTGCTGCCCGCCATCCGGCTCGACACCGTGCACGGGCAGATGGACGAGGAGCGCATCGCCCGCGTCATGGATGCCTTCCGCCGCCGCGAGCTCGACTGCCTGGTCACCACCTCGATCATCGAGAGCGGCATCGACATCCCCAACGCCAACACCCTGTTCGTCAACAATGCGCACTGCTTCGGCCTGGCCGAGCTGCACCAGATCCGCGGCCGCATCGGCCGCTTCACCAGGCAGGCCTTCGCCTACTTCCTGACCCCGAGCAACCGCGAACTCACCGAGGAGGCGCGCGAGCGCCTCAATGCGATCCAGGAGTACGCCGAGCTCGGCGCCGGCTTCAAGCTCGCAATGCGCGATCTCGAGCTGCGCGGCGCCGGCAACCTGCTCGGCGCGGAGCAGACCGGGCAGATCGACGCCATCGGCTACGAGCTCTACACCAAGCTGCTGAGCGAGGCGGTGGCGCGCGCCAAGACGGGTGCCGCGGTGGGCCAGGCGGCCGCGGACGGGAAGTTCGCCAAGGCGCGCGCGGCATCCCCCGGCGGCGGCGAGCAGCGGGCGGGCACGGACGCCGCGGAGGCGGTGCTGGTCTTGAGCGTGGACGCCTACATCCCGGACACCTACCTCGAGACCCCGGCGCTCAAGTTCGAGCTGCACAAGCAGCTCGACTCCTGCCGGCGGCTCACCGATCTGGCGGCCATCGCCCGCTCGGTGCGCGATCGCTATGGCGCGCTGGTCGATCCGGTGGCCCGTCTGTTCCAGATCCGCGCGATCAGGCTGCGCGCGCACGAGCTGGGCATCCGGCGCATCGACGTGCAGGATCGCCAGATCCGCCTGGTCCTCGACGGCGCCCTGCCGCAGGGGCTCGCCCAGGTCAAGCTGCCCGACCTGCTGCATGTCCAGCTCGATGCCGGCGTGCTGGTGCTGTTCCTCAAGGCGGCACCGCTGCCGGATGCCGCCTTGAAGCTGCTGTGCCAGCTGCTCAGCCTCGATCTCGGCTTCCTCGGCCGCGGCTTCTGACCCCGTCCGGCCCCCGGCCCGGCAGTCGGACGGGGCGCTCAGGACTGGGGGTGGCCGTGGCCAAGCGGTGCAGCACAAGCTTGCACATCTGCCCCTTGCTCCAAGGCGGTACGTGGAAGTATGGTGCGTTATGGCCTGCCGACCCACGGTCGCTGCCTGCGCCCTGACGCTCCTCATCGGCTTCGCCTGTCTGGATGGCGCAGCGGGAATGGACGCGCCGCGGGCGGTCATTGCCCTGCCCGCAAGCGACAGCGAAGCCACCCCCTGCGGCGGCTCGGCGATCCTGATCAGCCGCGATGGTCTGGCGCTGACCCTTGCCGAGGCGCTCCCTGGCGCCCATCCGGGGGAGGACCGCGCCAGCCAGGCCGCAGCCCAGACCGTCAGCGTGGTGCTCGCTGGCGGCCGCACGCGCCAGGCCGACGTGCTGCGGCGCGGCACCGCCACCACCGCCGTCCTGCTGCTCATCCGCGACCTGCCCGAGGACCTCTCCCACCCCCTGGAGATGGCCGACAGTTCCGCCCTGCAGATCGGCGATACCGCGTGGACGGCGGGCAACAGCTTCGGCGCGATCGAGCATGATGGCATCGCCGCCATCAGCCGCGGGGTGGTCAGCGGCCTCTACGCCATCCCATCCGACAGTCCGCCCGTGCGCGGACGAGGCGGACGCATGCTCAGCGACTACCGTGGTCCGGTGATCGAGACCGATGCGGCGGTCAACGACGGCAACCAGGGCGGAGCCCTGCTCGACGGCGCCGGACGGGTGATCGGGCTGGTCAGCCTCGGCACCGCCCGCGAGCGCCGGCTCGGCACCGCGGTGCCCATCCGCGCCGTGCTCGACGACCTCGGCCTGGCGACCGGGATAGCCGCGCCGGCGCGCCCTGCCGACGCCCCCTCCCTGGCGCTCGCGCATGGCGCAGCACTGGTGGCGCCATCCATCGCCCTGGTGTACTTCGAGCGCACCGGCGGGATCGGCAACCCCGAGGCCGTGCCGCGCCCCAACCGCCTGCCGACGGAAGTCCCCGAGTTCGAACGCGAGCGTCTGCAGAACTGGTGGGACGAGTACTACCACCAGCAGCAGATGTTCTATACCGACCAGCCGGTCAGCGCCCTGGTCATCGATGCCAAGGCCGGCCTGCTGCTGACCGCGTGCAGCAATCTGCATGGCGATGCCGATCACGGCCGTGTGCTGCTCCCGGGGGCGCCGGCCATACCGGTGTCGGTGGTGGCGCGCCATCTTCCGCTCGACCTCGCACTGCTCAAAGCCGAGCAGCCGCTGCCCTTTCCGGATGCCGTGCTGTCGGACTCGCCGCAGCTGGTGATCGGAGAGCGCATCGGCATCGTCGCACGCCATCGCCTGGACGCCGGCTTCACCCTCACCAGCGGCATGGTCTCGGCGACCGCCCGGCGCCGGCTGCAGAGCACCACCATCTTCGCCCAGACCGATGCCCACGCCAATTATGGCAGCCTCGGCGGGGCGGTGATCGACGGCGCCGGCAAGATCGTCGGCATGATGGTGCTCCTGGGACCCGACGAGGATCGCCTGCAATGGGCGATCAATTCCGGCGTGGCGCTGTTCGCCGACAGTGCGACCGTGCTGCGCGCGCTGCCGGCGCTGATCCAGGGCACCTCGACCACCTATGCCTCGATCGTCGGCCTGGGGGTGATCCTCGGTCGGCCGTTCGATGGCCACCTCACCATCATCCGCGTCGAGCCGGACACCGGCGCCGAGGCGGCGGGGATCTCGGCCGGCGACCTGTTGCTGAAGATCGACGGCCACGACATCATCAGCGTACCCCTGCTCGCCCGCCTGCTGCTCACCCATCGCGAAGGTGACCAGGTCACGGTGCTGGTGCGCCGCTCCGGGCATGACCTCAGCCTGCCGGTGGTGCTGCGCACCTTCCTTGAACGGCAGGAATGATGCCGCGTGCTCTCCTGCTGCTGGCGCTTGCCGCCGGCGCCCTGTTCGGCGACGAGCTCCAGGTGCCGGACATGCGCGCCTTCACCGCCAGGCTGCTCGCCTCCTATGTCTTCGTCGGCACTGGCAGCGGGGTGGTGGTGAGCGCCGACGGCATGGTGCTGACCAACCACCATGTGATCGATTCGGTGTTCGATTACAGCGTGCGCTTCGCCAGTGGCATCCAGCGCCCGGCGCACCTGCTTGGCACCGATCCGGTCGGCGACATAACGCTCCTGCTGATCGACGACGGCCATGATCTGCCGCACGCCGACCTCGCGCCCGCCGATTGCCTGGTGGTGGGCAGCGATGTGATCGCCATCGGCAACCCCTTCGGGCTGGGCGATCTCGACGACGTGCCGACCCTGACCCAGGGGGTGCTGGGGACCTCGCGCATCGTGCGCGGCGACTACACCGATGCCGTGCAGGGCGACGCCCCGGTCAATCCCGGCAATTCCGGCGGGCCGCTGTTCGACCTCCATGGCCGCCTGCTGGGGATCAACGGCCAGATACGCAGCATGTCGGGCTTCCGCATCAACAGCGGCATCGGCCTGGCCGTCGCCAGCACCCAGCTCGCCGCCTTCCTGCCGCTGCTGCGCCAGGCCGACGGCGGCTATGTCCACCACACCTGCCTGCCCAAGGCGGTCGAGCTGGTGGCGGACGAGGATGGCGTTCGCGTCGCCCACCCCGGCGAGACCGAGCTGCACGTCAACGACCGCCTGGTGCGCATCGCCGGCCGGCCGGCGGTCTCGATCGCCACCGCGATCGGGCTGTTCTCCTCGCTCCCCTACCGCCCCGATGCAACCATCCCGGTGACCGTCCAGCGTGCCGGCGAGCTGCTCGAGCTCAGCATCCCGGCAGCGCGACAGACCATCCCCGGCCATCCCTACCATGGCCTGAGCATCGATGAGACCGATGGCCACGTGGTGATCGACGGCATCGACCCCCTCAGCCCGGCGATGGATGCCAAGCTCCAGGTCGGCGACATCCTGCTGAGCGCCAACGGCCGGACGCTGGCGCACAAGATCGACTGGCTCAAGGCGACGGTGAAGCTCGAGATCGGCGATCGCCTCGACCTCGTGGTCCAGGGCAAGGACGGCACAGAGCGGATGCTCAGCCTGCGCCTGCGCCGCCAGTGAGCGCCCTGCCGGCGCTCGCCATCTGCGCTGGCGGCCTGAGCACGCGCATGGGCGGCGGGGTCGACAAGGCAGCCCTGGTGATCGACGGACAGAGCGTGCTGGAGCGCCTCGCCCGCTGCGCTGAGGCTCTCTCCCTGGAGGTGCTCATCATCGGCCGTCCGCAGCCCGCCGGCTGGGCCGGTCCGCCCGCCACCTTCCTCGACGATCTCCTGCCGGGGCAGGGCCCGCTGGGCGCCCTGCACACCGCCTTGCACCACCGTCCGGTGGTCCTCGCCTGCGCCTGCGACATGCCGGGCATCGGCAGCCAGGCGCTGAGCTGGCTGATCGCGTGCGCCAGGCAGCCCTATGGCGACGCGCTGGTGGTGTCGACCGCCGACGGCCTCGAACCGCTGTTCGCCATCTACAGCGCGCACTGCCTCCCGGCGATCGCGCGCCAGCTTGCCGGCCATCAGCGTGCGCTGCACCGTCTCGTCCCGCTGGTCGCGGCACGCCTCATCGAGGCCCCGCCCTGGCTCATCCCCCAGCTGGCCAACTGCAACACCCCGGAGGAATGGGCCCGCCAGGCGGGTGTCCGCTGAGCCTGCGCGCACCGCCGACGCAGCGCGCAGCGATCAGCCGGGGCCGTGCGCCCGGCGGACTCAGACCTCGGTCAGGCCGCGATTGTCGAACGGCAGGGTGCGCATCTCGACCGCCACACCGCGGCGGCGATAGCTCTCGGCCACCGCGACGCGCACGACCTCGGCGTTGGCCTTGAGCGCGAAGCTCAGCACCGTGCTGCCGCTGCCTGAGAGGATGGTGCCGATCGCACCGGCCGCCGCCGCCGCCTCGCGCGCCTCGCGCAGTCCCGGGTTGAGCTCGGCGCGGTAGCGCTCGTGCCAGGCATCGTCGAACAGCCCGGCGAGCTCCTGTGGCCGGCCGAGCGCCAAGGCGGCGGTGATCAGCGCGGTTCGCTGCAGCGCAGCAACCCCGTCGGCACGGCTGAAGGCGCCCGGGAGGATGGCGCGGGCCTCGCTGGTCTTGACCTCGAAGGGCGGGATGGCGAGCACCGCCACCAGCTCGCCGGGGATGTCGAAGCGCTGGCAGCGCAGGCCGCCGGCGACCGACGCCACCACGGTGAAGCCGCCCAGGCAGGCGGCGGCAACGTTGTCGGGGTGGCCTTCGAGGGTGGCGGCGATCGGCATCAGCTCCTGCTTGTCGAAACGCCGGCCGGCCAGGCGCTGGCAGGCGGCGGCGCAGCCGAGCAGGATGGTCGACGAGCTGCCCATGCCGCGGGCGATGGGCACGTCGCCGGTGACGCGGATGCGCAGACGCGGCAACGCCACTCCCCAGCGTGCGGCGCAGGCGTCGCGTACGGCGCCCGCCATGGCCGACAGCCCCGGGGCCTGGGCCGATGGCGCTTCGTCGACGGCGCTGCCGGCCGGTTCGACGCCGATGCGGTTGGCCGCACCCAGGGCCATGCCCAGGCAGTCGAAGCCGGGTCCGAGGTTGGTCGTCGAGGCGGGGACGCTGAACGTGATCATGGCGGCAGTGTGGTTGGCCAGCAGCCGGCGCAATCCGGGGTCAGCGATGACGGCTCGGTTCGCTCTCCGGCGGCGGGGTGTGCTGACGCCCCAGCGCGGGGGTGTGGGGGAGCACGGTCGGGGCCGGGGAGTGGCCGGGACGGGGGGTCAGGGCACTGGTATAGGGCACCGGGTTCTGCTGCGGGGTGGGATCCTCGACCGGATCGGGGACTCCGGGCAGCGGCACCGGCAGCGGGCGGATGGAGGACAGCTTGGCGACCAGGGCCGCGACCACGGTCTGGTCGAGCAGGGTGAGCTGGAAGGCCTCGGCCGCATGCCCCAGGCGCAGCACCACTGCTCCCTTGCTCAGATCGACCTCCAGGGTGGTGGTGAAGCGCTCGTCATTGCACCAGCTGCCGCCGGCCGAGAGGTTCTCCAGGGTGACCGTGGTGCCCTGGCTGCGCAGCACCAGATGCCGGCGGCTCACCGCGCTGTTGTAGGAATCGCGCAGCAGCTGCTCGCCTGGCGGCAGGCTGGCGAAGCGGCGGAAGCGCTGGAAGCTGACCGAGCAGGTGCGGCTGCGCCCCAGCACCAGCTCACCGGCCAGGCCCAGGGGGAAGACCTCCCCTTCGGCCAGGCCTTTGGTGCCGATCAGTACCGGTATCAGCTCGGACATCCCGCCTCCTCGCATCCAGGTGGACACGCCGTGGACTGATGCTCATTGTAACGCCTCCCGCCGGCGACGACAGTGCCGCCTGCACTTGTCAGATCCGGCGCTGATGACACTGGCGCTCTTGCCCAGGCGACTACCCTGGACGCTCCGCCAGCGGAGAGCGCCAGTGACCGTCCAAGCCCCAGCCGCCACCCCCGTCACGGCCCCACCCCGCAGGATCGGGCGGCTCAGGCGCTTCCTGCTGCTGGCCTCGAGCCCCTGGACCTCGCTGAGCCTGCTCCTGGTGGTCTTCATCCACCAGGCCCTCGGGTCGGCCGGCTACCTGGTGCGCCAGCATTTCGAAGTCAACGAGATGGAGTGGTTCAACGGCTGGCTGTCGCTGCTGCTGTGGTCGGCGATCTGCGTCTGCCTGTCCCTCGCCAGCATCTTCCGCATCCCCTGGTCGCTGTCGCGCGCCGGCGCCCATCTGACCCACCTGGGGGTGATCAGCGTGGTCGTCACCTCGGCGATCTACTTCTCCAACAAGTTCGAGGGCGAGGCGCTGCTGCTGCGCCACTACATCGACATCACCACCTCCTCGGGCAGCTGCCGGCTGCTGCCCAATCCCGGCTACACCCAGAGCATGGGCGATGCGGTCGCCAAGGTCGAGGCGGTGATGCCGCACTGGTCGGTGCTCTCGGGCTCGGGCGTGCCCCAGCAGGCCTGGGCGGTGATGGTGACCCTGCAGTTCCCCGATGGCAAGCCGTTCACCGCCACCCTCATCGAGGACCGCCCCGAGCTGACCCAGTACACCCTCCAGGGCCGCCAGCCGACCAGCTGGCTGAGCGACTATCCCGCGCTCGAGGCGCGCGATGGCCGCCTGATCGTCCACGATGCCGCCGGCGGCTCGCTGCTCTCCACCGAACTGCGGGTGAAGGCGCGCACGGTCGAGAAGACCGGGAAGGGCGAACGCTCGCTCGAGATCACCAACATCACGCCCGATTTCCCGCTGATGTCGCCCGGATTCGAGGGCCGCAAGGGGACCATGGTCGAATGGACGCTGAAGACCCCGGCCGGCCAGGAGAGCGGCTCGGCGATCGTCTCGGAGCCGTCGCTGACGCGCTTCCAGCGCGCGCGCGTCAAGCAGGTGCCCGATCCGCGCCTGCAGACCATCGCTCTGGCACCCGCCCCCTGCGCGCTGGCCTACCATCAGAGCCTGGCAGCGCTCTACGTGCGCACATTCAGCGGCGAAGCCAACAGCCCGAGCCAGCCGATCCGCTCGCTGGCGCATGATCAGGTCGCCCATACCGCCCTGCCGGGCCTGCCGCGCTACCACGACCATGGACGCCACATCGAGGGCGGCCAGGCGCTGGCGCTGGAAGCCGGGACCTTCGGCGGCGTGCATTTCACCGTCACCGGCTTCGCCCCCTATGCCGATCTGATCAGCCGCTGGGTCGAGGATGCCGGCGCGCCCCTGCATCCAGTCCTCGACCTCACCTTCCTCGGCGGCGGGAGCAGCCAGCCGCTCGATAAGGTGCTGTCCCTGAGCGAGGATGCCGCCGCCCTGGACGACACCCCGCTGCTGTGGCTGCGCAGCTCCACCCCCGCCGAGCTCCAGGCGCTCACCGCCCGCCTGGCGGCACGCTTCCCGGTGCTGGCGCAGGAGACCACCGTGGAGGAGGACGCCGAGAGCGCCGCCAAGACGCGCATCGTCTTCATCTCCGCTCCCGATGGCGCCATCACCCTGTGGATCGGCCAGCCCGGCCGCAACCTCGCGCACTACCCCATCGCACCCGGCGGCCAGATCGACGTGCGCATGTGGAACGAGGAGCTGACGGTGCGCCTGAAGGCCCGCCTGGAGCATCCACGCAAGCTCACCGCGCCGCGCTCGGTGCCGGAGGAGGAGCGCGAGAGCCGCAGCTCGGTGGGCAGCTTCCGCAGCTTCATCGAGGTCACCGCCCGGCTGGCCGACAGCCGCAGCGATGCCGCCGCGCCCAGCTGGTCGGTGTGGCTGCCCTATACGCCCTTCCCGCATCTGCCCACCGCCATGGGCGACGCCGACAGCACCCTGGGCGCCTATGCGCCGCATCCCGTCCATCTCGAGGTCCCCGGCGCCGGCGACTTCGAACTCGAATATTCGCGCGAGCTCCTGCCCCTGGACGGACCGCTGACGATGACCGGCTTCGACGTGCCGCGGCGCCCGGGCAGCGACGAACCGGCCGAGTACTTCTGCACGGTCAGCTACGGCCAGCCGTCAGCACCCGAGCAGGCCATCATCCACATGAACTACCCGCTCAACTGGAACGATACCTTCTTCTTCCAGGAGAACTGGGACCCCGCCTACCAGGCGCTGACGGTCCTGGGGGTGGGCAACCGGCCGGGAGGCAATTGGATGCTGGCCGCAGCGATCCTCCTCGCCGTGGGTATGGCCTGGAGCGGGGTGACTGCCGCCAGACGCGGTGCACCGGCCGTTCGCGGAGGGGCAGCACCATGAGCATCGTCACCGACCCGTACCACCCGGCCCCGCGCTCCCGCGCCTTCGTGACCCGAGCCGGTTCTATCCTGATGACGGCGCTCTTGGCCAGCCGTCTGTGCCTGGGCGGCGATGCGCCGGCCACGCCGGCCCCGGCCCCTGCCGCCGCGACTGCCCCGGCGACTGCCACTACCCCAGCCTCGGCGCCGGCGGTCACCGCTTCCGCTGCCCCTACCGCTCCCGCGGATGCTGCGACCGCGCATCAGCCGCATGAGCAGCTCACGCCGATCGCCGAATCGCTGAAGGGGTTGGATCTCAGCGCCCTGGAGGCCCTGCCGATCCAGCACGGCGGCCGCTATAAGCCCATGCATGCCTTGGCGATGGAGATCATCGATGGTCTGGGTGGCGGGACCACCCTGGGCGCCCACTATACGCCGCTGGCGAGCCTGCTCGATCTGATCTTCTGCAATGCCGCCTACCTCGACCAGCCGATCGTCACCATCAAGCATGCCGAACTCTGCCATGACCTCGCCCAGTCGTTGCCGGCGAACGAGCGCGAGACCCTGCGCCAAGGCCATATCAGCCCCCGCCGGCTCGACGATGAGACCGTCCAGGCCGCCATCGAGACCCTCAGCCGCCAGACCAGCAAGACCAAGGCCATCAACCAGGTGCGCCGTGCCCATAGCGTCCTGGATGTCCGCAACCTGGTCTCCCAGGTGCGCTACCTCGCCCTGCCGGCGGGTGCGCATTCCGATCGCTGGCGCGATCCCAACGAAGCGGCCAGAGAGTTCTCCGATGCACTCGCCGGCTTCATCGCCCTGGCCGAGAGCGATGTCCGGCTGGGCAGCCTGGTGGGCATGAACAGCGTCGACCGCTTCGCCCAGCTGACCTGGAATCCCCTGCCGCTGACGGTCGAGACCGCCTTCCGCCTGGGCTTGGCCAACGAGGACATGCAGCGCCTCAACCATGATGTCCTGTGGCCGCTGTGGCAGGCCGCTTCCTCCGGCCAGCTGAAGGGCGTGCCGGTGGCCGATATCCCGGCGCTGGTCGCCCATGCGGGGCTCTCCGGCGAGCAGGCGACCCATGTCGTGGAAGGGCTGCACCAGCTGGCCGCCGCATGGCCCCGGCTGGGGGTCACCGACGAGGATGTCGCCGCGCCAGCCGAACGCGCGCCGCTGAGCGCCGCCCTCGGCCGCGCCAGCAGCGCCTGGACCGGGCTCGGCGAGGCGTGGGCGAACCTGCGCCAAGGCGCGGGCAGCCAGGCGCAGGTGCAGACCCAGGTCGACGCCCTGGTCGCGGCGAGCCGCGAGGTCATCCGCCTGTGCGATGCCGACCGGGCGGCGCGCGGGCTCAGCGCCCTGCGGCTGGACACCGACCTCGAACTCACCTACTGGCGGCTCAACGGCTTCAGCGGTGTTGCCTGGCTGTTCCTCTGCGCCGTGCCCTTCCTGGCCCTGGGCTCGATCGGCGCCATGCGCTTCCCGCTCTATTGCGGCTACCTGCTCTTCCTCGCCGGGACGGCCGGCCAGATCACCGCCTTCATCATCCGCGGCATCCTCGCCCAGCGCATCCCGCTCGCCAACCTCTACGAGTCGATGGCCGCCGCCTCGCTCCTGTGCAGCCTGGTCGCGATCATCGGCGAATTCACCTTGTGGTGGCGCGGCCGCGGTGCCGCCATCGAGCACCGCCTCGCCGATGCCACCACCGCCACCTCCGCCACCTCCGCCCCGCCGCTGGCCCTGACGCTGACCGCGGGGCATGCCCCGCCGCTGGCACGAGCGCTCACCATCGGGGCGCGTGGCAGCCTGGCGCTGGGGGCCTCGCTGTTCGGCTGCATCGTGGTGATCGCGCAGGTGTTCCTCGAATACCACGACATCAACGCCTTCATCAGCCCGCAGATGCCCATCCTGTCGGAATTCTGGCTGCGCGTGCACACCTCCTGCGTGGTCTCGAGCTACGGCCTGATCAGCCTGGGCGGCCTGATGTCGCTGACCTACCTGGCGATGCGCCTGCTGCTGCCCTGGAACGATGTCCGCTGCCAGGCCTGGGATCGCACCACCTTCGCCATCAACTCGATCGCCGCCGTGGTGCTCTGGGTCGGCCTGTGCCTGGGTGCGGTATGGGCCGCGCAGAGCTGGGGCAGGCCCTGGGGCTGGGACCCCAAGGAGGTCTTCGCGCTGCTGACCTTTGTCGTGTTCGTCATGCTGGTGCATCTGCGCCTGGCGGTGGCCCCGGCACAGCGCGGCATGGCCACCGCCCTGGTCTCGGTGTCCGCCTTCGTGGTCATGGCCTTCAATTGGTATGTCGTCAATGTGGTGCTCGCAGGGCTGCACAGCTATGCGTAATTGTGCGTCCGGCCGTCGCTGTCCCCATCGCTGCCATCCCATCCCGCTGCCATCCCGATAAAGGTCGCGCATGCGCCATCTCCACCTGCTCGCGCTCCTCGCCCTCGTCCTGCCTCTGGTCGCCGCAGAGACCGCCCCGGGCCCGACTCCCCCCCTCGGCGGCACGTTGATCATGCAGCTGAGCGGCACCTTCCCGCTGCGCCCGTCCTCCTTCCTGCTCGAGGAGCGCGAGCTGTCGCTGCATGATGCGACGATGCAGCTGAGGCAGGCCCTGCATGAACCCGAGAACCGCCTGGTGCTCGACCTCAGCGAGGGCTTCGAACCCACCCTGGTGGCGGCCGAGGAGCTCAGTGCCGTGCTGCGCGGCAAGCCGGCCGGCAAGCACGTGGTCTGCCTGCTCGACAACGCCCAGGACAACAGCCTGGTGGTGGCCGCGGCCTGCGATGAGGTGGTGATGTCGGAGGCCGGGCTGCTGATGGTCCATGGCCTGGCATCGAGCACCGACTACTACGCCGATGCCCTGGCAAAGATCGGCGTGCGCTTCCATGCCGTCACCAGCGGGCCGGCCAAGTCGGCTCCCGAGCAGCTGACCCGCAGCGCGCCGAGCGAGATGGCCATCCAGGAGCATGAGCGCCTGCTCCACAACCTCGACCGCGTGCTGCTCGAGGAGTGCGCCCGCGGCCCCCTGGATACCGCCGGGGTGCAGGCCGCCCGCGCCCATTCGCCGCAGACCAGCGCCCTGGCGATCAGCGCCAAGCTGGTCGACCATGCCGTGGAACCGGGTGCCTGGCTGCACCAGCAGCCGGCGCCGATGCGCTACTTCAAGAGCGCTCGCGAAACCCCCGATCTCAGCAGCCTGGCGGGCATGATGGCCTTCTGGAAGACCATCACCGAGGGCGACCAGCGCCCACGCTATCCGCAGTCGGTCGCGATCGTCGAGCTCGAGGGCATGATCGTCGACGGCGAGGGCAGCAATCCGGGCTACACCATCTGCGGCGGCGATACCGCCCAGCTCTTCGACCGCCTGGCCGCCGACGAGCAGGTGGTGGCGGTGGTGGTGCGCGTCAACTCGGGCGGCGGCAGCGCCGATGCCTCGGATCGCATCCATTTCGCCATCCGCCGCTGCGCCGCGGTCAAGCCGGTGGTGGCGCTGTTCGATGGCGTGGCTGCCAGCGGCGGCTACTACCTCGGCTGCGCAGCGCGCGAGATCCTGGTGCACCGCGGCACCATCACCGGATCGATCGGCGTGTTCGCGGTGGTGCCCGATCTCGATGGCACCCGCGACCTCCTCGGCATCCACCGCCACACCATCACCACCGGACCGCGGGCCGAGCTGTTCTCCACCGGCACCTTCACCGCCGAGAAGGAGGCAGCCCTGCGCCAGGTCATCAGCGCGGTCGATGCACGCTTCCAGGGCCTGGTCGCCGAGCGGCGCAAGCTCGCGCCCGCCAAGGTGGCGGAGCTCGCCGGCGGCCGGGTCTACAGCGGCGACGAGGCGGTCAGCCTCGGCCTCGCCGACGGCCTGGGCACCCTGCCAACGGCGGTGGCGCGGGCACGCGAGCTGGCCGGGATCAAGACCCTGCTGCCGCTCGAGCGCTATCCGCATGGCGGCAGCCTGGCGGCCCGCCTGGGACTCACCGGCGCCAGCATCGCCGCAGGGCTCGGCGCGTCCCTGGCCGTGCCGAGTGACATGCGCCTGTGGCTGGACCTGGCGCTCAGCGAACATCCGCTGATCCTCGCCTGGGCTGGCGCGTTCACCTTGCACTGACAGCGGCTTGCCGACGACAGGCGGTGGGTGCCCCACCACATCCGCTAGTGGGTCGACATGGACCCGCCAAGAACTGCCATTCCCGCACTCCATCGTACGGTCCTGGCTGGCTGACAGAGTGTTACACCGTCGTATGAGGTGGGGGTGGGACGGGGTCCCGATTCCATCTCGTCTGCTATCGTGCAGACCCCCTGCACCGGCCACCAACCCGTCTCCGACGCGGGGGTCCGCCTCCTAAGGATGGAACCATGTCGCATTTCATGTCGCCCTGTCTGCTCGCCTGCGCGCTCGGCCTGGCGACCGCCGGTTCCCTTGCGGCCGCGACCGCCACCGAGCGCGATCAGCAGGCGCTCGCGGTCAAGCAGCTGGTGATGAAGGGGATGCGCATTCCGGCCCAGCGGCAGATCGACGAATTCACCGCGGCCGGCTACCCGGACGAGGGTGGATGGGTGGCGAAGGTGCTGCGCGAGGCCTACCTCCTGCGCTTCCTCGCCGAGCTCACCCCGGTCGCGGTCGGTCCCCAGCCAAGTGGCCAGAAGGCGGGCGCCACCATCGATCCCAAGCTGCAGAAGGAGGTCGATGCGCTGACCAAGGAGCTCGATGCCGCAACCAAGGCCGGGACGCTGCCAGCCATCGCCAAGCTGGTGCGCGGCGGCGGCGGCAACAGCATCGAACGGCTGGTCAACGAGCTCTCACGCTTCATCCACCCGGACCGGCCCAAGCCCATCGTCGAGCCCGGACCGGAGAAGCGCCAGGCGGCCACCAATCTCGCCGAAGTGCTGCGCAAGGCGATGGATGAGGAGTTCAAGAAGGACTTCGCCAAGGTCAAGGAGCACAAGGACCTCGAGAAGCCGATCTGGGATCTCGACGACAAGAGCCCGGAGTACAAGCGCCTGGTGAGCGAATCGGTGGCCTTGCGCATCGAGGCGCTGGAGAGCGTCTACCTGGCCATCCTCGGGCTGCGCGAGGTCTCGCTGCGCGGGCAGGAGTTCGGCATCCCGGAGGCCCAGACCGCGACCCAGGCGTTCCTCAAGGCCTTCTTCACCGACCATCGCGAGACCTTCAACCAGTGGGAATTCGAATGGGGGGAGTTCAACCCCTTCATCCGCGAATTCGCCAACGTCCTGCTCAGCGAGGCGGTGCGCCTCGGGGTCAAGGACGCCAAGGAGGAGGATGTCGAGGCCGGGTTGCAGGCGGTGATCGATTTCGACGTCAAGTCGATCAGGAACAGCGGCGAGCTCATCGAGGCCTACCGGCTCAAGATCAGCGCCTGGTGCAATCTGCTGCGCTTCCGCCTCGAGATGGCCACTCCGCGCGAATACACCCGCGGCATCAAGGATTGGAACGAGTTCACCGACCGCGCCAAGAGCGATCCCCAGCTGCGCCTCGGCTCCTCGCCCAAGCTCCAGATCGAACTCGGCCAGCTCTACATCCTCGCCGCGCGCCTCTTCCACGCCAAGGATGACAGCAGCCAGGCCAATGCCCTGCTCGGCGAGATCATCGCCCAGAAGCCGGCCAACGCGCTGGCCGGCAATGCGCGCGAGTGGCTGAACTATTTCAGCCCTCCCGGCGCGACCGGTGCCTGGAGCGCAGCGCCGATCGCCAGCGATCCCGGCATGGCGGTCAACCTCGCCCGCGCCTTCATCATCGAGGCCAATGCCACCATCGATGCCCAGCGCCAGCGTTCGCAGTACCTCAATGCGGCGGTCGCCCTGCGCAATGCTGTGCTCGGCCTGAACGGCGCACCGGACAAGGTGCTGATCGAATTCGGACCCACGGTCTACGACCTCTACGCCATGGCGCTCGCCAAGCTGAACATGAAGCAGCATGCGGCGATCGTCTCGGTCGAGGGCGCAGGCCTGTTCGCCTCCTACATCGACACCCTCGCCCAGAACAAGAAGCCCAACCCCTGGTTCAAGCCGGGGACCAAGGAATGGGACGACTCGATCACCAATCCGCGCAAGCTCGGCCAGGACGCGCTGTATTACGCCAACTCCCTGGCCGGGGTGGACAAGGGCCTGGAGCGCATCATCGAGGACGCCTCGAGAGCCTTCAAGACCATCTCGCCCAGCGATTTCGGCCCGGCGCAGGAGCGCAACGACATCATCGTCACGCTCAACCAGGGCGACTTCGAGAGCGCCCTGGGCAAGGCCAAAGACTATGAGCAGAAATACCCCAACGATGCGCTCACCGCCTTCCAGCTCATCGTACGCATCCGCCAGGCCTGGATCGACAAGCTGGTCAAGGATGGCGGCAGCGCCGAGACCATCAAGCGCATCCAGGACGATGCTGCGGCCGAGAACAAGCGGGTGCTCGAGCTGCTCGATGCCGAGCAGGGCAGGAACCCGCCGCCGACGCCCGAGCGCCAGAAGCTGATCGACAGCGCGCGCAACGCCATCCGCGTGGATCAGGCCGCCGGGCTGGTGTCGACCAAGCACTACTCCGAGGCGATGGACCTGGTCACCTCCATCCTCAAGGCTCCGCCGGGCGACGAAGGGCTGGTCGCGCGCCTGCTGCGCCTGCAGTGCAAGGCGGCGAGCGAATACAACAAGGAGGCCAGCGCGGGCGACAAGGCCAAGGACATGCAGGCGCTGCAGGCCAACTGGAAGCGCTACGCCGAGATCTACCGCAATATGCAGAAGTTCCTGCCCAAGCTGCGCAATAAGAACGTCGACGGCGAGATCCGCCCGGCCAGCCAGTACCTCGCCGGGGTGTTCTACGGCGTGGTCAACCAGATCATCGCCGCCGAGCGCAGCGGTCCCGTCCCCCCGGCGGTTTCCGCCGACATCGAGGAGGCGAACCGCGCCTTCGCCGACCTCTACGAGCCGTGGATCAACGAGAGCACGGCGCCGGCCAACATCCTGTTCTGCGCCAACAAGCTGTGGGAGGTCGATGCCAAGGAGCGCGCCGCCAATCTCTACCTGAAGTACCAGGCCACCCTCGCCAGCGACAGCGAGCTGGAGGCCTTCCAGAAGGATCCCAAGCCGATCCTCGACAAGTACGGCGAGGCGATCCTGATCCGCGCCGAATTCAAGAAGTACTGGGATGAGATCGACGATCTCTCCTGGGATTCGGATGCATTCAAGGAGGCCTGGAATAAGCGCCTGGCGCAGGCGGAGATGCCGCCAGGCGTGCACGCGGACTACTTCAAGGCGCTGGCCAAGATCGCCGAATTCCGCAGCAAGATCCTGGTAGGCCAGAAGCTGGTGATGGCGCCCGAGCAGTACAAGGCCATAGAGACCTCGCTCGAGGGGCTCACCCGCCTGCTCAACGCCCTGGCCAACAAGCAGATCGTCAGCCGCCACCTGGCGCAGTACTACCGCGAGATCGGGCAGTACGACAAGGCGCTGCCGCTCCTGACCAAGCTCTACGAGTTCGATACCCACGATCCCGACGCGGTGATCGCCATCATCGATGCCACCCGGCGCAAGATGCTGGCCGGCCAGGCGACCAAGGAGGAGATCGCCAACGCCCGCCAGCTCGCCGCCCAGGTGCGCGAGGACTATCCCAGCACCAACAAGCTCGGCCGCTGGGAGGCTGAGATCCTGGTGATGGAGTTCTCGCTCGGCCTGGGGGACACCAAGACCGTCAACGACACGCTCGGCTTCATGCACCGCAACCGCACCGACCTCAGCCGCGACCTGGTGGCGCCCAGGGTGGAGGGCGACGACAAGCGCATCAGGCGCGCGCTGAACGTCCAGGCCATCGAGCTGGCGCAGCGCTTCCTCAAGCTCTACGGCATGAACGGGGTGAACGAGAAGGTCACCTACCGCGTCGATGAGGTCGATGCCGGGGTCAAGACCATCGGCATCTACACCGATGTCGATGCGCCGAAGTTCATCGCCCGTTCGATCAAGGATAAGGACGACGAGGACGTGCTGGTCATCGTCGCCGAGAATGCGCCGGAGACACCCGCCGCCGGCACGCCGGCTGCAACCGCCCCGATACCGGTCAAGACCGCACCCGCGCCAGCACCCGCCAAATAGGAGTCCCCCAGATGACCTCGCTCCGGCTCCTCCTGCTCACTGCCGTCACCCTGCTCAGCTGGCTGGGCGCCATCGAATGCCCGCCGGCGATCATCAACCTCAAGGATCGCCCGCCGATCGAAGGCGCCTACGTGGAGTCGGAGAGCATCGACAAGCTGGTCTACTACCTGGGCAATCCCAAGGATCCGCGCTCGGCGAAGTCGGAGCTGACGCACGACAAGTACACCAGCGTCAGCTATCTGGCGGCCGAGGACGGCAACTACCAGGCCGCCGAGGTGAACTACGACAAGGGCGAATGGGCCAAGGCCGCCGAGTTCTTCAAGCGCTCCGGCACCACCGCGAAATGGTTCTGGGAGCTGGAGACCGGCCTGCTCAAGTCGGCGGAGTGCTACGACAAGCTCAACCAGCCCGATAACGCACTCGCCGCGCTCAAGGAGCTCAGCGACAAGTTCCCGCAGACCGTGCACCAGCCCGAGGTGGTGGCGCGCCGCGGGGCGCTGCGCCTGGCCAAGGGCGATCTCGCCAACGCCGACACCGACTTCAAGGCCATGGTCGCGCATGCCGACCAATGGGGCGGCAGCAGCCTGCGCGACGGCATGATCGGCCAGCGCAACGTGCTGCGTCTGCAGAAGAAGTTCGCCGAGGCGGTGGCCCTGCTCACCCCGTTCCTGGCCAAGCTCCAGCCCGAGACCCAGAGCGAGGATTACGCCATCATCGGCATGGCCATCGCGGACGACCAGGACAGCGGCGGCAAGCCAGCCGACGCCCTGGCGACCTGCAAGAAGCTCTACCTCGCCGCCATCGGGCCGGAAGCGCAGGGCAGGGCCCATCTCAAGGCGGCGCGCCTGCTGGCGGTCGACAACACCACCGCCGCCAACCTCGCCGCCTTCGACCAGGTCGCGCTCGCCGCCGCGCTCAGCACCGATGACGATGTCGCCCTCGCCGCGCGCAAGCTCGGACGCGAGATCGGCGTGCGCATCGAGCACGACAAGAAGGTCTCCGATGCCGACCGCAAAGAGTACCGTGCCTACGTCGGCAGCCTGTGAATCCCCGTGAGACGACCTCTGCCGCATCGTCACCAGCCTCCGGAGCCATCATGACTGTGCGCCTGACGACCTTCGCCATCCTGTTCGCCGGCAGCCTCCTCATCGGAAGCGCTGCCAGCGCCGCCGATGACGATCGGGACCGCATCTACCGCAAGAACGGCGCGGTCATCCAGGGCTATGTCGAGAGCGAGAACGCCAGCGAGGTGCTCTACCGCACCATCCACCTGCCGCCGGGCAGCCTGCAGATCGCCGCCAACAAGCTCAGGACCTCCGAGCTCGACCATATCGTCTACAATGGCATGGATTCCGGGCATTGGGCCAAGGGCGTCGAGGATCGCGAAGCCGGCAACTACGACAGCGCCGCCGAGCATTTCCACCAGGTCGCCGATGCCGGCACGCGCGAGTGGGAGAAGGTCTACGGCTCGATCGCCGAGGGGGAATGCCTGGAGCTGTCCGGGCGCTTCGCCGATGCCGCCAAGGCCTACGGCGTGGTCGTGACCAGCTTCGCCGGCAGTCCCGATGCCAAGCCGGCGGTCCCGCCCAGCCGCTTCTGGCTCGACAGCAAATACCACATGGGCATGTGCCTGGCCCAGGCCAAGAGCCCGGATGCCGCCAAGGTGGCCGACGAGCTCGATGCCCTGGGCAAGAAGGACAACGTGCTCGGCGCCGAGGCGCGCGCCAACGCCATCCGCACGGCGATCGCCGGCGCCGAAGGCAATCTCGCCGCCTTCACCGGCTTCATGAAGAAGCCCTCCTTCCGCTCCACCGATGAGCGCGAGGTGTGGTTCCACTTCAAGCTCTATTGCGCCGAGACCCTGCGCCTGTCCTTCAAGAAGGGCAAGGAGGCGGCAAGCATCTACACCGAGATCCTCTCCGGGCTGGGAAACGATCCGACCCGCCAGGCGCAGATCTCCCTCGGCCTGGGGCTGTGCCTGATCGACCCCGACCGCCATGGCGCGCTGCTCGAGCTGCTCAAGCTCGATGCCCTGCCGTACGGCTCCGCCGACCAGAAATGCGAGGCGCGCTTCAATGCCGGCCGCCTGCTGTGGGATGAGGCGCAGGCGCTCAAGGCCAACGTCGAGGCGATGAAGGACGAAAGGAAGGCGAACTACGTCAAGGATACCGAACGCACCGCGCGCATGATCGTCACCGCCGCCACCGAAGGCCCGGCGAAGAATCCCAACGTCGCGCTCGCCAAGTCCCTGCTCGCCAGCTTCGGCCCCGATCCCGACGCCCCCAAGGTCGCGCCCAAGGCCCCGGGCGCTGCCGCGGCCGAGCAGAAATAGCCGCTCAGCGCAGCGGCGCGCGCCGCTCCGCTGCCCAGGCTTCCATCATCCGCACCAGCTGCACCCGCGGGGCGGCCGGCCGCCGTCCGACGTCAACCGTGCGCGCCATCGCCGAGGCCACCGCGACCAGGTGGCCGGTGTCGAAGGGCCAGGAGAGCGGCCGGTTGGCCAGCAGGTGGATCGGGCCGAGGTCGAGCAGCCTGCGGGCGGCGCTGAGCTTGCCGCGCGACAGGTGGTGGCAGGCGGCGGCGAACTGGATCAGGCCTTTGACATAATGGCGGTGCAGCGCGGGATGGGCCTTCCACTCCCGCTCCCAATGCTCATGCGCATCCCAGTAGCGCCCCTGGTCGAAGCACTGCGCTCCATCCAGCAGGCCCTGCCACCAGGCCGGCGGCTGCCAGGCGGCCGGCGCGCCCTGACCGAGCGGCTGGTCATCGCCAGCCGCGTCGCTCACGGCTTGGGCGTAGCGGCCGGCGTGGTCGGCGTGCCAGGTGCAGCCGGCGCGGCCGGCGCGGCAGACTTGTCCCCCGCCTTGGCGGCGGGGTCCGAGGTCTTGAGATCGGCGCTCGGCTGGTTGCCGATCTCGATCACCTGCTTGGCGGTCTTGTCGCTGACGATGTCGATCTTGATCGAGATGTTGAACTCGCCATTGGGGTACTGCTTCTTGAAATCGGCGACCGCGGCCGGCAGGTTCTGCTCGAGCTCCTTGAGCTGGCGCAGCACCTCGACCAGGGAGATCTCCTTCTGCTTCTTGTCATCGACCAGGCTGCGCAGGCGCTGGACGTCATCGCGCAGAGTGGAGAGGTCGCGCGTGAGGGTCTTCACCTGGGGACGCTCGGTGATCGGGCCCGAGGCGTTCTTGGTCTCGCTTTTCTCGCCCTGCTTGCGGGTGTATTGGATGGCGATGGTGTCGCCGACCTTGACCTGCTGGAGCGCGTGCAGGAGGTCGCTCTGGGCGTGCAGCGCCTGGCTATTGAAGGTCAGGAGGTGGTCGCCGGGGGTCAGGCCGAGGCTGGCAGCGGTGCTCCCGGGAATGACCACGGTGATCGGCAGGCCCTGGGTGGGATCGAAATTGGCCGAATTCTCATCGACATTGACGCCCAGGAACGGCTTGGGTGCCGGGCTGACCACCGTCTGGGTGGCCGGCGGCTTCGCCGGCGGCGCGGCATCCCCGGCGCATGCGGCAGCGACCCCGGTGATCAGGACGAATAGGGCGGCGGCGGGACGGCAGAGCGAGCTGGACCGGGTCATGGCGTCTCTTGATGCGGGATGGGATGCGCTGCGGCGGGGGTGGAGGAGATGCCCCAGGCGAAGCGCCAGTCGACCGGCACCGCAATGCCCAGATCCACGGCCGGATCGCCGACCGGGCCGCTGCTGGCCACCTGCGTGCTGATGGCTGCACTGCGGCTGGAGATGCCATAGGCGAAGTGCCAGGCCGGTCCGGTGTATACGCCGGTGCCGGCACCCGCGCCTGCGCCCGCGACTCCGTCGGCACCGGTGCCGGTCAGCTGCTTCTGCAGGCCATCGACCTGCTTGGACAGGTCATCGACGTCCTGGCGCATCTGGTTGAGGCGATTCTCCTGCCAGTTGCGGAAGTTCTGCTCCATCCCCGGGTCGATGGGTTCGTAGGGGATATTGCTCGGCCAGGTCTGGAACTGGCCGGTGGACGTCAGCTGCTGCCCCTGGCGCTCGACGGTGACCTCGACCGGGTCGCCGACCTGGTTGAGCGCCACCTCGTTGCGCAGATCGGTCATGCTGGCGATCTGCGCGCCATTGACCGTCAGGATCACATCACCTGCCATCAGCCCCATGGTCTGCGCTGCGGTGTTGTTGAACACGCTCTGCACCAGCACCCCCTGGTTGGGGGTCAGCCCCTCCTGCTCCTGGACCGAGAGCGGCACCGGCGTCATCTGCACGCCCAGCATGGGTCGATTCTGATCCGCCCCGGTGGGTGGGGGGTAGGTGGCATTGGCCGCACAGAGGGGCGCTGAGCTGGCGATCGCCAGGCTGAGCACGGTCGCGCTGAATCGCAGCATAAGCGGTACCTCGGCGGTGATGGCATCGCAATGGATGCTCAGGACGGTCATGATGACGACACTATCAGCGGGAACCTGACCTGGCAATCCCGCCTCCCGGAGGCTTGCGCCACCGGCGCAGAGCGCACAGAACGCGGTGTGTGAACGAGTGTGAGCTTCCGATGATGGCGGCATCGACAATCGATGAAGGCGGGTCATTCGCCGTCGGCGCTGAAGATGGCCTCGATGAAGGAGTCCGGGTCGAACGGCTGGAGATCGTCGAGCTGCTCGCCGACGCCGATGAAGCGCACCGGCAGCTTGAGCTCGCGGCGGATGGTGATCGTGACACCGCCCTTGGCGGTACCGTCGAGCTTGGTCAGCACCAGGCCGGTGACGCCCATGGCGGCGCCGAAGACCTTGGCCTGCTGGATGGCGTTCTGTCCCGCGGTGGCATCGAGCACCAGCAGCGTCTCGTGCGGGGCGGTGGGGAGCCGCTTCTGGATGACGCGGCGGATCTTCTCCAGCTCGCGCATCAGGTGCTCCTTGTTGTGCAGGCGGCCGGCGGTGTCGATCAGCACCAGGTCCGCCCCGCGCGCCTGGGCAGCGGCCACGGCATCGAAGGCGACCGCCGCCGCATCCCCGCCATCATGGGTCTTGATCAGCTCGACCCCGACCCGGCCGGCCCAGATCGACAGCTGCTCGATCGCCGCCGCCCGGTAGGTGTCGCCGGCGGCGATGATCACCTGCTTGCCCTGATCCTTGAAGCGCTTGGCCAGCTTGGCGATGGTGGTGGTCTTGCCGGCGCCATTGACCCCGACCACCAGCACCACCGTCGGACCCTCGGCCGCCCAGGCCAGCTCGTCCACGGCCGGGGCCTGGAGCTCGGCGCGCAGGCTGCGCTTGAGCAGGTCGAGGAGCTCCTCGCCCTTGGCCAGCTCGCCGGCGCGGTAGCGGGTCTTCAGCTCGCTGATGATCTCGGTGGTCTTCGCCACCCCGATATCGGCCTGCAGCAGGGTGTCCTCGAGCTGGTCGAGGAAGCCCTGGTCGATGGTCCGGCCCTTGCCGATCAGGATGCGCAGCGCCCCGCCGACCACCGAACGGGTCTTGGCCAAGCCCTGCTTGATGCGGGTGAAGAGCTTGCCGATTGCCTTGAACATGGTCAGCGCCTGCGGGCATCCCGGTCAGCGCGCGGTCGCACGGCGGCAGTCGCCATGGTCAGGCCTCCACCGGATGGCGGTCGGGATCCTTGAGCTGCTTGAGCTCGCGCTCAAAGCGCACATCACGTGCGCGCGGCCACAGGGTCTCCAGACCGTAGAGATCGCGCTTGTCCTCGCTGAAGGCGTGCACCACCACATCCATGCAGTCGATCAGCATCCAGCCGCTCTCGCCCTCGACCGGCATGCGCGGCACCCCGTGGCGTTTGCAGAAGTGGTAGACCTCCTCGACGATGGCATGCACCTGGCGATCGGAGCGTCCGGTGACCAGGACGCAGAAGTCGAACACCGCGTGATCGGCCGGGAGCTCGAGGACGCGCAGGTTCTCGCCCCCCTTGTCGAGTGCGATGCGAGCGGCATGGAGGGCCAGCTCGCGGGAGGTGAAGACGGTCATCGGCGGCTCGTACTGACGGGTTGCGGCGGGGAGGCTATGATAGACCGGATCTGGTCGGGGCAAGCTGCGAAGACGATCGGCGAGCACAGCCGGCGCCCCTGCCGCAACCGCAGGGCGCGTCCCTGGCAGTAGCGGGCAGGCCAGCCGACGGCAGCATGGGGACATGGCTCCGGTACCCCTGATCCCCGCACGTTCGGTGAGGCAGCGGGTGCGCTCCCTGGCCCGGCGCATCAGCAGCGATCATCGAGGCGAGCCGCTGGTCATGCTGGTGCTCATGGATGGTGCATTCTGCTTCGTCGCCGACCTCATGCGGCTCATGCACGTGCCCGATGTCCGCCTGCATTTCGTCCGTGCCAGCAGCTATGGCTCCAGCACCGTCAGCAGCGGTGCGGTGACGCTCTCGCAGATGCCCGATCTCAGCGGCTGCCGGGTGCTGGTGGTCGACGACATCCTCGACACCGGACGCACCCTGGCGCGTGCGGTCGCCGCCTGCGCTGGCGCCGCCTCGGTCCGCACCTGCGTGCTCCTGGACAAGCCCGCACGCCGGGTGCCTGGCGGCCTGGAGCGTGCCGACTATGTGGGCTTCACCATAGCCGATGCCTTCGTCGTCGGCTATGGGCTCGATCATGATGGCCGCTACCGCCATCTCCCGGACGTCTGCACCCTCGAGCAGGCTGCCAAGCCGGCATGAGGAGCTGCTGCACCGGGCAGCGGTCGCTCCCGGCGCCTCGCCGCTTGTCTCCGCCGCGCTCCTGGCCAGTCTTGCGCTCCCACGGCGTCTGCCGACAAGCGAAAGGGATACCATGGCCAAGCTCTCCATCGACCGCCTGCCCCTGAAGGGGAAGCGCGTGCTGATGCGCGTCGACTTCAACGTCCCCCAGGACAAGAAGACCGGCGCGATCACCAATACCCAGCGCATCGTCGCGGCGCTGCCCACCATCCGCTATGCCCTCGACCAGGGCGCCTCGGTGGTGCTGATGTCGCATCTCGGCCGCCCGGATGGCAAGCGCATCGACAAGTTCAGCCTGCGTCCGGTCGCCGCCAAGGCCGCCGAGCTGCTCGGCCGCCCAGTGACCTTCCTCGAGGACTGCGTGGGGCCTGAGGTCGAAAGCCGTTGCGCCGCGCTCAAGCCGGGCGAGGTGATCCTGCTCGAGAACCTGCGCTTCCACATCGAGGAGGAGGGCTCGATCAAGGACGAGGTGACCGGCGCGAAGACCAAGGCCGACCCCGCCCAGGTGGCGGCCTTCCGCGCCTCGCTGACCAGGCTCGGCGAGGTCTACGTCAATGACGCCTTCGGCACCGCCCATCGCGCCCATAGCTCGATGGTCGGGGTCACGCTGCCGAGCCGCGCCGCCGGCTTCCTGCTCAAGAAGGAGCTCGATGCCTTCGCCCAGGTGCTCGACAATCCCAAGCGCCCCCTGCTGGCGGTCCTGGGCGGCGCGAAGGTCGCCGACAAGATCCAGCTGATCAACAATCTGCTCGACAAGGCCAACGAGCTGATCATCGGTGGCGGCATGGCCTACACCTTCCTCAAGGTCCTCCAGGGCATGGAGATCGGCAAGTCGCTGTTCGATGCCGAAGGAGCCAAGATCGTCGCCGACCTGGCAGCCAAGGCCAAGGCCAAGGGCGTGAAGCTGCACCTGCCCGTCGACTTCATCGCTGCCGACAAGTTCGATCCGGCGGCCAACACCCAGCTGGTGAGCGCGGCGGCCGGCATCCCGGTGGGCTGGGAGGGGCTGGATTGCGGCCCGCAGACCATCATCGAGAGCGCCGCGGTCTTCGCGCGCGCCAAGACCATCGTCTGGAACGGACCGCTCGGGGTGTTCGAATTCGAGAAGTTCGCGGCCGGCACCCGGGCGGCGATGAACGCCATGGTCGCCGCCACCAAGGCCGGTGCGGTGACCGTCATCGGAGGCGGTGATACCGCCACCGCTGCCGCCAAATGGAAGACCGAGGCGCTGGTGACGCATTGCTCGACCGGCGGCGGCGCGTCGCTCGAACTGCTCGAAGGCAAGCTGCTGCCTGGCATCGCCGCGCTCAGCGATGCCTGAGCCGGGGGCGCAGATTCCTGCATCGGGAGGCGCTCTCCATGCAGAAATCGCATTGTATGCCCCCTCCGGCACCTAGGCTGGGGTGATTCGCGGTCTGCGCCAGGACGGCGCGGGCGGCAATGGGGCCAGACGTGGACATCACCATCGTGCGTTTCGCCCTCGTACTGGCCGGCTTGGCCGTGGTGACCTCGTCGCTGTGGGTGCTGCATGCACCTCCCGCCGCGTCCCCGACGGTCGAGGCCGGCCTGGAGCGGCCGCTGCCCTCCCCGGCGCGCGCCGCCAACCGGGTGGCGGGCAGCGACGAGCCCGATCTCAGCGATGCCACGCCGATCGCATCCGTCGATGGCGATGCCGACGACCAGGGACGCTTCCATCAGTGCCGCGAGGTGCGCGTCCCGGGGCTCAAGTTCCCGCTCCTTGCCATCGACGATCTGCGCCAACGCGAGCCGGGGGCGGTGGCGAGCCGGCTGCTGCGGCGCCGCGTCACTGCGGCCGACCACCTGATGCTCGCCCTGCTGCCGGGCGAGGATGAGGCCGCCCTGGCGCGCGCCGTCGAACCCTGTGGCGGCCGGGTGCTGAGCGTCGATCTGGCGGCCCATCTCGCCCTGGTCGCAAGCCGGGTACCCGGCCACCAGGCGCTGATGACCCTCGCCGGACGCCTTGCGGCCCGCGCTCCGGAGGAGGATGCGCTGGTGCATGCGCTCGACACCGTCGCCGACGATCCGGCCTTCCAGAACGGATCGCTGTGGGGGCTGACGCGCATCGCCGCCGATCAGGCATGGGACTTCACCACCGGTTCAGCGCAGGTGCTGGTGGCGGTGATCGACAGCGGCATCGATTTCCATCACCCCGATCTCGCCGCCAACATCTGGACCAATCCGGGCGAGAGCGGTGTCGATGGCCAGGGGCGCGACAAGGCCAGCAACCACGCCGACGATGATGGCAACGGCTATGCCGATGACGTCCACGGCGTCGATTTCGTCGCTGGTGGAGAGCCCATGGACGACAACGACCACGGCACGCATGTGGCGGGGATCATCGGCGCCTGCGGCGGCAATCGCATCGGCGTGGCGGGAGTGTGCTGGAAGGTGCGCATGGCCGCACTGCGCATCCTCGATGCCCATGGCCTGGGCTTCGCCAGCGACGCCGTGCGCGCGGTGCGCTACGCCACCGCCATCCACGCACGCGTGGTCAACATGGCCTGGTCCTTCAGCGGGCATTCGCGCCTGCTCGAGCAGGCGCTGCGCGACGGGGCCGATCACCATCAGCTGTTCGTCGCCGCCAGCGGCAACACCGCCGGACCGCTCGAGGTCGATTGGAACTACCCGGCGGCATACCGCCTCGACAACCTCATCACCGTCGCCGCCAGCGACCGCGACGACCTGCTGGCGACTTTCAGCACCAGCGGCATGCAGATCAGCCTCGCCGCTCCCGGTGTTGATGTGCTCAGCACCGTGCGCGGCGGCTATGCCAGCCGCAGCGGCACCTCGGCTGCCGCGGCGCACGTCACCGGCGCCTGCGCCCTGCTCGCCGCCTTCGCGCCTGGCCTCACCGGCGAGCAGATCCGCAGCCGCATCCTCGCGACCGTCGATCCATCGCCCGCCCTCGACCACCAGTGCGCCACCGGCGGCCGCCTGAATGTCTACCGCGCGCTCGCACCGATATCGGTGGTCATCGCCCTGGGGCCGCCGGCGGCCGCTGCCCGCTGAGGCCCTGCGTGCTGGTGGCCGCATCACCGAGTGCCCATCCACCCCCAGACCGGGAGGCGCACCCGGCCTGCACGCTGCTGCGGCTGCCGGCGTACGAGGCGGCGCCCCGCCTGATCGGATGGGAAGTCGAGGCCCATGGCGTACGCGCCCGCATCACCGAGGTCGAAGCCTACCAGGGCCAGCAGGATCGCGCCTGCCATGCGGCGCGCGGGCGCACCGCGCGCACCGCGGTGCTCTACGCCCGAGCCGGAACGCTGTACGTCTACCGCTGCTATGGCATGCACTGGATGCTCAACCTGGTGTGCGACCGGGACGGCGAGCCGGCAGCCGTGCTCGTCCGCTCGGTGGAGATCATCAGCGGCGGTCCCGTGGCGCGCGCGCGGCGCGCGCTCAGCGACGCAGTGCCTCTTCGCGATGGCCGCACCATCGCCAACGGCCCGGGCAAGGTCTGCCAGGCGCTGGCGCTCGACGGCGGCCAGCACGGCGTGCACATGCACGACCGCGCCTGCGCCCTGACGCTGCATCCGCCGCAAGGCCCGGTCGGGGCGCTCGCGCGCTCGGCACGCATCGGGGTCGATTACGCCGGACCTCGGTGGTCGCGCCGGCGCTGGCGCTGGTGGCTGCGCGGCTTCCCGGTCGCCGAGGCGCGCACTCCCGGCTGAGGCGCTACTTCTTCGCCGACTTGCTGTCCGCCGAGACCTGGTGGCTGATGAATCAGGCCTGCCACTTGGCGATCCCGGCCGCGCGCTCGACCGCGGTGAGCTCCGGATCATAGCCGAGGCCGTCGGGGACGGCGACCTTGAGCGGCGCGAAGGCGGTCTCGCGCAGCTCCTTGTGCTCGTCGTTCATGGCCGTCGTCAGCGCCTGCCAGATCGGCATGTCGTCATCGACATTGCCCAGGAGCGGCAGCGCGGCCGCCTTGGCCAGCTGGCTGGCGGCCTCGCCCCGGTCGCTCAGCTCGGTCTTCTTCCTGGTGCTCAGCGCCAGCGCTCCGAGCGCCAGCTGCGCGGTCTCGGAACGCCAGTTGGCCTGTACCCCGAGCGCATCGATGGCGGTGGTGCGCACGGTGGCGCTCTTGTCATCGAGCAGCCGGGCCAGCGCGGCAGCAGTGTCCTCGCCGGCGAAGCGGCCCTTGGTGCAGGCCAGCGCCGCCAGCTCGCGGATCTTGGCATTGTCGGACTTCATCGCCTCGGCGACCACCTGGCCGGCCTGCGGCCCGCCGATGCGCAGGATCTCGTTCCACGCTTCCGGTGTGACCAGCAGCTTGGCCGCCTGCCGTGCGGAAGCGAAGCTGCGCAAGAACTTCTCGTCCTCCTGGACCAGCGGCATCTGCTTGTGGCGCAGCGACTCCATCCACCACACCATGTCCTTGCGCACCGGTTCGACGCCGAGGATGCTGCCGTGATCGCCGGTGAGGATCTCGCGGTAGACATAGCGGCAATGCTCGCGCTTGAGGTTGTCACGCGCCTCGCGTGAACCGCTGACCGGGTTCTGGTCATCCTTGGTGCCATGCACGAGGTAGAACTCCATCTGCTCGGCGGCGTCCTTGCCCCCGAGCGGATGGACGGTGCCACCGGCCCAGCGCATCACCCCGGCGAAGAGATCCTGGTGCTTGCCGCCGAAGCGGGTGTCCCAATAGGCGCCGCTCGAATGGCCGATCAGGTAGACCCGGCGGCGGTCGATCGGGTAGACCGAGGTCACCCAGTCATAGGCCTTCAGCACATCGGCCTCGTCGGCATCCTCCCAGCCGACGTCATGCGATTTGAGGCCGAGCACGATGTACTCGCTCTCCAGGCCGAGCCCCTTGATGGTGTGGTACATCATCTCCGACGGGCCGTTCTCGTTCCCGGTGCGGCCGTGGAAGCAGATCAGCAGCGCGAGGTGGCGCTTCTCCGGCAGCGTAGCGGGGACGAACAGGCGGTAGCGGGTGATGAACTCCTTGGTCTGCGGGTGCTTGAGCTCGTCCTTGATGTCGCCGGTCTTGGCCGGCTTGGGCAGGCTGCTCCAGTCGATCGGCGGCACGATCATGCCGCCGTAGGGGTTCAGTTCGCCGGCGCCGGCACCCCCGCAGCAGAGCAGGGCGGCGACGAGCACCAGGAGCGGGGAGGACGGGAAGGGGCAGCGCATGGGGTTGTCCGCGGCAGTGGGTGATGGTCCGAGACGATGAGGTGCAGCGACCACAGGATATGGCATCCGCGGGGCGATGCCTGTCTGGCTGTCCGCTGGTATTGGCAGCGTACTGCCAAATCTGACACGATTTCCATGGACCAGCCAGCCTGAAACCGTTCATTCCGCGCCCAGCCCGCACCCGGCCATCGCCCCCGAGGCGGGTCTGCACCCGGGGCAACCACCCCCCTGGTCTCAGCCGCGCTCGCGATCATGCTGTGCGCGTCCGCACGCCCCGTTCCCGCTGCCAAGGTCGCATCCATGTCCACCATCCTGGTCACCGGCGGTGCCGGCTACATCGGAACCCACACGGTCGTCGAACTGATGGCTGCCGGCCACCAGGTGGTGGTGGTCGACAACCTGGTCAACAGCTCGATCGAGGCGGTCAGGCGCGTCGAACGCATCGTCGGCCGCCCTGTGCCGTTCCATCACTTCGACCTGCAGGACCGCGAGCGCCTGGCGCAGGTCTTCCGCTCCACCCGCATCGATGCGGTCATCCATTTCGCCGCGCTCAAGGCGGTGGGCGAATCGGTGGCAAAGCCGCTGCTCTACTACCGCAACAACCTCGGCGCGACCATCAGCCTGCTGGAATGCATGCAGCAGGCGGGGTGCAAGCGGCTGGTGTTCTCCTCCTCGGCCACGGTCTACGGCAATCCGGCCACGGTACCGATCACCGAGGACATGCCGTTGTCGGCGACCAACCCCTATGGGCGCAGCAAGCTGATGATCGAGGACATCTGCCGCGATCTGTGCATCTCCGATGCGGCCTGGAGCATCATCCTGCTGCGCTACTTCAACCCCATCGGTGCGCACAGCTCGGGGCTCATCGGCGAGGATCCGCAAGGCATTCCCAACAACCTCATGCCCTACCTGATGCAGGTGGCCGTCGGCAAGCGCACCGCGCTCACCGTGCACGGCGCCGACTATCCCACCAAGGACGGTACCGGGGTGCGCGACTACATCCATGTCGTCGACCTCGCCCAGGGGCATCTCGCCGCCCTCGCCAAGCTCGGCACGCTCGCGGGTGCGGTGGCGGTGAACCTCGGCACCGGCCGCGGCTATTCGGTCAAGGAGATGATCGCCGCGGTGGGCAGCACCGTCGGCCACGGAATCGCCCATGTCATCGGCCCGCGCCGCCCCGGCGACATCGCCAGCTGCTATTCCGACCCGACCCTGGCGCGCACGCTCCTCGGCTGGAGCGCAACACGCGATCTCGCGGCGATGTGCGCGGACAGCTGGCACTGGCAGAGCCGCAACCCCAACGGCTATGCGGTCTGACCACCGCCGCCGCCCGCAGGCCAGGCGCGGTGCCAGAGCAGCGGGTTGAGCTCGGTTGCGATCGGCTCGCCGATCTGGGCACCGGGCATCCAGGTCATCCAGTCGTTGAGCTGGTTGCGATTGCGCGGCGGCGCCAGGCGCATGCCGTCGGCAAAGTAGATGACGGTCATGACCTCGCGCATCGCCCCGCTGCGGTTCGGCCCGGCGCGATGGAAGGTCCAGCCGGAGTGGAAGCTGACCTCGCCGAGGTCAAAGGGGCCCTCGTCGACCGGCAGGTCGCGCAAGGTCAGCGCCGAGCTGATGCGGCTCTCGCTCTCATCGCTGATCTCGAGGTCGCGGCCGAAATCGCAGCGCTGGCTGCCGATGCTGAATGCCAGGGGGCCCATCGCCTCCGGCACCGGCTGCAGCGGAATCCAGGCGGTCACCGAGCGCGCGTCTGAGAACGGCCAGTACTGCTGGTCGCAGTGCCACGGGGTGATGCCTCCGGCAGGCTCCTTGAACAGCGCCTGGTCATGGTAGAGGCGCACGCCCTCGACCCCCATCAGCTCGGCCGCCAGCCGTGCGAGCTTGCGCGAGAAGGTGAAGCGCCGCACCGCCTCGTCCTGGCGCCACAGGTTCATGATCTGCAGGAAGGCCTTCTCGTAGGTCGAGCGCGAGCTCATCGGCTTGTCCTGCCGGTTGAGCGCGGCCACCAGCGCGCGGATGTGCGTGGCAGAGGCATCCAGGGTTTCCGGCGCGAGGACCTCGCGCAGCTTGATGAACCCCCCCTCCCTGAAGGCCATCACCTGCCCGTCGGCGAGCCGGTAGTGGGCATCGAGGTCTTCGGCACGGCTGGTGGTCATGGTCATGGTGCGGCTCCTGAGTGCCATGCTGGCGCATGCGCACCCCGGCGACTACTAGGCTGGTTGACCGAACCTGGTACTTTTTTGACCGGATACCCGGTCGCCGATGGAGGGCGCATGCGCATAGCCGGACGACGCCTGCATCGCGAGATCGTCCATGCCGATGCCGGCGGATCGTTGCTGGCGCGGGATATCCACCTGCCGCGCTTCCCCTTCCGCTGGCATTACCATCCCGAGGTCGAACTGACCATCATCGTGCGCGGGAGCGGTCTGCGCTTCGTCGGCGATGCGATCGACGAGTTCAGCGCCGGCGACATGTGCCTGCTGGGTGGCGATTGCCCGCACAGCTGGCGATCTGCCGACGATGATCAAGCGGGCGTCCAGGCGCTGGTGCTGCAGTTCAGCCCGGAGCTGTTCGCGGGCGGGCTGCTGGGCACCCCGGAGATGGCCCGCATCGGCACCCTGCTCGAGCGGGCGCGCCACGGGGTGGCGGTGACCGGCCGCACCTATGAACGTGCCGCCCGGTTAGTCAGCGCATTGTTCGCAGAACCGAGCGGCTCCTCCGCTCGCCTGCTGCGGCTGCTCGAGACCCTCAGCTGCGTGGCCGACGGCGGGGGGGACCTCTGCGAGCTGAGCTCCGGGGTGCGGGCCATGGATGCTGCGGCGCAGGCCCGGCTCGGCGGGCTGCTCGCGGTGCTCGAGGGAGCGCGCGGCGACCTCAGCCAGAGCACCGCCGCCCGTCATCTCGGCCTGGCACCGGCGGCCTTCAGCCGCTACTTCCATCGAACCGTCGGCCGCACCTACGCCGCCTACCGCACCGATCTGCGCATCGGCATCGCCTGCCATGACCTGCTCGGCACCGATCGCACCATCACCGCCATCGCCCAGGACGCCGGCTTCGCCAACCTGAGCAATTTCAACCGCCGATTCAAGACCGCCAAGGGCATGACCCCCAGCGCCTATCGCCGCCTCGGCCGTGCCTAGGCGGAAAGGCGCAGATCGGCTGCACTCCCTTGTAACAGGCGTCCTCCCGGGGTATGGTGCGGATATGTCTGGCGGAACCAATACGAACGTCAGCAAGATCGCCGTCCTCTTGGTGCTGATCCCTTTCGGATTCGTCGCCTGGTACGTGGCGCCGATGATACTGCCGGTCTACCGCTGGCAGAATGTCGACTTCGCCCAGCTCGCCAAGACGTACGATGTCCCCGAATTCGAGCTGCGCACCGAATTCTCGATGATGGTCTACTTCAATCCGCGCGTGCCCAACGATCCCTCACCCTACCAGATCATCCAGTGCAACCCGACCTGGAAATCGGTCAATCCCGCTCATGTCGACGAGTCGGTTCCACCGCTGGCGGTGCGCTGCACCCTGGTCAGCGAACGGGATGGCGAGCCGATCAGCAAGTTGTGGATCGGCGGGGTCAAGGAGGAGCGCTTCTTCAGGATCAAGGGCTGGCGCCTGCCGCCCGGCGCCCTGGGCAAGAACCCCAAGCGTCCGGTCATCGTCTACCAGGGCTTATCGCTGGAGAAGTGCGACCTCTCGGTGGGCATACCGATGAAGGAAGCGGTGGCGAACTGGGAGAATGACGACAAATGGCGCGACCGCGACGACGGCATCGGACCATGATCGCCGGCTGCCGACGGGCTAGCACACCACCAGGTGGGGATTGGCCTTGAGCTCGGCGAGCAGGCGATCATCGGCATCGATGGTGAGCACCGCCTGGTCGTCCTCGTAGGCCTCGCTGGTCACCTGCGCGCGGCTGCGCACGAAGGCATCGAGCGCACCGTCGGTGAGCGGGAAGCGCACCTGGACCTGCCGGCTGCGGCTGGCGATGTTCGCCTTGATCAGCTCCTTGAGCTGGTCAAGGCCCTCGCCGGTCAGCGCGCTGATCGCCACCGACTGCTTGTAGCGCCGCCGGTAGGCGAGCAGGATGGTCTTGCTGTAGCAGCGATCGACCTTGTTGAAGACCATGATCACCGGCACGCCCTCTGCACCGATGGTGACCAGGACCTCCTCCACCGCGGCGATCTGCGACTCCATCACCGAGCTCGAGGCATCGACCACGTGCAGCAGCAGGTCGGCTTCGCGCACCTCCGCCAGGGTGGCGTGGAAGCTGGCGATCAGGGTGTGGGGCAGGTTGCGGATGAAGCCGACGGTGTCCGAGAGCACGACGTTGTGGAAGCGGTCGAGGAAGAGCTGGGCGGTGCGCGTATCGAGGGTGGCGAACAGCCGGTCCTCGGCCAGCACCCCGGCCTTGGTCAGGGCATTCATCAGCGTGCTCTTGCCGGCATTGGTGTAGCCGACCAGGGCGATGTTGAAGGCATCGGTGCGGCTGCGCACCGCACGATCCTTGCGCCCGGCGATCTCCTTGAGCTTGGCCTTGAGGTCCTGGATGCGCTTGCGCACCAGCCGGCGGTCGATCTCGATCTGCTTCTCGCCCGTGCCGGCCTTGAAGCCCGAGCCGGTGCCGGAAGCGCCGCCCACGGTCTGGCGGTCGAGATGCGTCCACATGCGCGTCAGGCGCGCCTTGTCGTATTCCGACTGGGCGAGCTCGACCGCGAGCATCGCCTGGCTGGTGCGGGCATTGCGGGCGAAGATGTCGAGGATGAGCTCGTCGTAATCGAGCACCGCGCAGTCGACCTCCTCCTCGAGATTGCGCTGCTGCCGCGGTGACAGCTGGACATCGAAGACCACCTGCTGGGCGCCGTTGTCCTCGACCAGGCCGGCAAGCTCCTCGACCTTGCCTGAGCCGATATAGGTGCCGGCCACCGGCTTCTGCAGGTGCTGGGTGCACACCGCGACCACGCTGCGGCCGGCGGTATCCAGCAGGCTGCGCATCTCGGCCTCGCGCTCCTTCTCCAGCTCGCGCTCATCCGGGGGGACGGTGAGCATCAGCACCACCGGAATGGTGGCCTGGCCGGTCGATCGGGACAGGTCCTTCATGCGTGCGCTGCTGGTACCATGGTGGTCCACTGTCGACGGGAATGACGTCGATACAAGCGATCCCCAGCGTGTTTCAGCAGTGGTTCGGCGCCCGCCGCCTGGTGCGGGCGCGGCAGGCTCGTCCACGCGCCAGGCCGGCCCCGCCGCCACGTGGGTTCAGGCCCACGGCTGCGGCGAGCGGGTGACATAGCGCGTGGCCACGCGCTTCTCCGCCATCATCGGCTCGACCGCCTGCCGCCAGCGCTGGTAGTGGGCGGTCTGCTGATGGGCCTTGAAGGCCTGCTCGTCCTCATAGACCTCGTAGAGCGCGAAGCGGGTGCGGTCCTCGATCAGCTGGATGACATCGAAGCGCCGGTTGCCCGGCTCCAAGCGCGTATTGCGGTGGTTGTCGTCGCTGGCGAGGGCGAACGCCTCGACCATCTCCGGCTTGACGGCAATGGTGACGAAGACCACGTACATGGCTGCCCTCCCTGCCCGGGCAGTGTTGCCCGGCAGCCTGGGATGCAATTGCCGTCATTCAGGCCTCTGGCGGCGCCTCCCGGCGATTCACCTGCCTGGCGCGCACAGACCCGCTTCCTCCTGGCCAGTGGATTCACCGGCACTACGGTGCGCTTTCCCGCCACCACCCCGGAGGTCCGCCCATGCCCGTCCGCCTCACCCCCCGCTCGGCCAGCTGCGCGGCCCTTGCCGCCCTGCTGCTGCTGAGCATCAGCGCGGCCGCCGACGATGCCTCGTTCAAGGTCCTGGTGTTCACCAAGACCACCGGCTACAAGCACGACTCCATCCCCGTGGGCGCTGAGGCGATCAAGAAGATCGGCGAGACCAATGGCTTCGAGGCCGTGATCTCCGACGATTCGTCGGTCTTCAGCGCCGATGGCCTGAAGCCCTACAAGGTGGTGGTCTCGCTGTCGACCACCGGCACCAAGCTGTTCACCGACGAGGAGAAGGAGGCCTTCAAGACCTGGTTCAAGGCCGGCAACGGCTGGGTCGGCATCCACGCCGCCAGCGACGCGCTCTACGACTGGCCCTGGTACGGCGGCCTGGTCGGCGCCTATTTCCGCGCCCATCCGGCCCAGCAGAATGCCAAGATCCTGGTGGTCGACCGCACCCACCAGTCCACCGCGCATCTGCCCGAGGTGTGGGAGCGCAAGGATGAGTGGTACGCCTTCAAGGAGCTGCCCAAGGATGTGCATGTGCTGATCAAGATCGACGAGACCAGCTACAACCCGGACAAGGCCAACATGAGCGGCAACCACCCGATGGCCTGGTGGCATCTCTATGAGGGTGGCCGCGCCTTCTATACCGAGCTCGGCCATACCAAGGAGAGCTTCGCCGATCCGCTCTACCTCAAGCACATCGCCGGCGCCATCCTGTGGGCCGCGAACAAGACCGAGATGCCCAAGTAGCCGGAGCGCCGCCAGCGCGCGAACGGCCCGAACCCCTGCGATCCTGTCGCGGGGGTTCGCCGTTTGGCGGCACCGTCGCGCACGCTACCCTCGGCGACATGACCAGCGCCTCGGGCCCGGTGCCCCCCTCCGCCAGCGCCATCGAATCCGCCATCCGGCGTGCCGAGGACGATCTCGCGCACACCCTGGATCACCTCAAGGCGCTGGTGCGCATCCCCAGCTGCAGCTTCCCCGGCTTCGATCCCGCGCACCTCGAGGCCAGCGCCGCCTATACGGTTGGCTGGCTGACCGCCTCCGGCTATCCCGAGGCGCGCGTAGTGCGCATGCCCGGCACCCATCCGTATGTGATCGCCAAGGATCACCGCGCCGGGCCGGGATTCCCGACGCTGCTGCTCTACGCCCATCATGATGTCCAGCCGCCGCTGCGCGAAGCGCTGTGGACCTCCCCGGTGTTCGAGCCGACCGAGCGCAATGGCCGGATCTACGCCCGCGGCATCGCCGATGACAAGGCCGGCATCGCCATCCACTGCGCCGCCGCTGCCGCGTGGACGCGCACCGCCGGCGCGCCGCCGATCAACATCACGGTGATCATCGAAGGCGAGGAGGAGACCGGGTCGCACCATTTCAGCGCCTTCCTCGACGCGCATCTGCACGAACTCGGAGCCGATGCCCTGGTCATCGCCGATGCCTCGAACTTCGATACCGGGCTGCCATCGCTGACCACCAGCCTGCGCGGCCTGGTCGGAGTCGAGATCGAGCTCAAGGCCCTGCGCGCCCCGCTGCATTCCGGCATGTGGGGCGGCACCGTCCCGGATGCGGTGCAGGCGCTCTGCCGCCTGATCGCCAGCCTGAGCGATGAGCACGGCGAAATCGCCATCCCCGGCATCAGCGCTGCCGTGCGCGAGCTCTCGGCCTTGGAGCGATCCGCCTATGCCCGGCTGCCCTATGACGCCCGGCGCTTCGCCGACCAGGCGGGCATCCTCTCCGGCAGCAGCCCCGCCGATGGCGTCGAGGTCTACCGGCGCATGTGGCGCTGGCCGTCCCTGTCGGTCAACGCCATCCAGGCCGGGGCGCGCGGCCAGACCGGCAACGTGGTGATGGACTCGGCGTGGGCGCGCCTGGGCATCCGCATCGTCCCGGACATGGACAGCCAGACCGTCCTCGCCCAGCTGGAGCGGCATCTTCGCGCCCATGTCCCGGCGGGGATGCGGCTCGACATCGTCCCCCTGGGCGCCAGCTCCGCCTGGGGCTGCGCCACCGATCACCCGCTGTTCGCCACCGCGGCCGCGGCGATGGCGCGCGGCTACGGCGTCCAGCCGGTGTTCATCGGCTGCGGCGGCAGCATCCCCTTCGTCGGCGAGATGACCGCCAAGCTCGGCGGCATCCCGGCGCTCCTGACCGGCGTCGAGGACCCGGCCTGCGGTGCGCATTCCGAGAACGAATCGCTGCACCTCGGCGATTTCACCTCCGCCCTCAAGGCGCAGGTGGCGCTCTTCGGCCTGATCGCCCAGGGCCGAGCCCTGACCGCAGCGCCGCGCGCTGGCGCCAGGCCGTCAACCGGGCTGGCAGGACAGCCGGAGCCTGGCAAGGTGGGGGCGTGAGCCGGAGCACGCCCCTCTGCGTCGAGGTATCGCTCGGCGAGCGATCCTACCCCATCCATATCGCCTCCGGGCTGATCGCCGAGGCCGGCATGCTCATGCGTCCGCATCTGGCCAGCGCGCGGGTGCTGGTGGTCGCGGACCAGATCGTGCATGCCCGCCATGGCGCGACCTTGCGCGCCGCCCTCGACAAGGCCGGGATCGCCAGCGAATTCGCGGTCTTCCCCGCTGGCGAGCTGTCCAAGTCGCTGGAGACCGCCGATCACCTGTGGCGCGCCTGCGCCCAGCACCGCATCGACCGCAGCGACGCCATCATCGCCTTCGGCGGCGGGGTCACCGGCGATTTGGCCGGCTTCGTCTCCGCCTGCTGGATGCGTGGCATCACCCTGGTGCAGATCCCCACCACCCTCCTGGCGATGGTCGACTCGAGCGTCGGCGGCAAGACCGGAGTCAACAGCCTCGCCGGCAAGAACCTGATCGGCGCCTTCAAGCAGCCGGCTTGCGTGATCATCGATCCCGCACTGCTGGCGACCATGGATGGACGCGAGTTCCGCGCCGGACTGGCCGAGGTGCTGAAGTACGGGGTCATCCGCGATCCCGGCTTCTTCGCCTGGCAGGAGGCGCACGCCAGCTCCCTGAGCAGCGGCGAACCCGGCATGATCGCCCAGGCGGTGGCGGAGAGCTGCCGCATCAAAGCCTGGTACGTCGGCGAAGATGAGACCGAGCAGGGTGTGCGCGCCCATCTCAACTATGGGCATACCTTCGGCCATGCGCTCGAACGGGAGACCGGCTACCGGATCTACCTCCATGGCGAAGCGGTCGGCATCGGCATGCGCATGGCCGCAGCGCTCAGCCGCAGCCTGGGGCTGCTCGCCGACGATGCGCTCGCCCTGCGCCAGGACGCGCTGCTGCGGCGCTACCTGCTGCCCCTGGTCCATCAGGTCGACGACCCAGCCGCCGCCGCCGTGCGGCTGGCCGGGCACTGCCGGCTGGACAAGAAGGTGTCGGCCGGGCAGCTGCGCTTCATCCTCCCGACCGCGCTCGGCACGGTCGAGCACCGGGTGGTCGACGCGCCTCAAGCGGTCACGGCGGCTTTCGCCAGCGGACTCGTGCGCACGCCCCCCCCCACATCCTAAGTCCTTATGGGCAATGGGCCCTGTTGCACGGGCCATTGGAGCGGTCTTTGCGTTGTCGGGGCTGAGGCCTCGCCATGTCGCTGTCCATCTACAACAACACCACCGCCGATCTTGCCGGCTTGAGCCTGGACCAGTCCACCCAGTCGCTCCAGACGCTGACCCAGCAGCTGTCCTCCGGTGTGGCGATCAACCAGGCCGGGGACAATCCCGCCGGGATGGTGCTCGCCAATGGCATGGGCAGCACCATCAGCTCGCTCCAGCAGGCGAGCACCAACAACCAGAACGGCATCAACATGATCCAGACCGCCGATGGGGCGATGGATCAGATCTCGACCACCTTGACCAGCATCCGCTCCCTGGCGGTGGATGCCGCCAACAGCGGGGTGCAGAATCCCCAGAGCCTGGCCGCGTTGCAAAGCGAGCTCGACTCGGCCGTCGCCTCGATCACCACCATCGCCGACGACACCAGCTTCTCCAACGTGCCGCTGCTCCAGGGCGGGCTCAACGACGACCGCGTCTCGCCCACCAGCTCGAGCGTACTCGCCTCGGTCACCCAGGATGCCACCCTGCTGCCCAGCGGGGTGGCGACCGGCAGCACCCTCACCGCCACCGCCGCCACCCCGCTGGTGCTATCGCACAGCGCGGTCTCGGTGACGCTCGCCGGCACAACCTCGCCCCTGCCGGGGTCGACGCTGCTGCAGGGGCTGTCGCAGAATGGCACCACCTTGGCCGCGACTGCCAACCAGACCTTCACCGTCACCGGACCGGACGGCAGCCAGACCCTGACGCTCTATCCGGCCACCACCATCGACGACGTGGTCGCCGAGGTGAACGCCTATACCGCCCAGACCGGCGCACGAGCCTCCTACGATCCGACCACCGGTGCACTCACGGTTGCGAGCACCAGCTTCGGTGCCGGGCCGCTGGGTGTCGCAAGCCAGGACATGAGCGGCGATAATGCCGGCATCGGCCTGCTCGATTCCGATACCACCGGCGCCACGCCCAATACCTATGAGACCACCGCAACCAACCAGACCATGACCCTGGCCTACCAGGGCAGCGACGGCACCACCTCGACGGTCAACCTGGTCGAGGATCCGACGTCCCCGGGCGGCCTGACCTTCACCAATCCCGCGGGCGGCCCCGAGGCCGCGCCGCCCTACAGCGGCTATGATCCAGGGGCGTTCTCGGTGACCGTCAACGACACCAGCGGCGGCGGCATAGGCGGGACGGTCGATATCCCGAGCGGCACCTATACCGCCACGCGCGAGAGCACCGCCGTCATCCAGACCGGCGGCGAGACCGGCCAATCGACGGCGCTCGACATCCCCGACATGCGCGCCGGAGCGCTGGGCCATACCGCGGGTCTCGCATCGCAGGGGCTGGCCAGCCTCCAGGACCTGGTCACCACCTCGGCCTTCACCGACGGCAACGCCACCCAGGCGCTGGACGTCATCGATGCGGCGATCAACGAGGTCTCCCTGGCGCGCGGCCAGCTGGGCAGCCTGCAATCGGACGTGCTGCAGACCTCGCTCAACTCGCTGCAGGCCAGCACCAACAACCTCACAACCGCGCAATCGCAGATCCGCGACACCAATATCGCCCAGGCGAGCGCCAACTATTCGCGCGAGAACATCATCTTCCAGGCGGCCACTGCCATGCTGGCGCAGGCCAATCAGGTGCCGCAGACCGTGCTGTCGCTGCTCAAGACGACATCGTGATCGCCGACGGGGCGCTGCTGAGCGCGGAGAACTCCACCGGCTGACCGGTGGCCTCGATCACCGACATCCACAGATCGCCATGCGGCTCGACCACCTTGCGCGCCCGCGTCGCCAGGGACATCGGCACATGCACGAAGCGGCCATGCCAGCGGCCGATCAGCATGCCGGTATTGCCGGCCATCGCCGCATGCACGGCATTGCGCGCCATGCTCCAGCAATACACGCTGTCCGAGGGCGAGGCCGGGACGCTGCGGATGTGGTAGCTGGGATCGAGGTACTTGAGGTTGATCGGCGTGCCGATGGAGCGGAAGTGGGCGTTGATGCGGTCGCGCAGCAGGGGTCCGATGTCGCGCAGGGTGCGATTGCCGCTGGCGTCGGTGGTGTGCGGAGCGCCCTGCTCGAACATGTCCTGCCCAGCGCCCTCGGCGACCACCAGCACCGCATGGCCGCTGCGCTCCAAGCGGCGCTCCAGGTAGCGCAGCAAGCCCCCTTCGCCTGCGAGCGCGATCGGCACCTCGGGGATGAGCACGATGTTGACGTCGGTGGAGGCGAGCGCGGCATGGCAGGCGATGAAGCCGGAATGCCGGCCCATGAGCTTGACCAGGCCGATGCCGTTCTTGGCGCCGTTGGCCTCGACGTTGGCGCTGCGGATCACCTCGACCGCTGCCGAGAAGGCGGTCTCGAAGCCGAAGCTGCGATCGATGTACTGGATGTCGTTGTCGATGGTTTTGGGCACGCCCACCACGCCGATCGAGAGCGTGCGCCTGGCGATCTCGCGCGTGATCGCCATCGCGCCGCGGATGGTGCCGTCGCCGCCGATGACGAACAGCACGTCGATGCCGTGGCGCACCAGGCCGTCGACGATCGCCCCCGCATCCTGCTCGCCGCGCGAGGTGCCGAGCACGGTCCCGCCCTGATGGTGGATGCGGCTGACGCTGCGGTGGTCGAGGACCATCGGCTCATGGCCGTAGCTCTCGACCAGGCCTTCATAGCCGTAACGGAAACCGAGGATGCGGCGGACGCCATAGCTGTGGTAGAGCTCCAGCACCAGGCCGCGTACGACATTGTTCAGTCCCGGGCACAGCCCGCCGCAGGTGACGATGCCGACTCCCATGCGCGCCGGCTCGAAGAAGATCTTGTCGCGCGGTCCAGCCAACTCGAAGGCGGGCATCTCGGCGATCAGGCCGCGGTGGGTGCCGAGATAGGACAGCCGATCGTCGAGCAGGACGCGATCCGCCTCGCCGACGTAATGCATCGCCCGCTCACCGAGGATGCCTGCAATCGGTGAGACATGACGGCAGGTCCCGAGGTCGGTGATAGCGAGATCGGCTGGTGTGAGCCCGGACATGGCCCTCATGATTGCCGGGAGGCGGGGGGGAGTAAATCCCCGGGAAGTGCTGCGCGAGGCGGCAATCTGAGGTCAGGGCGCCACCTGCACCCTCCAGTCCCGATATGGGCGGAAGACCGGTCGCTGGCGGGGCTTGGACGCACGCGCGGTAGACGCTTCAGCTGCCCTGGCGCGGCCGGCACGCACTGCCATACCGCTACTCGCTCTTCATCGCCGCAGTATCGATGAAATCGCGTGCTGGTTGTGTTCGGCGCATCGATCGACGTTGCCATGACGAGGACAGCCGCGCACTCACATCGTTATGGACTGTGCTGCTCCTGCCGGACCAGGCGCAGCGATGAAATGCCGGCGAGAATGAGCAGCAGCCCCACCAGTGCACCCCCACCGCAACGGTTCGACCCGCCCGATGAGGCCGCTGGCGGAGCGGCAACGGTGATGCTGATCCCCTGCGATGTGGCGGTATCCCCCAGCGAGCCGATGGCCTCAGCGGTCAGGGTGGTGGTTCCGGGAGCCAGGCCGGCAAGGCTGGCGCTGTACGGCGGCGCGAAGCTCCGGCCCAGCAGCATGCCATCCTGGTAGAAATCCACCTCGGAGACCGCCTCACCGGTAGTGGTGGTGGTTGCCTGCACCAGGGTGCTGACCGGGGCGGTAAGCACCGCGGAGGCGCTCGGCGCGGTGATGGTGATGGTGAGCACCTGGCTGCCGGGCATGACGACGCCGATGGGCACCGTCTGCGACATCGCCACCGTCCCGTTGCCATCGATGGCCTGTGCGCTGAGGACATAGTTCCCAGCCGCGACCGCTCCCCAGGTGTAGGCATAGGGTGCAGTGGTGGAGGTGCCCAGGAGGGTCGTCCCCTGGTAGAAGGACACGCTGGCGATGGTACCGCCGAGCTCGCTCGCTCCGGCGGTCAGCAAGATGCTCGCCGGGGCGCTGAAGATCGCCTGCGGCTCTGGTGCGGTGAGCGCGACCATCGGCACCCCTGGTGCGGCGTATTCGTAAGCGCCGGCATCCAAGGCACTCGTGCGTGCGACCAGGTTGCCGATCCCATCATAGGTCCATATGGGTGTCCCAGGCTGGCTCATCCCGTTGCCATCGAGATAAGTCGGCGCAGCCGCAGCGATGCCGATGCAGGAGGCGCCGACGACAAGATGGTAGTCGTTCAGCGCTGCATTGGTGAAGCCGGGCAGCGTGCCGGTGGTGCTGGCGGTGAAGCCGGCCGGAATGATCGCGGTGGTCGGCAGCCAATTGGAGCTGCCCGATGCCGGTCCGCTGTCACTGGTGCTGATCTGATCGGCGCCGAACAGGATGTTGCTCTCTGCGACTATCCCTGCCTCGGGGCGGTTGGTCTGCAGGAAGTCGATCGTGGCGGTCCCGGCAATGAACGTGTTGGCGATGGCGTAGAGCGTCCCGGTGTGCGCCCCGCCTTCGTCGCTGCCGAAGAGCACGAAGCGGGCATCGTTCCAACCTGCGCCGCGGTCCATGCTTACCACGATGTTGCCGATCATCACCGCATTGCTGTTGGCGGGGGCGGTCTCAGCGGCATCGACCATGCCGACTTCTCCGTCCTGCGAATAGGCGATCCAGTTGTAGAGCAGGGCGATGTCGTGGCAGCGGGTCTTCACGTTCTGGCCGTAGAGGGCATCGTGGATGGAGCAGCCGCTCAAGGTCACGTTCTCACCGCCGAGGTAGCAGTTGTGGCTGTAGCCGGAGTTCGCCGAGGTGCCATTGTCGTCGATCTCGCAGCCGCTGAAGAGCAGATGGTCGGCGGTATCCGACATCGCACCCATATCGCAGTCGTGCAGGTGGCAGTTGACGATGGTGACGTGATCGGCGAGCCCCCCACCTCCGGTCACCCGAATCGCCGCGCCATTGTTGCCGTTGGTGGCGTTCTCCAATTCGATGTTCTCGATGGTGACGTAGCTGGCCTGGATCTGGAACACCGCGCGCGGAGTCGATCCGACGCCATCGACGTCCAATCCGGTGGCATCGAATACCGGACTGGTGGCTCCGACACCGCGGATGATGATCGGCTGGCTCGCCGTCCCCGAATCGCTCCACAGCTTGACCTCGTTGTAGGCGCCGGATGCGATCTCGACGATGTCGCCGGGCAGCAGCGCCGGCAGGCTGGAGACATTCGCATAGGCCTGGCCGGCGCCGACCTCATAGGTGGCGGCGCTGGCGAGATTGACGATGAGCAGGCAGGCGGCGGCGATGCGGTAGAGCGGGAGTGCCATGTCGCGGCTCCAGAGGGAGTGACATGGCACCTCTCCGCGCATCTCCCTCTCGTGACCCCATGCGGGCCTGGAGCAGCGCTGCCGTGTGAGCCACGGCGCGTGCGTGTCCTGCGTCGGGTCACGGACGCCGCGATGGCCCTCCAGGAGGTCCTGGCGGTCCTGGCGGTGGTCCGGACGGTGGACCAGGCGGCAGGCCCCTTGGCGGCCCACCTGACGGATCCCCGCCGGGTCCGCCGGGTCCGCCTGGGCCACCCGGGGGAAAGCCGGACCGTGGCTGGTTGCCGGGTGACGGGCCAGGGTTGACGGCACCGTGCGGCGGCGAAACCACCACGCCAGGCACGGTCGGATTGGTCACTGGTATCCAGTGAAGCTGCTGATCAACCGGGGGCGGACCGCTGACTCGTTCTGGTGGCGGATCAGCCGCCTGCGGACGGTCGACGACCTGCACCTGGCTGTCCAGCAGTGCAGGCGGTGCTGGGGGCGGACCTGAGACTGAGTCCGTCACCGGTGAGAGCCCCGCCGCGCGCTGGTCGCCATCCGGTCCCAGTGTCCGCGTCGATGCACTGGCAGCGGCAGCGGCGTCACCGACTGTGGCGTGTGGAACGAGGTCCCCCTCGGTGTGCGGGAGTATTCGCGTCTCTATCTGCGCCGCAGGTGCGGACGAGGCCGGTGGTGCCGGGGCGACGACCTGCCACAGGAGCACGGCCACGCACAGCAGCGCGGCGATGGCGAGGACCACCGTCATCGGCGAGAGGCCGGGTACAGCCAATGGCGCGCTGAGCGGCAGCGCCAGCGACGCCGGGGCGATGCCAGGCGCGACTGCCGGGCTGTCGGCGAACTGGAGCAGGTCCTTCGCCAGGCTCGCCGCATCGGCATAGCGTCGTTCCGGCTTCCTGGCGCATGCACGGTCGACGATCTGCGCCAGCTCAACCGGGACGCCCTGGGCATGGAAGCGCACCGGCGGAACGCCGTCCATCATGATCGCCTTGAACAGCTGCGTGCGCGACTCCTGGGGGAAGGCGCGCTTCTTGGCCAAGAGCTCGTAGAGCACCAGCCCGAGGCTGTAGATGTCGCAGCGGCGATCGGCGACGCCATCGAAGCGCTCAGGCGCCAGGTAGAGCAGGGTGCCGGTGATGGTGTTCTGGCTGGTCATGTCCGCATCGCCGACGGCCTTGGCCAGCCCGAAGTCGTTCACCCAGATCCGTCCCTCGATATCGAGGATCAGGTTCGCCGGTTTGACATCGCGGTGGAGAACCCCGTGCTGATGGGCATAATGCAGTGCTTCGGCCGCCTGCGCGATCAGGCGCGCGATGGCGCGCTGCAGCCAGGCCTGGTCCTGCCACTCCTCGCGTGCCCGCAGCACCGGTACCCCATCGCGCATGCGCCGTACCAGCCCCGGGAATCCGCCGCTGCCGGAAGTGACCGACGCGCCGGCCGCGAGCGTGGCGATCACCTGGTCCAGTCCCACACCGTGCAGCAGCTGCATGGCGAACCACGGCGTCCCTTCGCCCTCTCCCACCGCGAAGACCGGCGTGATGCTGGGATGCGACAGGCCGGCAGCGAGGCGGGCCTCGCGCTGGAAGCGGATGCGCGAGGAGGAATCGGGAGCCGCCGCTGCCGGCAGCACCTTGAGCGCCACCTTGCGCGCCAGGGATGGCTGCTCGGCGAGGTAGACCACCCCCATGCCGCCACGGCCGAGCTCGCGCAGGATGCGGAATTCGCCCAGGTTCGCCGGCGAGCCGGCAGGCAGCCCGCTGTCATCGCCGCGCAGGCCTTCCAGGGCGGCGATGGTGGGGAAGAGCTCGGCGATGCCGGACGCGAGCTCGGGATGGCGGCTCTGGTATCCGGAGATGGTCGGATGCTCGTCCGCACGCAGGCGATCGACGTAGTCGGCCGCCAGCTGCTCGAGCGGTTCGCAGGCAGTCGCCGTCTCGGTCACGGATTGCGGACGTTCAGCGGGCATGGAGTTCGCTCATTCCCAGGCCGGCCTGTTCGAGCACCTGCTTCAGCCGGCGCAGGGCGCGCACGTAGCGGATGCTGGCCGCCTTGTCGGTGATCCCCAGTATCCTGCTGATGTCCTGATTGCCCATGTCCTCGAAATGGCGCAGGGCGATGATCTCGCGATCGCCTGGCGGCACGCCTTCGAGCGCGGCGATCAGCGCGGCGTGCGTCTCGACGCGCATGGCGACCCCGCTCGGCGAGGTGATGCTGCCCGACAGCTCGCGCGCCATCGAGCGGGTGGAGGCGCCCAGGGTGCCGGCATGCGCCACCTCGCGGCGGGCATCGCGTGCGAGCGTGCCGAGATGCCGCCGATGGAGATCTATGAGAGTCTGGCGCAGCACGACGCGCAGCCAGGTGTAGGTGCTGTTGAAACCGTCGCCGGCGTAGTGGGCCAGGCGCGCGGCGGCGGAGAGGTAGAGCTCCTGGAGGATGTCATCGCTGCTGACGCGCTTGGCGAGGCGTGGATCGGAATAGATGCGTACCACGCGCACAAGGCGGTCGCGATGCCGCTCGAGCGCTTGGGCGAGGGCCTTCTCGTCACCGCGCTCTAAGCCCAGGTGCAGCTCCATCTCCTCTGACGGCTCCAACATGGAAGTGCCTCGCCGGTAGGAGCATAGCATCGATTCGGAGCCTGGGCAAATGCGACTCTCATCGCGGATGAAGCGCACCGAGGAGCCGCGTGCGCGCTGCGGATGGACCAGCGCCTGCCACGCGCGGCGGCCCAGGCGCACCAGCCCCGTACAGCAGGTGCCGGCCACGCGGGCGAGTCGCATCATGCCCATGCTGCCCTCCCGCGCGCGTCCGACGATCATGGCTCGCCACTCGTCACTGGGCGACGCCGATGGTGGTGATTGCGGGCACATCGGTCAGGGTGCCGAGGAAGTTGACGATGTCGCTGACATCCTGCGGGGTCAGCCGCGGCTGATCCCCGACCATGAGATCCAGCGGCGGCTGGTGCGTTACATCCCCACGCGATGCCGGCGGCAGATCGTTGAACATCACCCCGTTGGGATACCAGCGCTGGGGCGTGAGATCGCGCGTGGCATAGAAGGTCACCACCTCGGTGAGGCTGGTGAAGTAGCCGTTGTGCATGAGCGCCGACCTGAGCGCGACATTGCGCAGGGTCGGGACCTTGAAGGAGCCCGCGGCAGTGGGCACTCCCGGAGGTGCGGTACGCTTCGGCCCGGCCAGACCGAGATCATAAAAGGTCGGAATGGCATTGTCGGGGATCGCAGAATTCCGCGGCACACCGAGGGCGACATAGGAGCGGTTGGTGAACAGCGAGGCGGCCGGTGACGGATTGGACGGATTGGCGGCATGGCAGGCGGCGCAGTTCCCCTTGGCCGGGTTGAAGAAGGCGTTCATGCCCCGCTGCTCGCTGGCGGTGAAGGTGTTCGCCCCGCGCAGCATCTGATCGTAGCGCGAGCTGAATGGCTGCAGTTCGATGCTGCTCTCGTAGGCCTGGATCGATAGTCCGATGGCGTTGAAGGCGGCGCTGGTGGAGCTGAAGATGCCCGGGCCCCATTGGGCGGTGAAGGCCTTGGCATATGCGGACGCCTGAACCTTGGCCACTACCGTCGCAGCGTCGGGATTGTTCATCTCGGTCGCACCCAGGAGCGGGACGAGCGCCTGCTGGGCCAGGGTGTCCACCCGGCCATCGAGGAACTGGCCGCCGAAGGCATGGCCGCCGGCTGGTCCCATGATCACGGTGAAGATCGGCGTCAGGCTGGCGTACATCGCCGTAGGCGTATTGCGCATGCCCAGCGCCCCGGTGCTGCCGCTCGGCACGCCGATGGTGCTGCCATGGTTGCCTGAGAAGCCGGTGAGCGGGTTGTGGCAGCTGGCGCAACTGGTCCCTGCGGGCACAGAGAGCGAGGTGTCATGGAAGAGCTGCCGGCCCAGGCTCTGGATCGGTGTGAGCGCCGGCTCACCCAGGCCCGCAGGCGGGGGTACCACGACAGGAGGGGGTGGTGGGGGGGGTGGTGGGGTGGGGGGTGGTGGTGGCGGTGCCACGGCACCGGCCGCAGAGCAGCATAAGATCATGATCGATAATGAGATGCGAATAAAAAATGCGGGGCGTGCTGCAGCGTCCATGGCGGCCTCCGATGGGGGTTGCTGCTCTATGGAACGCACGCCTGTCCGGCAATCTACAGGCCAGTTCCCTTTCTCCCTGGCCATCCTGGCCAGACGTGCTCCGTGAGCCGGTAGCGGCGGACTCTGACGTTCCTGTTCAGACCGTCAGCAGGCAGATGCAACTCAATGATTATTGAGATGTCACTAGTGTCCGGCTTATTTTCTTTAAAAACGCCAAACGACGGTAAATGTGCATGTTATCTATCGACTAGCGCGGGAACGACTTCAATTTGAGAAATGGAAAATCCTGAAATTACCTGCCGTAATGACTTGGTGCTCCCCCAATATTGGTCAAAGGGCGAGACTTTCACGTTCTGGAGGCTCTCAGATCCTGCAGTTTTAGGAAACCCATTTTCCACGATTTTCTCGATGATTCTTGGAAATTACGCAAATTTGTGATGAGGCCATGCAGAAACGCCTGAAAAATGCGGCAAAACAAACCGGACAGTAGTGTTGAGATGTATATTCTTGTTCATCTAATCATGAGGACGGTCCTATGCACACCCGTCCACATCTGCCATGATCCCGATCTTGCCCTAGCGTTGCTGAACAACGAACGAAACGGAGTCATATCGGCATCACATGCTGCGCTGGGGTTCTCTACGCAATCGGGTTTCCTTGTCCTGGCAGATGCCATCGGGGTGCAGACTCGCGACGCCGGGCGCATCAGCGATGATCTTGCATCTGATCTTGCGATCGACATCATCAATGGATTGGTCCGCCGTTCGTTCATGACCGATGATGCCCAGGAATCCTCTATGCGAACGGCATGCGATAATTCCCGTCAGTTCACGCAGAGGATCTGAAATTGGCGCATGCACTCGACCATCAGGTAGAAAGGCGATTCGCGGCTGCGATCAGCCGTCTCGTGCGATCATTGGGTGCATTAATGCGCATGAGGTCTTTATATGGCATCGGATTGGTGGTGTTGCCCCTGTGGGCAGGCGCATTCGGGGCGGAGAGCGATCCGTCGGGCAATGGCGGTAAGGAGGCAGGATCCGCAGGCATGCGCGCCATCCTGCCTGCCATCGATACCACCAGCGTCATGCGCAATCCCGCTTGTGGATGGGCGCTCTACTCCGACGGGCCACGGTACAATGATGCACATGGTGATTGGCAGCAGGTTGATGCCGGTTTCAAGGATTTCGAGCCCTACATCTCCCGCGCATCAATTTTCTATATCCGTGCGATCTGGTCCGATTTCGAGCCCGAGGAAGGCACGTACGTCTGGACGGATAATGCCGATTTCAACCGCCTCCTGCACCATGTCCGGGACCACGGACTCAAGCTCGCCTTCAGGGTGGTGGTCGACAGCGAATATAGCGCCATCCAGGCGACACCTGCGTATGTCAAGATTGCCGGAGCCAAGGGACATGCGGCGCATGGGCGCAATGCTCTGCCTCTCTGGAACCCGGACCTCGATGACCCCATCTTCCAGGAGAAGTTCGCACGCTTCATCGCAGCCTTTGCCGCACGATTCGACGATCCGGACACGGTTGATTTCATCGACGGCTCTGGTCTGGGATATGCGGGTGAAATGAATCACACGTTTCTTGCCAAGGACAGGTGCGAGCCGGTCTTCGCCTGGCTTTGCGCCGCGTACGGCAGCGCCTTCAAGCGCGTGCTCCTGACCATGAATATCGGCGAAGATTTCGACCTCGCCCTGGATGACAGCATCGCCTTCAGGCGGCACGGGTTCATTGCCCGCCGCGATGGCCTGGGCAGCGAGTGGTTTTCACGCGAGCAGAAGAAGTTCCTTCTCGAACGCTTCCCCTCGGTGCCACTCATGGCAGAGTGCTGCTACAGCACGGTGAAGACTTGGACCGAGCCCTGGATGGGCAAGGCGGGCATCACCGATTACCGGGAGATCCTTTCCTGGTCGCTGAAGGATGCCCTCGACCATCACGCCAACACGCTCGATCTGCGCTTCCCCATCGACGCCAAGACCTGGGTCGAAGATGCACCGGACCTGGTCCAGCGCTTCATCTCCGAAGGCGGCTACCGGTTGGCCCCTACGGAAATTCGCCTCCCAGACGCGGTGAAGGCCGGCGCCACATTCACCATCCGCCACACCTGGCAGAACGCTGGTGTCGGCGTACTCCCCAATGCCAATCCCCGCTGGCAGCGGAAATATCGCATCGCCTTCGCCCTTTTCCCCAAGGGCGAAGCGGCTCCGCGTGCCGTACAAATCGTCCCGAACGCGGACCCCGGAGACTGGGTTCGCGGAAAGCCCATGTCGTACGACACGGTCTTCACCTGGCCGGCCGGCGTGTCCGGGACATGCGACCTGGGTCTGGCCATCGTAGACACCACATGCGGTAATAGGCCAGCCCTGCGGCTGGCGGTCGCGGATTTGCCGATACGCGATGGCTGGCTCATGATCGCGCGATTGCCCTGATCGTGAACATCATCACCTGTGCATGGATGAGGCGCTGCAGGTGCTTTGGGGAGCGCTGATTCCCGTCTCCGCCCTTTCGCCCCTGCCCGTCAGGCTGGCATGATGATATCCGCTCGGCATCAGCGACAGGATCACCTATGCCATGGGGCTGGGCCGCAGGGGGCGAGAATAGCGACATGGTTCCGTGACGCGGGCATTTACCTAGGAGCGATACGCCATGGCCTCCTTGAGCCTCCGTCATCGTGCCGTTGGATCAGCGGGCAGGGTTTGGTTGTTGCATGCCATCATCCCATCCAGCGATACCGGACGAGGAGGTCAGAAGTGAACCTCCACATCGGCAGCTGCCGTGACGTCGATTCCGCGGATGTGCTTGCTGAGCCGCCGAAGGGAGCGAGATGTGGCTTCTTCCTGCGACTGATCGGCATCTGCTCCATGCTGATGCTGATTGTCGCATCGGTCATCGCAGTGCCTGTCACCCCGGCAGCAGATGGAGCCGGCGGGCTCAGCGACCGTCCTCATCCGCGGTCGACGCCGCCGCGTCCCGCACCCATGCCTGCCGATATCTCCCTGCTCGACATCGCCATCCTGGGCGATGTGACGACGGTACAGGACATCGCCGCCATCCGTGATCGTCTGGAGGTCATCCATGGCCACGGCAGCGACCCTGGAGCCCGGCCAGATGCCATCGAAGTCGCCACCGACGTCGATCTGGGCCAGAACCTTGACCAGTTCGCGGTCATCGATGCCCTGATCGACCTGGCCAGGGCAGAGGGTGTCGGACTATTCCTGCGCGTGAAGCCGCATCCGCACGGCATCTTCACCAAGGTGGTCGTCCGCGAGACCAAGATCGGTCAGACCGATCGCTACCGGGAGATCGATCAGACATCGTTCTGCGACCCTTCCTACCGTCAGGCGGTGGCCAGCTATTTCTCCTCGTTGGCGCGCCACTGCGCACCGGTTCCCACTGTGCTCGGGCTCGGTGTCGCGATCTGCCCATCTGGCGAAACGCAATATCCGATCAGCGATACCTCCTTGGGCGACTTCTGCGCTCCCGCGCTCGACGCCTACAAGGCCTGGATGAACACTATCGGACACCCGGTCAGCGCCTGGCCTGAACTGCCTCCCGCGATTGGGCCCGACACCCGCATCGCCCGCGATGGGGAGTACTACCTGTGGGCCCTATGGCGATCCCAGGTCTTGGCCGGAGTTCTAGCAGAATCGGCCCACGCCATACGCGCCGAATCTCCACGCCTCCACATCGGCACCTTCTCCTACCTCGCAATCGCCGCCCCCGCAGGCTATGGACCGGGAATTGTCGCGCGCGACAAGATCTTCACCTGGTATTTTTCCGGCATTTCGCTCGACCACGGCTTCTATGGCAGGCGTGGCCAGGACCACTCGCGTCCCGTGGCGATGCCCGGCACTCTCAATGCCGTCGAATTCGATCTGATCAGCGCTTATACCGATCCCATCCACATCACTGCATTCGCCCGCTATTTCGCCCTGATGAACGGACAGGCCCGTCCGTTCCTGCCGACCTGGTGGTCGCCCGGGAAGACTGGTGGCTGGGCCGAGGGTTTCTGGGCCCCCTATTCCGATGACCTGGCCCGCCGCATGTGCAAGGAGGTCAATGACAGCCGGCGGTTGCGCGGTGCGCCATCGGTCGCCGATGTTGCGTTCATCTCTCCCCAGATCAGCGGCATGGGAGCCATGGCCAGCTGGGGCCCCTGGACATCGGAGGAATGGAAGCTCAGCCATAGCGACATCACGCGCCATCTCGCAGCCATCGGCGCCAACTTCGACGTGATCAGCGAGGATGGCCTTACCGCAGAGCAGTTATCGAGATACCGCCTGGTGGTGGTCACAGCTCCTGCTCTCTACCCGTGGGTGCGTCGAGCTTTGGCAGAAAGCACGGTCAATGTGCTGGTCATGGGCTGGGCTGGCATGGTCACGGCTCCCGATCAGGGTGATCCGGCATCGGCTCATTCCTGGTTCAACGACATCGCGAGCTGGTGGCCGACGAAAGGCGCCGTGGTACGTCGGCCGGCACAGCTGCATTTCACCGCCGATGGGGTGTGCGGATCTCTCGCTGGCCAGACGCGCACCTGGAGTTCAGGGAAATCCCCCGTTACCTATGTGCGCGGACTCGGTGGTGTGCCGCTGGCGTTCGATGACGAAGGGCGTGCAGTGGCATCGCGTGCTCCCTGGGGGCCGAAGCGATTCATCTACCACTTCGGCATCCCACTCGAACTGCGTGAATCGGGTCGCATCATGACCGATCTCGAGTTCCGCAGCCTGCTCACCAACATCCTTACCGAGACCGGCTGCACCGCCTATGGCGACCTGGGGCCACTACGCATCTATGAGAACGCCCAATGGCTGCTGGTGGAGAACCCAAATGGCACGGCGGGGACCGTGCAGGAACCGCGCGGTGACTTCCAAGGTGCCCTGCCGATGCGGCTCAGGCATCGTCCTTCTCCCGACTCCCTGATGCCTGGTGGCTTGCTGCGGCTGGATGTTCCTGCCGGGGGGTCCATCCTGATTCCATTGCAGGGACCGCTGGTGCCGCCGACGCCTGCGCGTTGAAACCATACATCTGCCTGCGGGTGCTCCAGGAGCCGAGAATCATCCGTCATGGCTGGCCGTGACTGCCATGGCGGATGGGCAATTCGGTGATCGTCCCAGCCATGCGGACAGCTAGGACGCCAGCCCTGAAGCTTTCGCGGCCCCATCGCGCGGCTTCGGTGCCTGCTGGCTCCGCGTCGTGCTGACAGTGCCATCGACTGCCCAATGCTCCCTTCCAGATGGTCGCCAATCCCTCCTGGGCGGAAGTGGATACCCGCCGGATTCCAGGGAGGAGTTTCAGCCTGCTGATCCCTCATGGGCATACCCGCCTCCAGGGCACGCACGGCGCGCCCAGGTGCTCTTCGGACACGAAATCCCAAGCTGTTATCCCAGCGTTGCGACCGTTCACGCCTGCCTTACCCTGGCAACGACATTGATCGAACCCCCCGATGGAGCCAGGCGGACGATGGATTCGACATCGGTCGGCAGCGGATGTCCATTCCTCTCAAAGTAGAATCGATAGCCAAGGCCCAGGAGGTCAGCGATCATCTGTTCAAGGCGTTTGGGCGTCTCGCGATAGAGGTAGGGCGCCAGTTCCAAATAGATGATCGGGTGGAATTGGGCCAATATTCCCATGCCACCCAGGATCACCTCCGGCTCATTGCCGTCTACATCCAGCTTGATGTGGTCCACCGCCGTCAGTCCAATCTCACTGACCGCAATATCGAGCTTGATCGAACGCGCACCCAGGGTCTCCTGGAGCTGACCGCGATGGACAGCATGCAACCCCTTAGCTCCGACCAATGGCCAGCTCGAATAGATGGCGGGCGCGATGTGCTTCCCCTCATCTGCGACAAGCATCGCCTGCACCGCAATCACCCTGCTCGATAAGCTGGGGTTGATGGCAAGATTCCTCTGCAACTTGCCGAAAGCGAAGGCGGTGGGCTCGAATGCGACAACCCGCCCTCGATCTCCTACCCTGCGGGCGAAGAGCAGGGTGTGAGCACCGATATTGGCGCCAATATCCAGGACCACCTGCCCCTCATGGATCTCACGCTCATAGGCCGAGACTGTCGCCGGCTCGAAGCATCCGAACAGGAAGATGGCGAAGTCGATCCCCTGGGTAAGATCAAGATCCCAGCGAATCCCTCTACGGGTGAAGACTGTCTGGTTCTTTTGGAAAGTGGCGCGTCGGCCAAATCTGATGGCACTCGATAGCATTGCGGCCAGGCGGATCTTGATCGAGGTGTTCATTAATCTTTTTGCCCAAATTCATTCAACGACGATCGCCGCGAACACTGCCGCCAATCCCCGCAAGATGGCGGAATGCCCTCCATCTTCCGGAGCACGGCATCGAACCAGCCTGGAGCCCGGATGCGACTACCAATACCAGCACTGAAATGGCAGTGCAATGGCATGAAGCTGCTCGAGACGTCCTCGCCGGGGGCCCCGTTCGACCGGCTAGCGCGAGTTTCTCCTTAGCCCACTCTCTTCGGCGCGACTCGGGCACTTAAGCCTCAATACGTGGCGCAGTTACGCGAATTGCTTGGGCCTGCCCTTCGTATACACAAATTTATATCTCCTGAT
>Ga0302319_10000118_pt1 | contig 157083 bp, 152 predicted proteins | sample Bog_T0_2_FD_203319 | JGI IMG/M metagenome (GOLD analysis project Ga0302319, IMG submission 203319) | Peat permafrost microbial communities from Stordalen Mire near Abisko, Sweden - Bog_T0_2 | ecosystem: Environmental > Terrestrial > Soil > Wetlands > Peat | place: Sweden: Abisko, Stordalen...
CCCCAAAGCAGATGGACGAGTTGAAGCAACAGATGGAGCAGTTCCGGAAGGACTTCAAGACGCAGGATTTCGAGCTCGCGCCGAACTGAGGCTGGGAGTATTCTGGAGACAAGGACGCCACCGGGAAGCCGGCCGGCGTCCTTTTTGCGCTTCAGGGGTAGGCTGTCTGCACGTTGGGGGGCGGGGGAGGGAAGGCCATGGACGTGGCAGAGACGATCGAGGTACACGGAGCGAAGCGACTGGTGAAGGCGGAGGGCGCAGACCTGTCGGGATCGAGCTTCACAGATGTGAACCTTTCCGGAGCAGCCTTCACGGATGTGAGCTTTAGCGGGGCACGATTCGAAGATGCGAATCTGTCAGGATGGAGCGTGCGGAATGCCAACCTGACAGGACTGAAGGTGAGCAACGCGGATCTGCGCGGGGCGTCAATTGAGGACAGCCTGACGGCGGGCATGACGATCAACGGGATTGCCGTGGCAGAGATGATGGCCGCCTACCGGGTTTTGACGCAGAAGGCGGAATAAAATCTGGAACGCCAAGGGTCTCGGATTGCCGGGCTGCTGGCGATCGAGCTGGGATGGCGCAGGCCGGGTCAGCAGGCCAACGAGTGGGCAGGTCGGCGAATGGACTGCAAGGCGATTGCCAGAGTAACTGCGGCGCTGAGCCACAGGATGAGGCCCGTTCCGAGAGCAGTGATTCCCTGCAACCGATCTGCAGGCACGACGAGGATACTGACCGCGGCCCAGGTTACCAGCGATACTCCGGTGGCGTGGTGCAGCGGATAGCGGAACAGACGCGCCAGTGGAAACATGTGCAGGCCCACGATGGCCGTGATGGCGCTCAGGACGTAGGCGTCGATGCGCAGCCTGGCGAAGCTGAAGGCCAGGATCGAAAATGCGATCCACTGGATGGCGTTCACCCAGGCGAAGGCGCGGCCCACGGCGGGGTCGTCGGGCACGCGGGGAAAGTGCTTTGCCTGGCGGAGCAGGTGCGCAGCGTTCAGGCCGAGGGCGGCAGCCCCGAGCAGGACGCCAGTCGCCGTGGCGATGCTGAGGGTTTGGCGGGCATAGAGCGAGAGGAACAGCCAGAGGGCGCCGAAGCCGGTAAAGAAGAGCGCTCCAATGGCCCTGCCGCCGAGCTGATTTGCAGTCTGCATGTTTTTCATCGCGATTTTCCTGGAAACGCCGGTATCGGGAATTGCCTACATTCGGTGGAAACTCTGTTCAAATGGCAGCGCCGAGCAGCTGCTTCAGGGCCTGGACGTATTCGGTGAGGGCCTGACGGCCGGAATCGGTCATGCGATAGAGGGTTTGCGGCTTGCGCTGGACGAACTTCTTTTCGACGGCCAAATAGCCGGCTTCCTCGAGCTTGAGGATCTGCGCGCCCAGGTTGCCGTCGGTCGACCCGGTCTTCGCGCGCAGCCAGGTAAACTCCGCCTCCTCCACGCCGGAGAGCAGCGAGAGCAAAGCGAGGCGCAGCTTGCCGTGAATGACAGGATTCAGTTCCGGCAGCTCAGGCATGGGAGGCCTCTTGGCGGCGCACGCGGGATTCCAGGATCATTCCGTAGACACCGAACACTATCTGGCAGAGGAAAATGGCTATCAGAAATACGATGATGGATTGGTTTTCAGTGCCGAAGCACGCCGCCACGGTTGCCACCCACCACACAATTGCGGTGGCAATCTGGGCCTTCCACCGGATCATCATTCCGGATGCCCCATTGGCAAAGCCCAGCATGGCGGCAACCACCGCTACAAAAATATTCTGATTAAATCTGCCGCTGAAGCCCAGAGCAGGCAACAGCAAAGACAGGGACACGCCCATCGCGATCCAGACGGAGAAGATGGCCCGCCCGACCGTGGTCGACGGCTTGCGCTCCGGCTGGCTGCCCACCTTTCTTCGGATGATGGCCCAGCACAGTACCCAAGCGACCATCATGGTCACCAGCCAGGCCCACGGCCAGTGGTTGAACGCGGTCCAGAGGATGGCGACATAGTAGGCCACACCCCAGAAAACGAAGGTCCAGGCCCAGGTTCCGGTGGTGCGCCGGCCCTCGGCGATCATGTTCTCGATCAGGCTCAGCCTGTCTTTCAGCTCCTGCTCTTCAATGTTTGCCATCATGGGGTTTCTCCTTTGAAACTCTCACTTAGTCCAGAGTTGTCTTCAGTAAGGAGTACTCTATTTTATAGAGTTTCGAATGTCAAGAAGATTCTTGAGGTTTTTTGGGGACGGGGGTGGGGGTCAGGCGGATAGATGGGGGGAGGGGTGGGGGTCCCTGTTGGGCATCCAAGGGGATGTCCTGCGGCGGGGGAAGGGGGCAAGATCGGCGAGGACGCGGTTGAGGACTGCGGCCCAGTCGCCGGGGGAGGGCTGGCGGAGCAGACGGGCGGTGGGGTACCAGGGCGTGGTCTCAGCCCGCTGCATCCAACGCCAGTCGCCGAGGTGAGGGAGCAGGATCCAGACGGGCTTGGCCATGGCGCCGGCGAGATGGGCGAGGCAGGTGTCGGTGGTGACGACCAGGTCGAGGGTGGCGACGAGGGCGGCGGTTTCGGCCAGGTCGCGATCGCGGCTGGAGCCATCCCAGATGAGGATGTCGCCGTTGGCGAAGGAGAGCTGCTCCGCGGCCGGGCCCTTCTGGAGGGAGATCCAGGTGATTCCAGGGGTGTGCAGCAAGGGAAGGAGCACTCCGATGTGGAGGGAGCGCTGGGGATCGGCCTTGTAGCGGGGATTGCCGGCCCAGGCCAGGCCCACGCGCATGGGGCGTTGGCCGGGCAGGCCGGGGCGGACGGAGGGGAACAGCGACCGCTTCTCCAGGGCAAGTTCCGGGTCGGCGGCGAGGTAGGCGCCGGGCCAGGGAACCGTGTCCGGGGTGGTCTCGAATACGGCGGGAAGGCTCAGCAGCGGGCATTCGAGGTCGAACTCCGGCGGCTTGGCGCCCAGCAGCGCGGTCTGGGCCTGGCCGGCGCGGACCACAGCGAGGGAACGCAGGAGCGGCTCGACGGCCGGTTGCGCCTGGAGAATGACGTTGCCGCCGCGCGCAGCCACCAGGGTTGCGTAGCGGCAGAACTGGATGGTGTCGCCCAGGCCCTGCTCGGCGTGGAGCAGGATGCGGCGGCCTTCGAGGGGCTCTCCATGCCAGCGAGGCTGACGGAAGACGCGGGGGTTGCGATGGACCTCGCGGAAGCGCCAGCGGGCCTCGTAGCCGGGCCATCCGCGCTCCCAGTCGCCCAGCCGAAGCTGGGTGAGGGCGAGGTTGTAGCGAGCGCCGGGATGATGGGGATCGCGCTCGACGGCTACCTTGTGGGCCGCGAGGGCCTCGTCCATGCGGCCCAGGTCGAGCAGGGCGTTGCCGCGGTTGGAGGCAGCGGCGTTGTGACCCAGGGCCTCGGCCCGCTCGAATGCGACCACGGCTTCCGAGAGGCGGCCCTCGGCGTGGAGCAGGATGCCCTGGATGTTGGCGGCCTCGGGCTGATCGGGATCGCGCGCGAGGGCCCAGCGCAGCCAGCCCCAGGCGCCTGCAAGGTCCTTCTCGGCGGCGCGGAACTGGCACCAGGCAAGGTGCGTCTCGACCTGGTCGGGGTTGAGGGCAAAGGCCTTGCGGAGGTGCGTCTCGGCCTCGGCCGGCCGGCGGCGCTCGCGCTCGAGCACGGCCAGGTTGATCCAGCCGGAGAGCAGGTCGGGGCGGAGCTCGACGGCGCGCAGCAGCGCGGCTTCGGCGTAGGCTTCACGGCCCTGTTCGCGGAGCAGGCTGCCGAGGTTCATCCAGGCGGCGGCAAAGTCGGGGCGCAGGACCAACGCGCGGCGGTAGCGGGTCTCCGCCTCTTTGGGCCTTCCCAGACGGGCGAGGACAAAGCCGGCGGCAAACTCGGCTTCGGGAAGGCGCGGATGGAACGCGAGGGCCTGACGGTAGCGGTCAAGGGCTTCCTGGTTGCGGCCGCTCATGGCGAGGGCATTACCCAGGCCGAGATGAGCGGCGACGAGCGCGGGCGCGCGGCGCAGGGCCAGCTCGAAGTCGTGGATGGCTTCGTCGATGCGGCCGGCAGCGATCCCGAGCTCACCCAGGCCGAGGCGGGCGAGCTCGTTCATGCTGTCGATGCGGATAGCCTGGTGGTAGGCGCTCTCGGCTAGATCGAGGCGGCCGACTGCCTTGTGAGCCTGTCCGAGGGCGATCCAGGCAGCGGCCATTTGGGGCGCAACTTCGACGGCGGCGAAGGCCATCTGCACGGCGGCTTCGGGCTGACGGCTGGCAAGGGCAACCAGGCTCATGCCGGCGAGGGCCTGCGGATGGCGCGGGTCGCCGGCGAGCGTCTTCTGGTAGCCGAGGGCGACTTCGGTCAGCCTGCCGGTGAGGCTTTCGGCGGCGCGCTTCTCTCCGTGCTGGATTGCCATTGGCGTCTGTGCGCTGCTCGGGAAGGCTGCGCGCGGGACGGCGAAGCCTGGCGCGCTCTCCCTTTTCTGGACGCTACGGCAAGTGGAAGCGCGGCTCAACCGGAAGTGCGGCTGGACGGGCGGTTTGCGGGCGGCGGTTTCCCGATTTCTTCCCAGGTTTGCTTTTGGGACGGGCGAGAGCTGAAAAGCAGGGTTCAGGGTTCAGGGTTCAGGGTCCAGGGTTCAGGGGTCAGGAGCTAGACCCCCTTCGACATTGATCAGGGCAGGCTTTTGACTCCGCTCGTGGCAGGCTCTGGGACTGGCGCTTTTTCTCTGTAAGTCTTTTGTTTCTGAAAATCCGGGGAAAGTTGGAAAAAACGTAAGTTCTTTATTTTCATAGGACTTCGGAGGCATTGTTTTGCGTAACATTATTATTTTCAGTTGTTTACGGGAAAAAGGGGGGAGGGGGGTACCCTATGTAGCAGTTTTCTGGCCTCGATCGGATTCGAGAACCGGTTGCGATTCACGATGCGATTACATGGCTTGAGCTCTCTAAAACCAGTGTGCGCCAAAGGAGGGTAATTCCCTGCAATTGCAGAGAAGGAAAATGCGGGGTGGGCGGGGCGTTTGGAATGCAGCGGTTCGGGCCACCGGGTGCGGCCAGGATGAGGCTGGGCGATGCAATCGCGGTCCGGTCGCCTGAAGAGGAGAGCGGAACCGCGTCAGCAGGGCAAAGTTTATCCCTTTGTCGAATGTTGACGGAAGAGTAGCTGGCAGTCTGCCGGTAACTCGCCCGAGGCTGAGATGCGAAAACTTACCACGGGCCGACTTTTCATTCGTAATCACAACTACGCCGCCCTCCATAAACAGTCTCCCGGCAGTTTCCTGACAGCTCTTCTGGACTTGACGTCGAAAGATCGCGCAAAATTTCCTGTTGCTTTCCAAAAGGAACCATGACATTATTCCTGTTGGAAACCTAAAGGTAGACTCGCCATGAAGGAAAAACCGGACGTATTGCAGGGAACGCTTGCGCTGATGGTGCTCAAAACCCTCGATGTGCTGGGCCCGCAGCACGGTTACGGCATCGCCCGCCGCATTGAGCAGATCAGCGGAGACATTCTGGCCTTAAACCAGGGCACGCTCTATCCCCTGCTGCTCAAGCTGGAGCATGAAGGCTCGATTGCCTCCGAGTGGGGCGCATCGGAGAACAACCGCCGCGCCCGCTTCTATCGGCTTACCGCGACCGGCCGCAAACAACTCCGGGAAGAGACCCACGATTGGGAACAAACCGCGGCTATCATCGCGCGCTTTTTCAAAGTCAAAGCCGAGGACCTGCCATGAGATTCCTGCGCCGCTTCTTCATTCGCCTTTCGAACTTCGCCACCGGAAAGCGCGCCGACCAGCGTGTCCGTGAAGAGATGGCCGAGCATCTCGCCTTGCAGACCGAGGAGAATCTGCGTGCCGGCATGGCGCCCGCCGAGGCCCGCAGGCAGGCCGCATTGAAGCTTGGCGCGGCCCAGGCCATTCGCGAGCACCACAACGCCGAGCAGAGTCTTCCGCTCGCTGAGAATCTTCTGCTCGATATCCGCTTCGCGTTTCGCATGCTGCACCGGTCTCCCGGATTTTCCCTGATTGTCATCGCCACCATGGCCCTCGGCGTCGGAGCCACCAGCGCCATCTACAGCGTCATCGACGCAACCCTGCTGCATCCTTTGCCCTACCCCCACCCCAGCGAGCTGGTGCGCATTGAAGCCAACCTTCCCGGCGTGGGCGCGCGCAACATCGGCGTCTCCATCCCTGAGTTGAGAGACCTTCAAGACTCGGGAATCTTCCAATATGTGTCCCTATCCTTCTTCGGCACCAACAATCTCACCGGCAGCGCCCAGCCCGCGAGCATCGCTTCAAAGTCGGTCTCACCGAGCTACTTCGCGGTGCTCGGCGTCGACGCGCAGTTGGGCCGCACCTGGGATCCGCACGACGCCACACCCGGCTTCATCCCTGAAGTCGTCATCAGCGATGGGCTCTGGAAGCGCGCATTTGGCGGGGACCCGCACATCCTCGGCAAAAGTCTGCGCGTTGATAACGATGTCTATCATGTTGCCGGCGTCATGCCCGCCAGCTTTCGCGACCAGGGCCAAACCAGCGAGGAGCGCAGAACCGATTTGTGGGCGGCGGCCGGATTTTACGGCGACCCCGCCCCGCCGCCGATGCGCGGCACGCGTTTCCCCTTCGAGACCATCGCGCGCCTTCAGCCCGGTCTCTCGCCTGACGCCGCGCAGGAGCGCCTCGATGCCCTGGTCGCATCGTTGAAGAAGCAATATCCGGCGGATTATCCGCCCCAGGCCGCATGGACTTTCCACCTCACTCCCCTGGCCGAGACTCTTGTCGGCAACGTTCGCCAATCGCTCATCCTGCTGTTCGGCGCAGTGGGCCTGGTGCTGCTGATCAGCTGCGTCAACGTCGCCAATCTGCTGCTTGCCCGCGCCAGCGCGCGCGGACGCGAAATGGCGGTTCGCCAGGCATTGGGAGCCGCAAGAATGCGCCTCATTCGCCAGCTCCTCACCGAGAGCTTGCTGCTCTTCGTGCTTGGCGGCATCACCGGTTTCGCGGTTCTCTTCTGCGCCCGGAAATTCCTGCTGCAATTTGTTCCCGAAAGCCTGCCGCGCCTCAATGACATATCCATCAGCTGGGGCGTGCTGGCGTTTGCCATCGTCGTCTCCGTCGCCGCCGGAACCATCTTCGGGCTTGCCCCCGCGTGGCTCACAAGCCGCCTTAATTTGACGGAGACGCTCCGGCAGGAAGGCCGTGGCTCCAACGGTTCCCGGCGGCGCTCGCGCTTGCGACCTGTTCTGGTGATTGGTGAATTAGCCCTCTCCCTGGTGCTGATGGTCGCCGCCGGCCTTCTGCTGCGCAGCTTCTGGGGCTTGTTCAAGGTGCAACTCGGCTTCAATCCCACTCGGGTCATGGCAATTGAGACCTCGCTGCCGAATCCGAACGACCCGAGTACCGACATTTATCGAACCGCCACGCAGGAAGCCGCGTTGCTGCGCGAAGTTCTGCGCCGCAACCGGACGATTCCGGGCGTGGAAGAAACCGCCGTCAGTGATCGGGCGGCCATTCCGCTCGGCTATGGCCAGAGCGATCACAAAGCGGTTCCATTGCTTCGCGAGGGCCAGGACCTGCAGAGAAGCCAGCCTCCGCTGATCGATACGTTGACCGTCTCACCGGAATATTTCCACGTGCTGGGCATGACTCTCTTGCGTGGACGCCTCTTCGTCGACCAGGATGTTGAAGAAACGCCCTTGGTCGCAGTCATCAACCAGGCCGCCGCGCGCATGTACTGGCCAGGCAAAGATGGGAAGGCCGAGGATCCGGTCGGCAAGCGAGTCCGTTTGTTGGGCCGTTTGGGCCGTGCCAGGCCGGAATGGACCACCATCGTCGGCGTCATTGCCGATGCACGCACAGAGTCGCTCGCGGACGCCGGCATTCCGCAGATCTACGTCGACATCTACCAGCGCCCCGCCAAGTTTCTTGCGTTCTACCTGCGTGGACAGGTCGATCCCGCCGCCATCTCCGCGCAGGTGCGCACGCAAATCCAGGCCGTCGATGCGGAGCTTCCCGTCTTCCGCGCGGAGACCTTGGACGACGTTCTCTCCTCTTCGCTTTCCGTGCGGCGGTTCTCCATGGAAATGGTGGCGCTGTTTGCCGCGACTGCCCTGCTGCTCGCCGGACTGGGAATCTACGGAACCATCTCTTTCCTGGTCAATGAGCAATCGCGCGATTTCGCCATTCGCCTCGCACTGGGCGCGCAAAGGCGCGATATCCTCGAGATGGTTTTACGCCAGGGACTCACTCTGGCCGCGGCCGGAGCCGGGGTGGGTGTAGCCGGTGCGCTCATCGTCTCTCACCTCATGGCGGGACTGCTCTACGGTGTCTCGCCCTACGATCTCTCCACCTTCGCCGGCGTAACGGCGGTGCTCACCGCCGTCGCTATCGCCGCCAGTTACGTCCCTGCGCTGCGCGCCATGCGCCTCGATCCCATCGCTACACTCCACTCCGAATGACTTCTTGGCACTGCTCGAGACCTGTCTTCGCAAGTTGTGGCCATCCCGATGCCCCTCTCCGGGATGCTGATGAATTCACCCCACAGCGAGTTCCAGAGGATTAGTCCCGAAGAACGCCGCGGGGGCCGGGAATAGGGCTGCCAGGAGCGTCGGCAACCGAGAGGCTACTCCGCTCTTAGAAGCTGTCTTGCTGCGTACCACGAAGCCGGCGCTGGCAGGTCAGCGGGGCGACGGGTTTCAGATGCCGGCGTACCAGGCGTATCCCCCTTCAGGGGATGCGGAGCCGAGGCCTTTGCCGAAGCGTTTGAGCGAGTCGGTGGCGGTGATGTGGGTGATGTACTTGACACTCTTGTAGCCGAGCTGGCGGGGCACGCGGAGGCGGAGCGGGCCGCCGAACTTGACGGGGAGATCGCCGTCGTTCATTCCCATGGTGAGGAAGGTCTGCGGATGCAGGGCGTCGGCCATGTCGACGCTTTCCCACCAGTCAGGCTCGATGGAGAAGTAGACGACATAACGCGCCTGCGGCAGGACGCCCACAGCGTTGAGCACGTTGACCAGGGGCGTTCCGATCCACTCGGCGACATAGGACCAACCCTCCTCGCAAACCACCTCGGTGATCTGGTTGTGGACGGGGAGAGCTTTGAGGTCGGAGAGCGAGAAGGCGGTTGGATGGGCGACCATGCCGTCGACGGTGAGGCGCCAGTTGGAAAAGCCGCCGGCCTGGAGGCGCTTGAAGGCGTCGCTGGGCGGAGCGGTGGGGTTGGCGAAGGGCGCCTTGGAGATCATGGCGCGGGGGAATTCGCGGGCCAGCGAGTGCCTGGTAAGAAGCCGCTGGGCAGCGTAGGTGAGGGTTTCGCCGGGGCCATAGAGGCCGCCGCCATCGGGCGGGATGAGTCCATGGCGCCGGGCGATGCGGGAAGCGGCGGCGAGGCCCGCAACGCCTGCTACCGCGGCAAGGCCGGTGGTGATGAGGCGTCTGCGTGAGATGTTGCTCATGTGCGCTCCGAAATTGATGGGGTTGCAAGACGCCCGGTGATCATGGCGCGCATGCGGCTCCAGAATCCTGCATGGACGATCATGGCGACGTGGACGACGAGGAAAATCACGAGAAATCCGGAAACGAAGAAATGGAGGGTGCGCGCGGACTGGCGGCCTCCGAGGAGGTTGACGGCGGCGGGGACGGCGGAATCGAAGGCGGGAGAGAGGGCGAGGCCGGTCCAGATGACGAGGGGAAAGAGCACGAAGATGACCAATAGATAGGAGACGCGCTGGACGGCGTTGTAGGAGCGGCTTTCGGCTTCGTCGGGCGGTGCGCTGCGGAGAAGGTTGGCGAAGACATCGCGGAAGGCGCGCCATCGCCTTTGCGCGGGCGGGGGGAACAGGTCGTTGCGGAAGTGGGCGTTGAGGAGGCTTGCGATTCCGTAGACGAGGCCGGTAAGGACCAGGACCCAGGCGGCTTCAAAGTGGAGATAGCGGCTCCAGCCATTCTGGTCGGGCATGACGTAGCTGTAGCCGGTGGGAACCGTGTCGCGCGAGGAAGGGATGGGGATTTTGAAGAGCGGCATGGTGCCTGAGTTACCGGTTTCACCCCAGTAGAAGCGGGGATGGGAGATGACGAGTTCGCCGCCGGTGACGAGCAAAGCCAGGAAAGCAATCACGGTGATCCAATGCGTCACACGGACGAGGGCGGTGTGGCGGGGAGTGATTGCAATTGAAGGCGAGGAAGTGGTTGACACGCGGTGAGGATAGCATAGGGCGGGCGCGACGAGGCCGGAGATTTTTGGGGTTCGGGGTTTCCCAGGCCTCAAGAGCGAGAACCGGGGTACCCAGCACATCGGTTGATGCAACGTTGCCCGGACGGCCTGCTGGGCGTCAACGACACTGTCAAGCGGATTCGAAAACAACCTGAGTACGTTCTTCGTTCGCGAATTTCGCGTAGTAGCGCCGAACCGTGATCTTGCGAGCCACGAGGTTCGACGCTACGACAGCAACCTTCTTGAGGTCGGCAAATTGGCGTTCTTCCATGGGCCCCTTGATCATCCTCAAGGTTCCAAGCTTTTCGCCAAGAGCTTGATACTTCCTGCAATCCTCGTGGCTGATGAGGATCACGTCCGTGATCGAGCCCATGTGTTCGAGGTAGAACTGCAAACCTTCCTTGAGGACCTTGAAATCTTTCGGGAGGGCAAAGGGTTCGGAAAGCGAAGCGATTCCTCCCGGAAGCGAGAGCGGCAAATACTCTCCCGTCTTGTACCCAAGCTCCTCCGTGATGAACGACGTGGTCGCCACCAGGAAGCGCGGATCTCCGCAAAAGAGGATGATTGCCTTCGGCTCCGGATGCGGAAATGCGGGGTACGTTTTGGGCGTCATCGGATCAAGCCTCCGGCGGCCCAGCGGGCGGTGCGGCTTCCGAACCGGGAGCCCGGTTCGGGATGCCGCCGAGTATGCTCGTCATCTTTGAAGGGTCGATCTTCAGCAGAGCGAGCAGCGGAGTGAGATCAAGGCCCGCAGCCTTGGCCGTCGCGAAGACCTTGAAGACCGTGGTGGGCACGAGTGTGGCTAACTGATCAAGGCCACGGCCGTTACCGCCCATGTCCACGATATTGAGATTGTCGATCTGGCCGAGCGGAGCAGCGACGCTCCCAAAGATGGCGGTCATCACCTTGGCCGCGGCATCGCCTCCCTTGTCGAACAGCCCGGGAAGCTTATCCATAATGAGCATGAAGCGCGCCGATTCGTCCATGGCGCGCAAGGCTGCCGCAAGCTTCTCCGTGCCTTGGGCTTCAGCCAACAGCGCTTCCCGCTTGGCGGCGGCTGCACCTTCCGCCTGGGCCACAAGAATAGCCCTCTGCGCCGCGGCCGCGCCTTCCCCTTCGAGGGTGGCGGCATTCTTTCTGGCCTGCGCGGTCGCGGTGAGTGCTGCCGCTTCGGCCTCGGCGGCGATGACCTTGGCCTGTCTTGCGGCCTCGGCATTGATGATCGTCGTCTGACGGTCTGCCTCGGCCTGTTTCACAACCGTTGCTCCGAGTTCCTTCTCTCTGCGCGTGGCTTCCCGGGTCTGCACTTCGATCTGAGCTTCGACAACAGCAGCATCGCGCTTGGCCTGAGCGACACGCAATGTCTGTTCCTGAGCCGTCGTTTCAATATCGAACGCCTTGTCCGCGATCGCCTGTTGTGTCGTTGAAACTGCTTTTGCGTTTGCAACCTTGATGTCGCGATCCCGATTCGCCTCGGCGATGGTTGCCTCATTGGCCGCCTTCACCGATGCCGCCGCCTGCTCCGCATTGGAAACTGCGATGTTCTGGTCCCGCTCTGCTTCGGCAACCTTGATCGCGGCCTTCGACTTCGTCTCGGCCACTGCCTGCTTGCCGAGCGCGTCAATGTATCCCTCGGCGTCGGTGATGTCCTGGATGACCAGGTTCACAAGTTCCATGCCGAGCGCTGCGAGCTCGGGCGCCGATTCCTCGACGACCCGCTTGTTGAAATTGTCCCGCTCGCGGAGCAACGAATTGATGTCCAACTTGCCCACGATCGAGCGCAAGTGACCCTTCAGAATATTGCGGATGAACTCCTGGATCTGGGCGTCGCTCTTCTCGAGGAAAGCGCCCGCGGCCCGGTAGAGATTCTCGGGAATCTGAGAGACCTTGCAGGTGGCTACACCCCGGATGACAAATTTGACGTTGTCGAAGTTTGGAATGTTGTTCTCATCGATGGCCACCTGGAATGCCGCCGTCGACATTTCCTTGCAGGATTCGACCAGGGGCATGAGGACGCGCCCGCCTCCGGTGACCACCATGAAGCCGCGTTCCTCGACCTTGTCGCCGAACTTGATTTTGTACTTCCGGCCGTAAAAAATCCCGGCCACGTTGGGTGGGAACTTCTTATACCGGCTCGCGATGAACTTGAACGCGAGCACAAAACAGACCGCCACAACCAAAATGATGACCGGTATGAGGTAGACGTTGGTGTAGTGACCAAGATCCTGCATGATTCGCTCTCCTCTTTCAGTTCTGTACGTCGTCAACAACGACTTCGGCGCCGCTGGTTGCAACCACCACGACCGCCGTCCCCTTGGCAAAGTGCTTGCCCGCGGTGGCCCGCGCCAGGTAGGTCGGGGCTTCAATTCCCGTCCGGACCGTTACCTGCCCGAGCGAGTTCGCATCGATTTCAGTGATGACCGTTGCCGTACTCCCGATGAGGGATCCGGTCTGCACGAGCGATGTCGACTGCTGTGAATACAACAGCTTCATCGCACCGTACATGATGACCGCCATGACGGCGCCGACCAGAATGCCGGCCAACGACGATCGGAACATATTGCCCCACCAATACTGAGCGATGGCTCCGCCGGCGCCGAATCCCATGATGAATGTACCGATGACCTTCGGCGAAAAAACGCTGACTGCCGGCTCATTGCCGCTGCCCGCGTCGTGACCGTGGTCATGGTCATGATCGAATCCACCGTCATGATCGTGCCCGAAAAGCGAACCGCCAACCGAGACAATGATTCCGGCAATCATGATTGTCAGGAATATGCCCATGACTTCCTCCTCATTAATCTGAAATCCTTCCGACCCCTAATAGTACCCCTACTGGTGTCATTGGCTGGGCAGCTTTCCGCTTTGGCGGCCGTGCTTGCCTGGTTGTTGGTGGCTTGGCGGGCTCGCATGAAGGACGGTTCGATTCGGCTAGAGAAGGACGACTGGACGGCCAGCACCTGAGGCTCCATTTCCGCGTTGGATAGCGAGGGTTCAGTCCCAGTCAAGATCATGGGAAAGCCGGATTCGGCCCGCATCTGCACAAGCCATATCGAAAGGCAGAACCTCAGCGTCAGAATGGGAATGCGGCGCATGACGCGGCTTACAAATGCGTTCAGTAAGAAGTGGGAGAATCTTCAAGCTGCTTATTCTCTATGGTTTGCGTTCTACAATTTCTGCCGCGTCCACAAAACGCTGAAAGTTACACCGGCAATGGAGGCGGGAATTACGGATTGCGTTTGGGACGTGTCAAAACTTTTGTTTTGATACCGAGCACATCTACACCAGAATTTGTTGACTGTCAAGTGTGAAAGCTGTCATGCTCTAAGCATGGCTGTAGCTTTTCAATACGATTTCGACAGCGCCTTGGCAGCGATAGTATTTTTTTCGTCTCGAAAGCCAGATGCGCTCGACAAATACAAGCTCTGCAAATTGATCTTTCTTGCTGACAAATTCCACCTGGTGAGATATGCAAGACCGATCACCGGGGACCGAAATTGTGCCATGGAATATGGCCCGGTCCCTTCCGTGACCTTAGATTTGTTGAACGATTTGATTTCAGAAAACTACAAAGACGAACGTGTAAGAAAGATGGCCGATTTTTTGGAGGTTGATCGCCGATACCAGTATCCTCGGATCAATCCAAAACAAAAGATAGAGTTCGAAGACAGTTTGTCGCATTCCGACATCCAAGCTCTCGAAGAAACCCTCAAAAAGCATGGGGACAAGACGTTCGATGAGTTGAAGTCTCTTACCCATGAGATGCCTGCTTACCGAAAGGCATGGGGAGCCGGCGAGAGCAGGAATCCTGCAATGATGTACGAGGATCTTTTTACAGAGGATGGGGACGCGATGAGTGGTGTATTGGAAGAGATGATTGAAAATGATGAACTTAGACAAGCTTTCGGATTCTCCCAGATTTGACGCTTCGAGCATTCCTCTCTTTAGTGTGATTCGCCTCCCAATCAAATTAGAGGGAAGCGACTATAAAGAGCCGAAACGCTTTGTCGTGCTTGCTCACGTCAACGGCCACGCATATTGCCTAAAGACAACTTCCATCGTCACGCCATATTTCGACGATCCGTCGAAGATGGTTGGGGCTGTGTTCTACAAAAAGGGTAGTACGGCGGCCTTCGATTCCGATACAGTCGTACAGCCAGACAACCCCTTTCCTATTCCTTACGCAGAAATCGAGCTTGCACAAGCCAGGGGAGCGCTAACAGTAAGTTTACTGCCAGGAGATTTCGGCGACCGGCTTTGCGAAGCCGTCCAAAAATCGGAAACCCTCAAGCCAGTCCCTAAAAAACGGCTTTGCGGAGTTCTCGGAATCAAATGAATACCCAATTTCATCAGCAACGCACTCTTAGGACACCACCGGGGAAACGAACTGCGCGGGAGAGGCTCCGGAAGCGGCGGAGTGGCGTTGGAACTGTTGACAGAGTTGGCTACCGGCGAGATTTGCGAGGGCGGGATTGGGCGATTCGGCGCCTCAGGTCTTAAAATAACGAAACGGCAACGTTGCGGTGGACCAGGAAGGACTAGCATCCTATCAGTGGCCGCCGACGGGGTCGCCGAAGCGGACCAGGCCGGCGATCTGAACCTTCAGTTTTTTTTGGGCCAGCGGCAGTGGCCCCTTCCTTGGCAGCCCAGTCCCTTCAGGACAGAAAAGGAATCACCTTGAGCGCTATGTGGAAACCCAACCAACCAGGATCCATCGCCCCAACTCCCACCCCGGAACCGCCTCGGCCCGCGCCGTCGGCTCCGGCTTATGAACCCGCTGCGAGCCGTGCCCCGGCTGCGGCGATCACCGGCGAGCAAGCGACCATCGGCAAAGGCCTGTTCATCAAGGGCGAGATCAATGGCTCGGAGTCGCTGTTCATCGACGGCAAGGTGGAGGGCAGCGTGAATCTGCCCGGAAACCGCGTGACGATCGGCCGCAACGGCCAGGTGGCGGCCAACATCACTGCGCGCGAGATTGTGGTACTGGGCAAGCTGCGTGGGAACGTTTCGGCCACGGACCGCGTGGACATTCGCGCGGAAGGCGCGCTCACCGGGGATGTGGCTGCGGCGCGCATCAGCATTGAGGACGGGGCGTTCTTCAAGGGCGGCATCGACATCCGCAAGCCCGACGCCAAGCCGGCAGGACCGGCGCCGGCGATTACCGAGGCGGCCAAGACGACTGCGTAGCACTTCTCGAAAACTTTCGGTACGCAACGGCACAAACGCCCCTGCTCAAGCAGGGGCGTTTGTGGTTGCCGTGGAGCGGGGCGGGAAGCGCCCAGGGAGCCTTGTCCTGAACGAGGTGCGGCGGATCATGGGGCCGGCGTTGGAATCATGTGGTTTCGAACAGCTGCGACTGGCCCAAGGAGTAGGCGGCGGGCGGTTTTCGAGGCGAAGTTTATTCATTTGAGCGAGTAGCGGGCGCCGCGTCCTTTGCCGGCCTGCGCCAGGTAGTGTTGTCCGGCCAACCTCTTGAGGTGTACCTTGATGGTGTTGCGGTTGGCATGGGTACCATCCTCGATCTCCCGGACGGTGATCTCGCCACGTGTTTTGGCCAGCTCAAGAATCTGACGGGAAAGCGCCGGCAGCGAGGCGCGCAGCGCCTGTTCCAGCGTGACCTTTGCTGCCAAATTGTCTTTTTGCCGTGCAAGGGTTTTCAAGAAGAAAACCAGCCAGGCCTCCCAATTCTGTTTCGGCTTGCGAATGGTTTTCTGGGTACGGCGCAGCGCGAGGTAATAGCTGTCCTTGTTCTGCTCAATGACGCTCTCCATTGAACTGAAGGGAACGTAGTCGTATCCGGCACGCAGGAGAAGAAGTGTAGTGAGCGCGCGCGAGAGCCTGCCATTGCCGTCTTTGAAGGGGTGGATTGCCAGCAATACAGCAATGAAAATGCCGATCAGGATGAGCGGGTGGTGGCTTTCTTCCTGCATGGATCGATTGAGCCACTCAACGATTGCCTCCATCCATGCGGGTGTCTCAAAGGGCGTTGCCGTTTCGAAGATCACGCCGAGACTCTTGCCGTCCGGAGCGAATGCCTCAACGTGGTTGGTGACCTTCTTATACTCGCCGCGATGATCCTGATCCTTCCCGCTGTACTTGAGCAGCACGCCGTGCAACTGCCTGATGTGGTTTTCGGATGGCGCGATAGCCTGGTAACTTTCGAAGATCATGTTCATCAGGTCGGCGTAGCCTGCCACCTCCTCCTCGTCTCTGCTGGCAAAGGATTTGATCTGGAGTCCAAACAGCAACCGCTCGACTTCCAGATCGCTGAGTCTGGAGCCTTCGATGCGGGTGGACGATCCCACGCTTTCAATGGTGGCGATATTGCGAAGGCTGGTCAGCTTTTCGGGGGCAAGCGTTTCAATTGCAGTCCAGCGACCCTTGAACTCGTCGATCTCGGCGATGAGTTTGAGGATCTCAGGGGTGACGACGATGTTGCCGATTCCGAACATTGGTATAGCCGTTCTCACCCATTTTCATTCGATTCGTAGACGAATCGATGGGATACCCATTTACACCCAATTATACCCATTGTAGTTCCGATTGAAAACCACAGCCGGAAATGCAGGTTCGCGATGGGTTCATCCCAGGCCGAGGCGCTTGAGGGCTACTTTGGGGAGGGCGGAGCCGGTTTTTTCCAACACCCAGCGGGTGACGAGGAGCCAGAGTGTGCTGCCGAGGAGCAGGATGGCCAGGTCTGTCCAGCGGATTTGCGCGGGCAGGTGGGGGTGGAAGAGCGCGCCGGTGAGTTGGGTGAAGCACCAAACTGCGGCCCAGACTGCGGCGCCGCCTGCCAGAGCGGCGGCCAGGCAGCGGCCCAACTCGGCGTAGTCGAGGCTGGCCAGAGAGACCATGCGGCGCTGGTGCAGCAGGACGGCGATGGTGAGGGTTTGCAGGGCGATGCCGAGGTCGGAGGCGACGGCCAGGCCCGTGGCGCCGTGCCAGTGGTAGAGAGCCGCATAGATGGGCCAGGAGATGACCGTGATGACGGTTCCGGCGGCCATGGGGACGAAGGTGTTGCCGGCGGCGTAGAAGGCGCGGGCGTAGATGGCCTGGGCGGACCAGAGAAACATGGAGACGGAGAAGACGGCGAAGTAGGCGGCGCACTCATGGGCGTCGACGGAGGAGAAGCGGCGGCCGAGGAAGAGCAGCTCGACGAGCGGGCCGGCGAGGGCCACCATGCCGGAGGCGGCGAGCAGGCCGAGGGCGGCCACGCGGGAGACCGAGTCGGCAACGCTGACGGCGAACTCGTAGCGCTTCTGCTGCGACCAGAGGCTGGCGAAGAAGGGCATGGAGGCCGCTCCGGCTGCCTGCGCGAGGACGGCCATGGGCGCGGTGAAGATCTGCTTGGCGTAGCTCATCAGTGAGACGGCGCCGCCGACCCTGGAAGCGAAGTGGGCGATGATCCAACTGTCGAAGGTGACCAGGGAGACGCCGATCATGAGGGGCAGCGAGAGGCGAACCCACTCGCGCAGGCCCTTATCTTCGCTATCGAGGAGGAAGCGGTAGCGCAGGCCGGTGCGGCGGGCAAAGATGTAGTTGAGCAGAAAGGGGCCGGCAAAGGCTCCGGCCAAGGTGCCGATGGCGAGCGAAGAGACGCCGATGCGCTTGACGAGAAGCAGGCCGCCGACGATGGTTCCGAGCCCGTAGATGAGCGGTGCGACGGCCTGGACGCTGAACTGCTTGCGCACGAGGAGAACGGCAGCGAAGACTCCGCCGGCGAGGAAGAACAACTGCGCGGGCAGAAGGATGCGGGTGAGGCGGACGCAGAGGGCGGCGCGTTCGGGATCGAAGCCGCTGAACCAGCGGTGAATGAACCAGGGGGCGAAGATTTCGGCGAGCACGATGGCGCTGCCGAGGACGAGATACATCGTGGAGAGAATGACGGAGAGGGAGCGCTCGGCTTCGGCTTCGCGATCGGTGTCGCGATAACGGGTGAGGATGGTGACGAAGGTGATGGAGGCGGCGCCGCCGACGAGGAAGTAGGAGATCATGTCAGGCAGGACGAAAGCGCCGTTGAGGGCGTCGGCTTGCATGCCGCGGCCGAAGAGCCAGACGATGTATTGCACGCGCGCCAGGCCGATGATGCGCGAGAGGAAGGTGGAGACCATGAGGATGATGGTCGCCGAGAAGGCGGTGTGGGTGTGGGAGGGGTGCAGAAGGCGAAGCGCGCGCGCCCACCGGGAGGGCGTGGGCGGGGAGGATTGAGTTGGAGGCGAACCGGCCACTGGAGTTGATTCTAGCGGGGGCTTCTCCCTTGGAGGCCCGGATTCTAAGCGGGCGGGCAGGGCAGGTACCTGTTCGTTCCACCCCCGCAGCTGCGGCAAGCCGGGTGCAACCGTCGTGTTTCGCGCGTATTCTGTCGGCATGGAGCACTGTGTGCGGCGGACTTTTGGATTGGCGTTGTGGTTGATGCTTGGGGCCGTGGCGGGCGCGGCGGGACAGACGATTCACGGGCGCGGAGGCATCACGCTGCCTGCGCCGCCGGCGGTGGATGCAGTGCCGGTGAGCGACGATTATTTTGGAACGAAGATCGCTGACAGCTATCGCTGGCTGGAAGACGCCAAGAGCACGGAGACGCGGGCGTTCATCGACGCAGAGAATACGTACACGTCGCGCTATATGAAGCAGGTGACGATCCATTCGCAGGCGCTGGACGACCTGGATGCTCTGGAGAACGTTTCGGAGGCAGGCGCGCCGATGGAGCGGGCGGGGAGTTTGTTCTTCCGCAAGCGGCTGGCGGGGGAACAGCAGTTTTCGATCTATCTGCGGCATGGGTTGACCTGGAATGCCGGGAGTGGGTCAGCCGCGAAGAGTGCCGCGGGCGCGAAGAGTGCCGCCCCGAAGCCGGATGAGCGGCTGGTAGACCCGGCGAACTTGACGCGCGATGCGAATACTTCGGTGGGCATCGACGACGTGTCGCGCGACGGATCGCTGCTGGCCTACTGGACGCGGCAAGGCGGCGCGGATGAGGCCAGCGTGCACCTGCTGAATGTGAAAACCGGCAAGCTGCTGGAGGATGAGCTGCCGGCGGCGCGGTACTCAAGCGTGGTGTTTGCGGTGGATGGGCAGAGCCTCTACTATGCGCGCAACGACAGGCAGGGCACGCTGCTGTACCAGCACGTGCTGGGGACGCGCAACGCACGGGATGTGCTGGTGTTCGGGCACGAGTTTCGCGGGGAAGCGCTGGAAGGAAACGATCTGTTTTCGGGTGCGATCACCGACGATGGGCGCTACCTGGTGATCGAGATCGACCGCGGGGTACCGGCGCGGCGGGTGGACATTGTGTTCCGCGATCTGACCAAGCCTAATTCAACCTTCGATGTGCTGGTGTGGGGGATGGACTCACGTTTTCACGGCATCTGGGCCAGGGGCGCGTGGTACGTGAAGACCGACTACCAATCGCCGAAGGGGCGAATCCTGCGGGCCGATCCGGGGATTCTGCCGGATGTGTGGAAGACGATTGTGCCGGAGGGGCAGGACGTGATCGATGCGTGGTCGATTGTGGGCGGCAAGATGTATGTGAACCGGCTGAAGGATGTGAAGACGGAGACATCGGTCTACTCGCTGGATGGAAAGGCGGCGGGGACGGTGGAGTACGAGGGGATCGGGTCGCCGTCGGGAATTGGCGGGCGGACCACGGATCGGTACGGGTATTTTTCGTTTTCGTCGTATGTTGTGCCACCGGCGATCTACCGGCTGGATACGATGACGGGCAAGAGGGAGGTGTTTTTCCAGTCGAGGGCGCCGTTTGAGACGAGCGAGTATGAGCTGAAGCAGGTGTTCTTCAAGTCGAAGGATGGGACGCGGGTTCCCATGTTCATTGCCGGCAAGAAGGGGCTGAAGATGGACGGGAGCGAGCGGCTGCTGATGACCGGGTACGGCGGCTTCAACCAGAGCATGACGCCGCGTTGGAATCCGGAGTGGGCGTGGTGGTTGCAGCAGGGTGGATGGTTCGCGCTGCCCAACCTGCGCGGCGGCGGTGAATATGGCGAGGCCTGGCACGAGGCGGGGATGTTCGAGAAGAAGCAGAACGTCTTCGACGACTGGTTTGCGGCGGCGGAGTTTTTGATCGCCAACAAGTACACGTCGGCGGAGCACTTTGCCATCAGCGGGCGATCGAATGGGGGGCTGCTGATGGGGGCGTCGATTACGCAGCGGCCGGAGCTGTTTGCGGCGGTGTGGTGCGGGTATCCGCTTTTGGACATGCTGCGCTACCAGAAGTTCAAAGTGGGCGCGTACTGGACGACGGAGTACGGATCGGCGGAGAACGAGAAGCAGTTCCCTTCCCTGCTGAAGTACTCGCCCTACCAGAACGTGAAGGCGGGGACGGCGTACCCGGCGGTGATGTTTTTTACCGGCGACAGCGACACGCGGGTGGATCCGCTGCATGCGCGGAAGATGACGGCGCTGCTGCAGTCGGCGTCGACGAGCGGGCGGCCGATTCTGCTGCACTATAGCCTGGCCGGCGGACACTCGGCGGGGGTGAGCGTGGACCAGCAGGTGGAGGACGACGCGGACCAGTTAACGTTTCTGTGGACGGAAACGGGACAGGCGAGCGGGCGGGCAGGCCATCCATAGACCAGCCCGAACAAAGGCGCCGAACGCGAGATTTCCGGGGAATGACGGAAGTGTAAGGGGTTTTGGACGCGAAGGCCCGGGGAGAGCCCCGGCCGCCTGTGGCCCTGCGGTCAAGGGCGGGTACTCACCGCAATCACTCTGGCGTAACCTGATGCCGTTGGTAATGGCCACCGATAAAGGAGGTGCGGGACCCGAGCAGAGCGCGGGACTGGCGAAGCTGCCGGCCGGTCCCATGAAGATTGAGAGCGAAAACACCGGGCCGGAGTAGACATGCCTCCTGTAGAGATGGAGACCGAAAAAATCGAGGCAGAGGAGGAAGCTGCGCGGCTGGCCGCCCTGACCTCGACGGGGATTCTGGATAGCGAGCCGGAAGCCATGTACGACGCGATTACGCGATTGAGCGCGGAGTACTTTCAGGCCGACGCGGTGTTGCTTGGATTTGCCGACGAGAGCCGGTTCTGGGTCAAGTCGTACGCGGGCCAATCGGTGCGGGAGCTTCCCCGGCAGAACTCAGTGTTTGAGATGGTGCTGGCCGAAGACGGGCCGGTGGTGATTCCGGACCTCTCGAAGCATCCTCAGCTGCAGGCTTCGCTTCTGATTCTGAAGCGGCTGGAGGCGGGCTTTCTGGCCAGTGCGCCGGTGCGATCGTACGAGAACAAGATTCTGGGGGCGCTTACCATCTATTGCCGCGATCCGCGCGAGGAAATGGACGCGCAGGAGCTCGCCATGCTGGAGCACCTGGCCGACATGGCAGCCAGCCAACTGGAGCTGCGCCGGTTGCGCAAGGCGTTTACGGTGCACAGCACACAGCGGCTTCGAAGCTCGACCGCGGCGGCGGCAACGGAGCCCCGCTGGCCACGGCAGCAGGATCTTCGCCGGGCACTGGACCAGCGCCAGTTTGTTCTCTACTACCAGCCGGAGGTGGAGCTGACGACGCGCAAAATCGTCGGGTTGGAGGCGCTGATCCGCTGGGAGCACCCGGAACGCGGGCTGATTCCGCCCATGGAGTTCATACCACTGGCCGAAGAGAGCGGGCTGATTTTGCCGATCGGCGACTGGGGGCTTGTGGAGGCGTGCAGCCAGATTCAGAAGTGGTGCCGCGAGGACGCGCGCCACCGCTCGCTGCGGGTCTGCGTGAACCTTTCGGCGCGGCAGTTTTCCCGGCACGGGCTGGCCGACCACGTGGAGGCTCTGCTGGTGCAATACGGGATCTCGAGCAGGCAGCTGGGGCTGGAGATGACCGAGTCAAGCCTGATTCCCAACATGCGCATTGCGCTGGAAGTGCTGGGCAGCCTGCGCCGGCTGGGAGTCTCGCTGCTGATGGACGACTTCGGCACCGGCTACAGCTCGCTGAACCACCTTCACTCGTTTCCCTTCGACGTGCTCAAGATCGATCGCTCGTTTGTGGGCCGGATGACGGAAGGGGACCAGCCGATGCAGATTGTGCGGACCATCATCGAGCTGGCCAGGGTGCTGGGTATGGACGCGGTGGCGGAGGGTATTGAGACTTGCGAACAGTACCGGCTCTTGCGGCAGCTGGGCTGCCGGTTCGGGCAGGGTTTCCTGTTTGCGCGTCCGCTGACAGCGGAGGCGGTGACACGGCTGCTGCGCCTGCCGGGGAGGGTGTTGCCGGACCCGGTGGCGATGGAAGCGGCGGCGAGCTAAGGCGCAGTCCCGATTTGGGGCCGGGGCCGACGCGTTCCCCAATAGGAGCGTGTGCGCCCGGCGGCGTGGGAATCCGCTCACGCCCCCGGCGGATGCAACGATATGCTCGAAGGCATGCAGCAGCCAGCCAGCCCGGAGACCTCCTCGCCTTCCTCCACCTTTGCCGGGCTGCTGGCGACGCTTTCCGCGCGGCCCCCAGGAGGAGCGGAGCGCCAGCCGACATGGAGCGACGATGGCCTTGCCGACGACGTGGCAACCCTGAGCTACGAGCGGGCGCTGCGGGCGCATGCGCGCTACCGGGCGCCCGAAACGGGCGACCAGGCGCTGACCCGGCCCGCGGATGCAGGAACTGGCGGCGAGAATGAGGCGATTCCAGCCGAGGCCTGCCCGGCCGCGCCAGCCGGGGCCCAGAACGCCCAATCTGAGGTCGCGCGGGAAGCTGCGAAAGCAGAAGGCCGGAACCTGAAATGCTCCAGCATCACCATCCGGCTGAGCAAGGCGCAGGGCGAGGAGTTGCGCCAGCGGGCCGCGGAAGCGGGGCTCACGGTTTCAGCCTACATGCGCTCTTGCACGTTTGAGGCGGAACGGCTGCGGGAACTGGTGAGGGCCACCCTGTTGCAGATGCGGAGCGAGCGTGCAAGAGAGAGCACGGAGGAGCCGGCGCACGACCGGCACGGATGGCGCCAATGGCTGGGTCGATGGCGGCCGCATGGGCGCGGGTCAGCAGGGCCAGCCGGAGGAGCAGGCCTGACTACTCCGCTTCAAGCACCAGGCACTTCAGGTACTCGGTTTCAGGCAGGTTGAGGACCACGGGATGGTCGAGAGCGGCGCCGCGGCGCTCGAGCAGTCGCACGCGCCGGCCGGCATCGAGCGCGGCCGCAGCCACGGCGGCTTCAAGGTCCGCCCAGCCCACGTGGTGCGAGCAGGAGCAGGTGACCAGCAGGCCACCGGGGCGGAGCATTTTGAGGGCGCGGAGGTTCAGCTCTTTGTAACCGCGCAGGGCACCCTCGACGGCGCGGCGGGTCTTGGCAAAGGCGGGCGGATCGAGAACGATGGTGTCGAAGCTCTCGCCCGAGCCGGACCAATCACGGAGAATCTGGAAGGCGTCGCCTGCCACCCAGTCCACTTCGGCTTTCATGCGTTGGCGATTGGCAGCGAAGTTGCGCTCGGCCACTTCGAGCGAGGAGCGGGAGGCGTCGATGCCGGTGACCTGTGCGCAAACCTGGGCCAGATGCAAGGCAAAGCCGCCCTGGTAGCAGCAGACGTCGAGGGCGCGACCTCCTCCGGTCCATTTCGCTGCGAGAGTCTGCGCCCACTTTCGGGCGGCGGCGTAGTTGTCGCGCTGGTCGAGGAAGGCGCCTGTCTTCTGGCCAGAGTCGGCATCATATTGAAACAAAAGGCCATTGAGGTGGAATTGTGTGCTTGCGGCCAAGGCCGCTCCCTCGGCGGCGAACAGCGGCTCCAGGTTGGGTGCGCCGAGCCCCTCCAGCTCGCGCATGCGGGGGTCGGGGCGCTCCAGAATGGCGGCGGGAGACAGCTCTTCACGGAGTACGCGGACGCAGGTTTCCCGGACGGCGGCTGAATCCAGGCCTTTGGCCAGAAGCTGCAGAATCACCAGGTTGCCGTACTTGTCGGCCACCAGGCCGGGCAACTCGTCCGCCTCGCTGAAGCAGAGGCGGCAGGAGTCGGTCTGGTCGTCGAGGAGTGATTTGCGGCGCAGAATGGCCAGGCGCAGGCGCTGGGCAAGCAGGCGGAGCCAGGCCGGCTCGTCGATGGCCTCGCGGGAGACCAGGCGCAAGGCGATCTGCGAGGTGGGGCTGTAGAGAGCCGTGCCGAGGAGCAGGCCGCGGGAGTCGGCCACGGGAAGCAGGGCGGGAGGGTTGGCGGAAGCGGCTTCGGGCAGTTCGATGGACTCGATGTCGGAGGCGTAGACCCACAAATGGCCGGCGCGCAGGCGATCGGCGGCGCGGCGATTGATGAGGGCGCCAAAGCCTGCGCCGGCGCGGGGGGGGTGCGCAGGTTGAGGGCGGGTTGGTTTTGGGGAGCGGCCCGCCGGGTACACTTTTCGTTCGGGTTCTCGGCCTTCCGACGGTTTGGCCAGGGGAGGTTGCTCGTGAATCCGGTCAAAAGGCGCCTGGGGCTTGAGTTTTCCCGGCGCCTTTTGATGCGAAGCAGGTTGTGGGTTGCGCGGCTTCATCCATGGCTCCCTTGACCGGGAGCGAGTGGGCCGCCGGCCCTTACTTGGCTTGGATCGACTCCAGGTAGCGGCTCAAATTGCTGATTCTGAGCATTCTTTCCTGTGGGTTCGACTGGTTCATCTTACCAAGGATGGGTCCCCATACGGGCATATCGGCGGTGCCGTGCGACGGAATCAGTGCGCCGTTCTGCAGCACCGTGACGATGTGGGTATCGGGGAATTTCCCGTTGTTGTTCCTGGTCAGGACCGTCAAATCGGTGGGCGAAGCCTTGAGCGCGGAGGCAACGGGCCCCTGGCCCCTGGCGTCGACGCCGTGACACGGGGCACAGTAGCCGGCGTACATCTGCTTGCCACTGGTGGCTGCGGTCTTGTTCACAGGAATGGTGACTTTTGAAGTGGATTGATCTGCATAGCTCACACCCACCGCGAGCGTTGCGGCCAGGGCGGTAACTAAGAGGCGGTTAAACATAAATTCCTCGGTTCTGGACGTCCAGTACGGTTCCACACTTCAGGTGCCTTTTGTGGTTCCGTAAGAGGTGGCTTATTCACTAACATGCAAGCCACTTGATCGCTGCGGTTCCCATGGACAGCGATTGTGGAACCGCTATAGTCCGAAGGGGACTTTACTCCTTTTGCAGGGTAGATAGGATGTGACGGCAAACACACAGCAGGCATCCTATCAACACCGACGTACCAATGCAGGAAAGGCCAGGGTTTTATTGCATAAGCCATATATCACTGCGCCCGCGCAGCTTTGCATTGAGGTAGATTCCGGAACTTACAAACTCAGCAAGGAGGCGGCTTTCATTGGTTGTTTCTTCAACGATAGCTATTCATGACTGGGATATAACTCTCATATGTTGCGGGCACTTATCGACCTTTGAGTTTAGGCCGATAAAAAGGCAAATACAAAAGAGGCTGGAAGTTATCAATACAACGAAAGTTGTGGAGCGCGGAGGAGCCACAGCGCTGCGCAGTTCACCTGGGGTGCAGGCGGCATGAAGCCGGACGCTGCCGGGGCGGGGCGGCGCGAAGCAAGATGCGGGCTGAACACATGCGGCCTATAATGAAGCATGGCGAGTGTCCGGCAGATCATCCCGGCAGATGCTGCAAGTGTGCCCCCGACTCCCACCGGGGAGCTGGAGACCGTGCCGCGCGCCGCTGAGCCAGCTCTTCAAAAACACCTAATCGATCAACGATTTGAAGCCTTGCTCAGGCTGGTACAGGCGAATCGCCCCAGCGAAGACGTTTCCCTGATCCGCAAGGCGTGGGAGTTCTGCGTCCAGCACCACAAGGGGCAGACACGGGCCTCAGGGGAGCCCTATATCGTCCACCCGCTGGAGGTGGCCGAGGTGCTGGCGGAGATGAAGATGGACGCGACGGCGATTGCCGCCGGCCTCCTTCACGACTCGGTCGAGGACACGCCCGCAACGAATGAGGAGATTGCCGCCGGCTTCGGCGAGCAGGTGGCGCACATCGTGGAGGGCGTCACCAAGATTGACAAGATCCAGTTTGCGAATCGCGAAGACCGCCAGGCGGAAAATGTTCGCAAGATGCTGCTGGCCATGGTTTCGGACGTGCGGGTGGTGCTGATCAAGCTGGCCGACCGACTGCACAACATGCGCACCCTGGAGCACCTGAAGCCGGACCGCCAGGAAGCGATTGCGCGGGAGACACAGGAGATCTACGCGCCCCTGGCGCACCGGCTGGGCATGGGCAAAGTGAGGGGCGAGCTGGAGGACCTGGCCTTCCGCTACACCGATCCGGTGAGCTACGAGAAGGTGGCGGCGGCCGTCGAAGCAAGGCGCATGGAGGGCGAGCAGTTTTTGCGGGGCGTGGAAGACACGCTGGTGGAGCAGTTGCGGGAGAACAACGTCGAGGCGCGGGTGGAGTGGAGGATCAAGCGGCTCTATTCCATTTTTCAGAAGATCGAGCGCTCCAAGGTCTCGTTCGACCAGGTCTACGATCTGCTGGCGCTGCGGGTGATTACCCAGGACGTGGCTTCGTGCTACGCGGTTTTCGGGCTGATTCACACGCTGTGGCGTCCGGTGCCGGGGCGCATCAAGGACTTTATCGCCATTCCGCGGGCCAACCGCTACCAGAGCCTGCACACCACGGTGATGGGCGCGAGCGGGCACCAGTTCGAGGTGCAGATCAGGACCGAGGAGATGCACCGCATCGCGGAAGAAGGGATTGCGGCGCACTGGAAGTACAAGGCCGGGGATGGGTCGGTCACCGCGCGCGACGAGGAGCGGCTCAACTGGATTCGCCAGCTGGTGGAGTGGCAAAAGGAGATGACCGACCCCAACGAGTTCCTCTCCAGCTTGAAGATGGACCTGTACCCGGACGAGGTGTACACCTTCACGCCCAAGGGGAAGGTGGTGGTGGTGCCGGCGGACGGCACGCCGGTGGATTTTGCCTACACCATCCACACCGAGGTGGGGCACACCTGCGTGGGGGCCAAGGTGAACAGCCGCATGGTGCCGCTGCGGACCAAGCTGCGCACCGGGGACATTGTCGAGATTGTCACGCAGAAAGACCACAAGCCGAGCCGGGACTGGCTCACCTACGTCAAGAGCCCGCGCGCGCGGAACAAGATCAAGCACTGGCTGAACGAGGACCAGCGGCGGCGGGCGGTGGAGATCGGACGGAAACTGCTGGAGAAGGAGGCACGCCGGTTCAAGGTGCCGATGAGCCAGATCGACGATCAGGATCTGAGCCGGATCGCCGGCGAGTACGGCGTGGCCACGGCGGCAGACCTGTTGGCGACGCTGGGCCAGGGCAAGCATACGGCGTACAATGTGCTCAGCAAGCTGGCGCCGGGCATTGCCAACCAGGGCGAGGCCGAGGCTGCTCCGGAAACCAAGCCGGGCAGCGGCGAGGCTGGTATGTCGGACGCGGTCAGGAAGCTGCACCTGACCGGCTCGGACTCGCTGCAGGTGGAGGGACAGAACGACCTGCTGGTCTACCGGGCGCGCTGTTGCAATCCCATTCGCGGCGAAGAGATTATCGGCTACGTGACGCGCGGCAAGGGCGTGGCCGTGCATGCGCGGAGCTGCCCCAACGTGCAGAACCTGCTGTACGAGAGCGACCGGCGGATTGCCGTGGAGTGGTCGCGGGTGGGCGATCAGTCGGACAGGCCGCAACGCTACCCGGTGAAGATCACGATCTTCTGCGACGACCGGACGGGGATGCTGAAAGAGCTGACGGCGGTGATCTCCGACGACAACACGAATATCCGCGGCGTGGATATTCGCCACACAGAGAATGGCGAGGCCGTGATCGAGTTTGTGGTGGAGGCCGAGGACCTGCACCACCTGAACAGGATGGTGCTGGGGATTCGGCGCGTGGATGGGGTGCGTGCGGTACAGAGGACGCAGAAGCTGTAGCTTCTGGCTTACCAGCGTCGCTCTCAGCGAGTGTTGGGCATCGGTTTCAACCGATCTCGCGGTCCCAGGCTTCGAGGGTGCGCTTGAAGGTGCTCATGAACTTGCCGCCGTCGGCGCCGTCGATCAGGCGATGGTCGAAGCCCAGGCAGTAGCTCTGCATGCCGCGGATGGCGATGGCGTCGTTGCCGTCGGCGTCGCTCATGACGACCGCTTCCTTCTTGAGGCCGCCGATGGCGAGGATGGCCGACTCCGGCTGGTTGATGATGGGAGTGCCGAACTCGCCGCCGAAGACGCCGGAGTTGGTGAGGGTGAAGGTGGAGCCGGTGGCTTCTTCGGGCTTGAGCTTCTTGGAGCGGGCGCGCTCGGCGAGGTCGGCCATGGAGCGGGCCAGGGCGACAAAGCTGAGCGTCTCGGCCTGCTTGACGACGGGCACGATGAGTCCCCACTCGAGAGCGACGGCGATGCCAAGGTGGACATTGGGGTGGTAGTGGATGGAGCCGTTGATCAGAGAGGAATTGACAATGGGATGGCGGCGCAAGGCCTCGATGGCAGCAGCGGCGATGAAGGGCATGAAGGTGAGCTTGACGCCGTGCTTCTGCTCGAAGCGGCTGCGTTCGCGCTCGCGCAAGCGGACGATGCGGGTCATGTCCACCTTGTATACGGTGTAGACATGCGGGCTGATGGCCACGCTCTCGACCATGCGGTCGGCGATGATGGAGCGCATGCGGCTGAGGGGGACGACCGTGCCGGGCAGAGTGGAGGGCGGCGGGGGTTGCGCCGCAACTGGAGCGGAGGCGGCGGTGTTGCCGGGGCCGTGCCGGCTCAGGTAGTCGAGGATGTCTTCCTTGGTGATGCGGCCGCCTGCGCCCGAGCCGGCGAGGGCAGCGGCGACGCGGCCAAGGTCGAGGTTGTTTTCGCGGGCGATGCGGCGCACAAGGGGTGAGGAGCGGACGGGCGCGCCGCCCGGTGGCGCGGGCTCAGGCGCGGCCGGTGCGGCTGCTTCCGGTGAAGGGGACGGCACGGAAGCGGCGACGGGTGCGGGGGCATGGGTGGCTGGCGTGCCACCGATGACGGCGACGACCGTGTTGATTTCGACGGTCGCGCCTTCGGGGAACTTGATTTCGGTGAGTATGCCGGCTACGGGCGAGGGGATCTCGGCATCGACCTTGTCCGTGGAGATTTCGAAGAGGGGCTCGTCTTTCAGGACGGTATCGCCGGCTTTTTTGAGCCACTTTGTGATGGTGCCTTCGAAGATGGACTCGCCCATCTGGGGCATGACGACCTCGGCGCCGCCGGTTGCTTTGCCGATCCCTGGGTCCGTGCCAGCAGACCCGTGTTCCGTGACTGATCTCTCCATCCCCAGTCCCTGCTCTTCGGTCTCCGATCCCTCCTGGGTCACGACTGCAACCACCGTATTGATCTGGACCGTCTCGCCTTCAGGAACCTTGATCTCGGTGAGGATGCCGGCAACGGGGGATGGAATTTCCGCGTCCACTTTGTCGGTGGAGATCTCAAAGAGCGGCTCGTCCTTCAGGACGCTGTCGCCGGCTTTCTTGAGCCACTTGGTGATGGTGCCCTCAAAGATGGACTCGCCCATCTGGGGCATGACGACATCGGTTGGCATGGATTCCTCTCCGCCCTATGGGACCTGAAGTGCGCGCCCCCGTTCCTGCCGGATTATAAATCGCTCCCCCGATGGTCAGGCCCGGACGGTGGGCGCTGTCTCGGAATGGAGGCGCTGGACTTCGGCTGGGACCTGAAGGGGCGTGTCCTCTGCCGGAAACGACGGCGCGGCCGCGGCAGCCTGGGCGCGGAGATCGGCGAGGCTGTCTACGGCCAGAATGTGCTGGTCAAAGACCTGGCCAAACTGGCGGCCGGCCTGGTGCGCGATGGCCTCGAGAGTGGGTAACTCTTCGGGGTGGGCCACTTCGCGGACCAGGCTGGTGACGGCGTGGTCGGGAATGCCGCAGGGAATGATTAGCTCGAAATCGCGCAGGTTGGTGGTGACGTTGAAGGCGAAGCCGTGAGTGGTGATGCCTTTGGCCACGTGGATGCCGATGGCGGCGATTTTGCGCTCCGGGCCGGAAGAACGTCTGCCAGTTCCCTGCTCCTCGTTTGCAGTTCCCAGTTCCCTGTTCCCTGCACCGCCGCACCAGACGCCGGTCAGGCTTTCAATACGGCCGGCGAGTACATCAAAACCGGCGCAAAGGCGGATGAGGGCCTCTTCGATGCCGCGGACAAAGTCTACCGGCCCCATGCGGCCGCCATTGGGGTTGCTGAGGGTGCGCAGGTCGAAGATGGGGTAGCCGACGAGCTGGCCGGGGCCGTGATAGGTGACGTCGCCGCCGCGGTTGATCTCGTGGAGAGTGACGCCGCGGCGGGCTAGGAATTCGTCGGAGGCGAGGACATTGGCGCGGTTGGCGTTGCGGCCGAGGGTGAGCACGGGGGGATGTTCGAGGAGCAGCAGGACGTTTTGCAAGCGGCCTTCGGCTACGAACGCGGCCAGTTCGGCTTGCAGGCGGAGGCCTTCGGCGTATTCCACGCGGTCGAGGTAGACGTATTGAATCATCGCTGCTTCGATTGTAGAGCCGCACTGCGCTCTCGCCCGATGACGCTTATTCCTCTAGCCGGGCCGCAAAGAGCCGCTCAAAAACGATTCGATGTTCCCAGGCAACCAGCAGCCACAGGAGCGTGGCAAAGGCGCCGGGGCCGATCCCGCCCGGATTCATCAGGATGTGAAACAAAAGGATGTTGAACAGCACCGGGCCCAGCAGCGTGAGCCCCAGCCCCACATACCGGTTCACTAGAAGCAGGATGCCGGAGATCACCATGATGGCGCCCACTGCGTAAAAGTAGTGCGCGGCAAACAGTGCGGCCGAAAACTGACCGGCCAGCCCCGGCGGCATCTGCGCCGGGATAAAGTTTAGAAACATGTTGGAGCCGAAGACCAGGAACATCAGGCCCAGCAGATAGCGAGCAATCATGGTGACAATCTTCATGGGATCTCCTTTGCATTGAGGGTCGTGCCTGAGAGGGACTGGCCACGCTGGGCACACCAATGGGGAAGCAGGCAGACCCCATGCTAGCACCAGATGGCGCTGCGGAGCCTTTGGATTCAAAGCATTCTGGGCACAGGCCGGCCCCGGCGCCGGCACAATCGACGATCGGATTCGCGCTTACCGGCTCAGCTTGAGCACCCAGGCGGGCTGATGCAACAGGGGCGCGGGCAGATCGGGAAGATCGATCTCGACGCCGCTGCCGGACGGCCTGAAATGCAATGCGCCGGCCGAGCCCAGAAGCTGGATGCTCTTCACGCCGCCGACGTCGTTGAGGACCATCTTTCGGCCCGGCCAGCGCGGCAGAATCGCGTACAGATCGCTGCCCTTGGTGGTGAAAAACGACTCGATGGCCGCCTTGCCGGGTTCCGGCTCTCCAGCGAGTTTGGTCACGTCGTAGGTGGACTGGAACTCGCTGTTGTATTCCATCTTCGGCTGCTCGCCGGCGCTCCATTGCCGCGAGACGCGCCACGGCCTGGTTCCATAGATGGCGCCGCTGTTGACGCTGAGCCAATCGCCGATGGCGTGCAGGCGGTCCTGCATGATGACGGGAATGGTGCCGTCCGCGGCGGGGCCAATGTCGAGCAGCAGGTTGCCGCCGCGGCTCACAATGTCGGTGAGCATGATGACCAGCTCGCGGCCGGTGCGATAGTCCGTAAGCTGCTCGGCACGGTTGTAGCCGTAGCTCGAGCCCATGCCGCGGTTCTCTTCCCAGGGGTGGTCAATGCCGCTCATGCCTGCGGTGTACTCGGTGGTCCAGTAGCCGCCGTGCTTGTGGCGCGTGTCGCTGCCCCAGCGGTCGTTGACGACCACCTCGTCCTTCACAGGCGACTGGTTGAAGAGCCAGGCGAGCAGTTCGGGACTGTGCCAGTCGCTCGAGGGCAGTTCCCACTCGCCGTCGCTGAAGATGATGGAGGGCTTGTAGCGCGTGACCAGGTCTTTGAACTGGGGAAACATGTGGTCGTGGATGTAGCGCGGCTTGTCAGAGAGCCAGAGGGGGTTGTACCACTCGTAGAGCGAATAATAGTAGCCCATGCGCAGGCCTTTGCGCCGCACCGCATCGCTCAGGTCGCCGAGCAGGTCGCGTTTGGGGCCCGTCTCGACGGCGTTCCAGGGCCGGCCCCAGGTAGCGGACGCCTCCCTACTCGGCCAGAGCGCGAAGCCTTCGTGATGCTTGGAGGTGAGCACCACGTATTTCGCTCCCGAGCCGGCAAGAACGGCGGCCCACTGGTCGGGATCGAACAACTGGGCGCGAAACTGCGGGGCGAAGTTCTGATAAGCGTAGTCGGCGCCAAACATCTTCTGGTGATAGGCCCATGTGCCGGTCTCGATGGGATCGGCCTTGGGATTGTCGCGGCCCTCGGTCATCTGGTGCCAGTACCACTCCGCGTAGGCCAGCTTGCCGGGAATCACCGGCGCGTAGGCGGGCACGGAGTAGAGGCCCCAGTGGATGAAGATGCCGAACTTGGCGTTGGAAAACCAATCGGGCGTGGGGCGCTTGTCGATGGAGTCCCAGGTGGGCTGGTAGGTTTGTCCTCGGAGCAAAGGCCCCGCCGGAACCAATGCCGCCGCAAGGATAAGAAGGCTGAAGAATAGACGCTTCATCCGAAGTCCCCTTTCGTCGAAGGGATATCATCGCACGGCGTTGCGGCTAGGGTTAAGGCCGTTCCGTCGAAGATCCCTGCCGCTCGGGACGGGATCGGCGGTAAACTGTAGCCTGATCGAGGGAAATCGGGTTGCCATGAGGCCGTCTGAAGTTCTGCCGCATCACCGCGACACCATCCGCCAGCTTGTGCTTGAGGCTGGCATGGCGAACCCGCGCGTCTTCGGGTCGGTACTGCATGGCGACGACCAGGACGGCAGCGATCTCGATCTGCTCGTGGACCCGGCGCCGAGGACTAGTCTGCTCGATGTGGTTCGCGTACAGCGGTTGATTGAGGCGCTCGTTCAGGTACGGGTAGACCTTCTGACGCCGGGAGACCTGCCGCCCAAGTTCCGCGACCGGGTGGTTGCCGAGGCGTTGCCGTTATGACGGATGAGTTCAGCAAGTCCGATCTGCGAGCGCCGGATTATTTCGAACATTTGCTTCAAGCATGCGACAGAATCCTGCAATATACCTCGCAGATGACGCACGACCGGTTCATGGCGGATTCGATGGTCCAGGACGCGGTGCTGCGCAATATCGAAATTCTTGGCGAAGCGACCAGAAATCTCATGGGATGCTTGCCGGATTTGCAGTCTACCTATCCTCAAATTCCTTGGATCGATATTTACGGGATGCGAAACCGAATCGCGCACGGCTATTTCTTCATCAATTTCGAGCTTGTGTGGACGGCTGTCGTTGAGAATATTCCAGAGCTGCGCCAGCAGATCGCAACTGTGATCAGGGAGATGCAAGAGGAGAAATAACATGGAAGAGCAAGAGCAGCAACAAACGATAAGCCAAGCTCAGCCAGAGTTGCTTTATCACTACACAACGCTGGATGGGTTGCTGGGAATTCTAGGAAAGAAGGAACTTTGGGCAACAGGAATATCTTATTTGAATGACACTTCTGAATATGAGGCTGGGACGAATGCCGTTTTTCAGCTCATGTTTCCGATGTCATCCGATGTCGCAAATGCGTCTACTCTAGATTCCTCCGATTTCTTCGATCAGTTAAGGACCCCTTTCGACGCACAGCAAATAGCTACGATGAATGCGTTTAGCCAGTTTTATAGGCTATCTGCGAAGCAAATCTTTACAGCTTCATTCTCTGCGGAAAAGACCGGCGACGACTTAAGCCAATGGAGGGCATATGGCGGACAACATTCCGGCATCAGCTTAGGATTCTCGCCTCAATACCTCCGGGGAATGAGTCGAAACTTTCTGGAAGATAAGGAGAATCCCGGATGGGTTGGTCTAAATGAAGCCCCTCTCACTAAGTGCAAGTACTACGGAGATACAGGGGTGTGGGAGACAAATCCGGAAATTCAGAACAGGATAAGGGAAATCGAGGCGCAGCAGACCGATAGCGAATCGAAGAGCTTTTTATTCGCACGCTATGCCGCAACTTTGAAGCATGAGAAATTCCACTTGGAAAAAGAGTGGAGAATTGTACTCACACATAGAGGCGCCGATGTCCCAAACAGTGCATGTTTTCGTCGCGCCAATTCTATGATCGTCCCCTATGTCCGAATACCCCTAGCTTGGAGTGGTCAGCCTGTCGAAATTGATCGCATCGTTGTCGGTCCGACCCCGCACAAAGAAAAGGCCAAAGAGTCCATTGAGATGCTACTAAAAAGTAATCACGTAAAGTTTAGCGAAGTTGTCAACTCAAGAGTGCCGTTCCGCAACTGGTAAACCCGCAACTGCGCTAAACTAGGGTCTGGCAGGAGGACCGGGCGGTCGCTGCCGGAGGGTTCGCTTAGGCGAAGTCCGCCGGGGGAGGAAAGTCCGAACTCCGCAGGGCAGTGTGCCGGATAACGTCCGGGACGTGGGCGTCAAAACCCATGGACGGCCAGTGCCACAGAAAAGATACCGCCTCGGCTACCCCTCCCCGTTTCTTCGGATGCGGCCGAGGGCCTCCCTGGAAACGCAATACCCGAGTTGGCCCGGCTTGCCGGGTACGCTCGCCGTTGCGGAAACTCCAGCGCCGGGGTAAGGGTGAAATGGTGCGGTAAGAGCGCACCGCTCCGTCGGTAACGCCGGAGGCAAGGTAAACCCCACACGGAGCAAGACCAAATAGGGAGGGAAGCGCCCGCCAAGAGCCAGGCGGCGCTGCGCATCGGCCCGATGCGTCCAGGCGGCTCGAGCAATTGCCGAAACCTCCGGGTAGGTCGCTGATGAGTGTCCGCGGCAACGCGGCGCCTAGAGGAATGACCGCACACGACAGAATTCGGCTTACAGGTCCTTTTGCCGAATTTCTGCTGATCCTTGTGGAGAGATTTCTACCAAGGAACAGACGACAGCCCCGGCCGGGAAGATTCCCGGCCGGGGCTGACCATTTTTGAGGGGCCCGGTACGTTGCGTACCGGGGTATGCCGGCTACGGCAATCAGACGGCGATCTGATTCCGTTTGCCGGGTGAGGCTTCAGCGCGAGACTGCCTCAGGAAAATATTTATTGCCTGATACCTTGACGGTCTACACAAGTCTGTTGTAGATAAACATAGTATGGGAAAACCGAGCGATCTGGTACAGGGCACTCTGGACCTTCTGATCCTGAAAACAATTTTGTTGGAGCCGATGCACGGGTGGGCGATTGCCAAGCGCATTCAGCAGGTTTCCGGCGAGGTGCTGCAGGTGCAGCAGGGGTCGCTCTATCCGGCGCTGCACCGGCTGGAGCAGCAGGGATGGATCAAGGCGAAATGGGCGGAGAGCGAAACGGGGCGGCAGGCCAAGTTCTATGCGCTGACCGCGGCCGGGCGCCGGCAACTGGAGGCGGAGACGGCCAACTGGAACCGGCTTTCGGCGGCGATCGACCTGATTGTGTCGGAAGCGTGAGAGACAGTGGTTAGTGGTTAGTGGTTATTGATTAGTCGTCAGTGCACTCGTTGAGGGTTGAGGGGATTGCGTATGCGTTGGGTTGCGCAACTGCGGATGCGGATGGCGATGCTGTTCGGACGAGGGAGGGCTGAGGCGCGGTTGGACGAAGAGCTGCGCGATCACCTGGAGCGGCAGATTGCGGAGAACGTCGCGGCGGGGATGAGCGCGGACGAGGCGCGGTTTGCGGCGCTGCGGGCGTTTGGGAATCCGGCGCTGGTGCGGGAGCAGGCGCGGGCGGCGTGGAGCTGGACGTGGCTCGAGCTCCTGCTCCGCGATGTGCGCTACGGGGCACGCACGCTGATGCGGACACCGGGGTTTGCGGTGATTGCGATGGTGGTGATGGCGCTGGGCATCGGGGCGAACGTGGCCATGTTCACGATTGTCCGCTCGGTGCTGCTGAAGCCGCTGCCCTATCCCGACCCGGACCGCCTGACGATGGTCTACGAGCGCGGTGTGGTGGACGATGCCGACTCGCAGTTCAACGTGGTGGCCGGCGGCATGTTTGCCGAGTGGAAGAAGCTGAACTCTACGTTTCAGGACCTGGGTGTGGCCGGCAATGCGGAGTTCAACCTCTCCGGCGCCGGCGGGCAGTTGCCGGAGAAGCTGAACGGCGAGAACTGCTCGTGGAATCTGCTCACCGTTCTTGGCGTGAAACCGGCGCTGGGCCGCGGCTTCACCGCGGACGACGACCGCCCCGCGGCCAACGGAACGGTTCTGCTGACCTGGGGCCTGTGGAAGCGACGCTTCAGCGGCGACCCGGCGATCGTCAACCAGACCGTGGATATCAACTCGCGTTCCTACACGGTCATCGGCGTGCTGCCGGCCTGGTTTGTCTACCCTGAGGACCCGACCGTACAGCTGATCACGCCGGCCTACCACGACAAGCCGGCCGAGCGGATGGAGTCGCTCGGCAATCATCAGTTCCAGGTGATCGGGCGTCTGCGCCCCGGGGTCAGCGTGGACCAGGCGAGCGCCGATCTGGCCCTCATCACGCACCGGCTGCACAATGCCCACCTCGACAACCCCATCGTAGCCCGGTCGGCCATTGCGCGCCCGCTGCTTGAAGACATGGTGGTGGACGCGCGCAGGCCGCTCTACGTGTTGTTTGCGGCTACTGGCTGCGTGCTGCTGATTGCGTGCCTCAATGTGGCCAACCTGCTGGTGGCGCGCGGCGCGGCAAGGCGCAAGGAGCAGGCGATTCGCATGGCTCTGGGCGGCGGGCGGCTGCGCCTGCTGCGCGAACACCTGATGGAAAGCCTGCTGCTCTCGGTTGCAGGCGGCACGGTGGGGATGGCGCTGGCGTGGGTCGCGATCGGCTGGCTGGTGCACACCCGCGCGGATTTGAGTCGCGTGGATGCTGTGCACATCGACGGCGTGGTGGTGGCGTTTACCGCAGGGCTGATGGTATTGTGCGCACTCTTCGCCGGGTTGATCGGTTCAGCGGTCGCGCGCGACGAGAGGATCCTGGTTTCGCTGCAGGAGTCATCGCGCGGTGCGAGCGCAGGGCAGGGGCGGGTTCGGTTGCGCAGGGCGCTGCTGGCGCTCGAGGTGGCGTTGACCGTGGTGCTACTGGTGAGCGCGGGGCTGCTGCTGAAGAGCTATGAGCGACTGCGCTCGTCGGACATGGGCTGCACCACCCACAACGTGCTCACCATGCGCATCGGCCTCTTTGGCGGGCGCTTCAACGACCGCGCGGAAAAGGCGAACTTCTTCTCGGAGCTGTTGACGCGCGTGCGAGCGTTGCCCGGCGTAGAGGCTGCGGGCTTTGTGCAAGCGGTTCCGGGCCAGGGCTACTGGGGCGACGGCCCATTCTCCATCGTGGAGCATCCTCCGTTGCCCGCGGGGCAGACGGAGCTTGCGCTCTATCGCTGGGCCGATCCGGGATATTTTGCGGCCATGGGCATTCCCATTGTGCGCGGGCGGAGCTTCGATGCCGGCAAGCGGCTCGACGGCATCGCCGAAGTGGTCATCAGCAAGCAATTTGCCGATCAGCACCTGCCCGGCGAGGACCCCCTCGGCAAGCACCTGCGGGTGGATGACCAAGTGATGACGATTGTGGGGATCGTGGGAGACACCCGCTATACCCCTTCGGAGGATCCCCGGCCGATGGAGTACCTTCCGCTTTACACGGGATTCCCGAACAATGGAACGCTGGTGATCCGCTCGTCGCACAACGTGGAGCAGCAGGCGCTGCCGGTGCAGCGGATCGTGCAGGCGATGGACCACGATCTGCCGGTGAGCGATGTGATGACCATGGAGCAATTGCTGGGCAAGTCGAATGTGGACGCGAGCTTCGATGCGACGCTGCTGGCGGCCTTTGCGGGGCTTTCGCTGCTGCTTGCCGGCGTGGGACTGTTTGGGGTGCTGTCGTACCTTGTGGCGCAGCGGACCAGCGAGATCGGGATTCGGATCGCGCTGGGCGCGCGGCGGGAACAGGTGCTGCGCAAGATGCTGTTGGATGGGTTGCGGCCGGCGCTGGTGGGACTGGCGCTGGGACTGGCCGGCAGCGTGGCGGCGGCACGGGAGATTGCGTCGATGCTGTATGGGACCAAGGCGCTGGATGCGGGGGTGTTTGGCGGGGTGAGCGCGGCGATGGTGCTGGTGGCGGCGGCGGCCTGCGCAGTACCGGCGTGGCGGGCTTCGCGGCTGGATCCGATGACGGCGCTCAGGACGGAGTGAGGGAGAAGCAGGGAATAGGGAATAGGGAGAAGGGAATAGAAGTTCGTCCGGCGGGTTGGGGAGGCGCGGGCGATGAAATTGCGCTAGACAGGGACTCGCCGGACGCGGGCGCCGATGCGCGTGAAGACCTCCCAGGGGATGGTTCCGGTGGCTTCGGCGTGCTCGGCGGCGGAGATTGTCTCCGCGCCCTGCGAGCCCAGAATGACCACCTCGTCCCCGGCTTCGACGCCGTCGATCTCCGTCACGTCGAGGACGGCGAGATCCATGCTGACGCGGCCGACGAGCGGCGCGCGCTGGCCTCGGACAAGCAGGCTGAAGCGGTTGCCGAGGCGGCGGTCGAGGCCGTCGGCGTAACCGACAGGAAGCACTGCCAGGCGCATGGGCTCGGTGGCTACGAAGGTGCCGTTGTAGCCCACCACGGCGCCTGCCGGAACCGAGCGGACGCTGACTACGCGGGTCTTCCAGCTCAGGACCGGTTTGAGGCTCTGGCGCGCGGCGGCCACGGCCGGGGGCTCGCCGGGATGGAACCGCGGGGCGACGCCGTAGAGAGCGAGGCCGGGGCGGATCATCGCCTTCATGCCCCGGCGGCGAGCCTGGGCGGCGATTCCGGCTGCTTCGCCGTTGAGCAGCGAGGCAGAGGCGCCGGCGCTGAGCCACTCGGGGCGCAGGCCGGCGGCAGCAATTTGCGCGAGGGCTTCGTCGAGGATATCCAGTTGCTGCCGAGTGGCACGACCATCGGTCTCGTCGGCGGCGTAGAGGTGAGTGAGAACGCCCTCGAGGCGCAGGGGGCCGGCGGCGGAGAAACGCGAGAGGATTGCTGCCAAGCCTTCGGGACTGACGCCCTGGCGGCTCATCCCGGTGTCGATTTCGAGGTGAACAGGGATGGAGCCGGGAGCAAGACCGACGGCGAGGGCGGCGTGTTCCAGCTCGTCCAGTTGCCACGGCTCCCAGGCAACCGCGGTCAGCTTGTGCTCGAGCACCGCGACGCCTTCGCCGGGGAAGCATCCGCTCATGACCAGGATGCGGGCTTCGGGGCACACGGAGCGCGCCTCCATGGCTTCTTCCACGCTGGTGACGCCCAGCCAGCAGGCCCCGGCCCGCACCGCCGCGGGTGCGCAGAGGGCGAGAGCGTGGCCGTAGGCATCGGCCTTGACCATGGCGAGGACCTCCGCGTTGTCCTCGGCGAGGCCCAAGAGAATGCGGTAGTTGTGTTCGAGGGCAGGGGTTGAGATTTCAACCCAGCAGGGGCGCCTGGTCATGGGGGTTTCCAGGCACCAGTCTAACGCGGCAGGCTGGCGGCTCATCCAAGGAGCGCAAAGGCGACGACTGTGTCATGGGAGTCGCCAAGCTCGCTTAGCAAGTCAGCCTCAAGTTCGTGTGGGACGGCCATCTCGCAGGCCTGCACTTCGGCTTTTGTGGCTCCTTGAAAGCAGAGCTCGCAGTGGCCGATGGCGTCTCCGTCGCCCATGCGCACGGGCGGACCAAAGACGCGGCAGGTCATGGGACGGGCAGCATAGACTTCGCAGCGGCCAGTCGCGGGGTCGAGGGCGGGACAAGCGGCTTCGTTGGCGAAGTCCTCGAAGAGGGCCTGATCAGCTTCGGATTGGCCGAGGAGACCGGTGGCGGAATCGCCGGGAAAATCGGACTCGTACAGTGCGATCCAGGCGCGGGCGCGGCGGTCGATCTCCGCGGCCAGGGCCGGATCGGCAAGGCGCAGGGCCTGCATGCCTTCGCGGAGGCGCGCGGCGTCAAGGGCGTTGATGGCGAAGGCCCCGTGACAGCACTGCGTGCAGCCGATGCGGCAGGCCAGCCAGGGACCCGCACGGAGCGCAGCGCCGGCGAGCGCCGCATCGACAATCTGCACCAGCTGCGCGTCTTTTGCCGGGAGGCCCATGCCGCCCAGCATACCTGAGGCGAGCGCGCGGCACGTACGTGGGCGCGACAATCCTGTTTGCGGGGGGCGAAGAGCATGCTATAAGGGCTTGAGGTCGCCGTGATCTTCTTCGAGCGCAAACCGGCTCCGCCATTGGCTCCTTTTGTCCGGGCGCTTTGGCACGCCACCGCGCCGATGGGGGAACACAAGCGCGAGCGCATTCTGCCCAGCGGCTCGGTCGAAATCATCCTCAACCTGGCGCGGGACTTTTTTGTCGATTGCTCGGACGGTAAGCCGGACCGGCCCAACGCACCGGCACTGGTGGTGGGGGCGCGGTCGGTTTACGAGATCATCGACACGAGCGATATGAACTGTCTGATCGGCATCCACTTCCATCCTGGCGGGTTTGGGCCGTTTGCCGGGGATTGCGCGGACCGGATCAGCAACCGGAGCCTGCCGCTGGACCAGCTTTGGGGCTCGTCTGCGGGCGCGTTGCGCGATGCGCTGCGCGAGATCGCCGGCCCGCAGGAGCGGCTCGCGTTCCTGGAGAGCTTCTTGCTGGAGCGATTCACCGCGCGACGCGCGCGGCACCAACTGGTCGACTATGCTTTGGGGCGTTTTCAGCGGGAATCGCAGGCTTCGACCGTGCGCCAGGTGGCCAAGAGCATTGGCTGGAGCGAGCGGCGGTTTTCGCAGGTTTTCCGCGAGCAGGTGGGCTTTCCGCCCAAGGTCTGGTGCAGGATCCAGCGGTTCCAGCGTGCGGTGCGGCAGTTGCACGCGGGCACCGACCTGAAGTGGGCGGAGCTGGCGCTGGAGTGCGGTTTCTACGACCAGTCCCACTTTGCCAACGAGTTCCGCGCCTTCTCCGGCATCGATGCGACGACGTACTCCGCGCTGCGCACCCAATTTACCAACCATATTCGCGTGCAGTAGGGGCGCGACTTCCGATTTTTCCAAGATGGACGAGGCTGCGGGCGGGCATTCTGAAGGGGTAAGATTCATTTCACGCTTTGGAGGACCCCATGAGTGATTCCCGTTCCACCGTGATTCCCGCACTGCGCTACCGCAACGCTCCGGCCGCCATCGACTGGCTCTGCAATGTCCTGGGCTTCGAGCGCAAGGCTGTCTTTGAAACCGCGCCCGGTGTGATCGGCCATGCCGAGCTGGTATTGAATGGCGGCATGATCATGCTCGGCTCCGCCCGCGACGACGAGTACGCGCAGCGCTTCAGATCGCCGGACGACCTGGACGGCGTGGAAACCGGCGGCATCTACATTGTGGTCGCGGATGCCGACGCTGCCCACGCGCGTGCTGTTGCTGCCGGGGCGCGCATCATCCGGCCGTTGCAGGACACGCCCTATGGCAGCCGCGAATTTGCGGTGAAGGACCCGGAGGGCCACTCGTGGAGCGCGGGAACCTACGACCCGTGGGCTGCGCACAACTAGGGAGCCTCTGATCAAGTCCCAGCCCACACCGGGCATTCCCTCAGGGGCTGAAGCCTGGATTGATTTTTGCGCCATTTACGGCACGAATAAACAGGCTGCGGAAAAACGCCTTGGATGAGGTAGTTCCAGAATTGAGTTTTGCAGGAGCTAAAGCCCGACGATCATTCGATTGGCTTTACCGGCCTGACTGAAGTCATGCCCTTGTTACAAAGCTGCCGGAATTTGGGGCTGAATGAGTCTTGCCGCGGCCTGTAAAGTCGTGCCCTTTCAAAACATCAAGCTCATTCAGAGGTTCCCTAGACTTTTTCAGCACAGCTAGACTTTTGCAACCCGGAACCGGCCCATGGGATAGACTCATTGCGTAATCCCAGGAGGTGCCTGTGCGTTGGTTGCGCGTTGCGGTTCCCGTTTTTCTTTTCTGCTGGTTCGCTCTGGCCTTGCAGGCCCAGGAGGGCCGCCTGCTGGTGGCGCAAAAGGGCGAGCAGAGCCTGGCCATCGTCGATCCGGCGTCGGGCAAGGTGATTGCCAACGTGCCCGAAGGCGGCGTGACGGGACATGAGGTGATTGCCTCGCCGGATGGGAAGCTGGCGTATGTGCCGATCTACGGCAACTCGGGCGTGGGCAAGCCGGGAACCGACGGGCGCACGCTCACGGTCATCGACATCGCCGCGCACAAGGTGGTGAACGTCCTCGACTTCGGCCACCCCGTTCGCCCGCACATGCCCATCTTCGGACCCAAAGACGGCCTGCTCTACGTGACCACGGAGCTGAACCAGACGGTCACGCTCATCGATCCCAAAACGCTGAAGATCGTCGGCTACATCCCCACCGGCCAGGCAGAGAGCCACATGCTGGCGCTCTCGCACGACGGGCAGCGCGGCTACACGGCCAACGTGGGGCCGGGCACGGTTTCGGTGCTGGACATTCCGGGGCGCAAGACGCTCAAGGTGATCCGCATCTCGCCGAATACGCAGCGCATCGCCATATCCAACGATGATCGCTGGGTGTTCACCGCCGACCAGACGAAGCCGCAGCTGGGGGTGATCGATACGAAGATCGCGATGATGAGCCGGTGGATTCCGCTGGAGGGAATTGCCTACGGGACGGCGCCGACGCCCGACGGCAACTGGCTGCTGGTGACACTGCCGGACAAGAACAAGATTGCGGTGGTGGACCTGAAGACCATGCAGGTGGTGCGGTCGGTGGGGGTGAGCGTGAATCCGCAGGAGATCGTGGTGCGGCCGGACGGAAAGGCCGCGTATGTCTCCTGCATGACCAGCAACCAGGTGGCTGAGATTGACCTGGGAACCTGGACACTTACGCGGCTGATTGCTACCGGGAAAGTTACCGACGGGCTGGCCTGGGCCGCGGGGCAGTGATTGGCCGGGAAGACGTTCCTGTGAGGGCTATCCTGGGGCTCGGTTGAAAGTGTGCGCATGGCCAGTCTTCTCACCTGTGTTCTTGCCGCTCTTCTTTTGGGTACCGCGGCTCTGCAACTGATGGGGAGACGGCGGCTCAGTTGCTGGCTGCTGCTTCTCTTCCCCACAATCCTCTGTGTGGCCGCTCTGGCGGACCTTGCGCGCGGCTCCGCAAGGATCGGTCTGGCCGCATTTGAAAGTGACGAAAAGCAACTGGCGATCCTGCTGTGCTTCCTGGCTGTGAGCGGGATTGCGGCGTTCAGGCCGGGGTGGCGATGGCTGTTCTGGGCTGCGTGGGTGCTGAATGCACTGGTTTGCGGAGTCTTGATTTACCTGGCTTTCTTTTGGAAGGTATTCAGTTGAGCGAGTTGGGCGCGAAGACGGCAGAGCGCGGCGCGATCTTGCATGGAGTGCGAGTGCTGGATGGCGGAATGGCTTCGGAGCTCGAGTACCTGGGCGCCAACATCGATGGGCCGCTGTGGTCGGCGCATGTGCTGGAGGACGCGCCGGAGAAGATTGTGGCCGTGCACCGGGCCTACATCGAAGCGGGCGCGGATTGCATTGAGACGGCGAGTTACCAGGTTTCGCGGATGGGGTATGCGGAGTTTGGGCTTGCGCCGGAGCGGGCGGATGCGGCGCTGCTCAAGGCGGTGGCGCTGGCGCGGAGGGCTACGGCGGAGTTCCCGGAGCGGCGGGTGGTGGTGGCTGCTTCGCTGGGGCCGTATGGCGCGGCGCTGCACAATGGGGCTGAATACCACGGCGACTACGGGATTGGGTTCGACGAGCTGGTTGCGTTTCATTGCGAGCGGATTCGGGTGCTGGCGGAGGCTGGGGCGGATGGGCCGGATCTGCTGGCGTTCGAGACGCTGCCGTCGCTGGCTGAGGCAGAGGCGATTGGCGAGGCGATTGCTCCGTGGCCGGCGCTGGCGGCGTGGCTCTGCTTTACGTGCAGGGACGAGCGGCATGTGGCGCATGGGGAGCTGCTTGCCGATTGCGCTGCGCGGGTGGCGCGGCTGCCGCAGACGGTGGCTGTGGGCGTGAACTGCACGCTTCCGGCGCTGATTCCGGCCCTCATTGGGGAGTTGCGGAGGGCATCGGACAAGCCGGTGGTGGTTTATCCCAACTCCGGCGAGGGATGGGACGCGGAGAAGCGGTGCTGGACGGGGAAGGGCGATGCGGCGAGCTTCGGGGCGCAGGCTGGGGAATGGTTTGCGGCCGGAGCGCAGATTGTGGGGGGATGCTGCCGGACGCGGCCAGAGCATATTCGGGAAGTGGCTGGAGCAGCGGCGCGGAGCTGACACGCGCCGATGTGTGGGGAAGAGCACCTGGCTTTCAGCTTCTAGCTTCTAGCTCCTAGCTTCTACCGGGCCTTCCGCCGCGGCGGAAAACCCAAGGTACCCATCACCCGGCCGCGTGAGGAAATGGACTTGTGCAGAGATTCGTCAGAAGCTGTCCAAGGACCGAGTTCGAGGAAGGCCGATTGGGGTTCTTGGTCTCCCACCCATTCACGATCGTTTGCGAAAAGCGGGCTCTTCGACTCCGCTTCGTTTCGCTCAGAGGGATGGGGCACGGAGCGTTTGTGGCGGGTTGAGAGTGAACAGGTTCCAGTTTTTTGTCAGGTTCTCAGTGACATGCAGGTTGATCTTGAAACTGGTGACTTTCCGTCATGGAAGCAAAATCTTGCGCGCACTTCAAAATCTGTTGTTCAAGAGGATCGCTGTGGAATGTGTCCGGCGAGATAAACGCGGCCTGGTTTCGAACCGCGATGTATTGTTCGCTCAGTTTTTCCATGTTGTTGAACTCGGCAGAGAGTAGCGGGAGAGAGCTGCGATCGTCGTCCGTCGATACGACGGAGGAAGCGAGAGCCAGATTCTTCTCTGCCAGCCTGTGCTGTGCGGATACCCAGTCTTCCGCCACCGGAGTGTTATTCTGGACCGCCTTGACGATGGCGACTCGCCACTCCCGGATGACGCCCATCTCTTCGATACTCGCCTGGATGAAGTCTCTTGAGAACCCCGCCTTGGCATGGGTCGCGGGTGGGGGCGGAGTTGAATCCGCGGCGGGAAGCGTGAGGATCGTCTGATTGGCTTTGAACGAAAGGGTTCCCTGCGTCAAACGCGCAAGTGTTTCAATCTCGATATACGACTTTCCATTGACCTGAATGAGCTGTGCTTCGCCTGCGTGGCCCGCGACTGTGAACGTGGAACTTTTATGCGCCGTTTGCCCATAACCACTTGCCGGCAGCACGAGAAGAGCGGTCAACATTGCCGGAAGAACGGCACGGATCGTTTTCATGGGAAATTCCTCGAGCATTCGCTCCTAGTTTCCCATTGCCAGATTCCGCACACTGTTCAAAGTTGCGCATGATGGGCGGATGGACCACTTCCCCGGTGGCACAAAAAAGCGCCGCTGGACTTGCCCGAGGCCCCGGCTCTTCTTGTGAAGGCGTGGAAACCCTTGGCCCCGCGCAGAGAGTTGGCGGGTTACCCGACGCTACTTGCCAAGGAGCAGCTTGGCGATGGTGGCCAGCTGCATGTTGGATGTGCCTTCGTAGATTTTGCCGACTTTGGCGTCGCGGTAGTACTTCTCGGCGGGGTAGTCGCGGACGAAGCCGTTGCCGCCGAAGACTTCGACGGACTGGCTGGCAACGCGCTCGGCTACCTGGGAGGCGAAGAGCTTGGTCATGGCGGCTTCGCGGACGTAGGACTGGCCGGCGTCTTTGAGGCGGGCGGCGTTGTAGACCATGAGCTTGACCGCTTCGATCTCGGTGGCCATCTGGGCGAGGGTGAACTGGACGGCCTGGAACTCGGCGATGGGCTTACCGAACTGGCGGCGCTCCTGGGCGTAGCGGGCGGCGTGGCCCCAGGCGCCTTCGGCGAGGCCCAGCATCTGTGCGCCAATGCCGATGCGGCCTTCGTTGAGGGTCTCGATGGCGATCTTGTAGCCTTTGCCGGGCTCGCCGAGGAGGTTCGCTTCGCTCACCTCGCAGTTGTCGAAGATCAGTTCGCAGGTGCTGCTGGCGCGGATGCCGAGCTTGTCTTCCTTGCGGCCGACGGTGAAGCCGGGCGCATCTTTATCGACGAGGAAGGCTGTGATGCCGCGATAGCCCAGCGCGGGGTCGAGGGTGGCGAAGACGATGAAGAGGCCGGCCTCGCGGGCGTTCGAGATCCAGAGCTTGCGACCGTTGAGGCGGAAGCCTGCGGCGGTCTTTTCGGCGCGGGTCTGGAGGGCGAAGGCATCGGACCCGGAGCCGGCTTCGCTGAGCGCGTAGGCGCCGATTGTGTCCGCGGCGAGGCGGGGGAGCCAGTGCTTCTGCTGGGCGGGCGTGGCCCAGCGGCGCAGGGCGTTGACGACCAGGGTGTTGTGCACGTCGACCAGGACGGCGACGGCAGGGTCAACGGTGGAGATGGCCTGGATGGCGAGCACAGAATCAAAAAATGTTCCGCCGGCGCCGCCGTGCTCTTCGGGGATTTCGATGCCCATGAGGCCGAGACCGAAGAGCTGCGGGACGAGGCCGGCGGCGAACTGCTGGTCCGCGTCCATTTGGCGCACGAGCGGCCCGATTTTTTCTTCCGCGAATTTGCGCGCGGTTGTGAAGAAGAGGGTCTCCTCCTCGGAGAGTTGAGTGAGAGGGGGGTGGGCTGGTTGAGTCAACGGAAGAAGGCCTCCGGCATCGGAGTGTATCAAAAGGGGCTGGTGTTGGTCTGGGAGGGATGGGAGGCGTGGGGAGGGTGAAAAGAGGGGCCGACGGAGAGCGGGAGAGAGCTACCCATGCACGCACCCGCCGGAGTGGGCATGTGCATGGGTTTTATCGAGGGTTCGGGTAGAATGGGCCGCGGCTTCGCGGCCTGTGGTGAAAGTTCAGATCGCTGAAAAACATCCCTCAGGGGCTAAAGCCCGTCGTTTATTTTCAGCCATTTGCGGCACGACTGAAGTCGTGCCCTATCAAAACCTGACTTTCACCACGGGCTGCTAACGGCGCGGGTGACCGCCACCACCGCCGCCACCACGGTAGCCGGGGAGGGCGTGTTCTCCGCCACCTTCGTGGGGCGCATTGCCTACATGGCCTTGCCCATCCCGCGCTTCATTTGCGTGGAAATGGTTGAAACGCGCTTCGCCGCGACCGGGCAGCGGACCGCGGTAACCCTGACGGGGGTCAAAGCGGTTGTCGACGTGGCCGTAGAAGCCGTGCCGGCCGTGGAACCAGGGGCCGGCTCCGATGAAGATTCCGCCAAGGAACCAGTCGGGCCCGTAATAGCCGTACGGGGAGCAGTCGTAGGGAGCGTAGTCGAAGTAGCCGTAGGGGCAAACGGGAGCCACTCCAACGTCGACGGCGACCTGGGCTGGGGCGGCCAGCGCGGCTGGCGCAGTTGGCGCGGCGCAGAGCAGGGCAGTTGCAAGAGCTGAAGAAACAAGTAGCTTACCGAGGGACATGATTCCTCCTTGCTTGGTTTAGAACCGCAAAGGGGGCGGGGAGTTGCCTCTCCGATGCGCTCTTGAGCGCCGGATGGCAACGGATGGATGTAACAACGGAACGGGACGCTCAGCGAAAACTGGGGTCGATTCGATTGTCCCGTCGGTGCACTTCAGCCTCGCGGCGCGATGCCTGGGGCGCCTGGCGCGATCAGTTGCAGCGCCGCGGTTCCCACGCGCGGCGGAATATAGCCGGTGGCGCGGCGCGCGATGGCGAGCGTCTCCTGGCTGAGGAGCTTGCGGATCTGGGTGCGGGCGTGCTCGGCCCAGGGGCCGGAGCGGTCGAGCTTGACGTAGGCTTGCCAGTGGCGCAGCGCCTTGCGGCGGTCGTTCTTGCGCTCGTAAGCCAGGGCCAGGTTATAGTGGGCGTCGGCGTAGCGGGGCGAGAGGGTGACGGCCTGGCGGTAGGCGGCGATGGATTCATCCAGGCGCTGCAACTCGTCGAGCACGTTGCCCAGGTCGAAGAAGGCCAGCACATAGCCGGGATCGGCAAGGGTAGCGCGGCGGTAGAGATCCTCGGCGCGGGCAAAGTGGCGCAGGTGGAAGTTGATGGTGCCGAGGTTGATGTAGGCGGCCGCATAGCCGGGGTCGATGGAGAGGATTTCCTCGTAGATGGCGATGGCGCGCTGCTTTTCGCCCGCCTCCTCGGCCTGCACGGCGGCCAGAAAGCGGTCCTGCACGCCGCGGGGACCGGCAGTGCCTGGACGGCGCAGCAAAGAAGGCTCGGAGGCTGCCGAAGGATGATCGAAGCTGCCCACGCGGTCGAGCCGTTCGAAGTCAAAGAGCAACTGGCGGCGGATGGGATCGACCATGGCGCCGCTATGGCGGAAGGCAAGGCGTGTACCGGTGCGGACCAGGCAGGCCTCGAGGAGGGGGTTGGTCATGCCGGAGACGGCCTTCATGGCCAGGATGGAGTGGCGAATGGAGGCGGCGGAGACCTCTTCCGCGCGCAGGGCCTTGAGGGTCCTCAACTGTCCGAGATCCTGGAAGGTGTAGGCCTGTTGCGAGGGAATAAGCCCGGCGCGCTCCCACCCCTGCAACTGGTGGGCACTGATCTCAAAGATGCGCAACACGTCCTGACGGCTGTAGCTGGTCACTCTTGAGTGCTCCCACCCCAGGGTGCGATTCGATCGGACGCGGCCCCGAGGGCTTGAACTCTTGTTCTGAACCGGAATCTCCAGAGCTCGCTTTCCGGGCTGGACTCCCTGGACCCCGATGGTTGGAACAGTTACTGAGGAACCGCTCTTGCTTGGATTATGCCAAGAGTATGCGTGGATAAGCTGGCCGGAACTACCGTTGCAACAAAAAAAGACGTGGATAACGGGTGTATGACTTGGTACCACCACCTGCGGTGGGGCAGACGGCCACCTGCGGTGGGGCAGACGGCGCTTGCGCGCCAGGAGGTCTGCGGGCGGCTTTCGGTGGATTTGCGATCCGTGCGCCAGAAGGAAGGCGCACGGATGTGACGCCGAATATTTTTGGGGTTTGTGGTCTCCCACTCATCGCGATGAGGCCGCGATGAATGGGGCACCGAGCGTTTTTGCGCGGAACGGGTACAAAACGAGCGGTCAGAGATCTAGTTGCGGCTGCGCATCTTGGAGAGCAGGCGGAGGATCTCGATGTAGAGCCAGACCAGGGTGACCATGATGCCGAAGGCGCCGTACCACTCCATGTACTTGGGAGCGCCGGCCTGCACGCCCTGCTCGATGAAGTCGAAGTCGAGCACCAGGTTGAGAGCCGCGACGGCCACGACGATGAGGCTGAAGCCGATGCCGACGATGCCCGAGCCGTTGATGGAAACGAATCGGACGCCGAAGAAGCCGAGCAGCATTTGCAGCATGTAGAAGACGAAGATGCCGCCGGTGGCCGCAACGACGCCGAGGCGGAACTTCTGCGTGACCTTGATGAGGCCGGATTGATAGGCGATGAGGAGCACGAAGAGCGTGCCGAAGGTGAGGCTGACGGCCTGGATGGCGATGCCGTGGTAGTACTGGTCCATCATCGCCGACAGGCCGCCGAGCATAAGGCCTTCAAGCAGCGCGTAGATGGGAGCGGTGACCGGGGCCCACTCTTTCTTGAAGCTGGTGACCAGGGCGAAGATCAATCCGCCGAACATGCCGACCAGCATCTCCGGAGTCACGTCGGCCGGATTGCGGGACTGCATGAACTGGCTCCATGTCCAGGCCGCGGTGGCCAGCGTGCAGACGAGCAGAAGGCCGGTCTTGTTCACCGTGCCGCTCATCGTCATGCGGTTGGCGGCATCGACGAGGCTGCCGTAGCCGCCGCCTTGAAGGTCGCGGAAGGTTTTATCGCTCAAGGCTGGATTGGAAGTCTTCATCAAGGGCATGGTTTTCTCCTGAACGCGGTTGGGGAATGCGCGACGGCTGGCGCGTATAAGGCCGCGTCCCTACTCTCATTTTAGACCCCGGATGGGGGAAAAAGACTCGGGATCCGGCACGGCCGAAGCCTGCACACCATTGCCGCGAAAGAACGGGCTTGCGTTTGGCCGTTGCCGAGTACGCACTCTATTTGGCCAAGTCCTCGGGGTGGACTCCGATAGAGGCGGGGGGAAGGCTGGAAGGCGCGGAACCGAGCGCGGTGTTGGGTGTGTCTCCCATGGTCAGCTCCAGAGTGCCGCCGCCGGCAATGTCCGCATGGCGAAACCAGACCTGGTTGAGCGGCTTGCCGTTCAGCCGGATGCTCTGGATGTACTTGTTGTCGCGCGAGGTGTGATGGGCGAGGATGACGAAGTCCTTGCCGTTAGCGAGATGGATGGCCGCTTTCTCAAAGACGGGGCTGCCGATGTCGTAGGTTGGTACGCCGGGTGTGACGGGATAGAAGCCCAGCATGGAAAAGACCACGAAGGCGCTCATGCCGCCGCCATCCTCGTCGCCAGGCATGCCCTGAAGCGTGTCAGGGAAGAACGATTCCAGCAGCATGCGGACGCGCTTCTGGGTCTTCCAGGGAGCGCCGAGGCGGTTGTAGATGTAAGGGATGGCGAGGCTGGGCTCGTTGCCCATGGAGAACTGGCCTGCCATTGAGGTGGAATCGGGAAAGCGGGCCTGGAACTCGTACTTTGAGCGGTCCAGCGGCTCGCGAAACAGCTGGTCCAGGTTGGCTTCGGCTTTGGCGCGGCCGCCCATCATGTCGATGAGGCCGTTGAAGTCGTGCGCCACGTCCCAGGTGTAGGTGTAGCCGTTGTTCTCATCGTAGTAGTCGCGGCCGCCCATGCCGCCATCGAACTTGGGATCGAGCGGCTCGATCCAATTCCCGTCCGCATCCCTGGGCCACATGAGCTCCTTCTCGACTCGGAAGAGATTCCTGTAGTTCGCAGCGCGCTGCAGAAAGAGTTGCTCATCCTGCGGTTTGTTCAGGACGCGGGCAAGTTGGGCGATCGACCAGTCATCGAAGCTGTTTTCAAGGGTGACGGGGACAGGTTGGCGCTTCTCGAAGGGATGAACGCGCGGATCGGTTTCCTTTTCACCGGGGCGCAGGGCGGGCATGTAGCCGTGGGCTGCGTAAAAGTCGTCAAGCGGCCCCTTGGGGCCAAGGCGCCAGGGAAGGAGCGTGTCCTGAAGGGAACGCTTGCGGACGCCTTCGAAAGCGGTCTGCAGATCGAAGTTGCGCACGCCTTTGAACCAGGCGTCGGCGAACCACGGAGCGGCGTGATTGCCGTTCATGCACGGGTAGGGGCCGGAGAGCAGGGCGAAAGTGGGCATGATGCCGGACTGCTGGTACATGCGCACATAGGACTGGATCTTGTCGGCTTCCATGTCGGGGTTGAGCAGGGTTTGCAGCGGCTCGAGGGCGCGGAATGTGTCCCAGAGCCAGTTGTCCACGTAAAACGGGCGCGGATCCTGGTGGACCTGGTGGTCGTAGGCGCTGTAATAGCGGCCGTCTTCCGTGATGCTGACCATGCGCTCGTAGCAGCGATAGAGGGCGGTGTAGAAGACGCGGCGCTGCGCTTCTGTGCCGCCCTCGACGGCGACGCGGCCGAGGACCTGGTTCCAACGCGATCTGGCTGCGGCTTTCACTGTTTCAAAGCCCCAGGCTGGAATCTCGCGGCGCAGATTTCGCTTTGCCTGCTCCACGCCGATGAAGGAGATGCCGTAGCGGAATTCGAGAGTCTTCGCGTTCTGGATCGAGGCGGTGATTCGGTTTCTGCCCGCGAGGTCTTCGGCCTTGAAGGCGACGGGGGCACTGAATTCGCCGTAGACAAAGGCCTTCATATTGCTGAATCGCTCTTCCCCGCTGACCGAGGAGTTGTTGCTCGCTTGCAGGCTGCCGGGCATGCGGTTGGCCAGGACGATGGACGCTTTGCCATCCGGGAAGGTGAAGCGGAAGTAGCCGCAGCGCTCGGTGGGGGTAAATTCGGTCTGGATGAGGGAATCGTCGAAGCGGGTGGAGTAGTAGTAGGGGGTTGTCCTTTCCTGGTCGTAGGCGGCGGGGCCGGCGCCGGATCCAGGCATGATGCTGAAGAGTTCATCCATGCGGTGTGAGCTGATGGTCAGGGGAAACGACTGGATGCGATCGTCCAGAGCGTCTTCGCGAAGCGGGTAGAAGCGGACCATGCTGTTGGGCAGGTAGACTGCGGGGCGGGTGGGGACGAGGAGAATGCCGACATTGCCTATGGTGGGGTCGACGTACTCGACCTGCGCGGAGGCTTGTACCGCCAGCACTGTGGCCAGGGCCACGAGCAGGAAGTCGACATGGAGCGGAGGGCAAACCCGACCGGTGAAGATGCGTGCAACTCTCACGGCGTACCTCGATGCAATTGTCGCGCACGCAAGAGGTCCCGGGGGAGGGGTGAGAGAAAGAATCAGGGCGAAAAGGCTCCCGGACGAAAGCGGCCCCTCAGAGTTGGGGGCCGGATAGCGAAAACCTGAATTTCAGATTGATGGCGATGGAGCCGACGGTCAGACTTGAACTGACGACCTGCTGATGATGTGTCACTGTACCTATCGAATTCAAAAAACTTGTAGCTGGACGCTGATGCAAATTGTGCACAACTCACGGAGAGACAGCGGTCTTTCCTAGCGCCTCGGCGAGCGGACGATGATCCTTGAGGTTGGTGGTCAGAATATCTGCATCCGCCGGTGCGAACAGAGCAAAATATGCATCGCCCAGCGCTCGGCAGTCCTCTCGATCAAAGCGGCTATTGGGGTGAACAGCAAGTTTCTTCAAGGCTTGTCGCCGTCGAGTATCCTCTGTCCTACCGCTTGGCGGAATGGCATCGCGGAGCTTTATTAAAGCGTCATTGTCCTTGCGAAGTTGTTTTGCAAGGCAGCATTCCTGTTCTCCCTTGCAATTACGCGGCTGAATGTCAATCTCACCATTGGCCTGGTCGCGAGGACCAGATTCGACATAACACTCCAAATCCATCACGGTGTCAGACGTGACCGATCTTCGGGACTCCCAGCTGGAGTAGATTAAGGTCTTGAACGCGAGTCGGAACCGGTCCGCCAATTCTGAATCTGAAACTACCGCCATTGGGGCGGAAGAGAGATTCAACGAAAGCAGGGCTAATGCCTCGAAAGCTGTGCTTTGCGACCTGGGACGCATGAACATTCTAGAAAGAGCGAAGCTCGTTGCGGAAAAACTCCCTGTTCGTTTCAAACGGTTGTGAATCAAAACATACGTGGCAAACTGCCCTCGCTTCCATTCTTTGATCGCATAGACCGGAAGCAGAGTCTGATCGTACAGCCGTAGGGCATTCTGAGCGGCATCATGCGATGGACCCGTTTTCAGAAGAACTTCAGCGAGAATTGTTGTATCAACGAACGCTTTGCTCTGTGCCAACGGTTGACGACTCCGACGCCCACTCTTGGAAGAAGCTATTGTTAAGGCTCAAACCAACCTTACTGAGGTCTCGAACAAATACCAACGACTCGCTGAAGTTCAGGAAGGGACCGCTCAGAACCGTCCTGACGATACGCCACAATGTGTTTATCTGCTCAAAAGTGAGAGGCTCTCCCTTGCGATTGGCAATAGCCATGTGAATCGTGTTGATCACATTTGCGAACCCATCCCCAATTTCACGACACTCAAAAAGCGGTTGCAGTAGTTGTTCAAATCGCATCACTTCTGACGCGCAAGCTACTTTGTCATTCGCTCCAATTGCATCTCGTGCTTCTGAAAGGCTCTCAGAAGCTAGCCCTAAGAGTTCAATTGCACGATTGAAGTTTCTCGATCCAGCCTCTCGGGCCTGATACAGCACATCAATGGAGATTGGTTTGGTACCGACTCGTCTTTGCCCTTGGAAATCCGAAAGAGAGATCGATCCAGTGAAGGTGGCCTCCCGACTGAACATTATGGGATCCGGTTCAGGCGGGCTGGCAATGGAGGTGGTGTTCACGTCAACCAACTCGGCAGATGTGATTTCACTTCGGCCTAATTTCGAATCCATGAGTCGTGTTGGTAAAGTTGTCATTGCTTTAACAGGCTCCGAATGCCCTTCTTAATTACGTGAGAGGATTGCGCGATCCACTCCTGCGAACTCCATTGCGTCCGGTAGGTGGGTGCGATCGTGTAGTAATCGACATCGAAAACGATGGCAGATTTGTACTTCTTCTCGGCGTCTTCCTCGATCTTAAGAACGTCTGGCATACCAAGCGCCATCGTTCCGGGAGCGGGAACCACATGAAGCAATGCACCGACATCACTTGATTCCCACCGCATAATGAGTTCCTTCGGTTCGCCTGGGAGTCCAAAGTAATTATCGGATGATACATGCTGCAGCGTGAAGGCTTTTACAGCGTTTCGACCATCGTCGGGTTCAGAGAAAGCCTTGAAGTAGCCTTGACGCAAGCCAATTCTAGTCAGAACCCGGACGTCCAGTAGTCGCAATACAATTTCAAAGAAATGGGAGGTCATTTCCCCAAATTCTTTCAAATCATGCCGCTTTAAGTTGAGCATTGCCCGAGAGCTTGCTTGTTCAACTGTGAAAGTGTAGCCCTCTGCTGAAAAGGACGTCGACGCGGGCGAAGCTGCGGTGATTTTCAAATCTGGATAGTGCTCTCTGCTCTCAAGGCAGATAGCACCTGTCCGGTCGAAGATCAAGTAAGCAGGGTCGTATCGAACTTCGCAAGTAGCGTAGCCGAGAGACAAGTCTGTATGCGACGGGGACTCTGACGTTGGCACGGGGTTTCACTACCCGCCTGATCAAAAAGTTTACGGAAGAGCAGATTACCACAACGCGCACTCCGATTGGATGGGCGTGATCCTGCTGCGTTAGGCAGTGGTCTGCGCAAAAGCTTCTCGGAACGGAGATGCAGCATCCAACGAACTTGCGCCGGTGCGATGCCAAAGCGCCAAATGCACGATCTCCGCAGTCCGATTAACCAAATTGAAAGCTGTTGACACGGCGTTGACATAAACTGAAGGCCGCTCTTTTATTCTCTGTAAGTTATTGACTTTATGGAGCCGACGGTCAGACTTGAACTGACGACCTGCTGATTACGAATCAGCTGCTCTACCAACTGAGCTACGTCGGCCTGCTGCTGCTCCGATTGTATCGTTGCGCTGGCCGAAGGTAAAGCTGCGCTCTATACTGCTGCTCATGCACGACAACCCGGCAGAGGATTGGCAAGGACTCACGGAAGCTTATCGCCAGATGGGCGATGAAGAACTGGAGCAGGTGGCTGAGGATTTCGGCGACCTGACGCCGACGGCGCAGGAGGTTCTGCGCGGCGAGATGAAGAGCCGCGGTCTCGGCGATCCGCTGGCCCCGCGGACATTTTCGCAGGCCAGTTTTGCCGCGACCGAGCGGGCGGGCGAAGATCCTCCGGATGAAGGGCCTTTGCGGTGGGCCAGCACGGTCGATCCGGATGGCGGCGACAGCCAGGCTGACGAAAGCAAAGGTGGCGACGAAGAGGACGACGGTCCGCGCGAGTACACATGGAAGACACTGCTGTGCGCGTGCGAGGACCGGGACCACGCATGGCAGGTGACCGAGGCATTGCGGCGGGCGGGAATTGAGAGCTGGATCGAGCAGCCAGGGCGGGGCTGGGTGATCGGCGGCCCGCACGTGGTGGTGGCGGCCGATCAGCTTGACCAGGCACGCGAGGTTGCCGCGCGGCCCATTCCGCGGGACATCGTTGAAATGTCGAAGGCAGAAGTGCCGGAGTTTGTGCCGCCGAGGTGTCCGGCTTGCGGCGCTGAAGACCCGGTACTGGAGAGCGCGGAGCCTACCAATCAGTGGCTGTGCGAAGCGTGCGGCAAGCAGTGGAGCGAACCGGTTGCGGAGGGGGATGGGGAGACGGAAACGGCCGGGCGGTGAGAGGGCAGAAAACGGAAAGAGCCGCCCGGCAACAGGGCAGCTCTTTCCTCAGGGAGAATAGTTCCAACGGAGGCAAAACCATCAGAACTTTCTGGCTGCATAGTAGGGGCGGGGACAGGGAGTGTCAAGGACAAATCGAGGGAGAAATAAAGGCTTTATATTCAATTAATTACAAATCATTTCCTGGGGGGTGGATGGGGCAGATCTTCGACGGGTCTTCGCCTTTCAGTGCCCGAGATTTGCAGTCTTTTCATGGGGTTTCTTCGGGTTTAGGCCTAGTTTTCCACAGGTTTTACACAGTCCATTAACCCCTTGGATGCGCCCTGTCAACCGTGGTCGCCAGTTCGTCCCCATCGTCCCGCAGATCGATATGGATGAACTCCTCGTCGAAGACCGACGAAATGGGCATACCTCGGGCCATGCGATAGAGGGCGCGTCCGCCGCCGAGGAAGAATCCGAGCAGGATGGCGGCGGCGGCGCCGACGAGGCAGAGAGTGAAGATGCCGAGAAGCAGACGGCCGGTCTTGGCCACTTCGGAGTCGGTGGGCTGGGGAACGTCGGTGAGGTCGGACTCGTAGTGGACCATGGCGAGGAGTTTGTGGCTTTCGTCGGGGACGGCATCGCCGCTGACCAGGGCCACGAGCGGCCCGCTGCGGCGCACCTCGATCGAGGCCAGGTCGGAATCCTGGAGGGGCTTGGGCCAGGCGGGCTGGGCCTGGCTGCCGGCCTTGATGTAGGCGCGGATGGCGGTTTCCTGGGCCGCGGCCATCTGCGGGGTGGGGTAGTCGACGATGGTAAGCGTGGCCGGACCGGAGCGAAGCGAGTAGGTTGCGGTGACAGCCTCGGCGCCGCGATCGAAGCCGACCAGCGCAGACGGGAGCACGCCGCCCGCGCCGGCGTAGCCCGCCGGGCCGAGAGCGTAGTGGGTGGTCTGCGGGTCAAGCGAATCCTTGGGCAGGTTGGCGAGAATGGGAGGGGGCAGCGCTTTGGGTCCATCGGGAAGGGGCAATTCTCGTGCGAGTTCGCGCAACTCGGAGCCAGACATGGGTCCGATGCGCGAGAAGTTGGCGTCGACCACGGTGGTGCCCTGCCAGAAGAGGACGCGGTTGTGGTCTGAGGTTGCGCCGGAGCCGACGTCTTCTTTGGGCCATCCGTTCTGGCGGTAGAAGGAGTAAGCGCCGTATGCGCCACTGGCGTCGTGAAAGCGCAGGGCGCGGAGGGTGAGGGTTTCGCCGCTGCGCTTATAGCTTGCCGTCACGCCGTCGCTGAAGTCGTACTCCTTGAGAGCACCGGTTGCGGCGGGGTCGGCCTGGGCGGAGTCGGTCAGCTTTTTTGCCGGCTCAGCGGCGATCCATCCGGCAAAGGAATCGGGCAGAAGCGGCCTGGGCACGGGTGGAAGCATGATGTGCGCGGGACCCTGCGGGGCGGAGGGATTGGCTGCGGAGGACTGCGCCTGGGCAGAGGCTGCGGCTGCGCCGAACAGGGCAGCCAGGCAAGCAAGAATTGACATCCAACGCATCAAAAAGACTCCGGCCTTCAGGGTACACGGTAGCACCCCACCTTCTGTTGGACACTGCGCGGGGCGGAAAGGTTCCTGGATCAGTCGTTGGCGCTTGATTTGTCTTTGGCGGCGACGGTGGACAGGCTGGGGAGCAGGAGCCAGGCGGCGATGGCGGCGATGGCGATGAGAGCCAGGGCGAGAAGGTCGCCATGGAGGCCAAAGATCTGCACGGCGATGGCGGTGGCGACGATGAAGCAGCCGCCCCAGAGGCAAAAGGCGGCCAGGGCGCGGATGACTGGCTCCAGCCAGGGCAGCTCGACCATCTGGCGCGCCGACTTGCGGAAGTAGCCGGTGGGGTCGGCATAGAACCTGCGGGCCATGTAGATGACATAGCCGCCCAGCGCGGTGCGCAGAGCCACGGCCGCAACGGGGTCGGAGAGCAGTTGTGCCGGGTCGATCATGGATGCCTCTACATTGTTTCGACACCGGAAGGGTCACAAATGTTTCATAGAGTGGCTGACGCACTCCGAAGCGCCGCACAGGGACACTCCATCGCGCGACCTCGTGGACCATTCGCCGCGGGGATGGCTTGCACGCGTCAGGCAAACTGGGAAGCTGTGGGAGGAGGCGGCGGAACTCGAGACGGAGGATAAAGCGTTTCTCCCAGCGCCTGGTAGCGGCCGCCGTAGAAGACAAGCGCGTACTCCCGCGTGGCTGTGCTTAGGGGCCCTCCCAGGCAGATGCTGATCAACACCGTGAAGCCGAATGCGAGTATGCCGAAGAAGACCTCGAGCAGTTTGCCGACAAGAACCGATGCCCCGGTTGCATCGGCAAAGGCCGAATGCAGGCCGAACTCGACCGCTGCGAGCGAACCGGCCAGTATGAGCCCCGGAACGATCAACACGACAACCAGTGCGATCGTCGCCAGAGTGGGCAGGATGAGGCGCAGCAACGCGTAGGCAATGAACTGGCGTTTTTCCGCCGTGATGCGCGCCCAGACCTGGGACCAGGCTTCGCCGGCGGATGCGTCGTCGAGCGCGTAGTGGGGCAGCATGAGATCGCGCAAAACCACGTCGATGGCAATGCCGAGCAGCACGAGGAGAATGATGACCGGGATCAGGGGCAATACAAGAGAGAACAGCAACCCCCAGTCGGGAGGGCCGCCGGGCTGCATTTCATGAAAGAGCCGCACAAATCCGCCGATGAAGGGAAGCGCGACCAGCGCCACCAGCAGCAGATAACAGAATCCAACCCCTACGTTCATCCAGAAGAAGCGCGAAGCCTGATCTGAAAGGAGGTGCCAGCCTGGGCGAATTTCTTTGGTGTTGTGGACGAGGCAGTGGAAGAAAGCGAAGCGCAGGCGCGTGACCAGATAGAGTACGAGAAAGGAGATCACAATCACCAGCAGCACGATCGCCACAATGGGCGCAATCCATTCCGGGTGGAAGTGGAATGGCGAATTGACGATGGGCCCGTGCCCCGACGAGGAAGCGTTGTGCGAGGAGGAGTGGAAGTTGCTCCCTGTACCTTCGGTGATGATGGCAACGAGGCCGAGCTTGAGATAGGTTCCCCAGTTGAACGGCCTGAAGAGGAAGTCCCTGGTTCGTTGAATGGCAGGGGAAACGGCATCGGCGGCAGAGATGGCGCGCATAGGATTCCTTTCCGGGAAAGGCACATCGTAGTTGAGAGCTACGCAGATTCTAAGCGCGAAGTTCCTCGGCGGGGTGCGGAATCGCGGCCCACCAGGCGTCGAAGGCGGCAAGGGCGCGCTCGCAGACGATGCGGTGGCGCTCTTTCTTGTCGCGCACTTTTTTGCGGAGTTCTTCTTCGAGGGGCTGGAGCAGGTCGAAGGTGATGTTGGCGGGCTGAAAGTCCTTGGGGTCGGCGTGGGTGATGTAGTGGACGAGGGAGCCGAGGGCGCTTGGGCGCGGGGCAGGCGTGGGCTCTTCGCCGCGAGCGATGGCAGCAGCGTAGAGGCCGGCGAGCAGGCCGGTGGCGATGGATTCGGTGTAGCCCTCGACCCCGGAGAGCTGGCCGGCAAATAAAAGCCACGGGGCTTTCTTGAGGCGCAGGTTTTGGTCCAGCAGCAGCGGGGCCTGGATGTAGGTGTTGCGATGGATTTGGCCGTAGCGGAGGAAGCGGGCGTTTTCGAGGCCGGGAATGAGGCGGAGGACGCGGGCCTGTTCGCCGAACTTCAGATGGTTTTGAAATCCAACCAGGTTGTAGCTGTCGGCGCGGACATTCTCCTTGCGCAGTTGGACAACGGCCCAGGGGCGTTGGCCGGTGCGGGGATCGCGCAGGCCGACGGGCTTCATGGGGCCGAAGCGGAGGGTGTCGCGTCCGCGGCGGGCGAGGATTTCAATCGGCAGGCAGCCCTCGAAGTAGTCGAGTTTCTCCCACTCTTTGGCTTCGGCGGCTTCGGCGGCCAGGAGGGCATCGAGAAAGCGGTCGTACTCGGCGCGGTCCATGGGGCAGTTGATGTAGTCGGCGGTGCCCTTGTCCCAGCGGGCGGCCATGTAGACGCGTTCCATGTCGATGGTCTCAGCATCGACGATGGGAGAGATGGAGTCGTAAAAGGCCAGATGACCCGCGCCAGTGATGCGCTCGATCTCGCGGCTGAGGGCGTCGGAGGTGAGCGGGCCGGTGGCGAGGATCGTACACTTCTTATCGTTGTCGCCCTGGTCGAGAGTGGTGACTTCTTCGCGGATCACGCGGATCAAGGGCTGGGCGGCGATGGCGGCGGCGATGCGGCGGGAGAACTCGACGCGATCGACGGCCAGGGCGTGGCCAGCCGGTACGGCCGTTTCGTCGGCGAGGCGCAGGAGGGGCGAGCCGGCGCGGCGCATCTCCTGCTTCAGGAGCCAGGGCGCGGTGTTGGGCGACTCGCTCTTGAGCGAGTTGGAGCAGACCAGTTCACCGAATTCGATGGTCTGATGGGCGGGGGTCAGGCGCGGCTTGCCGCCAACGATGGCGCGCATCTCGTAGAGGTCGACCTGGCAACCCAGGCGCGCGGCGGTGAGAGCGGCCTCGGGACCGGCCAGTCCGCCGCCGATGATCTTGATTCTCACTGGGAGGGCTCCGCGGGAACGGACGATTGAGGTTGGAGGCTTCCCACCCATTCCGCAAAAGACCGCGGAATGGATGGGGCACCCTGCTTTTGTGGTGCATCCGAGATGTGGCTTATTGCTTTCATTGCCCGCCCCCGGCTAGCCCAGCCAGGCGTTTGAGGGCGTCTCCGCTGACGCGGACGTTGCGCCATGCGTCCAGGAACTCGGCTCCCATGGCGCGATAGAAGTCAATGGCGGGGGTGTTCCAGTCCAGAACCTCCCATTGCAGGCGTGGACAGTCTTTCTCGACGGCGATGGCCGCGACGCGCTCCAGAAGCGCTTTGCCGATGCCCAGGCTGCGGAACTCGGGGTGAACGAAGATGTCTTCGAGGTAGAGGCCGGGGCGGCCTTTCCAGGTGGAGTAGTTGAAAAAGTAGAAGGCGAAACCGGCGGGTTGGCCGTCGTGGTCGGCGATCAGGCAGAAATAAAAGGGGTTGGGGCCGAATCCGTCGCGCATCAGGTCGGCCTCGGTGGCGGTGACCTCGTCCGGCTCGCGCTCGTAGGCGGCCAGGGCGCGAATGAAGGCGAGAATCTGCGGGATGTCGGCCGGGGTCGCCGCGCGGATGGTGGTTGCCATTCCTTTATCTTAGAACCTGTCCGATAACCGACTCGAGAACGGTTGTTTGGGGTTCATGGTCTCCCACCCATTCGCAAAAAGCGCGAATGGATGGGCACCCAGCATTTGTGGCGGGTTGACGCTGGGCGAATTCCAGTTTTTGGACAGGTTCTTAGAGTGTGATCCATGCCACACGCGCCCCTTCCCGTTCGAACTACCATGGATAGGGTCAGGCGGGGTTCAGATCCAGCGCGGGTTCAGTCGCGGAGGGAAAATCTGTCCGCAGTTGGACTCGGAGACTGAGCTGGCTGGTTGAAAAAGGGGTGTTCGCAGCATTGGCTGTCGCACATCGTGCCCTATGCCCTTGTGTTCAGGAGTCGATTGGATTTACCTTGGGTCCTGCTGATGGGAACGGTCCGCGCGTGTGTTCTCGCTCGGAGGCAGCCAGGTTGAAACGGTCATTTGCTGCCGGGACACGAGTATTCTGGCAGCACGTGAAGCAACTGAGGGAATCGCAGGAAAGGGCGCACGGATTGGGCTGCCGCGAGAGCGGCGTTCATTTCGAGGGACGCCGGATAAGACATTTTTGAGTATGCGGGCAGCACAAGCTCCCGCAGCTCCCAAGGAGAAGAACATGAAACGCACGATTTCACTTCTGGCGGGCCTGCTGGCATTTGCCCTCTTGCCCGCGCTTGCACAGACGCCGGCGGCGGCACCCGCGCAGACGCCCGCGCCCGCTGGGCCGACGGGCAAGATCCATGGCCACGTGACCAATCCGACCGGAGCGTCGCAGACGGTTGGCTCGGTGAACCTTTCCAGCGATGGCGGACACACAACGAAGTACACCTTCCAGGTGAGCCCGGGCGGCGACTATAGCGGCGAAGCTGCGCCGGGCACCTACATGTTGCTCTTCCGCCAGCCGGATACACCGCCGGACAAGATGGTGGACTCCTTCGACGGGATCAAGATTGTGGCCGGCCAGGATGTGCTGCAGGACGTGGACATGTCGCGCAAGGAATTTGTCGACAAGCTGCCTCCGGAACAGCAGAAGCAACTGGAAGAACTGAGGAAGAAAAACTCCGAGGCGATGAAGGCCAACGAGGTGATCAAGAACCTCAATGCCGATCTCCATGTTGCGAGCCAGGACGTCAAGGATGCCGACGCCGCGCACGCGACGGCTGTCCAGACCCTGGGCTCGGGCGCTGCCAAGGCAGATATCGATGCCAAGGAAACGGAGATCAAGACCGCGAAGTACACCGAGATCGAGACCCTGATGACCAGGGACACTGCGGCCAGGCCGGACGCGTCCGTTCTTTGGGCGCAGCTGGGGCTGGCGCAGGTGGGCCTGAAGAAGTACGACGACGCGGAGACGACCTTCAAGAAGGTTCTAGAACTGGAAGCTGCCTCGAAGAAGCCGAGCCTGGACATCCAGGGCCTTGCCCAAAGCGGCCTGGGCGAGGTTTACGCGCGCACCGGCAAGCAGCAGCAGGCCGCCGACGCCTATGACGCCGCCGCGAAGGTCAATCCAACCAAGGGCGGCTTCTACCTGAAGAATGAGGCGGTCATCTACTTCCAGACCAACCAGCCGGATGCCCAGGTGGCCGCGGCCGACAAGGCCATCGCGATCGACCCGAACAACGCGATTCTCTACTACCTGAAGGGCAACGGGCTGGTGGGCAAGACCACCATGGACGACAAGACGAAAAAGCTGGTCGCGCCTCCGGGCTGCATGGAGGCCTACCAGAAGTATCTGCAACTGGCTCCGGACGGCCTTTATGCCGCCGAGGTGAAGGGCATCCTGGCCGGCTTCAACCAGACCATCGACAACGGCTTCAAGGCTGCCAAGCCGGCCAAGAAGTAGCCTGAACCCTGTCTCGCACCGGAGGGCGTTCGCCTCGGCGGACGCCCTCTTGTGTTTGTGCGGCAGTTGAGCGCCGCTGCCGGCCGCGACGGCGAGCCTCTACAATCCATTCCATGAGTTCTGCTTTGCCCGGCTACGAGCAGGCTGCCGCGATGGTTGCGTCCTATGCTGCCCGGCTGGCCCGGTTGCGGCCCTGGCTCGCGGTGGAGCGTGTGGCGCTGACCGCGGCCGCGGGCCGGGTGCTGGCGCGACCCCTTTGCGCGGATTGCGATCAGCCGCCCTTTACCCGCTCCACGCGGGATGGGTTTGCCTGCCGCGCGGCGGAGGCTTCGGCGCACGGGTTTCTGCGGGTAGCCGGCGCAACCCGCGCGGGAGATACCCCGCCCGGCGCGTTGCCGCAGGGCGCTGCCTGGGAGATCATGACCGGCGCGCCGGTTCCCGAGGACGCCGATGCCGTGGTGATGCTCGAGCACGTGGAGACGGCGGGCGGAAGCGTTCGGCTGCTGCCGGTGCGGAAGATTGCCGCGGGCGACAACGTGGTGGCCCAGGGGGCGCAAGCGCGAGAGGGCGACGAGTTGCTGGTTGCCGGAACCGCAATCACCTTTGCGCAGATCGCGTTGGCCGCGGCCTGCGGCAGTTCGACGCTGGAAGTTTACCGGCGGCCGCGCGTGGCTGTTTTGGCGACGGGCGATGAGCTGGTTGCGGTTGAGGCGGCGCCGGCGCCGGGGCAGATCCGCAACTCCAACGCGCCCATGCTGGCGGCGCTGGTGGCCGCGGCGGGCGGCGAGCCCTGGGTGCTGCCTACCGCGGCAGACAACGCGCGGGCTCTCGACGGCGCGCTTGCCGAAGCCGCGCAGGCCGACGTGCTGCTCATCTCCGGCGGCGTCTCCGCGGGCAAGTTCGACCTGGTAGAGCCGGCGCTGACGCGAATGGGGGCGAAGTTCCACTTCACGGGCGTTCGCATCCAGCCGGGCAAGCCGCTGGTTTTCGGAGAAATACCCGCCGGGACCTCGCTGGCCTCACAAAACGAGCACGGCACGAAGTGCTTCTTCGGGCTGCCGGGCAACCCGGTCTCTTCCGCAGTCACGTTTCTGCTCTTCGGCGCACCGGTGCTGGGCGCGCTGGCCGGCAGGCTGGAGGGCCGGCCGCGGTTTGCGCTGGCTCGGCTGGCCAGGACCACCGACAGGCACGCCAAGCCGGGACTGACGCGTTTCCTGCCTGCATCATGCACCTTTTGTGCGAGGGCGGGCGAAGTGCCGGAGGTCGAGCTGGTTCCGTGGCAGGGATCGGGAGACCTGGCGGCGCTGGCGCGGGCCAACTGCTTTCTGGTGATTCCGGAAGAGAAGGCCAGCCTCGCCGAGGGAGAGATTGTCAGTATTCTGCTTTTCTGAAACGAGCGACGAGATTTTAGGAGATTCCGTGACTGAACTTTCGCATTTCGACGCTTCTGGCCAAGCCTCCATGGTGGATGTGGGAGGCAAGCAGGCTACGCAGCGCACGGCAACCGCCTCGGCATTCGTGGAGCTCTCCGCAGCCGTGTTGGCTGCTCTGCCGGCCAATTCCAAGGGCAACCCGCTGGAGGTGGCGCGAATCGCCGGGATCCAGGCAGCCAAGCGGACAGCCGAGCTGATTCCCATGTGCCATCCGCTGGCGCTGACGCATGTGGATGTGCAGGCGGAGATTGTGGTGGGAGGGGTCCAGATCAGGGCAAGCGTAGCGACCACCGGGCCGACGGGCGTGGAGATGGAGGCTCTGACCGCTGCCGCCGTCGCCGCTCTCACGGTCTACGACATGACCAAGGCGCTGGACAAGGGGATTGTGATTCGCAACGTGCAACTCGAAGCGAAATCGGGCGGAAAGAGCGGGGATTTTTTGCGCAGCAACCTCTGAGAACCTGGCCAGGAACCGAGTTCGAGGAAGGCCGGTTGGGGTGGCGAAGCCGGGGGGTCTCCCACCCATTCACGATCTTTTACGAAACGCAGGCTCTTCGACTCCATTTCGTTTCGCTCAGAAGATGGGGCACGGAACGTTTGCGGGTTGACATTGGGCAGATTTCGGTTTTTGGACAGGTTCCAAGGCAGTGTGCACTCTGAGACACCCAATCACTCCCCAACGAAACCGAGGGCAACTTGGCCCGCCTTGTTGGGTTCAAACTAACAAGAGCGGTAAGCGGGGTGCAATATGAAGAGCTTTCCCAATCCCGAATTTCCCATCAGCAACGCCGATTGTGCTGAGATTGAGGCGATGTTCATCGACCTGATGCGCCAGCGGGATGCCGCTACCGATGTTGAAGCGGAGACCTTGAAGATCCCAACGCTCGATCCCCCCGACAATGCGGAAGACCTTCGCTCGCAGTGGGGACTGCAGTAGGGAGGCTGGTCCTGCGTTTCCCAAAGGGCAGAAGCCAACATCGATCGGGAAGCAAAATAACCTCTCCGCGAATAGTCTGCTGCGCGCGGGCGCCGTGTGGGGACGACACGGGAGGAACTCCGCTACCGGCGCGAACTGCGGCGAGCCTCCTGAAAGACAGGCCTTTCTCGCTTCCATCAACGCGGATGGATGGACTACGATTCTCCTTCCGCATGAAGGAGGCCCTATGCCGCGCTGTGCTCTTGTTTCCGCTTGCCTTGCAGTCATGTCCCTGGCTGCCTGCACCGCCGGCGCGCAGTCGGTCTCTGTCTACCAGACCACGCCGGACCTGCTTGAGGCACTCTCGGAGCGCTCCACGCTGCACTTCGCCAAGCCCGATCCGGCCGCGACTACGCCGCTGATCACCGTCGACGACGCGCAGCGTTTTCAGGAGATCGACGGATTCGGCGCGTCGCTTACGGACTCAGCTGCGTGGCTGTTCGCCAAGAAGTTGCCCGCGGCCGACGCCGATGCGGCCTTCAAGACGCTCTTCAGCCGCAAGGGCGGCATTGCGCTGGGCATTCTGCGCCAACCGGTGGGGTCGTCGGACCTGGCAGTGACCTTCTACTCCTTCGACGATCTTTGCGAGCAGTCGTCCAAGGCTTGCACCACGCCGCCGGGAGTCTCCGACCCCAACCTGGAGCACTTCTCGCTCAAGCACGACGAGGAGTACATTCTGCCGCTGCTCAAAAAGGCGATCGGATTCAATCCCGACCTGCACGTGATGCTGACTCCCTGGAGCGCGCCGGGCTGGATGAAGTCCACGGGTAGCATGCTGGGCTCGGTCGGCGATCGAGACCACCCCTCCAGCCTGCGACCGGAGTTCTATCCCGCATTCGCCAGCTACCTGGTGAAGACGATCCAGGGCTACCAGGCGGCCGGCGTGCCCATCTGGGCGCTCAGCGTGCAGAATGAGCCGCTCTACGGGCCGCCCACCTACAGCGGCATGCAGATGCTGGCGGATGAGCAGGCTGCATTCTTCGGCAATGCGCTGGGGCCGGCGCTGGCCGCGGCAGGATTGAAGCCGAAGGTGATGGCCTACGACCACAACTGGGACCGGCCCGATTATCCGGAGACGGTTCTCAAGGACCCCAAGGCCGGGGCACTGGCTGCCGGAACCGCCTGGCACCACTACGGCGGCGACCCGTCGGTGATGACCAGGAACCACGAGGAGTTTCCGCAGAAGGACCAGTGGGTGACCGAGTCGAGCGGGGGAACCTGGCAGAAAGGCAATGTCTTTGCGGATGAGGCGGCGGAACTGATCGCCGTAACGCGCAACTGGTCGCGGGGCTACGTGCTGTGGGCGCTGGCCACCGACCAGAACCACGGCCCGGTAGTGGGCGGCTGCGACACCTGCCGGGGCCTGGTGACCATCGACCTGACCAACCCGGAGAAGCCCGTGGTGAGGCCGGAGCTCGACTACTACGTGCTGGGGCAGGCAAGCAAATTTGTGCTGCCCGGCGCGGTGCGCATCGCATCGGACGAGCCTGCGGGGGCGAAGCTGAAGGATGTGGCCTTCCGCAACACGAACGGGACGGTGGTGCTCTACACGCTGAATGACGGGACGAGCGGCCAAGGGCTTCGCATCGGCTTTCATGGGAAGACGGCGGCAACTACGCTGCCCGCGGGGGCGGTGGCTACGTTTGTGTGGAGGCCGTGAAGGGGCCGGAGAGGGCCCGGGCCTGAAGGCCGCTTCATTCTGCACTCCGTCCCGGGGGATGAATCCCCCGGCTCCCTCCGGAGTCGACAATTCCGGCTCAAGCATCAGTGCGGTTGGGGCTTTGCCGATGACGGCGGCGGTCCCTCGGGCCGTGGCGGGCCGTCGTCCTTGGGAATCTCGAAGTGCTCGGGGCCGAGATGGCCGCGATGGCAGGTGCCGCAGGTTACCGGCTCGTCGGAGCTGGGCACCTTGGACACGTAGTTTACGTTGATGTCTTCGGTCATCTTGTACATCACCCGTGCGGTGAGCTTCTCCTCCTTGGAGTCGTCGGCAAAGTTGAGGCGCGGACGGCCGTTGGGGCCGATGTTTTTGGGGTCGGGCGCGTGGCAGTTGCTGCAATGCGCGCCCAGCGATCCAGCCCATTGCTCCATGATGTCGTGGACCTGCTGCCCGGTCAGGTTCTTGGGCAGGACCTTGAGATTGGTCGGCGCGGGGAAATCGCGTGGGGGCGGGCCGCCGGGCGCGGGCTTTGGCGCGGGAGCGGCCTGCGGGGCCTGGGCGGCGATGGAGACGGCGAAGACCACAGTTGCGAACAGGACCGCGGCTGCGACGGACAAGGACAGGGATGATTTCTTCAAACTCGACTTCTCCTGGAGGGTTTGAGTGCTTGGACCGGCTGTACCTATCCTAGCGAACCATGTTTAAGGCTCACTGAGGGAGGGCCGCAGAAAGCCTGCTTCACCAAGAGTACCGGCCACGCAGGCGTGTTCCCTCACTCATCGGAATGAGACGACCGAACGCTGCATCCGTATGCGCCTCGCCGCGGCTTTGGGGACTGGCGGTCAGGTTCGCAGACTCGCTGGCCCGGAGACGCAGGGGTGGCCGCGCAGGATGAAGCGCAGCGGCCAGTCCGCTGCATCGTGGATGCCGATGCGGGGCGTGACGCGGATTTCGGCCGCCGGGAAGCCGTCTTCCCGCAGCTGGAGGGGCGAGGCAGGACTGGTGAGGTCGAGGGCATTGTGGAGCGGCCGGGTGAGTCCCAGCGCCTGGCAAAGGCGGCTGGGGCCGGAGGTGAGCTGACGGGCCGGAGCGCCGGGAGCCAGCCCGCGATTCAGGGCCATCGTATCAGCGCCAACCAGCGGCTCCAACGCACGCAGCAGTACACCACCCGCGCGGCCCGTGGCCTCGCAGGAGACGTTCACGCAGAAGTATCGGCCGTAGATGGCGTAGACATAGGCGTGCCCGGCGCGACCAAAGAGAACGGAGTTCCGGGGCGTGGGGCCGCGGTGAGAGTGGGCGGCGGGGTCGGGTGGCTCGTTGTGCGGGCCAAGGTAGGCCTCGGCTTCAACGATGCGGCCGGCAAGGACCTTCGTACCGTTCTCGTCTTTGATCCGATGGAGGAGGATTTTGCCCAGCAGGCGCGGGGCCACGTGCTCCGGAGGCGCCTCAAAGAAGGCGCGGTGGAGTAGGCGGTCGGGAAGGCGAATGGTTCCCACGGGCGACTAGACCAGCCTCTTGAGTTGCTCCAGGAGCCGTTGTGCCGACAGATGGTCGTTGTCCCTGTTGGCCTGCTCAAAATGCTTTTGCGCCATTCGGAGCGATTTCCTGACCCCTTTACCCTCTAGGTAGGCAATTGCGAGATAGAAATTCGCATCGTCCCGGTCGCATTCCGACATGTTCTTTCCCCGGATCGCCTTTCGAAAATAACGAACCGCCGCCGGATGATCGGCCCGGACACCCTTGCCCCAATAGGAATGGATACCGAGCTGGATAAGAACGCTGTCGTCGCGTGAGACGTCGACCTTCCTGAACCACCGCACAGCCTGACGAAAATGTCCGTCTTCGCGATACGTGACTGCAATGTTCCTCGGTGCGAGAAGGGTGTCTCCTCCACGAAAAGCTCTCTTGAGCCAAAGCAGAGCTTCGCGCACATTCTTCTCCACGCCGTAATTGCCACCAAGAACGATGCCAAACGTATTCTGTGCATTACCGCAACCGTGCTCTGCTGAGCGGCAATACCACTCAGCGGCCTTTCGGTTGGAAACCCGCACCAGAACCCGCCCGCGCATGTCTTTGCATCCATCGGAGTAATGCTCTGCGACCCTCCATTCGGCCTCGGCATCGCCCCCCTTTGCCTTGGCGAGCAGGTTCTTCCACTCGGCAGCCGACACTTTCGCTCGGTACTTCGGAAATCCGGAATACGAACTGGGCAAGCGCCATGGGAACACAGGATCAACGACCGAGTAAATCCGAAGTGGTGCCCGATCTGTTTTCACGGCTGTCCCTTGCCCCATCCTCCGCCTCCTGCCCCCGCGCCCTACTTGTGCGTCTTCTTCCATCCCTTGATCAGCGCCAGCACCTGCTCGGCGTGGCCTTCGGGGGTGACCTTGGGAAAGACGTGCAGAAGAGTCTGGTCGGGGCCGATGACAAACGTGGTTCGCTCGATGCCCCACACTTTCTTCCCATACATGTTCTTTTCCTTCATCACGCCAAACTGATTGCAGACTTTCTCGTCTACATCAGCAAGGAGCGTGTAGGGCAGGTCGTACTTGGCGCGGAATTTGGCCTGGGCCTTGGGGGTGTCGCGGCTGATGCCGAGCACCACGGCGCCGGCCGCCTGGAGCTTCTTGAAGGTGTCGCGGAAGCCGCAGGCCTCAATGGTGCAGCCAGGAGTGTCCGCTCTGGGGTAAAAGAAGAGTACAACGGGCTTGCCGGCGTAGGCGGAGAGGCCGGTGGTCTTGTCCTCGTCGGTTTGCAGGGTGAAGTCGGCGACTTTGCGGTTGAGTTCCATGGGGAAATCCCTCGTATGGTAGATGGTAGGCCAAGAACAGAATTGGCCTTCAGGAAAGATTATTCCCGAGGTGGGCGGCGGATGTCATTGCGCAGGGCAAGTGGATTGTTGATGGGACGAACGGGGCTGGCAGTTCTTGGGGCGCTGGTGGCCTTTCCGATAGCTGCGCAATATCCGGGCCAGGTGAGCAAAAACGACAAGGAAACGCCCGAACTGCGCTCCATTGCGGTGCTGGAGTGGACGGGCGACGAAGGCAAGCCCACGGCCAGCCGACTGGTTCCCGTAGCGGTGCTGGACGGCGGCGAGTTGCAGGACGGCGGCATCTACCTGGCGCGGCCTGAGCCCATGGCGCTGTTTCCCGAAGTGGAGTACGAACTGGAGCAGAACGGGCAGCCGATGGGCTTGTACGACATCGGCAATGCGGGGCAGCAGCTGGGCTCGTGGGTGGGCTTTGGCGCGTGGAAGCCGATGCCGAGCGCGAAGCCCAGGCCGTCGGCCCAGGATCTGGCAAAGACGCACTTCGACGACGACAATGCGCAGAGCGAAGTGCCGGTACTGCACCGCAAGCATCATGCGGACGATGCGCCCTCGAGCGGCAGCAGCGGCTCGGGAAGCGGCGGCGACACGACCGCACCGGCGGCGCCCAGCGACCCGGACCGGCCGGTGCTGCACAAGAAGACAACCAGCGACAGTACGGATGGTTCCGGTTCCGGCGCGGGAGCGGCAGGCACCCCGGGGAGCACAGGTTCTGCTCCCGCCTCGGACAACAACGGGCCGGTGCTGCACAAGAAGGACGACAGCTCCAGCGCTGGATCGAGTAGCAGCGGCGCGTCGAGCGGCGACCCCGACCGGCCGGTGCTGAAGAAGAGCAAGAAGAGCGAGCCTGCCGATGTGGGGGACGTGGAATCGGTGGCCGGCGACACCGATCCGGACCGGCCGAAGCTCAAACGCGGCAAAGCCAGCGGTGATGCAATCGAGGTGGCTCCCAGCCTGGCGGGTCTTCCGGCGGACGCGCAGCAGATGGTGGCCGTCTCCGACGCCAAACACCATGCGGTGCATCCGTGGAGCTACGCGTGGTCCAATCCCGACGACGAGGCAAAGATGAAATCGGCTCTGGAAGACATGGCTCGCGACGCGCTGGGTCTGAATCCTCCTCCGGCCAAGCCCGCCGCCAAACGAACGACAACGAGAAAGACGACCAAGCTTCCGCCGCCTCCGCCGGTCCCTGCGCCGCTCGAGGATGAGCAGTACCGCGCCTTCGAGCTGGCTTATGGGTCTGGGGCGACCCTGGTGCTAAGCGCACACACCGGCGGGACCGCGGCACAGCAGAAGTTTGTCACCCTGATCGCGCAGCCGGATCTCTATGGCAACATGCTGGTGCTGAAGAAAAGCGTGACCGACGGAGCCCACTTGGACGAAAAACCGCGCATGCGCCTGGTGGACGCGGTGGACGCGCTGGCCGACAATCGCGGCGAACTGCTGTTCGAACTGCGCGGCGCAACGCAGCGCCAGTTTGGCCTGTACCGTGTGCTGCGCGGGCAGGCGGAGCAGTTGTTTGTCACCGGCCCAGGGCAGTTCGGAACCGAGGGCAGCCAGTAGGGGAAGACGCGGGTCAACCCCGGATTTCTGCCATGCGAGAAGGGCGGAAGTGGCCGTTATCTACGGAAATCGATCAACATTGCTCACTTTTCGCCAGGAATCGTATCGATCGATCAATATCAACGCTCTATCGTGGCCGGGCTATGTACTACTTCCTATACAATGGGGTTAGAGTGGGCAAGTTGCCACTCTCCAAGGATCTTCTCCGAATATGGCATCAGTCCTGACCGCACCTTCCCCTGAATCCGCCGCCCTCGGCTCAAGCGTTCCCATTCCCACAAGCCCCGAAACCCCGGCTCCCGCAGGAGTCCACACAGCCCCGGCGCGTGGGGATATCCGCATGGGGCGCGCGGTGTTCGTCGGCGAGGGAATCAACTGGCTGACACTTTCGGTGGTTGCCGCTTTTCATGTGGGCGCGATTGCGGCGTTCTTCTTTTTCACCTGGGAGCGGCTGGTGGTGATGCTGGCGCTTTATGTTGTAGCCATCAATGTGGGCATCGGCATGTGCTACCACCGGCTGCTGACGCATCGCGGCTACCAGGTTCCAAAATGGCTGGAGTATGTGATGGCCATCTGCGCCTCGCTGGCGCTTGAAGGCGGACCCATGTTCTGGGTGTCGACGCATCGCGTGCACCACCAGAACAGCGACCATGAGGGCGACCCGCACTCCCCGCGCGAGGGCGGATGGTGGGCGCATACGGGCTGGCTACTGTTTGGCAATTCGCTGCATGCGCAATCGGAGTTTCTCAACCGCTATTCTCCCGACCTGGGCCGCGACCGGTTCCACGTATGGCTGAGCAAATTCCACTGGATCCCGCTGACCGCGAGCGGAGTGGTGCTGTTTGCCGTGGGCTGGATGGTGAGCGGCTTCACCGGCGCTATCGGCTGGCTGTTGTGGGGCGCCTTCCTGCGCGTGACGCTGGGGCTGCACGCCACCTGGCTGGTGAACTCGGCCACGCACATGTGGGGCAGCCGGCGCTTTGAAACCCGCGACGACTCGCGCAACAACTGGTGGGTGGCGCTGGTGAGCGGCGGCGAAGGCTGGCACAACAATCACCACGCCCATCCGGTCTCCGCGCGCCACGGGCTGCGCTGGTATGAGATTGATCCGAACTTCTATGGCATCTGGCTGCTGTCGAAGATCGGTCTGGCCAAGAAGGTTCGCGTGGCCAAGTTTGACCGGGAGAATCCCAAACCGGCGGGAGTGCAGGGCGGCACGCCGGGATATTGACCTGGAACGATAACGAGTAAGAAAAATGAAGAAGGCGGTCAACCCTTGCGGGAAGGCCGCCTTTTTGCGTGCGCCGATTTCGACAGCTGGGAGCGAACAGCTCTACTTGCGCACCTTGGCCCGCACCCATAAGACGCCGAAGACCGGCAGCGCGATGACGAGCACAATGATTCCAGCCGGGAAGCCTACGTAGCGGTAGCTGTCGGCGTAGCTCACCGTGTGGTGGCCGAAGACGTTCCAGCCCAGCAGCGAGAAGATGGCGATGGTGGTGGACGCGAAGAAGGTGAAAAATGCCGACGCAACGGCCAGCAGCAGGCTGGTGAACAGTCCGAAGCCCTCCAGGGGAAACCCGAGAACCTTGCCGCCGTGCCGCGCCTCAACGAGTTCTGTCATTCCGATGGCCCCCGTCGTCTAGAATACTAGCTGATGTCGACCAGCGCACAAAGCGAGCTTTGGCACGCGGAAAAGGTGGCCACGCAGGTGACCGTCGCCGAGGGCGCCAACGGCGTCCACTACGCCGCGTGGGGCGAAACGCGTATCTCCGACGTTGACCTGGAGCGCCTGGTGGGCGCCGTGCCGGCCACGCTGTCCGCGGCGCTCGCCAACCGCGCCTACTACTTTGTTCCTCTCGCCATCGCCGACACCGGCGAGGTGATGATCGCGCCTTCTTACACGGTCGACCTGGGCGACAGGGCCATCTGCCACCGCAACGCGACGTTTGGATCGACGGAAGCGGTTTTTCTCTCCACGCGACTGGTTGAAGACCGCTTCGGCCTGGCCTTCGAGTTCTTCATCAACGTGGCCCACAACTTTGTGGATGCGGCAGGGGTGCCGGAGAGTTTTTCCGCGCTGGCCTGGTCGCAGGCCGAGGCCCAGGTGAGGGGCGAGACCAGCCAGGACGCTTGGGAGACGCGGCGCAGGGCGCAGGACAGCCGGGCCGGCCAGAAGGTGATCGATGAGCGGTCGCGCTCGAGCTACTACGAGTCAGCATTCTCCGATTCGCTGGCCGTCTACATGCTGTCGCTGGCTGTGGACTTTGACTACCACGACCTGCGGGAGCGCGAGTACCCGCTGCTGGCCGCGCCGGCTCTGGCCGAGCGGCTGCGGCATGTGGCGAGCTTGTTTCCGACGAATCCGGGGTATGAGTTTCAGATTCTTTACCGGCGCAAGGGGTAGAGGGTTGCTCTCCTTCTTGCGGAAATCTCGTCGTCCCTCTATGAGTGATTTGGACATGCGACATTCGCGTTTGGAATGTGCATCAGTCCGAAGGCCGCAAGGATAGCCCCGATTACGAAGAATAAGAGCCCCAGCAGGATGAAGGCGTACGCTGTATAGTGCCTTCTCCCGGCTTCCCGCCAGAGCAACTCGCCTTCCGCATCATCTTGGGATGCGTTTCCATATTGCAGTTGGGTCAGATAGGCAAAGACCATAGCTGGCACGGTCGCTGCGGCGCCAAAGGCGAAACAAAGCAAGGCCCAAACCAACTGGCTTGATCCAACCTTCATGTTCCCGATAAATGTCAGAATGGATATGGATGCGGCACCATTCAGAATGAAAAGCAATTTGACGCCTTCAAGGGCGAATTTCATTCCTTCGGCCCAATGCCATTTTGCTTCATCGACTGAACTCATATCCACCACCTGCATTTCCGCAAATCGCCAACGAATTACTGGCTGTCGAGGCTCTTCAAGTTGGACTGAGGACTTATTGGAACAGCGGAGCGAGCAGCGCGAGGACTTCATCGAGAATAGGCTTCGGGACCGTCTCGAGCCTGCGTGCCCCCCGTGCACCGAGGTCAACCGGACGTGGCTGATCGCAGCGGATGACGCCGGTGGTTCGGGTGCCTGCTCCGGACAGCGAAACTGTAAACCCGGCAGTGCGCGCAAAGGCCCCGCCTGTGGTGATGGGCACAACGATGGGTGCGCGAGTCAGTTCGTTGAATGGGTCCGGGGAAACGACAAGAACCGGGCGCGTACCCTTCTGCTCGTGGCCAAAACTTGGGTCGAGCGAGACGAGATAGATTTCGCCGCGCTTCACAGTTCACGGCCTACAGGCTTCAGGTTGAGCCATTCGAGCTCTTCCTCCGTCCGCTCCAGAGGGCTGGCGTAGTCGCACTTGGCCAGTAACTCGTCCAGCGTGTACTTTGGCTTGGTCTGCGGTTGGAGGATCAGGCGATCTCCATCGACGGCCAGGCCGACCGTGGCTCCGGCTTTGAGTTGCAGCTGTTCCAGCATGGCTGGGGGAACCGCCAGCATGACTGAGCCGCCGACTTTGCGCAGATTAGTCTTGTGCATCTCTGCCCTCTCAGGAATATTATACCAAAATATAACTCAGCCGGGGACGAGAAGACAAGGCTAATCCCCCTGAAAGGCGCGGGCGGCCAGGCGTTTGGCATGGTTTCCCACGTCGATCGGCCAAGGCTCGACGAGCTTTGCAAAACGTTCCAGATCCCCACCGAACAGAGCCCTCGCTGCTTCTTCAAAGCCCGGCTCGTTGCCCGCCATGGCTGACATGAACCTGTAGGCTGCCTCGCGCGCAAGCCGCAGACGATCTTTGTCCTGGTTTGCGCGGCGGGCCACTTCGACCAGTTTGCGCAAGGCTACTGAGGCTCCGCCGGGCTGGGTGGCGAGCCAATCCCAATGGCGGGGCAACAAGGTGACTTCGCGGGGCACTACACCCAGCTTGGGGCGGCCGGGCTTGCGCGCGGGCTCGTATGGCAGAGCCACTTCGTCTGGTTGGGCCGTTTCGGAGGGCGCGGCGGCTTCGACGGCAAGGCGCTCGGTCAACTCCTCAGGAGAGCCGCGCAGGTCCAGTTCCACCGCTCTGCTGGTGGTTTCTTCGAAAATCAGCACCGCTTCCCGGCAGTCAGCCTGGGTTACCTCCTGGGCCTTGAGGGCCACATGAAGCAGGCCGCCGCAGGCGACTTGCTGGGAGCCGGCAAAAGCGATGAAAGACGGTTGTGGATTCGGAATCATGAAAGCCTCTCGCCCTATTTATATCCGGGTAAAACAATACTATCCGGATATAAATAGCTTGTCAAGGCACTCGATTCTTCGCAGCGGGGCGGGACTCCTTCGGCTCTTCAACTTGAATACAGGTTCCTGCTCAGGAACTCGTTGCGGAATTTGGCTTGAGGGTCGTAGTGGCCTACCAGCGCCTGGAAATCGGCGAGGCGGGCGTACTGCGCCTGCAAGCGCGACGGCGGAATGGTGAAGAGCTTGGCCCAGTGAGGGCGCGGAGCGAAGGGCTCCAACTGCTTCTCGATCTGGGGCAGGATCTTGCTGACTTCGGGCCACTCGGGCTTCCAGGTGAAGTGGATGGCGAGGGAGTCGCGCTGATAGGCCGTGCTCATCCACAGGTGGTCGGCGGCGATGGTGCGCAGCTCGGTGATGAACAGGTGGGGCGTGATCTGGTCGCGCAGTTTTTCGACGGCGAGGATGGCCCCGTAGCCGCGGTCGCGGGGAACGAAGTATTCGGTCTGCAGCTCGCGGCCGCTGGACGGGGTGAAGTTCATGCGGAAGTGGGGCAGGCGCTCGTACCAGGGGCCGGGAATGCCCTGCTGCTCGGTGCAGGCTTCAGCGTCGTGATCGGCGATGGGGTGGAGCTTGCGCGTGGCCAGCTTGGCGCCAAAGAACTCCGGCTGCCAATCGTTCTTGTCGCCGGGGGCGAGGCGGCGCTTGATCCAGACCTCGCCGGCCTGGTGAGCTTGCCAGTCGGTGAACAAGCTGACGCTGTAACCGCTGGAGAAGATCTCGTCAAAGTGATGTTCCAGGTGGTCGAAGGAGAGATGCTCGTAGACCGACTGCGCCACCTGAAACGTGGGCAGCAGGTCGAGGGTGACGCTGGTGACCACGCCGAGGGCGCCGAGGCCCACCACCGCGCCCAGGAAACGGTCGCCGTCCTTTTCGCGAGAAAGAACCAGCGTTTCGCCGTTGGCGGTGACAATTTCAAGCGCAGAGACAGGCGTGGCGAGGTTGCCGTTGTGCACTCCGGAGCCGTGGGTGGCGGTGGCAATGGCGCCGGCTACGGAGATGTGGGGCAGCGAGGCCAGGTTGTGCAGGGCGTAGCCGCGCTGGTCGATGATGGGCGCGAGTTTGCCATACGTGACGCCCGGGCCGACGGTGACGGTGCGCGCCTTTTCGTCGATTGCGATCTGGTCGAGGCGCTTGAGCGAGATTTGGTTCTGGGTGCTGTCGGCGATGGCGTTGAAGGAGTGGCGCGTGCCCAGGGCGCGCAGCTTTGCGCAGCTCTTCACAACCTGGCGCACTTCGTCGACGGAGCCGGGCGTATGCAGGTGATCGGTGCTGTAGGTGAGGTTGCCGGCCCAGTTCTCGCGCGGGGCGGCCGGCTCCTGGCCGGTGAGGCCATGAGGCAGAAGGGCACCAGCGACAAAGGCTCCGGAAGCCTTGAGGAAATCACGTTTATCCATTGAGTTGGCTCCGATCCGCGCACGCTTGAGGGGAGCGGCGGATGCGCAGGGGTGTGCTGGACAAGGATAGAGGCTGAATGTCTGGCGAGCAAAGGAATTCTGGCGAATTCCGCTCGCCTAGTCGCTGGCGTAGGCGATGCGGCCTTCGCTGACGGTCCAGCGGACTTTGCCCTGCATGGCCCAGCCGTCGAAGGGTGTATTGCGCGACTTGGACTTTGTTTGGCGGGCATTGTAGGTCCACTCGGCCTTGGGATCGAAGACGACCACGTCGGCAAAGCTGCCGGCGACGAGCGTGCCACGGCCTTTGAGGTTCAGAAGCGCGGCGGGCTGGGCGCTGAGCAGGCTCAGTACGCGGCCGAGGGGCAGCTTGCCCTCTTTGTGCAACCAGCGCAGGCACAGGCCGAGAGCTGTTTCGAGGCCGGTGATGCCGTTGGGCGCATTCTCAAACTCCACTTCCTTCTCGTGCACGGCGTGGGGAGCGTGGTCGGTGGCAATGGCGTCAACTACGCCGTCGAGGATGGCCTCGATCATGGCATCGCGATCGGCGGCGGAGCGCAGGGGCGGGCACATTTTGGCGTTGGTATCGTACAAGCCGACGTGCTCCTCGGTGAGCAGGAAGTGGTGCGGCGCCACCTCACAGGTGACGCGGAGGCCGTTGCGGCGGGCCTGGCGTACGGCGGCCAGCGCGGCGGCGGTGGAGATGTGGGCGACGTGCAGGTGAGCGCGGGTGTCGCGCAGCTCCTGGACGAGGCGGATGTCGCGCTCGACGATGGAGGACTCGGCTTCGTTGGGCCAGCCGCGCAGGCCGAGGCGGAAGGCCGCGGGGCCGGCATTCATGCTGGCAACCCATCCAGCGCCATGGGTCATGCGCGTGTCTTCGGCGTGCTGGATGACGCTCAGGCCCACGCGGGCGGCGGCGGCAAGAGTCTCGCGCATGACGGCGTCTTTGAGGATAGGCAGGCCGTCGTCGGAGACGGCCACGGCACCGGCGGATTTGAGGGCGGCGAAGTCGTTGATGGCTTCGCCCTTGGAACCGCGAGTGGCGGCGGCGATAGGAAAGACGCGAATTACGGCGGCGCGCTCGGGGGCCTGCATCCAGCGGGTGATTTCGGGTGAGTCGTTCACCGGCCTGGTGTTGGGCATGGCGGCGACGGAGGTGAATCCGCCTGCGGCCGCGGCGGCCGTGCCGGTGGCAATGGTTTCCTTGTAGCCCTGGCCGGGCTCGCGCAGGTGGACGTGCATGTCGACGAGGCCGGGGGCAACGGTGAGGCCGGTGGCGTCGAGGACTTCCGCGCCGTTGGCCTGTTTCAGCTTGCCCGGGCCGGCGATTTCGGCCACGCGGCCATCCTTGATCAGCACGTCCTTCAGGCCGTCCACACCGGCGGCGGGATCGATGAGATGGCCTCCGCGAATGAGCAGCGCCGTCATGCGCGGCCTCCTTGCTGAGCGGCCGCGAGCAGCGCCCGCTCGACGACTGCCATGCGGATGGCGACGCCGTTGCGGACTTGCTCGAGGATCACCGATTGGACGCCGTCGGCTACGCCCGCCGTGACTTCAAGGCCGCGGATGATGGGGCCGGGATGCATGACAATGGCCGATGGGGCCTGCGTGGCGAGCCTGGGGCCGGAGAGCTGGTAGTTGGCCTTGTATTCCTCGAGATCGAGTTGCATGCCGGCCAGGCGCTCGGCCTGAATGCGGAGCATCATGACTACCTGCGACTGGCGGAGAGCTGCGTTGAAGTCGCGTTCAATCTCGATTCCCGGGCCAGCTTTTGCGGCGAGCTCGGGCAACAGTTCTTTGGGGCCGCAGAGCAGGACGCGCGCGCCCAGGCGCGGCAGCAGCAGCATGTTGGAGCGGGCGACGCGGCTGTGGAGGATGTCGCCTACGATGGTGACGGTGACCCCGGAGAGAGTTTCGGGGGTCACCTCATCGATGCGCGGGACTGCTGCAGGAACCGCAGGTCCTTCGACTCGCTGCGCTCGCTCAGGATGACAAGCTTTAGTGGCGGGGTCGAGATGGGCGAGGATGGTGCGCAGGTCGAGCAGAGCCTGGGTGGGGTGCTCGTGCATGCCGTCACCGGCGTTGAGCACGGGCAAGCGGGTCTCCGATTCCAGAAGCCAGGGCGCGCCCGAGGCGTTGTGTCGCAGAATGATGGCCTCCGCGCCCAACGCGCGCAGGGTGAGGCCGGTGTCTTTGAGCGTCTCGCCCTTTTCGATGCTGGAGGAGAGGCTGGAGACGAGCGTGGTGTCCGCGCCGAGGCCCTTGGCGGCCAGCTCGAAGCTGGTGCGGGTGCGCGTGGAGGACTCGTAGAAGAGCAGCGCCACGCGGCGCTTGGCGAGGATGCGGTCGCGAGTGAGCGGGTCCTGATTCTCCAGAATCGTGGCGCGGGTGAGGATGTGGCTGATTTCGTCCAGGGTCAGGTCCGAGGCCGAGAGAAGCGATCCGGGATGGTATGGGAACGGCGATGCGGGCGCAGGCGGGGGGTGAATCTGGCGGCGGGTGGGGGTTGCGGAGGGGTTCATAGATTCGAGCTTCTAGCTCCTAGCTTCTAGCTCTTAGCCAGTGGCTAGAAGCTAGAGGCCAAGAGCTGCATTTCGTGACTTAGTCCGTGCGCTCGACCAGCAGTACTTGCTCGTCGCTGTCGACTTCGCGGAATTTTACTTCGATGATCTCGCGGCTGCTGGTGGGCACATGCTTGCCAATGTAGGTGGCCTCGATGGGCAGCTCGCGGTGGCCGCGGTCGATGAGCACGGCCAGTTGCACGCGGCGCGGACGGCCATGATCGAAGAGGGCGTCGAGGGCGGCGCGAATGGTGCGGCCGGTGTAGAGCACGTCGTCGCAGATGACCACATCGCGGCCTTCAATATCAATGCCGATGGCGCCGGGAGTGACCACGGGGCGCACGTCAGTGGTGGAGAGGTCGTCGCGGTAGAACTGGATGTCGAGCACGCCGGTATCCACCGGATGCTTCTCTATGCCGGAGATCAGCTTGCCCAGCCGCTCGGCCAAGGGCACGCCGCGGCGCTTGATTCCCACCAGCGCCAGGTCTTCGCTGCCGTTGCTTTTTTCGACGATTTCGTGGGCCAGGCGCACCAGGGTGCGCTCAATCTCGGAGGCGGACATCAACCTGCCCTTGATGCGCAGGCCAGGCTTGATTTCGGATTCGCTCATGGGTTGTCTCTCGCAGGATGATACGAGGGGTTGCCCTTGCGGGGCAAGTTGTGAAGAATCGGGGGCGAATTGCGGCCCATGCGAGGGGCGTGAAACCGGACGGAACCTGGCGGGCGAGGCGGGTTTATGCCTGTGGCCGGCGGGCGCGGGCCTGGAGCCGCGCGCCCAGCGCGCCGCCTGCAATGGCAAAGAGGACGAGAAAAGCCGAGGTGCTGGCGAAGCTGAAGGCCTCAAGGCCGGCATGGCCTTGCGGAGACAGCATGAATGCCAGGATCTGTGCGCGGACAGCCTGCATCTGAGCCGGATCCACCGATCCGCCGCCCATCGCCCACCCCTGGGTCATTTGCTGGCTCATCTCGATACGGGATTTCCACTCGGCATCAATCTGGCTGGACTGGTGGAAGACAACGCGCTGAACAAGAAGGGCACTGCCGCTGACGCCAAACGCCAGCCAGGCACCGAGAAGGCCGGTGACCAGGCCGATACGGGCTCCAGCTCCGATGGTGATCCAGGCCGGACGCTGGCTGCGCAGATACAGGGCCACCGCCCAGGCGGCCGCGGCCGACATCCAGAAGAGCCCCAAGAAGCCCATCGGCGATGCCCCGCTGGAGAGCAAACCGGCCGGCACCGCGAGCATCAACACCAAGGGCATGGCCCGCTTCCAGTCCACCGAGGCGGCGTCGCGAATGGGCTCGGTGAACCGCTCTGCCGGGGCCTGCCCAGGGACGTTTTCAGCCGAGTATTGGAGCTGCGGCAGACCACACTTGGGGCAGAAGCAGTTTTCGGCCTCGATGGCCTGGTGGCAGCGGGTGCAGGTGATTTCCATACATCTATGAGCCTATAGCATTGCGGGGCGATCTGGGCAGATTCGTCTGCGCGGGAGCCGGGGCAAGCGCAGGACCTGGACTCTTCAGGGTTCCAGAACGGGCAGGTGCAGGCGGGCGGTCACAATTTCTTCGGCCGCGGCAACGGCCTCCTGGAGGGTCATGTTGGTGGAATCGAGCGGAATGGAGTCGGGCGCGGGCTTGAGCGGCGAGTCGGCGCGGTTGCGGTCGCGGTAATCGCGGGCGCGCAGCTCGCGGATCACCTCTTCGGGCTGCACGGCAGGACTGGGGCCAAGCTGATCGAACCGGCGCAGGCCGCGTACTTCGGGAGCGGCGTCGAGGAATATCTTCACGTCGGCGTGGGGAAAGACCACAGTGCCGATGTCGCGGCCTTCCATGACCACCCCGCCGGCGGCGCCGAGCTGCTGCTGCAGGCGGACCATCCAGGCGCGAATCCTGGGAAAGACGCTGACGCGGGAGGCGGCGTCGGTGACGGTCTGGTTGCGGATCTGGCCGGTCACGTCCTCGCCATCGAGCAGGACACGGTTTTCTTCTTCGCCGGGGTCGAGGCGGACGATGGTTTCGGCGGCCAGAGCTTCGAGGGCCGTACTCTCATCCAAAGGGATTGCCGCGCGCAGGGCCTTGAGGGCGAAGGCGCGGTACATGGCGCCGGTTTCAAGGTTGAGCAGGCCGAAGTGGCGGGCCAGGTGGCGGGCAATGGTGCTTTTGCCCGCCCCGGCCGGTCCGTCAATGGCGACAATCACCTTCCGCTGAGGAGAATCGGCGGGCAAGAGGCTTTGATCCTCGGTCATCCGCGCTTCTTCGTCTCCTGCTTGGGCCGGGCGGTAAAGCCGTAGCGCTTGCTGTTTCCGGCCTTGGCGCCGGAAGCCAAGGCCGGCTTGCGTGTGCCGCGGGACGAAGGGCGGCCATCGGGCCGCGCGTCCTTGCGGGGGGCGCTGGCGCTTCTTGGGGCGCTTGCGCTGCGTGAAAGACTGCTGCTGCGTGCTCCCGAGCCTGACTTGCCCGCAGGCTTGGCGTGTCCGTTGGTCGAGTGGCCGTTGCGTTGGCTCCAGGCGGGAGCGGCGGCCTTGGCACCGCGCGCGGTCCCGTTGGAAGGACGGGCTGCATTGCCGTTGGAGTGTGCGCCGTTGCCGGACCCGTTGCTGGCATGCGACCCATTGGTCCCAGTCCCATTGAGCTTGGCCTTGGCGCCTGCACCATTCGAGCTCCAGCGCGCGCCTGCCGCGGGCCGGGCGGTGCTTGCCGGGCGCGACCCTGAAGGACGGGCGGCGGCGCGGGTATCGGCGGCGGGGCGGCGGACTGGGCGGCTGCCGGAGGACGACTGGGCCGGCTTGCGGTCGCGGGAGTGCGCAGCGGGGCGGCTGAAGTGAGGCCGCGCCGCGGCGGGCTTGCCGTTGGAAACCGGCTTGCGGACCGCAGGGGTGCGTGGAGCGTGCGTCTCCGATGCGCTATGCGGCTCGACGGGCGCTGGCGCGGCGGTAAAGGTGGGCTTCGGCGCTTCGACCTCGGGTAGTTCGTCCTCGTGGTCGTGGGAGCGCAGAAAATAGGCGGAAGCCGGCATGGAGGAGCTGGCGTAGATGGTGGGGGCGACGGTGAACTCGGGCAGCGTTCCGGCAACGTAGAAATGCGGGGCGTGGCCCATGGAGATGGTGTGGACCTGGCGCGTGGCTACCAGTCCGCGCAGCACTTCGCGCACCTTGCTGCGGGCGGTCAGCGGAGCCAGGAACATCTCCACCTCTTCCATGCTGGCGGCGATGACGGCCTGCAGGTAGATGGAGGCCAGCACCGAGATGGCGGTGACCTGCGAGGTGGATGCGCCTTCGGCGATGGCCTTCTGGTAGCGGTGGCGAAGCAGTTGCCACTTGGCAGACACGCCCGGCGCGGCGACAACTGGAATGATGCGCAGCTGCTGCCAGAGTTCGGTGATGGCGCGGAGCACGGCGGCCTCGGTGACTTCGCGGCCGAGAGCGTGTTTCAGCTCGGCAATGGTGGCGTCGCCTGTCTCCAACTGTTTGTAGGCCTGCACGGCCAGTTGCGAAACCTGGCGGGAGCCGGTCAGTTGGGGGTTTCGGCGCCAGTCTCGGTCGCCCCGGAGGGCGTACACGTAGGGCAGAACCCAGCTGGCCACGACAAAGTCGGGCTGCTCGCCTGGCTGCCCCAAAAGATTGAGCCGAACCGCTACGTCGTCGAGCTCCAGACGCACCAGCAGCTCTTCAGCCAGTTGAATATGCTTTGGATCGGGGGTGGCATTCTGGCGGCCGGCTATGGCCTCGACGAAAGACGGTGCGATGGAGGCAGAAAACTGCCGTTTGGGCAGGAAGAGACACAAACCAGTCTCTTCAATCCAGGTGCGGGCGTCTTCCAGCGTGAGAGCCCCATGTCCGTTCTGACGCATCCTTTCGGCGCGCGATGCTTCCAATTGCTCAGCTGTCAAAGAAAATCCTCACTTCCAGGCTGGCGAACCGCCAATACCGGTGAACTTGTGTCCGTCTTAGCCTCGAGTAAGGTCGCCGGCCCATTTTGGGCGCGTCGACTCAAGTGCGGTGGCTTCGGGGATACATGGTCCCTGGTCTTGTATTCGCCGGGCAACCCATGCTCCTGAGAGGGGGGAGTTGCCACCTTCCACATGTTACCTGTCTTTTAGATGCGATGGAAGGCCCGCTGAATCTCCTTCCAAGAATACAGCAAAGCGATTGGACGTCCATGCGGGCAACTTGTCGGGTGACTGGTCTTTGCCAGTTCCAACAGTAACCACTCCATTCGCACCGGGTCAAGAGGGGTGTTGACTTTGATGGCTGAATGGCATGCGATGGAGGCTGCAATGCGCGTGCGGAGGGCGGTAAGATCTTCATTCTGCTTGACTTCATCGGAGTCCTGGCTGGACTGCTCGATGACTTCGGCGAGCATCCGCTCGAGAGGACCGCCCTCCAGACCCACCGGCGCCGCCTTTACCGCAAGTGTTTGAGGGCCAAAGGGTTCCACCTCAAAGCCGTTGCGGTCGAGTTCTTCGGCGATACGCGCAAAAACGACCATCTGCGAGGGCTTCAGCTCGACCAGCATGGGCATTAGTAACCTCTGGCGCTGCACTTTTTCCACTTGGCGGTCTCTTAAAATTTTTTCGAAAAGTACCCGCTCGTGGGCTACGTGCTGGTCGATGATCCACAAGCCGTCGTCGCCGGAGGCCAGGATGAAGGACTCGCGCAACTGGCCGAGCGGGCGCAGGGAGCCGAGCTGGTTGAGGGTGGTGGCGGCCTGCTCGGCTTCCACCTGGGCAGTGGCGGTGGCGGGACTGGGGAGGTTGGCCAGGCCGCCGAACACCGGAGAGCAGCCGTCGGTGACCGGGAGAACGGCCGGCTGGAAAAGAGCCTGGGCGGCCTCGCCCCAGGCTTGCTGGTCTTGTCCGGCATTGGGCCAACCGCCGGGATTGAAGCTGCGGCCGTCAAAGGGCAGCTTGCCGGGGACGGGGGTCGGCAGCCGGGGAGTGAGTCGAAAAGGTTCGGTCTCCGCGGCTACTGACTGAAAGGCTTCCGGATCGGAGTCGGCGGGGGGTGGTCCGTCCGGCGCGCCGGGCAGGGGCGAGGCGGCCGGCGGCATGAGCGACGGGCTGGCCAGTGGCGCTGAGTCCAGCGCGGCCAGAAATCCAGCGGCAGGTCGGGCCTGGATGAGGGCGGTGCGCAGGCTGTCGCGCACAAAGTCGTGGATCAGGCTCTGCTGGCGGAAGCGCACCTCGGTCTTGGCCGGGTGCACATTCACGTCGACCTCTTCGGGCGGCATATCGAGAAACAGCAGCACCACCGGATAGCTGGTGGGCGGAATCACGTTGCGATAGGCCTCGGTGATGGCGTGGATGAGCAGCCGATCGCGGATAAGCCGCTTGTTGACAAAGATGTAGATGGAGTTGCGATTGAGCTTTTGCAGCTCTGGCTTGGAGTAAAAGCCGGTCAGACGCAGCGCGCCAGGATCGCGCACTGGCTCGGCGGGGTCCTTCTTCCAGGGCGGCGGCTCGGGCAGGCCGGCGCGGGCGAGCGGCGTTTCCGCGGCCACGGGCAGGAGCGCGGCGAGCGTTTCCTTGCCGAAGATCTGATAGATGCGCTCGGCGGTGCGGGCGACCGGCGGCGCGGAGACGATGGTGTGCGTGGCCGAGGTGAGCTCGAAGTGCTTCTCGGGGTGCGCCAGCGCGTAATGGGTGACGAGGGCCGTGACATGGGCCAGCTCGGTGCTTTCGGCGCGGAGGAATTTGCGCCGGGCCGGAGTGTTGAAGAACAGGTCGGCGACGGCGAGGGCGGTTCCACGGGGCAGGGCGGCGTCATCGACGTGGAGGATTTTGCCGCCGGCGATTTCCATGCGAGTGCCGGCCGATTCCTCGCCGGTCGCCGTTTCCAGGGTCACGCGGGCGACGGAGGCGATGGAGGGCAGCGCTTCGCCGCGGAAGCCGAGGGTGGCGATGGAGAGCAGGTCGTCGGCGGTGCGGAGCTTGGAGGTGGCGTGGCGTTCGAAGGCCAGCAGGGCGTCGTCGCGGTTCATTCCCTGGCCGTCGTCGCTGACGCGGATCAGGCGGCGTCCGCCGGCCTCGACTTCGACACGGATGCGGTTAGCGCCCGCGTCCAGAGCATTCTCCAGCAGTTCCTTCACCACCGAGGCCGGCCGGTCCACCACCTCGCCGGCGGCGATCTGGTTGGCAACCTGGTCGGGAAGAATGCGGATGCGGCCCATAAGCCCTTAGGGTAACTCAAAGGCAGGGAACAGGGATCAGGGAACAGGGATCAGGGAGCAGAGATGTGGCGCGACTGTCGGACCAACAGGCGAAACTGGCGAGTGAAGATGAAATTCACCGGTATGAAATAAGTATGTTGCACTCATTGTCTACTCATGCCATACTCAAATTGGATTCGACGCAACCCTGCAAGGAGTCGGTCGAATTCGGCATTATGGGATATCGGGCTCACCGGGAGAGGAGACCGCAGATGAATTTTCAGATTTCTAGAGTTTCGAGAAGGGGATGTTCTCGAAACGGAGGAGCAGTATGGATTCAGTTAGCGCCTGCCAAACGGCAGCATTCTCCCGGACCTCCATTGAGGAAGTTGATACCGTAACCTTCTCAGAGTTTGAGCATATTGGTGAGCAAGTGGCTCTCATTGAGAGCTTTCGGCAACCATATCCCTTGAGGGGCGCGGTAAACCTGTCATGGGCGGAGAGATGGATTCATATGACTAAAACACGGCTGCAATTCGATTTTACGGAAGACGCGCTGGGCGAGTTGGATGAGCTCAAGGGCGCCACTGGCGCCACCAACCGCGCGGAGGTAATTCGCCAGGCCTTGCGCCTTCTGCAGTGGACAATCGAGCAGACTCAGGACGAAAAGGCTACCGTTCTGGTGGAAAAGAATGGACGGCAGCGTGAGGTGATCTTTCCCTTCCTGTCGTCCGCGAAAGCAGTGGCAAATTCAAAATGAACGAGCACCTGGATTCCGGTGATCGAGGCGTAATCGAGGAAGTAGAAAGCCCGCGGCATCTGCCGGGCGGGCCCGGCTTCTCGCTGGACAAGCACAGAGCCGAAGCGACAAAGTTGCTTGCACTGCTGCTATTCGCTGCGCTGATTGTCTGCTTTGCTGCACATTTCGTGACGATCTGGTATTTCATTCACGACAAACCGGCCCTCGATGAGTTCAATCGAGCTTTCAATATCTGGATTCCGGTTTTGTCGGGACTGTTCGGCTCCGCGGCGACCTTCTACTTCACGCAGGGTCGAAAGTAGTCACCGAAGCACCTCAGCACTCCTTTTTATCCGCCCCCATCGATTCGCCGGATTTTCAAACTGGCGTGCGAGCCGGCACTCTCCTTGGGAAGTTCAATGCAAGGAGGCACCGGGCGAGGGAACGATGCCGCGCGCCGCGGCGTATATGTTTCTGCGTGTCCGGGCGGCCTTGAGCTTGTGCGCCTGTGGACAGGCGTGTTCGAAAATGAACGGCAGTTCGACGGACGGCGGGCTGATTGAACTTGAAGTCCATGGCTATCCCCAACCATCGCAGCGGGATGCGAGTTTCGATTGCGGTGGGCGGCTGTGGCAGGTCGATTGCTGATAGCGAGTATGTGCTTCCCTCTTTCCCCGGAGGTCCGGTTGGATGAAGCAGTTTGAGTGTTTTGGACTCGACACGGCAAACCAGTGCCTGCTGCGCGGCGGCGCGCCTGTCGACCTGGCGCCCAAGCCCTTTGCGGTGCTGCGCTACCTGGTGGAGAATCCCGGCCGCCTGATTACCCACGACGAGCTTCTGGATGCGATTTGGCCGGAGACCTATGTGCAGCCGCAGGTGCTGCGGACCTACATGCTGGAGCTGCGCAAGGTTCTGGGCGACGACGCCGGGCAGCCGCGGTTTATCCAGACGCTGCCCAAGCGCGGCTATCGCTTTTTGGCGAAGGTAACGGAATGGAGCGCCAGGGAACCCGCCGGCGCAGCGGAGACCCTGGCACGGGAAATGCGGGGCGGGTCGATTGTGGGGCGCGCCGCCGAGCTGGCCTGCCTGAAGGCGCAGTTGCAGTTGGCGGCGCGAGGCGAGCGGCAGGTGGTGTTTGTGAGCGGCGAGGCAGGGATCGGGAAGACGACCCTGGTGGACGCCTTCCGCGGCCAGCTGAACGCGTGGACGCCGGCAAGCCTGGCGCGCGGCGGGTGCGTGCAGGGGATCGGCGGGACGGAAGAGTACTACCCGGTGATGGAAGCGCTGCGCGAAATGTGCGCCGGGCCGGATGGAGAGTCTGCTTGCCGGGTTCTGTCGAGGATGGCTCCGGCATGGCTTTCCCACGGGCGCAACCCTGGAGCGGGCGCGGCGGCGTCGGCCGCTGAGCGGACGCTGGAAGACCTTTGCTCGGCCCTGGAAGAGCTCTCGGCGGAGAAGCCGCTGGTGGTGGTCTTCGAGGACGTGCACTGGGCCGACGATTCGACGCTCCACCTGATCTCGGCACTGGCGCGGCGGCGGGCACAGGCCAGCTTGCTGGTGCTGGCCACGCTGTGTCCCCGGCACAGGCCGGGCGAGGAAACGCTCAATGCCCTGAAGAACGATTTGCTGATGCGGCGCCTGTGCACGGAGATGACGCTGGAGCCGCTGAGGAGACCGGCGGTGACGGAGCTGGTGAGCAGGGAGCTGGGGCAGCAAGCACTGCCCGCGGGGCTGGCCGATTTTGTCTTCCAACGCTCGGAGGGCAATCCACTGTTTGTGATTGCCGTGGTGGAGCACTTGGTTGCGCTGGGGGTGCTGATGCGACGGGGCGCAAACGGTACGGCCGAATGGGAGCTGTGCGGCTCGTTTCCAGAGATGGAGGCCGGCGTGCCCGATCCGCTGGCGCGGATGATCGAACTGGAGATTGAACGGCTGGGCGAGGAAGAGCAGCGGCTGCTGGAAGCTGCCAGCCTGATGACTGTTGCGTTTCCGGCGTGGGCGGTGGCCGCGGCCCTGGAAAAGGACCCGGTTGAAACCGAGGAGGCCTGCGACGGGCTGGCAAGGCAGCTGCACTTTGTGGTGCGGGCCGGGCAGGATGAGCTTCCAGACGGAACACGATCAGCTTTCTATGTGTTTGCTCACGGGCTCTATCGCGAGGTGCTCTACCAGCGGCAGGCAACTGCGAGGCGCGCCCGCAGGCATATTCGCATTGCGGAGCGGCTGGGCGAGTTGTTTGCCGGCCGCGAAGCGAGCGTGGCGCGCGAGCGGTCGATGCACTACGAGGCGGCAGGCGAGCCTGAGCGGGCGGCGCGCGTGCTGCAGTCGGTCGAGAGCCAGCCACAGCAAGCAGGCGTCCGCTGACGCTTCAAGGCCCGGCGAGTCCCCATCTTCAACTGCAAGAAAAGGTCATGAGAGCGAACGGGGAATTCGGGCTCGACTGGCTCAGACCAAGCGAGGCGGGAGTGGCCGCTTGCACATGGGCTGCGGCGTCAAAAATGGCCGAGAAAAGTTTGACATTTTCTGGACGCGGACTTGACGACTTTATTTTGTTGATTCGCTAGTGTGGTCCTCGTAGTCAGGAGGACACACCCATGAAGAGCACATTCGGCAGATTCGTTCTGGCGTCGGTCGCGTTGGCGGCAGCAGCCTTGGCCATTCAAACCGCGCAGGCGGAAGGGGTCTCAGTCAAAGTTCCCTTCAGCTTCAAGGCTTCCGGAAAGAGCCTTCCGGCTGGCGAGTATTCGGTCGAGCGGGCCCCCCTGGGAAGCTACATCAAGTTGGAGGACAAGCAATCGAAGCAGAGCATCCTCTTCGTGGCTAGCGGGACCGCCGAGGGCGAGAGGCTTGTCTCTCTGAAGTTCGAAGGCCAGGGCGGCACGCACGTTCTTCAGTCGATTCAGTTTGGACATCTGACGTCGGGCAGGCTCACCAAGAAGACGAAAAATCGCGAAGACGTTTCGCCAATCGTTGAGGTGGGCCAGTAGGCGGGCAGAGCATTTCCAGTCAAAGCTTCCCCCAAGAGAGTAGAAGCGAAGCAATGAGCAGGGCGTCCGCGAGAGCGGGCGCCCCTTTTTTGCGCACGCCAGAACAGAAAACGCCGCCCCATGGGGCGGCGTTCAAGGATGCGGGCCAGGCGCGGGAGCTATATGCCCATTCCAAATTCGCTGGCCTGCTGCTCGCCGGCGTTGGCGTAAAAGTCGTAGGGAGTGCGGCGCTTGAACTTGTAGCGGTTGCGCAGCTCGTTGCCCAAGTAGATGCCCACAGCGGCAACTGCCATTCCTACCGAGAACCAGCCAATCACGCGGAGCGTGCGGCTGTCTTTGGATTCCTCTTCGGCGGTCTCCTCGGGGATGGCGAGTTCTTCACGTTCGACGGACATGGGCTGCAAGCCTCCTACACGACCATGATACCCCAGTTTTCTTTTGACGGGCCTGCTGGGCCGGGGGTGAGCGTACCACTTTTGTTTACTGCGTAGGGTCGATTCGGGTGAGCCACGCGGACCTCGCCGAATCGGGAAGAAAGCTGGCGCGAATGGAATTTGCGGCTAAAGTGCGCAGCTCTTCGCGGGTAAAGCCCTGCTGGGTGTGGGCCAGCAGGTACTCGTTGGCCAGGTCGGAGCCGAAGAAGGCGGGATCGTCGGAGTTGAGCGTGACCATGAGGCCGGCATCGAAGTAGCGGCGCAGCGGGTGGTCGGCAAAGGAGGCGCAGACGCCAGTGCGGACGTTGGAGGTAGGGTTCAGCTCAAGAGGCGTGCGCCGGGCTTTTAGAACCTGGATGAGATCGTGATCCTGAATGGCGGAGAAGGCGTGCCCGATGCGTTCCGAGCCGATGGAGAGCGCCTCCCGGATGGCTTCGGGGCCGGTGGTCTCGCCGGCGTGGTTGGTGAGGCGCAGCCCGGCTTTTGCCGCCCGGGCATAGAGAGCGCGGAAGGGTTCGGAGCCGGCCTGCCGTTCGTCGCCGCCCAGGCCGATGCCGATGATGGAGGGGTAGTGGGGCCGCAGCTCGGCGGCTTTCGCGAAGACCCGCTCCGCTTCCTCGACGGTAAAGTGGCGCACGGCGTCGAAGATCCAGTAGAGCGACAGGCCCAGTTCCAGTTCGCCGCGCTTGCGGGAGCGTTCCAGTGCCATGAAGATAGGCTCGAAGGCGCGCGGGTTGAAGTTGCGCCACATATAGATGACGCCCACCGAGATGTAGACCTCGGCGTGAACCACGCCCTGCTCGGCCAGGCGCTCGATCATGCGCCAGGCGACGAGCTCGTAGTCTTCGGGATCGATGAGGCGGCGGGTGACGGCTTTGAAACATTCGATGAAGCTGGTGAAGTCGTCGAAGCGGTAGAGGGCCTTGGCCTCGCGCAGCTTCATGGGGCGGGCATCATGGCGGGCGCTCAGCTCAACCAGGGTGGAGGGCAGAATGGTGCCCTCGAGGTGCAGATGCAACTCGGCCTTGGGCAGGCGGCGAATGAAGGCTTTAAGATCGTCCGACATCTTAAAAGTCTACCGGGGTTTGGCGAACTCCGACCGGTGGCGGCTGTAGAAGAAGTAAATGACCAGGCCGATGGCGAGCCAGATGAGGAAGCGGAACCAGGTGATGATGGGTAATCCGGCCATGAGCAGGAAGCAGAAGATGACGCTGAGGAGCGGGATCACGGGGCCAAAGGGAACGCGGAAGCCGCGGCGGCGATCCGGCTCGCGATAGCGCAGCACGATCACGCCTATCGAGACCAGGACAAAAGCAAACAGCGTGCCGATGTTGGACAGGTCGGCCAGCGTGCCGATGTCGAAGAGGCCCGAAGGGATGGCGACAACGAAGCCCGCGACCCAGGTAGAAAAGGCCGGTGTGCGGAAGATGGGATGAACGTTGGAGAAGACCTTGGGCAGCAGGCCATCCCTGGACATGGAGAACCAGACGCGCGACTGGCCGAGCTGGTAGACGAGAAGCGAGGAGAGCATGCCCATGATGGCGCCGAACAGGACCACCAGCCTGATCCAGTGGAGCGAGTGGCCGCCGGGAAGGACCGATAGCTTTTTGAGCGCGTTGACCACGGGAGCGGCGTCGCCCACCATCGATTGCCAGGGCACAAGGCCGGTGAGGCAAACGGCGACAGCGACGTAGAGCACGGTGCAGACGATCAGCGTGGCGATGATGCCGATGGGCAAGTCGCGCTGCGGGTTGCGGCACTCCTCGGCCGCGGTGGAGACGGAATCGAAGCCGATGTAGGTGAAGAAGATGATGGAGCCGCCGGTCAGCACGCCGCTCCAGCCGTTGGGCATGAAGGGATGGTAGTTGCTGGGATGGATGAAGCTGATGACAGCGAAGACGAAGATCAGAATCGCAATGAGTTTGATGCCGACCATCATGTTGTTGGTTTCGGCCGACTCGCGAATGCCGCGGACGAGGACGACGGTGAGGAGCAGAACGACCAGGAAGGCGGGGATGTTGAAGCCGAAGTGCCAGCCGGGACGATAGAGCCAGTTTCCGCCCAGGTCCTGCAGGCCACCGGGCAGATAAGCGGGCGAAATCCATGTCGCGGCGGGGTGCAGGCCGAACCAGTCCAGCAGATCGACGATATGGGCGGCGAAGCCGACACTGACGGTCATGTTGGAGCCGGCGTATTCGAGGATCAAGTCCCAGCCGATGATCCAGGCGATCAGCTCGCCCATGGTGGCGTAGGTGTACGTATAGGCCGAGCCGGCGATGGGAATCATGGACGCGAGTTCGGCATAACAAAGGCCGGTGAGCGCGCAGACAAAAGCCACCAGCACCAACGAAAGCGCGATGGCGGGACCCGCGCCCGGCCTTCCCGCCAGGGCGGTATGGGTGATGATGTAATTCGCCAGCGGTGTATTGATGACGCTGGAGGTGTCGAACTGCTCCCCGGAGATGGCCGTGCCGATGACCGTGAAGATGCCTGAGCCGATGACGGCGCCGATGCCGAGCGCGGTGAGCGACCACGGCCCCAGGGTCTTTTTCAACCGATGCTCGGGTTCTTCCGAGTCGCTGATGAGCTTATCGATCGACTTGCGGGCAAGCAGTTGGCTGGGCAGGGCAGTTCTCCTCATCCGTCAGGTTGCGGGGACTGTCAATTGCATGCTCCCACCGGTCAGGGGCTCGATTCCGGTTCAGGATGCCTTCGCCGCAGTGTACAGGATGAGGACTCCCCCTTGGAACGCCCACGGTAAAGTATGGCATCCGCCTGGCCTGCCGCGCACGTTCAGGCACAACAAGGCAACGTGGCTTTTCGGGGGGAAAATGCTCCGGGCAGGCCAATGGCTGGCCTACCCGGAGTTCTGTGTGGTGTGTGGTTGCGGCCGCTTAGCGCTTGGACTGGCCGCGCGCCATCTTTTTGACCTTTTTCTTCTTCTCGCCGCGCGCCCCGGTGCGCTTGGCCTTGGGCGCGACCTTCTTGCGGGCGGCCCGCTTCAGTTTCTTGCGTTCCAGTTTGTCTTCGATTTTGGTGGTGTCTGCCACTAGGTTCCTCTTCCGCTCAAATCTTTTCTGGTTTCCCGCAAAGCGGGTCGATAAGACCTTTAGGATAACAGGGAAGTTGCATACGCGAAAGCGGGAGACCCGCGTCAAATGAGGGTCCCCGGCAAATTCAGACGCCGCGCGGCGCGGTTTGCAGCGTACAATCAAGACAGACATGCATCTGTGAAGAGACCAGCCTGCTCGGCTCCGGCCGTTCCCAACGCTTCTGACGAGCCCCGCACCCCACGCAGCAACCACCTTTTTGCCGGAGTTCGTCCATGCGTTCCAACAAAATTCACCGTGCCCTCGCGCAGGGCATGAATCGTTTTGAAGTGTGCCAGCTCGTGGCCAAGGGCGTGAAGGCCACGCACAAGACCGGTTCGCGCTTTGAGGATTCGATCAACGATGTGCTGCAGTACCTGGGGACCCACGAAACGCCCAAGGAGAGCCTTCACCCGGCGACTCCGCAGGTAAGCGTAAAGAGCCTGAAGCCAGCGGCGTAGCAGAACAGTGGTCAGTTGTCAGTGATCAGTGGTCGGTTTTTCGGATTCGGCGAACGAAGATTAGGGCCTTGAATGCGCAGGTCAGGCCGATTCGAGGTCAATCAAAAAAACTTCAATCAGACACAAAAGAGGGACGGCGGTTTGCCGTCCCTCTTTTGTTGATTCCGGGCGGATTGTCCGGCGTTATGCCTTAGACAACCTGGACGTTCTCAGCCTGCCAGCCCTTGGGGCCCTTGGTCACGTTGAACTGGACGCGCTGGCCTTCCTGGAGCGAGCGGAAGCCGTTCGACTGGATGGCGGTGTGATGGACGAAGACGTCTTCGCCGTTTTCGCGGCTCAAAAATCCAAAACCCTTGGCGTCATTAAACCACTTGACTGTTCCCTGTTCCATTGTGTGTTACTCCTTCGATACTGATTTACCGCGAACGCAATGTGGAAGTTTGCGAGTAGGCGGTAACCGGAACAGGCAAGAACTTCAGATCGAATTCTACGATTGAATAGAGTGTAGCACGGATTTAGATTTCAGCCAGGTCCGATTGGGCCGGCGACCGGGTGAGCCAGGCGCGCGAGTCCCGTTTCGGGGCAGACCGGCTTTGCGCCGCGAAACTCAGGACAAGCATTGGATCGGCGGACCGTTTAAACTCTCTTTTGCCTTCGCGACGCAAGAATGGAGGGTGCGAACTCTTGAGCGACGAAAACAGCCGTGTGCTGGTGCTGAACCCCGGATCGACATCGACCAAGCTGGGGGTTTACACCGCGCAGGGCGCGGAGTGGGTAAAGAGCATCCGCCACGGTGACGAGGAACTGGCGCGCTTTGGGGGGCTGCCGATGGTGGCGCGTCTGGAATACCGGGCGGGGCTGATTGAGCATGCTCTTCAAGAGGCCGGCTGCGAACTCGGCGGATTTGCGGCGGTTGCGGGCCGCGGCGGGCTGCTGCCGCCCATGGCCTGCGGCACCTACCTGGTGAACGAGGCGATGGTGGAGGAAGTGAAGTTGGCGCGGCTGGGCGAGCACGCCTCGAACCTGGGCGCCCTGCTGGCGCTCAAATTTGCTCAGGCGGCCGGGGTGAACGCCTACATCGTCGACCCGGTGACGGTGGATGAGTGGCAGCCATGCGCGCGGCTCTCCGGGTCGCCGCTGGTGAAGCGCACCGCCATCGGCCATGCGCTGAACACCAAAGCCGTGGCGCGGCGGTTTGCACGGGAACAAGGGCGTGCATACGAGGAATTGCGGCTGATTTTGGCGCACCTGGGCAGCGGGATCACGGTATCGGCACATTGCGAAGGCCGGATGATCGACTCGAACACTATCGAGGAAGGCCCGTTCGGGCCGGACCGGACGGGCGGATTGCCGGCGCGGGAGCTGGTGAAGCTGTGCTTCAGCGGGAACTACGTGCAGCGGGAGATCGACCGCCATGTCTTCGGCGATGGCGGCCTGTTCGCCTACCTGGGTACGCGCGAGCTGACCGAGGTGGAGCGGCGCATTGACGCGGGAGACGAGCAGGCCGCGCTGGTGTGGGAGGCGATGGTCTACCAGGTTGCCAAGGAGGCCGGAGCGATGGCCGCGGTGCTCTCCGGCAAGGTGGACGCCGTGCTGCTAACCGGGGGTATGGCGCACTCCGAGCGCGTCGTGGGCCGCTTGCGCGGGTACCTCGATTGGATCGCACCCGTCACGGTCTATCCCGGCGAGGATGAATTGCAGACGCTGGCGGAGGGGGTGTTTCGTGTGCTCAACGGCGAGGAGCAGGCGAAGCGGCTGGGCAGCGAGGGTCTTGCGGCAGAGCATGGCGTGGCGGCTCGGGAGCGGCTGGTGATTGGGCTGGAGTGAGGCGGCTGGAGCTGCCGCGCGCTAAATCTTCTGCAAGTTGGCGAACTTTTCCATCAGCTTCTTCATGCCGTGCCGGGTGAAGAGCACGGTGAGCTTGGCGTCTTCGCCGTCGCCTTCGCGCATGAGGATGGTGCCTTCGCCGTACTTGGAGTGGCGGACGCGCTGGCCCTTCTTCAGATTGGCTGCGCCGCTGGGGGCGGGAATGTCCATGGGAGGACGTGGATTCCCAGGTCTCAAATTCGAGACCTGGGGCACCCGCTGTGGGAAAGCGCCGGGCTTGATGGCTCCGGGCCTGCCGCCAAAGAAGCGGGCGATATTGTCGATGGAATGGCCCTCCGGGCTTTCATCTTTTGGAATAGATTCTGAGCCGGTTGAGACGGGGCTGGTGGAGGCCGGCTTGGCCTTGGCCGTCATCCAGGAGGCGACGAAGGGCTTGGATGAGGAACTCTTTGCGGAGGCGATGGATCCGCCGCTTGCACCGGGCGCGGAGCGCTTGTCGCCGGCCACGATGGCCTCCTGGCTCTCGTCCTCGTAGTTGTAGTGCTGGTCGGCGAACTCATTGAACTGGCCGGGGCGCCTTCCGCCGCCGTAGCCAGCGCTGCGTGCGCTGTAGCCCGGGGTTGACCAGGCGGGGGCGCGGCCACCGAGATTTTCGACGAGTTGGTTCGGCACTTCTTCCAGGAACCGCGAGGGGATGCTCATCTCCGGCGCGTCGTTGCCGTAGCGACGCCGATAGTGGGCGCGGGTCAAGATGAGCGTGTTCATGGCGCGGGTCATGCCCACGTAACAGAGGCGGCGCTCTTCTTCCAGTTCCTCGGGGTTGTTGAGCGTGCGCGAATGGGGGAAGAGGCCCTCCTCCAGGCCGGCAAGGAAGACGAGGGGGAATTCGAGACCCTTGGCGGCGTGCAGGGTCATGAGGGTGACGCGCGCCTCGGGATCGAACTGGTCGGTGTCAGAGGCCAGGGCGGCGTGGTCGAGGAACTCGGCCAGGGTTTCGCCGCGGGCTTCGGCGTCGTGAGCGGCGTTGGCCAGTTCCTTCAGGTTTTCAATGCGGCTGAAGGCCTCCGGCGAGCCTTCGGTTTCGAGGGCCTTGATGTAGCCGGTGCGGTCGATGATGAAGCGGATCAGTTCGGGGAGGGTGGCGGCATCGCCGGGAGCGCGGAACGGTTTTTCCTCAGATTCTGGCTCTTCGTCTCCCTCCCATTCCGCTGAAGAGCGCGGAATGGATGGGGCACCCGAGGTTTTTGGTTCGTCCTTCCCTGGTCCCCAAGGGCGAGGGACCTGGGGCACCCGGGGCTGGTTGGGCATCTTCAGGAACGGACGCCTTGGGGCGTCGGCGAAGGGCGAGAAGCTGCTGGCGTCGAGCAACTGCATCTGGGGGTGGTCGCTGCCGCCGAAGTCGAAGCTGACGGCGGAGCCGGCGCTGGCTGCGTCGGGGCTGGTTGCATCGGCCGTGGCGGCGCCGAATTCGAAGCCGGTATCTGTCTCTTCGCCTGCTTCCGCAATGGCGGCTACGTCGGCGGAGAGCTTGCCGGCGAAGTCGGGGTCCATCATGGCCTGGGCGTCGAGAATGAGCTGGCGGAAGGAGTCGAGGGCCTGCAATGCGCGGTTGGGGATGAGGCGGTTCTGAATGGCCGCGGCCAGGGCGTCCCAGGTGGATTGGCCGGTTTCGAGGGCAAGCCGCTCCAGGGTTTCGAGCGTGGTTTTGCCGATGCCGCGCGCGGGCGTGTTGACGACGCGCTGGAGGGCCATGGAGTCGTGCGGGTTGCGGATCATGCGCAGATAGCCGAGCAGATCCTTGATCTCCGCGCGCTCGTAAAAGCTGAAGCCGCCGACCATGGTGTAGCGGATGTTGTAGCGGCGCAGCGCTTCCTCCACGAGGCGGGACTGGGAGTTGGTTCGGTAGAGCACCGCGCAGTGGGCTTCGTCGGCCTTGCCGCTGGCTTCGGCCTCGCGCTGGAACTTCTGCACGCGGTCGGCGATGAAGAGGGCTTCGTTTTCGCCGTCGGGAGCCTCGTAGTAGCCGATCAGGCTGCCGCCCTGGCGGTCGGTCCAGAGCTTTTTGCCCTTGCGGCGCAGGTTGTTGGCGACGACCGCCCCGGCGGCTTCCAGAATCACCTGCGTCGAGCGGTAGTTCTGCTCGAGGCGAACGATGCGGGCGTTGGGAAAATCTTTCTCAAACTCCAGAATGTTGCGGATATCGGCGCCGCGCCATGAGTAGATGCTCTGGTCCTCGTCGCCCACGGCGCAGACGTTCTTGGCTTCGCCGGCCAGCAGCTTCATCAGCTCGTACTGCGGGCGGTTGGTGTCCTGGTACTCGTCTACCAGCAGGTAGCGATAGCGGCGCTGGTAACGCTCGCGCACCTCGCCGGAGACTTTGAGCAGGCGGACTGCTTCGAGGAGCAGATCGTCGAAGTCGAGGGCGTTGTTCTTGCGCAGCTCAGCGCGGTAGCTCTGGTAGATGTGCGCAATGCGCTCGCTGTTGGGGTCCTTGCTGGCGAGGTAGTACTCCTGGGGATCGACCATGTGGTTCTTGGCCCAACTGATGCGGCCGAGGACCGTTCGCGGGGTCAACTGCTTGATGTCCAGCCCCATGCGCCGCATGACCTGCTTGACGATGGCCTGCTGGTCGTTCTCGTCGTAGATGGCGAAGGCGCGGGTCAGGCCTTCATTGCCGACTTTCAAGGCCTCAATGTCGCGCCGCAGCATGCGCACGCACATGGAGTGAAAGGTTGCGATGAGAGGCTTGGCGAGAGACGAATGGCCCAGCAGCCGGTCGACGCGATCGGCCATCTCGCTGGCGGCCTTGTTGGTGAAGGTGACGGCGAGGATAGAGTCGGGGGCGACGCCCTTCTCGCGGATGAGCCAGGCGATGCGGCTGGTGATGACGCGGGTCTTGCCCGAACCGGCTCCGGCCAGGATGAGCAGCGGACCTTCCGTGGTCTCAACGGCTGCGCGCTGTTCGGGGTTCAGATTGTCGTTGAGCGGCTGCACGGGCGAGTCCAGGGATGAAGGGTCCTGTCTCCAGTGTACCCGGTGGGAGGGTTGAGCGCAGACGGCATGGCAGACGCAGAGGCCTCCGCTTTATGCTGACAGAGGGAGATCACTCAACCATGGACGAGAGGTTCACCGCAAGGCTGCAGAAGTCGCCGGCAAAGGGTGGCTGGACGTATGTGGTCATGCCCGGTTCCGCCAGGTTCTTCGGCACCCGGGGCCTCGTCAAAGTGCGCGGCACCATGGACGGGCGCCCCTTTCAGAGCTCTTTCATGGCTCTCGGCGATGGGACGCACAAGCTTCCGGTGAAGGCCGATCTTCAAAAGCTCCTTGGCAAAGGCGGTGGCGACACGGTAACCGTCCACTTGACGGAACGATTGTCCCGCTAACCGGCCGAGAGCCAAGACTGCTGTTCATTCGTGTCTTGGGTCTTCGCAAGAGGGTTGATTTCGTCAAAATGTACGATTTGTACAAAATGTACATTTTTGCTATGGTCGCTCTATGCCTACTGTCTCCGCCACCCACGCCAAGCAGAACTTCGCCGCCATGCTCGACCAGTCGCAGCGCGAACCGGTGCGCATCCAGCGGCACGAGCGGGATGTGGCCGTGCTGGTGTCGGCGGAGGAGTACGAGCGGATGAGCAGGGAACGCTGGTCGGAATTCAATCGCCTGTCCAAAATTGCCTCCGAACAGGCAAAGGCCAACGGCCTGACCGAAGAGATTCTGGCTGAGATTCTGGCCGATTGATGCCCGGCGCGGAGCGGGTGGTTCTGGATACCAACGTGGTTGTCAGCGGGTTGCTCTTTGCGGGTGGAAACCCCAGCCAAGCGATGTTGAAGGCGCAGCAAGGACATGTGCTCGGATCGGACGCGACGTTGCTAGAACTGGTGGAGGTGATGAACCGTTCGCGGTTCGATCGCTACCTTGAACGAAGCCTCCGCAAACAGCTCGTTGCGGGGTATATGAACGCCTGTGAGGCCGTCCCAATTCTGTACCCGATACGCGTCTGCCGCGACCCGAAGGACGACAAATTCCTCGAAGTTGCAGTGCATGGGCGGGCCGATGCGCTCGTGACTGGCGATCAGGACCTGCTCGACCTGAATCCATTCAGAGGAATCGCGATTCTCACGGCGGCCGAGTACCTGGACCTGGGATAGCACCGGCGTCCGAGCCGTTATTCTTGAAGCACAATGACCTCACCCGAGAAAACTCATCGCCGCGTGGCCGTTTACTGCGGATCGGCGAACGGCAACAACCCTGCGTTTCTGGTTGAGGCGCGGGCGCTGGGCGCGGCGATTGCAGCGGCCGGGCTGGGGCTGGTGTACGGCGGGGCCAGCGTGGGGCTGATGGGCGCGGTGGCCGATGCGGCGCTCGGCGGCGGCGCGGAGGTGATCGGCGTGCTGCCCGATGTGCTGGCCGGCAAGGAGATTGCCCACACCGGGCTGACGCGGCTCGAACTGGTGAAGACCATGCACGAGCGGAAGGCCCGCATGGCGCACCTGGCTGACGCGTTCCTGATTCTACCCGGCGGCTACGGGACCCTCGAAGAGTTATTGGAGGTGGTGACCTGGGCGCAACTCCAGATGCACGCCAAGCCGGTCATCCTGATCAATGCGGCGGGGTACTGGGATGGGCTGCTTGCGTTTCTGGACACGGCCGTCGCGGCGGGGTTCCTGAAGGGGGAGAACCGCAATTTGCTGCGGGTGGCTGCAAGTGCGGACGAGGCAGTGGGGATGGCGGTCAGAGGCTAGTTCGGCGTGCCTGTGGCTTCCTCGGCGGCGAAGGTGCATTCGCGGCACTGGCAGACGCGGCGCAAATATTCCCAGGAGTAGATGCCGGCGGTGTGGCCGTCTTCCCAGTTGAATTGGAGGGCGTAGCGGCCGACGGCGTGGGCGCTGGCGGGGCGGGGCGGCGGGGTGTACATGGGCAGCAGCGATGCGGCTTTGCCCTTGGGCTGGCCGGGCTTGCGGCCCTGGTTGCCGCGCTCCTCGTTGCAGGTGGCGCAGGGGCAGGCGTCGCGCAGCCAGGCAAAACTCCAGGCGCTTTTGTGGCCGTCCTGCCAGTCGATCTCGAGGCCCTTGCCCTCGGAGAGCAGAACCCGCACCTTCTCCGGCGTAACCGCGATGCGGTGCAGCGGGCGGGTTTCTTCCGCTTCGCGGGCGGCGCGTTCCTTGTCGACAAAGCGGATGCCTTCGTGGGTCATAAGGACAGTTTACAGATGACAGATTGCAGATGACAGTTTCTCGCGCGGTGGGAAAGCTTAGAAGCCTCATTCAGCGGCGCTGGAGGTGATCTGAGTTGCACCAAAGCTCCTCGCTTTGCTCGATCGGCCTTCCAGGCCAGTAAAAACTGTCATCTGTAATCTGTCACCTGTAACCTGCTACGGATTCTTCCAGAAGAACCAGGCGGCCATGGCGAGGCCGATGAAGACAACGAGGCCGCGCAGGATGGGCTGGGGGACCTTGCGGGCGAAACGGGCGGAGGAGTAGCCGCCCACGGCGCAGGTGACCATGGCCAGCAGGCAGTAGCGCCACTCGACCTGGCGGCCGACCACGAAGATTATGAATGCCATGCCGTTAGCCCCGGTGGTGGAGACCACTTTGAGGGCGTTGATTTCGTTCAGGTCCTGGAAGCCGAAGAGCGAAAGCAGGGTGATGAGCAGAAAGCCGGCGCCGGCGCCGAAGTAGCCGATGTAAAAGCAGACAAAGATTGTGGAGAGGAAGACGTAAAGCAGGCGTGGAGGATGGGGAGCGGTCCCGGCCGTGGCCTTGCGGCGGGCCAGCCAGCGCGAGACTGGGCCAGTGGCGGCAAAGATGGACGCCGCCACCAGCAGCAGCCATGGAACCAGGTGGAGAAAGGTCATCTGCGGCGTGTTCAGCAGGACCAGGGCGCCGGCGGTACCGCCCAGCAGCCCGGCCAGTCCCATGGGCCAGGCCAGTCGGCGGTTTTTGCGGATGTCGTCGCGGTAGGCGGCAACAGAGGTGAGTTGGCCGGGCCACAGGGCGACGGTGTTGGTGGCATTGGCCTGAACGGGCAGCATCTTCATGCTCAGCATGGCCGGGAACAACAGAAAACTGCCCCCGCCGGCCACGGCGTTGAGCACTCCGGCCAGAAAGGCGGCCACGGAGAGCCAGAGCCAGTGCCAGTCAATGGAATGAAAGAGGCTGGAGAGCTGCGTCATCTGTCGTTGATTGTAAAAGGCAGGAACGGATGGAGAAAGAATCGGAGATCGCCGGAATGGAAGCCGGCAGGCCGCGAGCACGGCTGCGCTGACCAGGAGTACAACTCCGGCCGGAGCGGAGCCATCTTACCTGGGCAGCGACAGGCGGGCTGGGCAGCAGCAGGCTTGGCTGTTACCGGGCTCGGAATTGGGCTCAGATTGCAATGGCCGGAGGGATATCCATGGCGAAACTCACTTACGCGGAACGGGAAGAACTGCCCCAAGGGGATTTTGTATTTCCTAAAACACGGCGCTATCCAATCGAAGACGCCGCCCACGCCCGCGACGCACTGGCGCGGTCCAGCGGAAAGCCTGAACACGCCGCAGTGGTTGCGGCGGTGCGGCGGAAGTATCCGGATATCGACGTCGAGAAGTAACGCGTGGAAGGGATGGCAGGGGATGGAGCACGCTCTGCCCGCATGTGTGGATCACCCCGGAATTTGTGCTATCGCGTTCAGAAACAGCAGAGTATGCTTTCTCCATGCCCGCGCTTCCCGTTCGCTTGCCCCTGCTTGCCTGCCTGGTTCTTACTGCCCATTGCGCTGCCTGGTCACAGGTGGTTGTTCAGCCGCCTGCCCCGGAGCTGAAGATCGCGGGACTTGGCAAAGGTCTGGCCCCGCTGGACGGTCCCTGGCAATTTCATGTAGGCGACAATCCCGCATGGGCACGGCCCCAGACCAACGACGCCACGGGCTCCGATGGCTGGGAGCAGCTCAGTGCAAACAAGACCTGGGGCGCGCAGGGCCATCCGGCCTACGTCGGCTATGGCTGGTACCGGAAGCATGTGCAACTGGAAGCCGCGCCGGGAATTGCACCTGATTTTGCCCTGATGATGCCGCGGGTAGACGACGTCTACGAGATTTACTGGAATGGAGTCTTGATTGGGCGGTATGGGACCATGCCGCCCCACCCCACCTTCCGCTGGGACCGGGGAGCGCGCACCTTCGGCATGGGGCGGGTGCGAGACGGGGTGCTGGCAGTGCGGGTGTGGAAGGCTCCGCTGGACTCGTTTGATTCCGACCAGTTGGGCGGTCTTCATGCACCGCCGGTGGCCGGCAGTCCGGATGCGATTGCGGCGCGCATGGACACGCGCGACTACGCCTGGCTGCGCAGCCGGCAGTATACGTTCGGCCTGCAGTCGCTGTATGGACTGGTGGCCTTGCTGGGCACGTTGGCATGGCTACGCAACCGGTCGTTGCGCGTCGCATTGTGGATTGCCGTGTTCAGCTTTTCACCCATTTGCGCGGTGTTTCTCACCGGGCTGCGGATTCCGTTCTCCTACAACTTCGCGCTCGGCTGGCTGCAGCCGGTCTTCAGTCTTGAGGACATCAGCTTGTGGTTCCTGCTGCTCTACCTGCTGGAACTGGACAAGAGCACGAGGCTGATGAAGTTCAGCCGTGTTCTGGCGGTCGTTTCCCTGGCCTCCACCTCGCTGGACGGCCTGCTGACGCTGGCCGACTGGAGCAACCCGCTGTTCACGCATTGGGCGCAGGGGGCCGATGGCGCGCTGACAGCTATCTTTACGATGACCCAGTTCTACCCGCTCATCCTGGTGGCGCTGGCGATACGCAAGCGTCTAGATCTGGCGCACTGGATGCTGGCGATTGCCGCGTTCTTCAGCGAGATGATTCTGGTGGCGCGCATTTCGCTGGATCAGGGCAGCCGCTATACGCACTGGACGATCGCACAGAAATTTACCGACCCGCTGTTCACCATCAACGGGAACACCTTCAACGCACAGATCATTGCCAACACGTTGTTGCTACTCGCCATTGTGTACGCCGTGTTCCGCTACCTGCAGGAGGCCGTACGCCGACAGGGCGTGCTGGAGCAGGAGTTCAAGAGCGCCCGCGAGCTGCAGCAGGTGCTGATTCCCGAGACGCTGCCCGAACTGCCCGGCTATGCCGTCACCAGCGCCTATCGCCCGGCCCAGGAGGTCGGTGGCGACTTCTTCCAGATCATCCCGCTGGAAGGCAAACAGGCCGGTTCGACCCTCATCCTTCTGGGCGACGTCAGCGGCAAGGGGCTCAAGGCCGCCATGACTGTCTCGCTCATCGTGGGCGCGGTGCGTACGCTGGCGCGCTTTGCTCCCCGTCCAGCCGACCTGCTGGCCGAGCTGAACCTGCGTCTGCACGGCCGGTTGCAGGGCGGCTTTGTCACCTGCCTGGCCATGCTGCTCGACAAGGACGGCAGCTGCTCGCTGGCCAGCGCCGGCCATCCAGCCCCTTTTCTCAACGACCGCGAACTGCCCCTTCCCGGCGCTCTGCCGCTGGGCGTGGTCGCCTCGACCACCTACGATGAAACCGCCATCGACCTGTTTGAGGGCGACCGCTTCACCCTCTACACCGACGGCCTGCTCGAGGCCCGCAACGCGAGCGGCGAAGTCTTCAGTTTCCAGCGCCTCGATGCCCTGTTTGCCACCAGGCCCAACGCCGGCCAGGCCACCGACGCGGCGGTCGAGTTCGGGCAGGAGGACGACATCACCGTGCTGGTTCTCACCCGCCTGACTAGTGGCCAAAGGCCGACGACCAAGCTGTTTACGCGGATCCTAGCCACGGTCTGAGGGGCTGGCGGAGCAAGGAACAATGAAGAACTCGTTCCCTATCTTGTTGAAAAGTAATGTTGATAGACACTCTTACAGGTTATGAGTGTCTTATGCTCATATTTTATGAATCACTTATGCTATAGTGTCATCAGATGGATTGAGCGGCCGAGACTCAAGTCTGCGGCCTCGCCAAACAAAAGACATCTGGAGGAAGAAGATTATGGTCATCACTTGTTGGGACCCGTTCCGGGAAGTCGTTGCACTGCAGAGCCGCGTGAACTCCCTTTTCCGCGATCTGAACGAAGGGGAGGAACAGGTGGCGGCTGCCAGTTTTGTGCCGGCGGTCGACATCTATGAGGACGCAAAGAAGATCGTCCTGAAGCTGGAAGTGCCGGGGATTGAAGAGAAGGACCTGGACATCCGCGTGGAAAACCACACGCTGACGGTCAAGGGCGAGCGCAAGTTCGAGGCCGAGGAGAAGGAGCAGAACTTCCATCGCATCGAGCGGCGCTATGGGAGCTTCTTCCGTGCCTTCACGCTGCCGTCGACCGTGGACACGGAGAGCGTGCAGGCCAGCTATAACGCCGGCGTGCTGAAGCTGGAATTGGCCAAGAAGGCGGAAGCGCAGCCGAAGCGGATCAAGATCAACGTGGGCGGCGAAAAGGCTGTCCCCGCCAAGGTCGAAGAGCCGGAGCTGGCGGGAGTGCGGTAAGGCAGTGGTTAGTGATTAGTGGTCAGTGGTCAGTTTTCTGCGGCCGGGTGGAAGCATCGCTTCCCTCCGGTCGTGTTGCGATTGATACTGATGTCTGACCACTGACCGCTAATCACTAACCACTAGTCACTGACCACTGAGGTACACATGGCAATTCGTTGGGACAAATTTACGGTGAAGTCGCAGCAGGCGATGCAGCAGGCGCAGACGAGCGCCGCGGAGCTCGGCAACCCGGAAGTGCAGCCTGTGCACATGCTGCTGGCGCTCATTGAGGACCGCGAGGGCGTGATTCCCTCGGTGCTGGAAAAGATCGGTGTGCCCACCGAGCGGCTGGAGAGCGACCTGCACCAGATCGAGGAGAAACTGCCTCGTGTGGCAGGGTCGGCGAGCCAGCCCGGCCTGAGCGCGGCGCTCAACAAAGCCCTGGAGCAGGCCTTCCGCGAAGCTGCGAACTTCAAGGATGAGTACGTGTCCACCGAGCACCTGTTGCTGGGCGCGGCGCACGTGAAGGGCGACCCGGCGCACGATGCGCTGCTCGCACTTGGCGCTACGCATGAAGCAATTCTGAAGGCGTTGACCGCGGTGCGCGGTTCGCAGCGCGTGACGGACCAGAATCCCGAGGGCAAGTTTCAGGCTCTCGAAAAATATGCCAAAGACCTCACGGAACTGGCGCGGCGCGGCAAACTGGACCCGGTGATCGGCCGCGACGAAGAGATTCGCCGCGTGATCCAGGTGCTCAGCAGGCGCACCAAGAATAACCCGGTACTGATCGGCGAACCGGGCGTGGGCAAGACAGCCATCGTTGAAGGCCTGGCGCGGCGCATCGTCGAAGGCGATGTTCCGGAGAGCCTGAAGAACAAGCGGGTGATCTCGCTCGACCTGGGGTCGATGTTGGCGGGCGCAAAATATCGCGGCGAGTTCGAGGACCGGCTCAAGGCGGTGCTGAAGGAGATCGAGGAAGCGAACGGCGAGATCGTGCTGTTCATCGACGAACTGCACACGCTGGTGGGTGCGGGCGCGGCCGAGGGCGCCATCGACGCGAGCAACATGCTGAAGCCGGCGCTGGCGCGGGGCGAATTGCGGGCCATTGGCGCAACCACGCTGAACGAGTACCGCAAGTACATCGAAAAAGACAAGGCGCTGGAGCGGCGCTTCCAGATTGTTTATGTCGGCGAGCCCAACGTGGAAGACACCATCGCCATTTTGCGCGGACTGAGGGATCGCTATGAGGCGCATCATAACGTGCGCATCAAGGACGCGGCGATTGTGGCTGCGGCGATGCTTTCGCATCGCTACATCAGCGACCGCTTTTTGCCCGACAAGGCCATCGACCTGGTGGACGAGGCCGCGGCGTCGCTGGCGGTGCAGATTGGGTCGAAGCCCACGGAGATCGATCAACGGGAGCGCGAGAAAACTTCGCTCGAAATCGAACGCGAGGCGTTGAAGCGCGAGACGGATACCAACAGCGTGGCGCGCCTGGACGAGGTGGAGCGCGAGATCGCGGCGTTGACAGAGCAGATTACCGCGCTACGGTCGCGCTGGAATCGCGAAAAGGAGGCCATCAACCGCATCAGTGATTTGAAGAAGCGGATTGAGGCGCTGCGCTTCGAGGCCGAAGAGCAGACGCGCAAGGGCCAGCTGGAACGGGCCGCGCAGATCCAGTACGGCGAGTTGCCGAAGCTGGAGGCGGAATTGAAGCGGCTGAGCGACGCGCAGGACGGCAATGCAGGCGTGGCGCGCATGCTGAAAGAAGAGGTCGACGAAGAAGACATTGCCAGCATTGTGAGCAAGTGGACGGGGATTCCTGTTTCGAGGATGCTCGAAGGCGAAGTGAAGAAGCTGGTCGAGATGGAGACGCGGCTGAGGGAGCGCGTCATCGGGCAGGATGCGGCGCTGACGATTGTGGCGAATGCCATTCGCCGTTCGCGGGCGGGACTGAGCGATCCCAAGCGGCCCATCGGCTCGTTCATTTTTCTCGGACCGACCGGAGTGGGCAAGACAGAAACGGCGCGCGCGCTGGCCGAGTTCCTCTTCGACGACGAACAGTCCATGATCCGCATCGATATGAGCGAGTACATGGAGAAGCACGCCGTGGCGCGGCTGATCGGCGCGCCGCCGGGGTACGTGGGCTACGACGAGGGCGGCCAGTTGACGGAGGCTGTGCATCGCCGGCCCTACGCGGTGATTCTCTTCGACGAGATTGAGAAGGCGCACCCGGATGTGTTCAACATTCTGCTGCAGGTGATGGACGATGGACGATTGACCGATGCCAAGGGCCGGACCGTGGACTTCAAGAACACGGTGCTCATCATGACCTCGAACCTGGGTGCGGCGGCGCTGGCCGCGGAGCCGCTGAAGACCGAGCACGACTTCGACATGGCTCGCGAGTCGGTGATGCGCGTGTTGCGCGAGCACTTCCGGCCGGAGTTTCTCAACCGTGTGGACGACACGGTGATCTTCCGTCCGCTGGGCGCGGCGCAGATGGGCAAGATCCTCGAGCTGCGGCTGAACGAAGTGCGCAAGCTGCTGGAAGACCGGCAGATTTCGCTGGAACTCACGGAGCCGGCGCGGCAACTGATTCTGACTTCGGGTTCGGATGCGGCATACGGAGCGCGTCCGCTGAAGCGAGCCTTGCAGCGCATGGTGCAGGATCCGCTGGCCATCAAGATCCTCAACGACGAGGTGCTGCACGGCGCGCATGTGCGCATCGATGTCGATCGCAAGTCGAACCAGCTGCACTTTGAGCCGATGGGCCGCGAGGCGATGGCCTGAGTCGGCACGGGAAGTGCAAAGAAGCCGGAGTGATGAGCTCCGGCTTCTTCTTTTTTGCTCACGGGGCGGGAATCGTTCGACGAATTCGCGGGATTGAAACAATTTCAGATTCGGAAAAGAACTCTTGCAACCTGAACCGGACAAAAGCTAGACTCTCCCCATGAAATCGACGAAGATTCCCCCTCTCGCCGTTCTCGCCGCCGTACTGTTCGTTTTGGCGTCTGCTCTCTCGCTTCATGGACAGGACTGGGCCAAAGCCCGTCTTGACGCCTCACCGCGCCACCATGAATACGTCCCGCTCAAGCACGGCAACCGCACGGTGCAGGCCTTTGTCGTGTATCCCGAAATCAAGACCAAGGCGCCGGTGGTGATTCTGATTCACGAGATCTTTGGCTTGAGCGACTGGGCCAAGGAGATGGCCGACGAGCTGGCAGCGGAGGGATTCATCGTTATCGCTCCCGACCTGCTGACCGGTTTCGGTCCGGGCGGCGGCGGGTCGAGCGAATTCGCAAGCCAGGACGCGACGGTCAAAGCCGTGTCGGGCCTCGATCCGGATGTCGTCACAGCTGACCTCGATGCTGCGGCCGACTACGGCAAGCACCTGCCCGCGGCCAACGGCAAAATTGCGGTTGCCGGCTTCTGCTGGGGTGGTGGCAAGTCGTTCGCCTTCGCGACGCACAGCAAAGTCCTCTCCGCCGCCTTCGTCTTCTATGGGCCGGGGCCGGCCGATGTTTCTGCCATTACAGCACCCGTATATGGGTTCTACGCGGGGAATGACGCGCGGATCGGGGCCACGGTTCCGGCGACGGAGGCGGCGATGAAGGCCGCGGGGAAGAAGTACGAACCCGTCACCTATGACGGCGCCGGGCACGGCTTCATGCGCGCCGGCGAAGATCCGGGGAACACGGTTCCGGGCAACAAGACGGCGCGGGAACAGGGCTTTGCGCGGCTGGTCAAGCTGCTGCACGAGCTGAAGAGCGCGTCCGCGGCCGGCATTGGCGCAGCGAGTGATGCGACGGCCGCGAAGGCAGGCGCGCAGCCTGTCGTTTGCCACGGAACGTCCGCTGCCGCAGCCACGCCGTCGATGTAGCGGCTACTTGCCGAGAGCCGCTTCGATGGCTGCTGCGACTTCGGGCGAGTCCGGCGTAGTGGCCGGTTCAAAACGCGCCACCGGCTTGCCGCTGCGGTCGAAGAGGAACTTGGTGAAGTTCCACTTGATGTCGCCGCCGAACGCGGGATTTGTGGACTTGTCGGTCAGGAAGCCGTAGAGAGGCGCCTGGTCGTCACCCTTCACCGAGATCTTGGCCATCATGGGGAAGGTGACGTTGTACTTGTTGGAGCAGAACTTCTTGATCTCTTCGTTGGTTCCCGGCTCCTGCGACATGAAATTGTTGGCCGGGATGCCGACGATGACCAGGCCGCGGTCCTTGTACTTCTCGTAGAGCGCCTCGAGGCCGGCGTACTGCGGCGTGAAGCCGCACTTGCTGGCTACGTTGACCAGCAGGACCACTTTGCCGCTGTAGCTCGAAAGGCTGGCCGGCTGACCGTCAATGGACTTCATCGTAAAGTCGTAAATGTTCTTCGTCTGCGCGGCCAGGCTGCCGCAGGCGAAACACAACATCAGGATCATCAAGCTCAATTTGCGCATCGGGACCTCCCCCAAAAGCTACTTGCGATCATAGCGGATGGAGATGGGAGGATTGTTACGGAAATGTCACTGGGTTGCCAATTCAGGACTTTGCGGATCGGCGGCTGGATTCCGCGCTCCTCAGCGCCTCATGGATGATCATCTTCAGGTAGGTCTGGTAGCGCAAGCCGCGCTCGGCGGCCTGCACGCGGGCCTTGGCGATGTCGTCGGGGTCTAGGCGGATAGTGGTTGAAGGCAAAGCTGCGCGCTTGGCAACCGTGCCAATACCGACTCGGCCTTCGGCTGTGGCTTTCTTGAATTCATCGAGCAGTTCATCCTCGTGCGATTCCCACCACGCGGCTTCCTCGGCCTCACTCGCGAAGCTCATCTGCTTCAGTTCTTCCAACATTGCCATTCCTCTTCAGTGATAAGAAGTATCGCCGGTACATCTTGTTTGCTGGCCACGCTGTGACGACGCGAATCTTCTTGCCATGGATCGTCGAGACTACAACCAGAATCCTCCCGGCATCTGTTTCGCCGATGTGAGGGATCCGCTCTTCCCCATTGCGAAGTTCGGATGCAAGGTCCACGGGCCGATTTTGAATTACCTGCTCGGCTTCCTCCGGCGCAACTTCGTGTCCTGCGATGTGGGCGATGTTTGCATCGCCCCATTCCCAAAGTAAATTGCTCATTGGTCGTCGTCTCTTCTTGTCCCTATGAGGACACGGCTGGATGCTCATGGTTCACCGCGGTATACCTCATACCGGATGGACTAACTAGCGTTTGCCCTACCATTGCCCAACCATAGTCTTGCGAAAAGATTCGCGACGACCGCCCACGATTTCTTTCTTGGCCTCAGTCCGTGGCATACTGACGCATTATCTAGTGTAGCTACGTCGTAATTATTTTGCAACTACTGCCGCAACTCCACCAGCGTAGCCCCTTGGCCGCCTTCGTTTTGCGGGGCTTCGGCGATGGTGGCTACGTGGGGGTGGCCCTTGAGGAACTCGCGGACGCCGCGGCGGAGGATGCCTGCGCCGTGGCCGTGAATGATGCGGACGCGGGGCAGGCCGGCGAGGAAGGCGCGGTCGAGATACTTTTCCAGTTCGCCGGTGGCTTCGTCGACGGTGCGGCCGATGAGGTTGATCTCCATGCGCATGTCGTCGGTGTTGGCGCTGGTGACGGTGACGTGGACGTTCTTCTGACTGCGCGCGGCGGCGAGTGGATCGGGTTTCTTGATTGCCGCGGAGTCACCGGAGGGTTGCGGCTCGGCCAGTTCGTCGCGTTTCACGCGCATTTTGATGGGGCCGAGGGCCACTTCGAAAAGATCCTTTTCGATCTCGTGTTGCACGACGGCGATCTTGTTCATCGACTTGATGCGGACCTGGTCGCCGACAGCGACGTGGCGAAGGACGTGCGGCTGGGCATTCGCATCGTTGACGTCGGCGCCGGTGCGGTGGGCGACGACGGTCTGGTTGAAGCTCTCCTGAAACTCGCGGCGCAGGCGGGTCATGCGGCGTTCGGCTTCCTTCGACAGCTTCTGCTGCGCGGCGCGGTCTTCGATGGCGCGGACGGTTTCGCGCATCTGGAACTCGAAGTCCTTGAGCAGCGAGGCCAGCTTGGTTTCGAGGTCGCGGGTGCGGTTGCGGAGTTCGACGTCGCCTTCGCGTGCCAGCTTCGATCTTGCCTGGTTTAATGCATACTGCTCCTCGCGCGTTGCCTTGCGCTCGGCCTCAAGCTGCGTGACTTCCCTGTGCAGCTTGTCGAGGAAGCGGGCGATGTCGACCTGCTGCGAGCCGAGGCGCTGGCGGGCGGCGGCGACAATGGTGGCGTTCAGGCCGAGGCGCTCGGCGGTCTGGATGCCGGCCGACGCGCCGGGGACGCCGAGGCGGAGCTGGTAGTTGGGCGCGAGGGTGACTTCATCCACTCCGGCCGCGGCATTGAGCACGCCGGGGGTGTTGGCGGCATAGACCTTGAGCGAGGTGTGGTGGGTGGAGATCAGCGACCACGCGCCGGCGGCGAGGAAGTGGCTGGCGATGGCGACGGCGAGGGCCGAGCCCTCTTCGGGGTCGGTGGAGGAGCCGAGTTCGTCGAGCAGGACGAGGGCGCTGGGGCCGGCGAGGCGCGAGAGGCGGTCGAGATTGGTGATGTGCGCGGAGAAGGTGGAGAGCGCGGCTTCGATGGATTGCGCGTCGCCGATGTCGGCCAGGAACGCGGTGAAGACGGGAAAGCTGGCGGCAGCGGCGGGGATGGGCAGGCCGGCCTGGGCCATCATGGCCAGCAGAGCCGTGGTCTTGAGGGAGACGGTTTTGCCGCCGGTGTTGGGGCCGCTGATGATGATCTGGCGATGCTCGGCGGTGAGCTCAAGCGTGAGGGGGACCACGGCCGAATTTGCTGGTGCTCCGCCGGCGCGGAGGCGCTTTTCGAGCAGCGGATGGCGGGCGGCGTCGAGGCGCAGAAGGTCGGGAGTGATCGACGGCGCTACGCAGTCGTAGTCGCGGGCAAAGCGGGCGCGGGCCTGCAGGCTGTCGACGAGCGCGAGGATGCGCGCGCCTTCGACGAGGCCGGTTGCGTAGAGGCCGACCTGGCGGGTGAGCGCGACGAAGATGCGGTGAATCTCGGCCTGCTCTTCTTCGATGAGGCGGACGAGTTCGTTGTTCTGCTCGATGGTTTCCAACGGCTCCACGTAGACAGTCTGGCCCGAAGAACTGGCGCCGTGGACCACGCCGGAGATGCGGCGCTTGAGCTCGGCGCGGACGGGAATGACGAAGCGTTCGCCGCGGATGGTGATCAGGTCTTCCTGGGTTGCACCGTCGCTGGAGAGCTTGCGGAGAGCTGCGCGGAGGCTTTCTTCAATCACGCGCTGCTGGCGCTCCTGGTCGCGGCGGATGCGGTGCAGCTCGGGAGACGCGTTGTCGGCGAGCGACCCGTCGGGCTGGATGGTGCGCTCGATGGTTTCAGCGAGCGGGCGCAGGCTGGAGGTCCACCCCAACGACGAAGACCTGTCGTTGGGGGCCCCGGTGGTGAGCGCTGACGAGAGCGCCGAAAGGCCGGGCAGCCTGCCGACGAGGCGCGCGGGCGGCGACTGGAGCAGGGCTTGCCAGGCGGCTACGTCGTTGGCCAGGCGGGCGATGGCCTGGAGTTCCGTGGCCTCGAGGGCCGCGCCGGGGATTTGCGCCTTGGCGGCCAGTTGGGTGGGGTCGAAGAGGCCGCCGCAGGGGATGGAGACCTGCTCGGCGAGGATGAGGCGGAGTTCGGCGGTGAGCTGGTGCTGGCGGGCGATCCAGTCTTCATCGGTGGAGGGCACGAGATCGAGAATCGCCTGGCGGCCGACGGGCGAGGCGGCAAAACCGGCGACGAGGGCGAGAAGCGGCTCCCACTCGAGGGCGGCAAAGTCGGCGTGTTCCACCGGAGACGGGATGGGATCGAGCGGGGGCATCGACTCTTATCTTAGCCGGGGGCGGAGGTAGACGGCGTTGAGGGCGTGCTCTTCCAGGTCTCAGAATCGAGATCCCTCGGCAAGCTCAAGACAGGCTCTGGCAGCCGCTCGTGGTGGCTGGTGGAAGAACGAAAGGCAACCGCGGGTCCTTCGACTCCCTGCGCTTTGCTCCGGTCGCTCAGGATGACAGCTTTGGTGGAACGTTTAGCTCCCCTTCCCAACGGGCGACGAAGGCGGCGGCGAGGCAGTTGCCGATGACGTTCATTGCGGTGCGGCGCAAGTCCATCGGTGTGTTCACGGCGAGAGTTCTATTGATTTGAAGAAGGCGAGCTCGGCGTCGAGGAACTGGGCGTGGCGGCGGGTGTTGGAGCGGCAGCGGGGGCGGTGGAGGGCGTTTCCGTCTTGGCGGCGGGGGCTTTGGCGTCGGCGGGGGCCTTGGTGTCGGCCGGAGCAGAATCGGAGGCGGGCTCGCTGCTCTTGGCGGCGTAGTCGTTCACATACCAGCCGGCGCCCTTGAAGTGGAGCCGTGGCGCGGTCAGCGGACGCTCGAGCAGGCCGTGGCACTTGGGGCATTCGGTCTCCTGCTCGGCGGAGAAGTTCTGGATTTTTTCAAAGCGATGGCCGCACTGGGTGCAGCGATAGGCGTAGAGCGGCAAGGTTCAGGTCCCTCCGGGGAAAATTCACCCAACATTCTTATTTTAGCGGCAGGGCGGGCATTCACTCTGCAAGATTCCGCCCTGCCGAGAGGGCGCCGCTCAAATCGGGCTATGAAATCAATGCACGGCCAGCAAGACCGAGGCCGAGTGGTCTTCCCACTCCAGCGTCAGCTTGCCGGTGGTGCCACCCAGGGCGGTGAGGGTGTATTTCAGGTTTTCAACCGTGGCCATGGGCTTGGTCATGGTCATCTTCACGCGGCCGAGGTCCTTGGTTTTGTCGTAGACCGTGCCCCATTGGCCGGTCTGGGTGTTGACGACAAGCACCCAGGCGTCGGGGTCGGAGATATCGACGTAGAGGGTGTAGTCGCCCTTGGGAACGGCCAGGGCGCCGATTTTGAAGTCGGCATCGGTGTGGAGCTTGGTGGCGTTATTGGCTCCGGCGCGCCACACCGGGTAGGTGGGATCCTTGCCGATCTGGCCGTCCTTGGTGAAGATGTGGCCCTCGCGGCCCTTCACACCGGGCGAGCTGTAGGTGATGGTAATGGCTTTTCCGGCGATGGTCACGGATTCGGTGGCGGGCGGGCTCTTGGGCGGAGGCTTGGGCGCGGGCGTCTGAGCGGATAGGGTGGCGGCAACGGCGAGGAGGCTACAACAGGCGATAAGACGGTTCATGGCGATGTTTCTCCTTTTGGGCGGAGTCCCCCACAGAATGGGACGGCGCTGACCGCATGATTGTCGCACCACGCAGGCAGATTGGGAAAGCGGGGTGATGAGGCTGCTATGATGCGGCGCAAGGCATAGCATGCAGCAGAGACACGATCGAGTATCGGCTGGCGAGAGATTCAGGGCCGCGCTGAGGGATGAAAGGCCGTTGCAGGTGGCGGGGGCCATCAACGCCTATACGGCTCGGCTGGCCGAGGCGACGGGGTTCAGGGCGCTGTATTTATCCGGCGGGGGGGTGGCGGCCAACTCGCTGGGCGTGCCCGATCTGGGCATCAGCACCATGGAAGACGTGCTGACGGACGTGCGGCGGATCACGGATGCGAGCGGGCTGCCGTTGCTGGTCGACATCGACACGGGCTGGGGCGGGGCGTTCAACATTGCGCGGACCATCCGGCAAATGATCAAGGCCGGCGCGGCGGCGGTACACATGGAAGACCAGGTGGGCCAGAAGCGCTGCGGCCATCGGCCGGGCAAGGAGCTTGTGCCGGCGGGCGAGATGGTCGACCGGATCAAGGCCGCCGTGGATGCGCGGACGGACGAGCAGTTTGTGTTGATGGCGCGGACGGACGCGCTGGCCAATGAGGGACTGGCGGCGGCCATCGAGCGGGCGCAGGCGTATGTGGCGGCCGGCGCGGACATGATCTTCGCCGAGGCGGTGACGGAGCTCAGCCAATACACGGAGTTTCGCGCGGCGGCGGGCGTGCCCATTCTGGCCAATATTACGGAGTTCGGGCAGACGCCGCTGTGGACGCGCGAGGAGCTTGGCGGCGCGGGCGTGGACATCATTCTCTACTGCTGCGGGGCTTACCGCGCGATGAACGCGGCGGCGCTGAAGGTTTACGAGGCTATTCGCGCCGAGGGGACGCAGAAGAACGTGGTGGCGCTGATGCAGTCGCGCGCGGACCTGTACAAGTATCTGAACTACAACGCTTATGAGAAAAAGCTGGATGAGCTGTTTGCGAGGGGCAAGGAATAGGCGGGGCTCCCGCATTTTCTCTCGTTTCAAATTTCCCGGAGGTTTTCGATGAGCGACCAGTCGGTTCATTCTCCGGCGCCGGCATTCAAGCCGAAGAAGTCTGTTGCGCTATCGGGCACGCCGGCGGGCAATACGGCCATTTGCACGGTGGGCCACAGCGGCAATGATCTGCATTATCGCGGCTACGACATTCGCGATCTGGCTGCACACTGCGAGTATGAGGAAGTGGCGCACCTGCTGGTGCACGGCAAGCTGCCCAATGCACAGGAGCTGGCTGCCTACAAGGTGCGCCTGCGCGAGTTTCGCTGGTTGCCCGTCGAGGTCAAACAGGCGCTGGAGTTGATCCCCGCCGGCGCGCACCCCATGGACGTGCTGCGCACCGGCGTCTCCGTCTTCGGCAGCGTGCGGCCGGAGGGAGGGGTGCACAGCGATTCCGGCGCGCGGGCCATTGCCGACACGCTGCTGTCCTCGCTGCCATCTATGCTGCTTTACTGGTTTCACTTTGCGCGGGGCAGCGGACAGCGCATCGAGCTGGCCACCGGCGCGGACTCGATTGCCGCGCATTTTCTGGAGTTGATGCATGGGCAAGCGCCCAGCGCCGCGTGGACGCACGCCATGCAGACCTCCTTGATTCTCTATGCGGAGCACGAGTTCAACGCGTCGACCTTTACGGCCCGCGTCATCGCCGGCACCGGTTCCGATCTCTACTCATGCATTACAGGAGCCATCGGCGCGCTCAAGGGACCCAAGCACGGCGGGGCCAACGAAGTGGCGCTGCAGATTCTTGAGCGCTACAGCTCGCCGGATGAGGCGGAGGCCGATATTCGCCGCCGCGTGGCCGAGCGCGAGGTCATCATCGGCTTTGGGCATCCGGTGTACACCATCAGCGATCCGCGCAGCGACATCGTGAAAGAAGTAGCGCGGGAGCTGGCTGCTGCTTCGGGCGACACGCTGCTGTTCGATGTGGCCGAGCGCATCGAGAACGTGATGAGCGACGCCAAGCGCATGTTCCCGAATCTCGACTGGTACTCGGCGGTTGCTTATCATCAGATGGGGATTCCCATCGATCTGTTTACGCCGCTGTTTGTGATTGCGCGGACGGCGGGGTGGTGCGCGCACGTGATCGAGCAGCGGCAGGATGGCAAGATCATTCGGCCGTCGGCGGTGTATACGGGGCCGGAGAATTTGACGTTTGTGCCGATGGAAGAGCGGGGTTAGCGAGTCAGCGAGTCAGCAGGTCGGCAAGTCAGCGGGTTTGCAAGCTGGCGATAGAGATTGTGGGGCTTCATCGGAATGATCTATCCCGACGACGATAACGGCGATGTACTCCGACGGCTGGAAGAACAGGGCGATGACCTCACTGAGGCGCGAAATATTGATTTTAGCGTGGTATTTCCAGTTGAGGGTGCGGCTGAACGCTTTGCAAAACATTTCCGCGCACTAGGATTTACAGCGTCGGTTTATTTTGCTGAAGAAATGAAGGAGTTTCCCTGGAATGTGAACGTCGTCAAGCATATGACCCCTTCGCACCACGAAATCGGTGATTTTGAAAGCTCGTTACAGAGCGTCGCCGAAACGCTAGGTGGGCACAACGATGGATGGGGATGTTTTTCTGAGCCATCCTGACGGCGCAAGTAAAGGAGCAAGAGTGTCGTCTCACATCAGCAATGAACGCCCGGCGCCGGACAAAGTCTTAACGGACATCGCCGACTATGCGCTGAGTTATCAGATCGACAGCGAGTTGGCGTATAGCACAGCGCGGCATTGCCTGATGGATACGCTGGGATGCGGGCTGGAGGCGCTGGAGTATCCGGCCTGCACCAAGCTGCTGGGGCCGATTGTGCCGGGAACGGTGGTTCCCAACGGCGCGCGCGTACCGGGCACCAGCTACCAGCTCGATCCGGTGCAGGCGGCGTTCAACATCGGCGCCATGATTCGCTGGCTGGACTTCAACGACACCTGGCTGGCGGCCGAATGGGGCCATCCTTCCGACAATCTGGGCGGGATTCTGGCTACGGCCGACTGGTTGTCGCGCAGAGCAATTGCCGAGGGAAGGCCGCCGCTGACGATGCGCGACGTGCTGACGGCGATGATCAAGGCGCACGAGATTCAGGGTTGCATTGCGCTTGAGAATTCATTCAACAAGGTCGGCCTCGATCATGTGGTGCTGGTGAAGGTGGCTTCGACCGCGGTGGTGAGCCAACTGCTGGGGCTGAGCCGCGAGCAGATTATCCATGCAATTTCACTGGCGTGGGTGGATGGGCAGAGTCTGCGCACCTATCGCCACGCGCCGAACACCGGCTCGCGCAAGAGCTGGGCCGCGGGCGACGCGACCAGCCGCGCGGTGCGACTGGCGCTGATGGCGCAGGCGGGCGAGATGGGATACCCCTCGGTGCTGACCGCGAAGACGTGGGGATTCTACGACGTGTCGTTCAAGGGCCGCGAGTTCAAATTTCAGCGGCCCTACGGCAGCTACGTGATGGAGAACGTGCTGTTCAAGATCAGCTTCCCGGCGGAGTTTCATGCGCAGACGGCGGTGGAGGCGGCGATGAAGCTGCACCGGCAACTGGCCGAGCGCGGGCTGAACGCGTCGGCGATCAAGTCCATCACGGTGCGCACGCATGAGGCGTGCCTGCGCATCATCGACAAGAAAGGGCCGCTGGCGAATCCTGCCGACCGCGACCATTGCGTGCAGTACATGATTGCCGTTCCGCTGATCTTTGGACGGCTGACGGCGGGCGATTACGAGGACGCAGTGGCAGCCGACCCGCTGTGGGGGCCGCGCATCGATGCAGTGCGCGAGCGCATCGCTTGCGTGGAGGAGCCCGCATTCACGGCGGATTATCACGATCCGGAGAAGCGGTCGATTGCAAATGCACTTCGTGCCGTTCTCGAGGACGGCTCTGTGCTGGAAGCAACTGTCGAGTATCCCATCGGCCATAGACGCCGGCGCGCCGAGGGGCTGCCGCTGCTGGTGGAGAAGTTCAAGACCAATCTGCGCCGATGCTATGACGAAGACAGGCAGGAGCGGATTCTGGCGGCCTCGCTCGATCGCGCGCAGCTGGAACAGATGCCGGTGAACGAGTACGTGGATCTGTACGTGATTTAGCCCGTGCGGCACGATGATCCGCGAAGCTTTTGCGGCTCGATCAGCGGTTGTCACAGCACAAATCGAGCAAGCCCTGCATACTGGTGTCACACACCTTTCTTATGGAGACCATTCCTTTGACCAATCGCTGGCGCGCTTCATTCGCATTTTTTGCCATCTTGCTCTTGCACTCTACCGCGGCGCTCCGTGCGCAGCATCCGGCGAATACCAATGCCTATTACCAGGCGCTGCGGGGGCTTTTGCCGGGCGGCGAAGTGATTGCGGTGAGCAACCTGGAGCTGCGCCGGGATGCAGCCACCTTTACCTTCCGGCATGGCAACTTTGCCTTCTCGGCGAAGTGAACGGTAAAGTGACGGGTGCGGTCTTCAAAGGCGATGGCCATCTGCACATCGCTCCGCCGACGGCCGAGGAGCGTCACAATCTTTCCATCATGGTGCACAGCGAGGAGTTCGACGAGGACTTCGACCAGGTGGTGCTGCGCTTTACCGACGCAACGGCCGCGGAACTGCACAAGGGCTCGACGGGCAAGGGCGAGACGAGTAACAGCTACATCTCGGCGGCGCAGGAGTTTCAGAATTTTGCGCGCACCAAGCTGCACGACAACTTCGATCTGCGCCTGCTTCAGGATGTTGCGAGCCCCGTCCCGGGCGGGTATTTCATGGCGGCAATCCATGCTCACAAGGACCCGCACCTGTTGTTCATTCTTGACCCGCAGGGCGCCGAGAACGTGGCTCCGGAAGAAGTGGAACTGATGAACTGGAGCGACTGGGGCGAGAGCTTTCCACTGGCGTTTCATCGCGCCGGGGAATATGCGAACGGCGCGGCAGACGGCAACGAGCAGAACGCCTCCTATCGCATTCTCAGCGAAAACCTGGACGTTTCGATCGAGAAGAGCGGTTTCTTGAGCGGTACGGCCACCGTGGACCTGCGCGCGGAGCGGGACGGCGTGGCGGTGGTTCCGCTGGATCTTTATCCCACGCTGCGGGTGAGCCGGGCGGAGACAGACAAAGGTGACGCGCTGGACTTTGTGCAGGAACGGAAGGAGGACGACGCCGACTTTGGGGTGGTGCTGGCCAAGCCTCTCAAGAAGGGCGAGTCTCAATCCATTCGCATCGTCTATGCCGGGAAGGATGTCGTTCAAAACGAAGGCGGCGCGAATTACTATCCGATCGCGCGGGAGAGCTGGTACCCCAATGCCTCCAGCGGGCTGGGCAATTATGCCCCCTACCGCATGACGTTCCATGTGCCCAAGGGGCTTGAGCTGCTTGCCACGGGGACCAAGGTCAACGAAAGCACCGACGGCAAGGTGACAACCACGGAGTGGAAGACCGACGTGCCGCTGGCGGTGGTGGGCTTCAACCTGGGCAGGTTTGCCATGAAAGAGGCAAAGATCGAGGGCAAGCTGGGCGACAATCTGACCATCGAGGCCTATGCCAATACCTCGCCGCCCGATAGCTTTGCCGCGGCATTCAGCGGCTCCAGTTTGCCCGGGGAAGGTTCGGAGGAAATTGGCCGTGAGGCGGTGGGCAGCTTCAATGCCACGGGCATGCTGCCCACGGAATTGAGCCAGGGCGAAGTGGCGGCGCGCATCTACACCAACTACTTCGGGCCGCTGCCCTTTGCCAAAGTCGCCATCACGCAGCAGTTTGCCTGCAACTACGGGCAGAGCTGGCCGATGCTGGTGTATCTGCCGATCTGCGGATTTCTCGACAGCACCCAGCAGCACGCCTTCGGGCTGCACCCGGAAGACATGTACTGGAAGGTGGTGACGCCGCACGAGGTGGCGCACCAGTGGTGGGGGCAGACGGTGGGCTTCCGCAGCTATCGCGACCAGTGGATGAGCGAAGGGTTTGCCAACACCTCGGCCTCCATTTTTCTGCAGCTCACGCGGCCCAAGCCGGACGAGTTTCGCGAGTTCTGGAAGCAGCAGCGGAAGCTGATCACGGAGAAGAATGCGCAGGGCTTCAGGCCCATCGACGTGGGGCCGGTGACCATGGGCTTCCGGCTGAGCACGGAAAAAACCGGCTGGGATATCTACCAAAACCTGGTCTATCCCAAGGGCGCGTATATCCTGCACATGGTGCGGATGATGATGTGGACGCCCAAGGAGGGAGATGGGCGCTTCATGGACACCATGCACGACTTTCTCTCGACTTACCGTCTGCAGGCCGCCACCACCGAAGACTTCAAGGCGATGGTGGAGAAACACATGAGCCAGCAGATGGACCTAGATCGAAATCACCGCATGGATTGGTTCTTTAACCAGTATGTCTATGGGACCGACCTGCCGAATTACCACTTCGAGAGCGACCTGACTCAAAACGGGGAGACAACGAGCCTGCACTTCAAATTGACGCAATCGGGAGTTGGAGAGAACTTCAAGATGCTGGTGCCGATCTACCTGGAGACGGCCGACGGCAAACTTCTACGGCTTGGCTCGGCGACGATCCATGGGTCCAAAACTGTGGACCAGACCGTGCAACTGCCCAAGTCTGCATCCCCGATCAAGCGAGCGCTGATCGACTACAACTACGACGTATTGGCGACGGAAAACTAGAGCCGGGCGGAAGTGAGACAGTTTGAAGAGGCATTCCCTCAGGGGCTAAGGAGGCTGCGGAAAAAGTCATGTTTCAAGGGAGTGTGCCCGAAGAGCATACCGCAGTGGCTGAAGCCCGCGTTGACTTGGCGGGCGTTATGCCGGGGATAAATCCCCGGCCTACCGCCCGAATGCGTTTTTCCGCAACCTGTAAAGCCCCGGTTGATTCTGACTGATTGATGTACGGGCTGAAGAGAAGTACCCTTCAGGCTGAAGCCACTAGCGCCGGGCCAAGACGGCGGAGGGTGCGGTATACTCCGATACGCAAGAGAAAGAGGGAGGTTTCACGATGCGTTTTTCGGCAATTCTGAAGCTGGTTGCGGCCGGAACCATGGCCGCGGCGATGATGGCGACGCCGGCGGCGGCACTGGCGCAGGGCGGCGATACGGTTCTGAAGCCGGCAGACCTGCAGAAACTGCTCCCAGCCAGCGTTTATTACAAGGGCCAGTCGGCTACCACGCAGTTGCGCAATTCGGGCGGCGTCAAGTTTGCCGATGGCTTCTATGTGCTGGCCACTCTGGTGGATACCAGCGGCTACTCGACCGACGTGCAAGCCAAGTATTCGGCCTATTTCATTGCCGAGGTAGCGGTGAAAATTGGTGGCCAGAGCCTGCCGGCGGGCATCTACGGCATTGGATTCATTGGCGGCGACAAGTTTGTGGTGACCGACGTGGGCGCGCACGACGTGCTGACCGTGAGCTCAGCCACCGACGCGGGGCTCAAACGGCCTACGCCGTTGCAGGTTACGGCCGACCCGGCGGGCGGATTCCGCCTCTATGCCGGACGCCGCTACGTGACTTTCAGTCGCTAAGTGCGACTGCATGGCCGGCTTTCCGGGATGTCGAGCCTGGAAGATCGCCGGCAAGAGGGTTAAACTGGACGGGAGTCTTCGGGCTCCCGTCCTTCGTCCTTTGCGCCAGGCCCCGCTCTTCCCATTCCCGTGGGGCCGACTTCCCTTTTCTGCTCCAGCCCGCTGGGAGCAGAGTCCGAGATCGCTTCGTTGGTTCCAATTGCAAGACCTTCCTGCTGCCGACTGTGAGGTGCCGAGATGCCGCTGAAACTGACCGTCAACAACGTCGAGAAGACGGTGGACGTTGACCCCGAGACGCCGCTCCTGTGGGTGCTGCGCGATGTGTTGAATTACACGGGCACCAAGTACGGGTGCGGGATGGGCCTGTGCGGCGCCTGTACCGTGCACCTGGATGGCAAGCCGACCCGGTCCTGCCTGACGCGCGCGAGCGCGGCCGAGGGCAAGGCGATTACCACTATCGAAGGGCTCTCGGCGGACGGCTCCCACCCGGTGCAGGTGGCGTGGGAGGCGCTGGATGTGCCCCAGTGCGGCTACTGCCAGTCTGGCCAGATCATGACCGCGGCGGCGCTGCTGGCGCACACGCCCCACCCCACCGACGCGGAGATCGATACCGCCATGGCCGGCAACCTGTGCCGCTGCGGGACCTATCCGCGCATCCGTCAGGCGATTCACGAAGCAGCCGGCGCCGTTGCCGTTGCCGCGAACAAGTAGAAGGGAGGCTCGAACCATGCGCATCGATCGCAGATCGTTTCTTCAGTTGAGCGCCCTTGCCGGTGGCGGGCTCGCTCTCAATCTTTACCGCTCTCCACTGGCCGCGGCCCAGGGACCGGGGACACCGCCCGACCTGACGCCGCAGGCCTTCATCAAAATTGCTCCGGATGGCATTGTGACCATCATGGCGCGCGCCTCGGAGACCGGCCAGGGGATGCGCAACATGCTGCCGATGCTGATTGCCGAGGAACTGGATGTCGATTGGAAAGACGTCCGCGTGGAACAGGCCGAGCTGAATGAAAAGAAATACGGTACGCAGTTTTCCGGCGGCTCCGCCAACACCCCGGAGGGCTGGGAGCCGATGCGGCGCGTGGGCGCGGCCGGCCGCCAGTTGCTCATCACCGCTGCCGCGCAGACCTGGGGCGTGCCAATTGCCGAGTGCACCACCGAGCCTGGTCGCGTACTCCAGACCGTCTCTTCCAACCCGCCGCAGGCAACCTCCGGCCACGTGGTCCAGGTAGCCTCCGCCCGGGTTCTCCATGCAGCTTCCGGCCGCTCGGCCGGCTACGGCGAGCTGGCAGCCAAAGCGGCGGCGCTGCCCCCGCCGGCGCTCAGCACCGTCAAGCTCAAGGACCCGAAGGATTACCGCATCATCGGTCACTCGCAGGCGGGCGTGGACACCCACGCCATCGTTACCGGCAAGCCGCTGTTTGGCATCGACCTGACTCTTCCCGGAATGCTCTACGCGTCTATTGAGAAGAGCCCCGTATTTGCCGCAAAGGTGAAAAGCGCCAACGTCGACCAGGTCAAGACGCTGCCGGGCGTGCGCCATGTGCTGGTGATTGAAGGCGGCATTACTCCGGCCGCTTATACGCCCTGGGAGCCGGGAATGGAGCCGGGCATCGCCATTGTGGCAGACACATGGTGGCAGGCGCAGCAGGCCCGCAAGCAGCTCAAGATCGACTGGGACCTGGGCCTCGCCGGCGGGCAAAGCAGCGAAGGCTTCGCCAAGCGCGCCGCCGATCTGTTGCAGGCCGCGCCCGGAACAACGGTGCGCAAATATGGCGATGTGGACGCCGCGCTCAAGTCGTCGGCCAAGGTTGTCGAAGCCACATACGAATACCCGTTCATTGCGCACGTGACGATGGAGCCGCAGGGCTGCACAGCCCACTGGAAAGACGGCAAGCTGGAGATGTGGACCAGCAGCACCTTGCCGGGCAACGGTCTGGAGCTGATCGCCAAGACACTCGGCATCAAAGAGAGCGACATCACCACGCACATGGTGCGCGGGGGCGGCAGCTTTGGCCGGCGGCTGCAGAACGACTACGCGGTCGAGGCCGCGTGGATCGCCAAGCAGATTGACGCGCCGGTCAAGCTGCTCTGGTCGCGCGAAGACGACGTTATCCATGACCCCTTCCGCCCCGGCGGAACGGTCGGCCTAAAGGGCGGTCTCGATGCGCAGGGCAAGCTCATCGCCTGGCGGCATCATTTCATCACTTTTGGCGATGGCAAGCACTCGACCTCCGGCGGCGGCATCGGGGCAGACACTTACCCCTCGGGCTTTCCACCGGCTTACGCCCTTTACATCTCCATGCAGCCGCTGACGCAGCGCACCGGAGCGCAACGCGCCCCCGGAGACAACGCCTACTGCTGGGTGGCGCAGTCCTTCCTGGACGAGATGGCGCAAGCTGCCGGTCGCGATCCGCTCGAGTTCCAGCTGGATCTGCTGAGCAACAAACAGGCTCCCTGGAAGTCAGACGGCAAGGACGCGGTGGGGGACCATGAGCCACAAGGGCAAGAGGTCCTCATCCCGGAGCGGTTCAAAGGCGTGCTGGAACTGGTGGCGGAGAAATCCGGCTGGGCAAAGCGAGCCAAGGAACCGGGTCGCGGCATGGGCATCGCCGCATGGTTCTGCCACCTTGGCTACTTTGCCGAGGTGGCCGACGTGAGCGTGGACGCCAGCAACAAGGTGACGGTCAACCACGTGTGGGCGGCCGGCGACGTGGGCAGCCAGATCATCAACCCGCGCGCGGCCGAGAGCATGGGCTTCGGCGGCGTGGTGGAAGGCATGAGCCACCTGGAGCAGGAAATTACCTTCGCCGAAGGCCGGGGCGTGCAACAGTCGAACTTCCACAACCATCCGCTGATCCGGATGAAGCAGGCGCCGCCCATGGATGTCTACTGGCGCAAGACCGACTACGCGCCGACGGGGCTGGGCGAGCCGACCTTGCCGCCGATTCTGCCCGCGGTAACGAACGCCATCTTCGCCGCCACCGGCAAGCGCATTCGCACCCTGCCGCTGAAGAAGAACGGGTTCAGCTGGGCGTAAGGAATTGGCCACGAGGCAAGGACGCTTTCTGTTTGCTCACGGCCGGCATGGGCTTCTGGGGTCTCCCATCCTTGAATCAAAAGACGATTCAAGGATGGGGCACGGTGAGTTCTGTTCGCACTTGCATCGAGAATGCTCTAGACTTTTTTCCCTTCGCGGGCGAGTCGAGGGACGGCGATCAGGGTCAGCGCAAAAAGGAAGAAAGCGGCGGCAATGAATTCGAGGCGGCCGTGGCGGAGATCTTCAATCACCAGTTTGACAGCGACCAGCACCAGGGCGGCATAGGCGATTCTTGTCAGCTCGAGCCGATGCCAGTGGGATCCGGCAAAGGCGGCCGAAAGAGCCACCGCGCAGAGGATGAGCGTGCGGATGAAGGCGAGATGATGGGGCTCGGGAGCGATGCGCTGGGCGGCCAGGAAGAGCAGGCCGTGGATGACCAGTGCGGCCGCGGCGCAGATCGACAAGACTGCAGGAATGAGATGAAGCAGCTGTTGCTTCCAGGTCTCCGAGGGGGCGGACATGCCGGCTACGTAGCAGGCCACGGCGCATAGTGCCGCGACCACGACGGCGGCGGCAAGACGATCGGGCACGGTTCCGGCCAACGCCTGCAATACATAGCCAAGCAGCCCCGAGGCGATGGCCGCGGCCAGCAAAAGCAGCAAGCCGTGAACCTGGAGCGTGAGGCGGCTTTGGCGGACGCCCAGCAGGGTGGCCGCAATGGCTGCAAGGCCCAGGCAAAGAGCGATGCCCAGCGGAGACAGGCAAAGCAGGCTCCCGGTGAACAGAAGGGCCGTGCCCCACGCGGCATAGACCTGGGGATTGCGGCCTGTGTCGAAGCCTCGAAATACGCTGAATACCAGGGCATAACAGGCAGCCGACAAGAGCAGGCAGACAATGCCCAGGCTCATGACGCCAAATTGCGGGGCAAAGTAGAGCACGCTGGAGGCTGCGAGCAGAAAAGCAACGATGGCCTGAAAGGTTTCGAAGAGGGTGATGTTTTGCGCCAGCACGGTGGTGCGGACGGCGACGCTGACGACATGGATGAGGAAGAGGGCACAAGGGGGAGCAATCAAAGCGGCCGCGCCGAGGATGGGGTACTCAACGCGGGCGGTTTGCGGGCCGGAGTAGATGAAGAGGATGGCCCAGATGCCCAGGTCGGCGGCCGCAGCAACCAACGGGCGCAGGCTGAGCTCATGGTTGAACTCGGCAGCAAGTTCGCAGAGGAGCACCATGAGCAGAAGCACGGAGATAAACGGAAGGAACTGATGGGTGGCCCTGGCCAGCACCAGCGCCGACCCCGCGGTAGTAACGTTGGCAACCCAAAGGACGGGCGCGAGATCGCGCTTCCAGGCCAGCGCGGAGGCGGCGATCACAAATGCGGCGAGGATGGCGGCGGTGGCCGCAGGCGCCAGCACTTTGAAGCTCAGCGTGAGTTCCCAGAGCATGGGCGCAAGAATCAGGGCCGAGGTGCCGGCGTAGATGGCGCTTGGCACCCAGGTGGCGGCTTTGGCGCGTGCCGCCCAGACCAGCCAGAGGAGAGCGTAGACGATGGCGATGGCAGCGACGGCGAGCTTGGGGAGCGACGTGGACTCGGCGACGGCGCGCAGCAGGTAAGCGCCGGCGATGCCGAGCATGGCTTTGCCGAGGACGGGGAACAATCCGCCTGCCTGGTCGAGCGAGAGGCTGTCGGCGACCTGGAGCGCCGCGGGTTCCGGAATGGAAGCCGCGGTGGGAAACGCGGAGGGGTGCTCCAGAACATACACACGCTGCTCGAGTGCCTGGAGGCGTGCGGTGATCTGGTCGAGCGTGCCGGGAAGATCGTTCATTGATTCCACCCGAAGAAACATTCCCGCAGGGGCAAAAGCCCTTATTCGTCTGGCGCATTTTCGGCACGACTGAAGTCGTGCCCTTTCAAAGCGCCGACCTGTTCCGAGGCCCTCTAGTCTCCGGCGGCGTGAGCTTGGGCGCTGTTCTCAGGCCACGGCGGCAGCAGCTTGACCAGAATCCACAAGAAGAACAGCGGCAACAAGGTGAGGAAGACTGCAACCAGGAATCCTTCCTTCGTTACGAGGGCCATCTTGTAGGTGGTGTAACCGAGAAAGCTCTTGGAGAACAACTGGCCGCCGATGACGACATTCCAGCGCATGGCAAGGACGCCGATCAGGGCCAGGCATCCGGAGATGACGTACATGTACTTGCGGGCGATCTCCGGCAGCTTCACTACCTGCGTCAGGAACAGCAGAACCAGCGGCAAGACCGTGCCCAGGCATATCTGGAGGACGATCTGCGAGAAGTAGAGCTTGGTGTGGACCATGAAGTTCAGGCTGTTGAACGATTCGTCTGCCTCGTAGATGCGGTGAATCAGGTCCAGCATCTCCAGGCTGAAGTCGATGATGAAGATGTAGAACATATACATGGCGATGGTATCCACGCAACGCATGTCGATCTTTTGCTTGCGCAGCCTGGTCAGCGCCATGTAGAGCAGCATGACTCCGGCAATGCCAGACACCATGGCCGAGAAGATGAAGACGACCGGCATCAGCGGCGAGGACCACCAGGGATTGGCCTTGATGGAGCCGAAGATGAAGCCGACGTAGCCGTGCAGCAGGAAGGCGGAGGGAATGCCGATGAGCGTCACGATCCAGCCCACCCGCTCGTCGATGGCCAATGAGCGCTTGCTGATGTTGGTCGAGCCGAGAGTCATCACCTTGTAGACAAGGCGCAGCAGGCCTTTGCTGGACTGTGACAGCAGCACGATGTCGCGGCGGTAGTCGAGCCATATCTCGAACACCAGAACAGCCATCAGATACCACATGTACACGTACCCGAACATGGCCATGGCCGAGGTGCTGTGCGGAGTGAAGTACATCTCCGGCGCGCGCTCCGGATGGCCCAGGTGCAACACCAGCGGCAGGGGCGCAACCAGCAGGAACGCCAAGGCGGTCAGCAGCGCCAGCCGGTAGGTGGGTTTCACCGCCTCTACTTGGAAGACGCGCTCCAGCGACGCCAGGATGAATGCGCCCGCCACCAGCCCTGTGATGTATGGGTACAAAACGATCAGCACACTCCAATAGAGTGTGATTTCGTTCGGATACATGTAGCCTTCAACACCGCTCATAAAACCTCACTCAACGAGCTGTTAGCTTTCAGCTTTCAGCTCTTAGCTCCAGGTTGCGGAGCCTTGAAAAACTCAACTTCCCAAAAAATCAGCTAAAAGCTGATGGCTGAGCATTCCTTATCGCACCGAGCCGTCCAGGTCGTTGTAGAAGAGCTTTGCGCCGGTGGCCATCTGCGGCTTCAACACCTGCACGCTGTGGGTCTTCAGGAACTCGTGGATGGGGTCCTTGGGATTCTTCAGGTCGAACAACTGGCGCGCGCCGGTGGGGCAGGCTTCGCAGCAGGCGGTGGTGAGTCCCTTGGTGATGCGGTGGTAACAGAGCGTGCATTTGTCCGCGACGCGCTTTTCGGGATGAACGTAGCGGCAGCCGTAGGGGCAGGCCTGCACGCAATAGGCGCAGCCCAGGCAGTATTTCTGGTCGACCAGCACCACGCCGTCCGGGGCAATGAAGGTTGCGCCCACGGGGCACACCTGGGTGCAGGGCGAGTCGGCGCAGTGGTTGCACATTTTGGGAACGAAAAAATACTTGCCGGACGTGTCGGTGGCGACCGGGAAGCCCTCCTTGCCGCCGTCCGGGGAGATGACCTCGGGGTCGGTGAGGGGGTTGGTCATGATGTCATGGATGTTCTGGGGGTTCTCCATCTTCCAGTCGGAGACGTGGTAGCGCTCCACCCAGGTGCGGAAGTATCCGTCGGGCACGTCGTTCTCGGTCTGGCAGGCGCGCACGCAGTTGCCGCAGCCGATGCACTTGGGGATGTCGATCAGCATGCCCCACCAGTGGTCGGACATGGTGTAGTTGGACGCCTCTTCCGGGGTTCCGGCCAGCACGGCCTTCCAGGCGATGGCAGCGGCGGGCAACAGGATCAGCATTTGACGGCGATTCAGGTTCATTTCGCACCTCCAGGCGCCTTGGCGGCTGTCTCCGCGGGCGGCGCATCCATGCCCGGGTTGTGCGGCTGATGGCAGGTGTCGCAGGGCATTCCGTTGGAGTGGTCGGCGGGTACAACCTGCGGAAAACCTTTGGGTTTGGCCGCGCTGGCGGTGTGGCAGCGGACGCAAAGCACGGATGTGTCCGGCAGCACCGGCTTCACGGAGGTTGGGTCCTCGGCATGAAGCAGGAGCGGCGGATCTGGCGGTGCAGGCGGAACGATCAGGGCCACGAAGCGCTCGTAGAGATTCGGCTTTGCCGCAGGAGCGGGCAAGCGCTGGAACTGCGCGCCGTGGCAGGCTTCGCAGTTCACATGCGCGTGCTTGCCCTTGCTCTTCTTGTCGGCCACGTCGGAGTGGCAGGCTTCGCAGGTTTCGTGTCCGGCGAACTTTGCCGGATGCGCGGCGATTTCGCCCATGGCGGCGCCGCGGTAGTGGCCATATTGCCCAAAGCTCCTGGGGACTACGTAGTGGCGAACCACCAGAAAGATTAGAAAGGCGAGAACAAAAAGCCCCGCAAACCGGAAAAGATGCCCTGCATCCTTGAAGACACTCATCAAGCCCTCACGGCATCGGCCGCGCCTGGAGGTTTTGCGATGCGATCCGATGTGATTCGGAACACACCCCACAAGTTTGGCCGTATGCAGGTCTCAACCTATGGGTTCCTATACACGGCTGTATGTGAGGCTAATCACACGCGGGCGTGATGCGGGTCGCTCGCGGGGCGCGGGCTCGGGCAGGTTCGGCTGAGAGGTGTGGAAGGCGATAGGATGAGGTTGGAGAAGAGCATGGGCAGGATTCTGGATGGGGCGGCGATTGCCGCGGCAATTAAAGAGGAAGTGGGGGAGAAGGTGCGCGGGCTGGCGGCGAGGGGGATACGGCCGGGGCTGGCGGTGGTGCTGGTGGGGCACATGCCGGCATCGGAGATCTACGTTCGCGGCAAGGTGCAGGCTTGCGCCGAACTGGGGTTGCACAGCGAGCTGATCAGGCCGCCGGAGACGGTGACGACCGAAGAGATGATGGACCTGGTGAACAGCCTCAACAACCGGGACGAGATCGACGGCATCCTGATCCAGTTGCCGCTGCCGGCGCAGGTGGACACGAAAGCGCTGCTGGACGCGGTGCTGCCGGAAAAGGATGTGGACGGGTTTCACCCGGTGAATGCGGGGCGGCTGCTGGCCGGACGGCCGGCGCTGGCGCCGTGCACGCCGGCCGGGATTATCGAGATTTTGAAGCGCAGCGGGATTGCCATGGCCGGGCAGCACGCGGTGGTGGTGGGGCGGAGCGACATTGTGGGCAAGCCGGCGGCGCTGCTGCTGCTTCACCAGCACGCCACGGTGACCATCTGCCACTCGAAGACGCCGGACCTGGGCGCGGTGACGCGGCAGGCGGACATCCTGGTGGCGGCGATCGGGCGGGCAGGCTTCATCACGGCGGAGATGGTCAAGCCTGGGGCGACGATCATCGACGTGGGCATGAACCGGATCACGGAGCGCGCGGAGTTTGAACGGTTCTTTGCTGGCGACGCCAAGCGCGAGGCGGCTTTCGTCAAGCGGGGTTCGGTGGTGATGGGGGATTTGGATCCGAAGGCGTTTGAGGTGGCGGGCGCGTATACGCCGGTGCCGGGAGGCGTGGGGCTGTTGACCATCGCCATGCTAATGGCCAACACGGTGCATGCGGCCCAAATGCGGCGGGGGCTGTGATCTCAAGCGAGGAGGCGGAACGATGAACGAAAGCGCCCTTGTGCCCTATTCCATTGAGAATCAAATCCATCTGGTTCGCGGCCAGAAGGTTCTGCTCGACGTCGACCTGGCATCGCTGTATGGTGTAGAAGTCCGGGCGCTCAATCAGGCGGTCAAACGGAACAAGGAGCGTTTCCCACCGGATTTCGTCTTTCAGCTCACGGCGGAAGAGAACGAGGCTTTGAGATCACAAATTGTGATCTCAAAGAGCAGCCTTGGAGGCCGCCGTTACGCGCCCTATGCCTTTACCGAGCACGGAGCCATCATGGCTGCCAGCGTACTCAACTCCCCGCGTGCGGTGGAGATGAGCATCTACGTGGTTCGGGCCTTCTTACGGCTGCGTGAGACGCTCGCCACCCACAAGGAGCTCGCCGCCAAACTTGCCGAGTTGGAGCAACGTCTGGAGACGCACGACCATGAGATTGTCGAGATCATCAAGGCGATCCATGTGCTCGCGATGCCACCGGAGAAGCCAGCCCGGCAGATCGGCTTCCGCCCCGATGCGGTCTCAAAGCCGAAGATGCTGAAGGCAAACACGGTGCGGGCTGCGAAGATGCGGCGGGGGATTTAAGCGATGCTGCGGGTTGGACTCACAGGAGGGCTGGGCAGCGGGAAGAGCACCGTCGCGGGCTATCTGCGCGGGCTGGGCGCGCAGGTGATCGAGGCAGATGAGCTGGGGCGGGCGCTGATGGAGCCGGGGCAGCCGGTGTTTGCCGCGATTGTGGAGCAGTTTGGGCAGGAGGTTGTGGGTGCGGACGGGCGGCTGAACCGGGCGCGGCTGGCGGAGCTGGCCTTTCAGGGTGGGCGCATCAACGAGCTGAACGCGATCGTGCATCCGGCGGTGATTGCGGCGCAGCGGCTGTGGATGGAGGAGGTTTTCAAGCGCGACCCGGCGGCGGTGGCGGTGGTCGAGTCGGCGTTGATCTTCGAGGTGGAACGGGATGCGCGGGCGCGCGGCGAAACGGAGACCGTGCTGGCCGACTGGCGGCGGCGGATTGAGCGCGTGGTGGTGGTGACCGCGCCAGACGAAGTGAAGATCGCCCGCTACGCGGCGCGACTGAGCCCGGAAGGCCCGGCGCGGGAGGCTGTCGAGGCCGATGCGCGCATGCGGCTCAGGCACCAGATTCCGGACGCGGAAAAGGCGGCTCGGGCCGATTATGTGCTGGAAAATACGGGAGATCTGGAAGGCCTGCACGCGCAGGTGGCGGAACTTTGGCAGCGCCTGAAGGCGGAGAGCAACAAAATTCCTGAGGATGAGTCTTTAAAATAGGAGCAGGCCGCGGTTCATTCCCCATGGAACCCGGCCGCCGGTACGCCGTATCTGTATTCAAGGAAGGTTATTCAGGTCGACAAGCCATGAAACTGCGCAGGATTTTTCTGGTTGTTCTGCTGGTGGGCGGATTCTGGTTCATCACCACGCATTTGCCCTCGAGCCTTGACCGTTTTTCGCTGAGCCATGTCTCGTTGTTTGGCGGGCACCGCGCCGGGTCGGCGCTGGAGCTGACCGAGGCCGAGGCCGCGCCGGCCTACGATGCCGAGGAGCAGAACAACATTGCCGTTTACAAGCGGGTGCTGCCGTCGGTGGTCAACATTACCTCGACGACGCTGGTGTTCAACTTTTTTTATGGGACCGTGCCGCAGCAAGGGCAGGGGTCAGGATTCGTTCTCGACAAGGCGGGGCATGTGCTGACCAACTTCCACGTAGTGGAGGGCGCCAACCGCGGCATCGAGGTGATGCTGAGCAACAAGCGGCGTTACGCGGCCAAGGTTGTGGGCACAGACAAGGTGCACGACCTGGCGCTGCTGCAGATCGATGCGCCGGACCTGCAGCCGGTGACGCTGGCCGATTCCGGCGGCCTGAACGTGGGGCAAAAGGTCTACGCCATCGGCAATCCCTTTGGCCTGAGCGGCACCATGACGCGGGGGATCATCAGCTCCATCCGGTCGATCAGAGGATCGGAAGGCGCGCCGATCGAAGACGCGATCCAGACGGATGCGGCGATCAATCCCGGCAACTCCGGCGGGCCGCTCTTGAACTCGCGCGGAGAGGTGATCGGCATCAACACCATGATCGCCTCGAACGGGGCGGACCAGAGCTCGGGCATCGGCTTTGCGATTCCCATCAACACGGCCAAGGCGGTGCTGGCCGACCTGACCAAGTACGGCAGGGTGAAGCGGCCGTCGCTGGGGATTATCTCCTACGCCATTGGGCCCGACCTTGCGTCGCAGATGGGGCTGGCGGCCGACTCCGGCGTGCTGATTCAGAAGGTGGTTCCGGGCGGGGCGGCGGAGCAGGCGGGACTGCGCGGCGGCAATCAGCAGGCCTACGTGGGCAACCAGCCGATCATGCTGGGCGGCGACCTGATTGTGGCCATCGACGGGCAGGAAGTGACCGATCCGCAGGACATCAACGCCCTGATGGACAAGCACCAGGCGGGAGATACGATCAGCGTGACCATCTATCGCGGAAGAAAACAGATTACGCTGAAGCTGATTCTGGGGGAAGCGCGGGATCAGAACACGTAATTGCAAGCCACCCGGAGCGAGCAGACGATGAACAAGATCACGCCATTCCTGTGGTTCGATGCAAACGCAGAAGACGCGGCTAGCTTCTACTTTTCTGTCTTTCCCAACAGCCGCAAGCTGAATGAATTGCGGGTCACGGAAGCCGGCCCCGGGCCGGCCGGTTCCCTGCTGGCCATGGACATCGAAATCGATGGACAGCAGGTTACGTTCCTCAATGGCGGGCCGGCCCACCAGCTCAGCGAGGCGTTTTCTTTCACCGTGCGCTGCGAAACGCAGGCGGAGATTGACGCTTACTGGTCGAAGCTGGGAGACGGCGGCACGGAGCTGGGCTGCGGCTGGCTCAAAGACAGGTTCGGCCTCTGCTGGCAGATTATTCCGCCGAGGCTCTACGAGCTGCTGCGGCATCCGGCGGCCATGCGGGCCATGATGACGATGAAGAAGTTCGACATCGCAGCGCTGGAACAAGCGGCCCGGCAGGCGCAGTAGTCAGAGCCCCGAAGGCTGGCGTGGTATCCCACCCTGGCGACATGAAACAGGAACGCCGCGAGGGTGGGATACCCAAATTCGCCCGAGAACAGGCGGTCAGAGACCTAGAAGCCGGCGAGAAGCTGATCTTGCTCGGACTGCGCCACCTGGAGCCGGGCCAAGGGGAGCGGCTCCCCATAATGGACGGCTACGATCTGCGCGGCCTGAGTGTGGTCGAGATACGGCTCGACGGCGGCGAGCTTGACGGTGGAGTGAGCGGCCATCTGCACCAGCGCAGCCTTGCTGGAGATGGATTGCACCAGGGAGAGAATTGCGGTGACGATGGTTGCCACGGCCTGCACGGCGGCCAGGGCGAGCTTCTGACTGGCCGGGTCGACGATCTTTGCGGCCTTGAGGATGGAGGCATTGACCTGCTGCTGGAAGTTCACGATCTGGTTCTGGATCTGGGCCAGAATGCTGGCCGAAGGGTTGGCGAGATAGGCATTGGCCTGATTGACGAGCAGGTTGGAGGCGGCGTCGAAGCCTACCGTAGCGACGGCAAAGATGGGCGCGTCGGCAGGGGCGAGCAGGGCGGCGGTGGAATCGACAGTGGCCACGGCGCTTTGCAGGGCAGGGGTCCAGTTGACGATGTCCTGCGCGACGGATGTGGCGGAGCAGCCGGTGAGGAAGGGCAGCGGAAGCAGCAGCGCAATGAGCGCCCACACGCCAAGCTTGGCCGTCGCATTGGCGGAGGATTGGGTAGCCTGCGACTGGAACGGGTCCTTGGCGAAGAGGCCAAGCAGGGCGGTGGCCAGAGCGCCGATGAGGGTGACAACGGTTCCAGAGCCGGCGTGGCCCAGGTCTATCCCCTGCTGGGTGAGGACGCCGGCGATGGTGACAATGGCAATCAGCAGTCCGGCGGCGGAGGTTTTGGGATGATTCCAGATGTTTGAGACGGTATTCATAAGGCTCCTTCACAAGAGAAATGGGCAGCGTTAGCCGCCCTGGGTCGACGATCGGTTTCAGGATGGCGGAGCTTGACGGAGCCCGCCCTGGGCCCAGCACTGGACAGCGCAGGCGAACGGCGACGGAATGGGCCGCCCGCCGGCTTGCTGTTTGGCTGCTCTCAGAGTCCCGAAGTTGCCGTGGTTCCGGTCCGGCTTCGGGTGGAGAGCCAGGGGCCTGAGAGGTGGCCCCTGCGCCGTCCAGACAGCAGCGGTCCCGCAGCCCGACGCCATCCGCATGCTGCTTGGGGAGGGCGTGCAGCTTCGCCCAGGGTGGAAACTTCGCTGCTTGTCTGGCTATGAATAAGGCTAGGGGAATGGGGAAATTGGCCTGCAAAAGTGGCGCGCGGGAAAGAGCTATGGAATCAGCTGTTTATGAAGACACTTTGGAGATTGGGGCTTGACAGAAGCGCGGCGGAGGACCGAATTGTCGGGTTTGGTGCTGGAGAAACCTGAAAAGAGGCGGGTTGAGGCGGCGGCTCACACTCTTCGCGGAACGAAGCGGCGGCCCTGAATCTCATAGTGTCCGCCGGCGACCCGGGCGATGGCTTCGGAATAGGCGATGTGCTCCTCGGCCAGGATGCGCTTGGCGAGGGTGTGGGCGTCGTCGCATTCGAGGACGGGAATGGCGCGCTGGAGGACGATAACGCCGTGGTCCAGGTGCTCATCGACGAAGTGGACGGTGCAGCCGGCGATTTTGACGCCGTAGTCGAAGGCCTGCCGCTGGGCTTCGAGGCCGGGAAAGGCGGGGAGCAGCGAGGGGTGGATGTTGAGGATGCGGTTGGGGAAGGCGGCGATGAAGTGGGGCGAGAGCAGGCGCATGTAGCCGGCGAGGATAACGAGGTCGACCTGGTGGGTCTGCAGGCAGGCGAGGATATCGGCGTCGTGCGCAGCGCGGGGGCGGCCTTTGGAGACGAGGACGGCGGTGGGCAGGCCGAGTTCGGCGGCGGCGGTGAGGCCGGGGGCGGCAGCGACGTTGGAGATGACGACGGCGATCTCGACGCCGGGGAGGGATCTCAAGCGGATGGATTGGGCGATGGCGAGGAAGTTGGAGCCTCGGCCGGAGAGGAGGATTCCGAGCCGGAGGGGCGGAAGGCCTTCGGCCCGTGGCTCGGGAAGATTCGAGACGGGCGGATTTTGATCGGAAGTTGTCAGAAGGCCATGCCTCAGGGACCAAAGGCCGCGTTGATTTTACCGAAGGTGCGGCACGACTGAAGTCGTGCCCTTGCAAAACGCGGCTAGGTGTACTGGACGCGGCGATCGCCTTTGGCGATGCGGCCGACGACGTAGAACTTCTCCTCGGCGCGGTCGAGGAGGGTTTTGGCGCGCGGGAACTTGGCGGCAGGAATGACGGCGATGAGTCCGATGCCCATGTTGAAGGTGCGCATCATCTCGTCCTGGGAGACCTGGCCGAGGGTGCGGAGATGCTCGAAGATGGGCAGCACGGGCCAGGAGCCGATTTCGACCTGGGCGCAGACGCCTTTGGGCAGAATGCGGGGCAGGTTTCCGGTGATGCCGCCACCGGTGATGTGAGCCATGCCCGCGGTGACCCCGGCGGTGACGAGCTTTTGAATGACGGAAAGATAACTGCGGTGGGTCTTCATGAGGGCGGCGCCGGTTTTGTCTTTGATGGCAGAGACGTATTGGGTGGGCTTGTATCCGGCGACGTCGAAGAAGAGCTTGCGGGCGAGAGAGTAGCCGTTGGTGTGAAGGCCGGTGGAGGGCAGACCGATGAGCACGTCGCCGGGCTTGATGGCGGCTCCGGTGACCATCTTGTCGCGGTCGACGGCGCCGACGATGAAGCCGGCCAGGTCGTACTCGCCGTCAGCGTAGAAGCCGGGCATCTGCGCGGTTTCGCCGCCGATGAGGACGCAGGCGTTAGCCTTGCAGGCTTCGGCCAGGCCAGTGACGACGGCCTCGGCGACTTCGGGGTCAAGGCGGCCGGTGGCCAGGTAGTCGAGGAAGAACAAGGGGATGGCGCCCTGGACGGCGATGTCGTTGACGCTGTGGTTGACGAGATCTGCGCCCACGGTGTGATGCATGCCGAGTTCGAAGGCGACTTTGAGCTTGGTGCCGACGCCGTCGGCGGAACTGACCAGGATGGGGTTCTTCCAGCGCTGGAGGTCGAGGCGGAAGAGCGCGCCGAAGCCGCCTATGCCGCCCAGGACATTGCGATTGAAAGTCTTCTGCGCCAGGTACTTGATGCGTTCCTTGGCGCGGTCGCCGCTGGAGATATCGACGCCCGCATCGGCGTAGGTCACGGACTTGGATTTGGGCTCGTCTGGCACGGTGAGGACTTTCTGGGGTGGATTCTGCGGCGGACCGGGCGGAAGAGCGATCGGTCCGGAAAGGACGATTCTAGCAGGATTTGGGGGGCGCGGGCGGTGATTCAAGGAAGCGGCTGCGCTCCGCGGCTGTGGGAATCGGGCAGGAGTCGAGGCGTCCCCAGATGCGATAACGGGAGCGGGCGACCAGGCTGTAGACGAGATCGCGGAGGGGGCGGGGGATGAGGCGGAGGCAGGCGGCGACGGGGGGCCAGGGTTGGGGGAGCTGGCGGAGGAGGGCCAAAACGGCGTTGGAGCAGAGGAGCAGGCGCTCGGTGGGGCGTTCGGCATCTAGGACGACGAGAATGGAGCCGGGGCCGTCTGTAACTGCCGGTGCGACAAAGCCGTGGCGCGCCAGCAGGCCGGCGACCAAGGGCGACTCGGAGGGCGCGAAGCGCAGACGGTCGTGGCGGTCGCGGGCGAGGAACCAGCGGATGGAGCGATTGCACAGGCCGCAGCGGCCATCGTAGATGACCAGCAGGCGGGGGCCGAGATTGGGCATTTCGCTCACACCTATGGAGATGAAGGCGGGAAGCGGCATGATTCAATTCGATGCTGTGCGGTCAATCACCCGGGGGCAAACCGGCGGCTTCTATACTGAAGGCACCATGAGCGAACCAACAATGGCACACAACCGCGCACGGTCGCAGGCACTTCAACAGCGCGCAGAGCGCTTCTTTCCCGGCGGGGTGAACTCGCCGGTGCGGGCGTTCAAAGCGGTGGGCGGGGCGCCGCCGTTTGTGGAGCGGGCGGCGGGCGCGTGGCTGACCGACGCCGACGGCAACCGGTATATCGACTACTTCGGCTCGTGGGGTCCGATGATCCTGGGGCACGCGTTTCCGCCGGTGGTGGAGGCGATTGAGCGGGCGGCGCGCAACTCGGCCAGCTTTGGGGCGTCGACGGCGGCCGAGGCAGACCTGGCGGAGCGGGTGGTTGCCTGCTATCCGGCGATTGAGAAGCTCCGGTTCGTCAGCTCGGGCACCGAGGCGACCATGTCGGCCATCCGGCTGGCGCGGGCGGCGACAGGGCGCAAGGTGATTGTGAAGTTCGAGGGCTGCTACCACGGACACTCCGACGGGTTGCTGGTGAAGGCGGGGTCGGGCGTGGCGACGTTTGGGATCCCGGGGTCGGCGGGGGTGCCGGAGGAGATTGCGGGGCTGACGCTGGCGCTGCCGTATAACGACCTGGGCGCTGTGGAGGCGGCGTTCGCGACGCATCCGGGGGCGATTGCGGCGGTGATTCTGGAGCCGGTGGTGGGGAATGCCGGGTGCATTGCGCCTGCGACGGGGTACCTGGCGGGGCTGCGGGAGATTACGGCGCGCGAAGGGGCGCTGCTGATTGCCGACGAGGTGATGAGCGGGTTTCGCGTGGCGCTGGGCGGGGCGCTCGAGCTCTATGGGCTGGATGCGGACCTGGTGACGCTGGGAAAGATTGTGGGCGGAGGGCTGCCGGTGGGCGTGCTCGGCGGGAAACAGCGGTTTATGGATCTGCTGGCGCCGCTGGGACCGGTCTACCAGGCAGGGACGCTGAGCGGGAATCCGCTGGCCATGGCGGCGGGGATTGCGACGGTTGGGTATCTGCAGGAACACGCGGGCGAGGTGTATCCCAAGCTTGAGAAGACGGCGAAGGCGGTTGCGGAGGGCGTGGCCGCCGAGGCTGCGAAGGCCGGCGTACCGCTGACGCTGAACCGCGTGGGGGCGATGTGGACGTGGTTCTTTACCCCAGGGCCGGTGACGGATTACGCGCAGGCGGCCGAGAGCGATACGGCGGCGTTCGGGCGTTTTCATCGGGCCATGCTGGACGCGGGGGTGTGGCTGCCGCCTTCGCAGTTTGAGGCGGCGTTTCTGGGGACGGCGCATGGGGAAGACGAGGTTGCGGCGACGATTGCGGCGGCGCGGGGGGCGTTTGAGGCGGTGGTCGCGGGCTAGGGCGCGGGGTCGGGAGCTTCGCTCCAGGCGTCCAGTGTGACGAAGCGATGGGTGGCTTTGTAGCGGGCGAGGATTTGGCCTGCGGCGGCGACGGATGGGCCGCGATTTGCACCCAGCTGGAGGTGTCCGCCGTCGTGGAGCACGATGTTGGTAGCCCAGCCGCTGCGCTGGTTGCGGTCGATGGTTGCGCAGAGGCGCTGGGCGATGCGGTCGGCGGAGGGCTCGCGCCAGTCGGTGGTGATGGCGTTCCAGAGAACGGGCGTCATGCCCAGGGAGCGGGCGATTTTTAGCACGACAGGGCGGCGGCCGCCGAAGGGCGGGCGAAACCAGCGGACCGGCGCGCCGGTGATTTGCTGGAGGGTCTGGCTGGTTCGGGTCAGTTCCTGCTCGACGCGCGCGGACGAGGCGATGGCCAGGTTGGGGTGGGACCAGGAGTGGTTGCCGATGAGGTGTCCGGCGGCGTGGATGCGGCGGACGAGATCGGGCTCGGCCTGAGCGTAGCGACCGACGAGGAAGAAGGTTGCGCTGACGTTGTGCGCGGCCAGGATGTCGAGGAGCTGCGGAGTCCAGGCGGGGTTGGGGCCGTCGTCGAAGGTGGGGGCCAGCTCGCCGGGGCGGCGCGGGGCGGTGTGCGTGGCGCCGAAGAGCTGAGAACCGGGAACCATGGCGGCGTAGGCATAGCCGCCGGCGGCCAGGCCGAGCGCGGTTAGGGCGCCGAGGCCGACGGAGATCTCAGTTGCCAAAGGGGTCTGCATGACGCCTACAAGTGTGCGGCCCGAAGCGCCTGAACTGCAAGGCGCGGTCCCGCCCGACGATGAGGGCGGAAGGCTACTCGGAGGTGGTGGGATCGATGACGGCACGGACCTGCGCGACGCTGTTGGCGGGAAAGCCACCCTTCTGAGCATGCTGGCGCACCGTGTCTTCATCCGGAGCAATGTAGACGCAGTAGATCTTGTTGTCGGTGACGAAACTCTGGACCCACTGGATCTGGGGGCCCATCTCGCGCAGGACGCCGCACGACGTTTGCGAGATGGCCTTGAGTTGCTCCGGCGTCAGCTTGCCGGCATCCGGAATTTCTCTTTCGATGACGAATTTGGGCATGGTTTCGACCTCGCTTATGGGATTTGTGCCCCGGGGAATTGAGCAGGCTGGATTCTATCGCATCCCGCAGGGCGGATGGCAACTGCGGGAAAATGGGACGGCGGCGTTGCATCGTGGGTCGCCTGCGGGCGTATACTCAGCCTTGTTCGGGTCGCATCCTGAGGGTACGGAGCGGCACTGGAGACAACCATGAGCGTTACCAGCTTCCCCGGAGGGCGAGAGTCTGCCTCCGCCGGCCTCCCCATCAAAAAAGTGACCATGCCTGCACTTGCCGAGATGAAGCGGCAGGGCAAGCCCATTTCCGCGCTTACCGCGTACGACTACTCGTCTTCGCGGCTGGCCGATGAGGCGGGCATCGACCTGCTGCTGGTGGGCGATTCGCTGGCCATGGTGGTGCTGGGCCACGAAAACACCATGGCCGTGACCGTGGACGAGATGCTGCACCACACGCGCGCGGTGCGGCGGGCGGTGCGGCGGGCGCTGGTGGTGGCCGATATGCCGTTTGGCAGCTATCACGGCAGCGTCACGGAGGGGCTGGCCAATGCGGTTCGCTTTGTGAAAGAAGCGGGCACGGAGGCGGTCAAGATCGAAGGGCCCCGGGTGGAACTGGTGCGCGCGCTGACCGAGGCGGAGATTCCCGTCATCGGTCACCTGGGGCTGACGCCGCAGAGCGTTCACCGCATGGGCGGCTATCGCGTGCAGGCGCGCACGGCCGACACGGCAAAACGGCTCAAGGACGATGCGATGGCGCTGGCCGACGCGGGAGCAGGTGCCATCGTGCTGGAGGGCGTGCCGCGCGAGGTGGCCGCGGAGATTACCGCGGAGCTGCCGGTTCCGACCATCGGGATTGGCGCGGGGCCGGATTGCGATGGGCAGATTCTGGTGTTCCACGACCTGCTGAACCTGACCTTCGCGCCGGCGGCGAAGTTTGTGCGGCGGTATGCGGATGCGGGCGGGCTGATCCGCGCGGCCATTGAGCATTATCGCGAGGATGTGGAGCATCGGGCGTTTCCGTCGGATGAGGAGAGCTATCACCTGGCGCCCGCGGTGCGGCAGGCGCTGGATGCCTCGGCGAAGACAGGAATGCTGAGGAAGGCCTGATGGAGATTCTGCGCACGGTGGCGGAGTTGCGGGCGTGGTCACGGCTGGAACGCAATGACGGGGGAAACACCATTGGCCTGGTGCCAACCATGGGCGCGCTGCATGCGGGACACGCGTCGCTGATTCGTGCGGCGAAGAACTCAGTTGGGTTTGTTGCCGTCAGCATCTTTGTAAACCCGACGCAGTTTGGACCGCAAGAGGACTTTGCGCGGTATCCGCGCAGCTTTGATGCTGACTGCGCGCTTGCTGAGGCGGAAGGGGCAGACGTGGTCTTTGCGCCCTCGGTGGAGGAGCTTTACCCGGCGGGGGTGGCTACGTTTGTGGAAGTGGTAGGCCTGAGCGAACGCCTGGACGGCAAGTCCCGGCCCGGTCATTTTCGCGGCGTGGCGACGGTGGTGACCAAGTTTCTGATTGCTGCGGAGCCGGACAGGGCGTTCTTCGGGCAGAAGGATGCGGCGCAGGTTGCGGTGCTGCGGCGGATGGTGACGGATCTGCGCCTCGCGACGGAGATTGTGGTTTGCCCCATTGTGCGCGAGGCGGACGGGCTGGCGTTGAGTTCGCGGAATGTTTATCTCAGCGTGGAGGAACGGGCGCGGGCGCTCACGCTCAGCCGAGCCGTTCGTGCGGCGGAGGCTCTTTTTGCATCCGGCGAGCGGCGCGGCGAGAGATTTATCGAGGCGGCGCGCGCGGCGTTTGCTGCCGTGCCGGAGATTCGCGTGGACTACATCGCGCTGGTGGACTGGGCCACGTTGGAGCCGGTTGAGCTTGCGACTCCCGGGTCGCTGTTTGCCGTGGCGGCGTGGGTGGGAGCGACACGGCTGATTGATGATGCGATTCTCGGCTGAGCCCGGAGGGGGCGCACCGAGAAATCCGTTGCCGGCACCGGAATGCAGGCTACACTCTGTAGTCAATGCCGGAACTGCCCGACATCGCCGCTTACATCACTGCGCTGGAGGCTCGCATTCTGGGGCAGACGCTGGAACGGGTGCGGCTGGCAAGCGTGTTCCTGCTGCGGACGGTGGATCCGCCGCTCGAAAGCGTCGAGGGGCGTACGGTGGTGGCGCTGCGGCGCGTCGGCAAGCGGGTCTGCATCGGCGTGGAGGGGGATTTGTGGCTGGTGCTGCACCTGATGATTGCGGGGCGGCTGCACTGGAAGCCGCCGCTGGCGAAGCTGGCGGGACGGAATGCGCTGGCGGCGTTTGATTTTCCGAACGGGTCGCTCACTTTGACCGAGGCCGGGAGCAAGCGGCGGGCGTCGTTGCACGTGGTGCGCGGCGAGGAGGGGTTGCGGTCGGCCGATCCGGGCGGCATCGAGATTTTTGCCACGGACCTGGACGGGTTTCGCGCGGCGCTGACCGAAGAAAACCGCACGCTGAAGCGGGCGCTGACCGATCCGCGGCTGGTGAGCGGCGTGGGCAACGCTTACTCCGACGAGATATTGCACGCGGCGCGGCTCTCACCCATTACGCTGACGCACAAGCTGAAGCCCGAGGAATGGGAGCGGCTGTTTGCGGCGACGCGTTCCACGCTGACGCTGTGGATGGAGCGGCTGCAGAAGGAAGCCCAGAAGACCTTTCCTGAGGGAGTGACGGCGTTCCGGCCGGAGATGGCGGTGCACGGGAAGTTTGACCAGCCCTGCCCGCGCTGCGGCGAGAAGGTGCAGCGGATTCGCTACGCGGACAACGAAACCAACTACTGCGCGCGCTGCCAGACCGGGGGCAAGGTGCTGGCCGACCGGAGTCTCTCGCGGCTGCTGGGCTCGGACTGGCCGCGGACGCTGGAGGAGTTGGAGGCGCTGAAGCGGCGTTGACGATGAGCGCCGAGGCACGCCCGGATTTCTGCTTGACACGGGCTTCGCGGCTGCGGCACAGTCAATGGCACAACTCCGGACAGGCCGAAGGACGATTTCCCCAACGCTACCGATTCCCGGCCCCTCGGAGGCTGATGTCTCATCCGCGATGGAGGTTCCTCGATGCATCATCTTCACTTCAACCACTGGGCCATTCTGGTTTCGGCGCTGATTCTGTGGTTCCTGGGCGCGATCTGGTACTCGCCTGCACTCTTCGCCAAGCCATGGATGGCGTTGCTGAAGATTACGCCCGACCCCAGCAAGAAGAACAACAGCATGATCATTGGCATGATCTCGTCGTTCATTGGCGACCTGATTCTTTCGTTGATGCTGGCGCACATGGTGATCTGGTCGGGGTCGGACACGTTTGCATGCGGCGCCTTGATCGGGTTTATCGTGTGGCTGGGTTTCTTTGTGGCGCCGAACTTCCCGCAGGGCATCTACGAGGGAAGGCCGTTCAAGCTGTTCGCCATCAACAACGGCTACTGGCTGGTGGGCCTGACGATCGTGGGCGGGCTGCTGGCGGTGTGGCACTAGAGCGGACGCAGCCGATTACAATCGACGCATGAGCAAAGAAGCGATTCAAACCAAGGCGGCGCCGGCGGCGATCGGGCCTTATTCGCAGGCGATCCGCACAGGCAACCTGGTGTTTACGGCGGGGCAGATTGCGCTGGACCCGGAGACGCAACAGGTGGTGGCGCCGGGCATTACGGAGCAGACCACGCGCGTGATGGAAAACTTGAAGGCGATTCTTGAGGCAGCGGGAACAAGCCTGGCGCGGGTGGTCAAGGCGACCGTCTTTCTGAAGGACTTCAACGACTTCGCGGCCATGAACGCGGTCTATGGCGCGTACCTGGCGCCGGAGGGCGTGGCTCCGCCGGCTCGCTCCACTGTTGAAGTCAGCCGCCTTCCCAAGGACGTTCTGGTGGAAATCGAACTGGTCGCGGAGGTTTGGAGACGGCTTCCGGTTGCTTTGCGCAAGCTTTGATCATCCAAATGGAAGCAGGGCAACCCCATGAATAAGCACGGGAGGTGGGCATGAGCGAAGCGCCGGAGAAGGTTGTGCGCAGCGAGGCGGAGTGGCGGAAGCTGCTGACGCCGGAGCAGTACCGGATATTGCGCGAGAAGGATACGGAGCGGCCCTTCACCGGGGCGCTGACGGAGAACCACGAGACCGGCAACTACCACTGCGCGGGGTGCGGGGCGCTGCTGTTCATGAGCGGGGCCAAGTTCGACTCCGGGTGCGGCTGGCCGAGCTTCATGCTGCCGGCCGAGTCCAAGGCGATTACTGAGCACGAAGACCGGAGCTTGGGCATGCGACGCATTGAGGTGACTTGCGCGCGCTGCGGGGGCCACCTGGGACACTTGTTCCCGGACGGGCCGCGGCCTACGGGGCTGCGGTACTGTATCAACTCGGCCTCGCTGACGTTTGAGCGGGCGGAGTAGCGCCTAGTACCCCGACCAAATGGATTTGTGCTTTCCCAGGCCCCAAAATCGGGACCTGGGGCACCCGCACCTCTGGATGTGATGACAGAATCACCGGGTCGCGACACTAGCGCCTGCGGATGTTGGCGCGGTAGTCTGGCGGCATGGCTTTCTCCTTTTATCGAGTATGGATCGGGCTGGTTGTTGCGCTGGCTTGTGTTGGCGCCGCACGGCTGCCGGCGCAGGCGCCTGCCTTGCAGGAAGACAAGCAGCTCGACCAGGAGTTGCAGTCGATTGCCGCGGCGCATCACGGCAGGGTTGCCGTTTACGCGCACAACCTGAGGAGCGGCGAGACAGCGTCGCTGGCGGCCGATGAGGCGGTGAAGACGGCTTCGGTGATCAAGATGGGCATTCTGCTGGATGCGGCGGAGCAGATCCGCGCGGGGAAGGCCTCGCTCCAGGAGAAGCTGGTGCTGACGCACGAGAACCAGGTGCAGGGCTCGGGCGTGCTGGGGCAACTGACTGCGCCGCTGGCTCTTACTCTGGGAGACACGCTGCACCTGATGGTGGTCGTGAGCGACAACACGGCGACCAACCTGGCCATCGACCGGCTGGGGCTGGAGCACATCAATGCGACGCTGCGCGCGGCCGGGCTGACGCAGACGGTGCTCTACAAGAAGGTGTATGTGCCGGCGACAGGGCCGATGCCGGCGGATCAGCCGAAGTTCGGGCTGGGCAAGACCACGGCGCGGGAGATGGCTTCGATCATGGAGCGGCTGGCGGAGTGCCGGTTGAGCCTGGACGGGAGCGCGCCGCTGGCCGGCGATGGGGCGATTTGCGGGGCGATACTGCACATGCTGCGCCAGCAGCAGGACCGCGACAGCCTGCCGCGCTACCTGGAGGCGCTGGATACGAGCGAGCACGGGTCGGCGATCGCCAACAAGACCGGGGCGCTGGACCAGGTGCGCAACGACGTGGCACTGATTGCGACGAAGAACGGGCCGGTGGTGATTGCCGGGTTTACCTGGGAGAATGCCGACCAGCGCTGGACGGGCGACAACGAAGCGGAGAAGACGCTGGGCAAGCTGGGGCAGGCGATTGTGAAGCGCTGGTCGCCGGAAGGACTGGATGCGGCGGCGTTTCCCTGGGCCACCTGCGGTGGGGCAGACGGCGCTTGCGCGCCCAAAGGTCCATGACTCCACCAGCCACCTGCGGTGGGGCAGACGGCGCTTGCGCGCCCAAAGGTCCATGACTCCACCAGCCACCTGCGGTGGGGCAGACGGCGCTTGCGCTCCCAAGAGCCATTAAACCCGCGAATTGCGGTCAGTAGAAAACCCCGTCCGGAGGGGAACGGGGTTTGCGCCGAGCTTGAATTGAGGGCGAGCGGGCCGGAGCCCGGATGTGCCTTTACGTCTTGGCTACCTTGCCGGTCTTGATGCAGGTGGTGCAGACGCGGATGCGCTTGGATGCGCCGTTAACCAGGGCCTTGACAGCCTGGAGATTGACGTTCCAGCGGCGCCGCGAGACGTTGTGCGCGTGGGAGATGTTATTACCGAACTGCGGGCCTTTGCCGCAAATGTCGCATACCTGTGCCATGACTTCGCTCCAAACCTTTTCTTTTTTCGTGCTGCCGGTTGCGGCTCCGGGTGAGCGAATTTTTTGAAAACCGCTCAAACCAGGGGCTTTTGCCGGGATAGCCACCGGGGCGCGCAGACACGCACAGCACCGCCAGCTTGCCGAATCTCCAGTATACGCGGAATCGGGTTGGGAGCCAAGCCGGACACTGGTCCAACGCAAGATGAGCCCGAGCGGTGGATTTGATTCCAACGCTAGATGAGCCTGAAGGGGCGGTCATGCTGGGTAGTGAAAATCCGCATGGACGAGGCGGAGAAGTTGAGTTTGGAATCGATGGGCCGGTTTGTGCAGGCCGAGCGCAGCAGGTTTCTACTGGGCGGGTGGCCCAGGTCCCATGACCGCGAACCTGGGCGCCCCAGGCCTCGCGTTTGAGGCCTGGGATCGCACGAACCCCACCCCGCCGTCCCGTAGAACTGAATCCTCTCCACCCGGTTGACAGACCATCGAGCAAATTGATATGAAATTCACCGGTCAACTGTATGCTAATGTCCAGGCGCGTCCGCCAAAAAAGGAGAACTCCCTCGATGTTTACCCCCAAAGGAAAATTCGGCTGGTATGAACTGATGACCAGCGACACCGAAGCCGCCGGCAAGTTTTACTCCGACGTTGTGGGCTGGACCACCCAGGAGATGCCTGGCGACGGCCCTCCGTACACCGTCTTCAACATCGGCGATGTTGGCATGGCCGGCATGCTGAACCTCCAGGGACACACCGCATGGGTCGGCTACATCGCGGTGGATGATGTCGACGCTCATATCGAGAAAATCGTCGAAGCCGGCGGCAAACTATGGAGACCCGCCACCGACGTTCCTGGAATTCTCCGCTTCGCCGTAATGTCCGACCCCCAGGGCGCCGCCATCGTGGTCTTCACCCCTAACCCGAACATGCCCTCGCCGCAGCGCCCCGCGCCGCCCACTCCCGGCACCATCGGCTGGCACGAGCTCTACACATCCGATCTCGAAGGCGGATTCAGCTTCTACAACAAGCTCTTTGGCTGGACCAAGGTCACGGATATGGACATGGGGCCCATGGGCGTCTATCGAATTTTTGATGAAGGCGACCACAAGCAAATGGGCGACGGCGGCATGATGACCAAAGCGCCGCAAATACCCGTCTCATGCTGGAACTTCTACTTCGCCGTCGACTCCATCAAGGCAGCCGTCCAACGCGTTCAGTCCGGCGGCGGCAAGGTCATCAATGGTCCCATGCAGGTCCCCGGCGGCGGCTGGATCATCAACGGTCAGGACCCTCAGGGAGCCATGTTCTCCCTCGTCAGCGGCAACGAGTGAACCAATCGTTCTATTCTGACCGGACCCGATGAGCCCACGCGCGGTTGCGTGGGCTTTCGCCGGCCTGGCACTTGTTGAAACAGGCGCGGTCCGTTCCTCCACGGGCTCAATTGCTGTTCGACTGGCAAGGCCGGGTCCCGAGAGCGGCGTCCTCCGCCGTCGGCATTCAGAAAAGAATTCCGTAACCCGGGCCGTTGCCCGCCTTCTTCCAATTCTTCAACCAGATACACCCGCATTGCCCAACCCGCGCTTGACTCCCACGATCAATAGGACTAACTTCAAGTCAGGGGTTGAGTTACATATCTCCCCTTTCAGGCTCTCTGAACTAAGGCAGTTACTCTGAAGTATCTTATCTCTTAGCCCTTGATATACCTGAGGGTCCCCAATGATAGTTTCCAAAGTTAAAAAGCAGCCAAAAGTCAAAACCTCGCCCGCCAGTAAGTCGGCAGCGCCGGAGATCTCCGCTTCGCACGACAGCATCAGGGAGCGGGCATTTCAGATCTATCAGAACCGCGGCGGCAAACCCGGCCACGACATGCAGGACTGGTTCCACGCCGAGCTTCAACTCCTGGAGCGCTGAAGCATCCCATCTCAGTTGTCGAAGGTCCGGCCGAAGGCCGGAGGGGGAAGTTGTGGGTTGTCCAGTCTGTAAGCGTCTTGAACGAACCTTCGAGGGTTGGAACACCGAGTGCGTCCGGGCTCGTTCTTCTTTGTATCGCAGCGTCAGCACCAGGTTCGCCGCCTATGACAATGTCGAGATGGAGCGCGCCCGCAGCGAGCTGCAAATGCATCGCTCGGTCTGCGTCTTCGCCGTGACCAGGGTGGTCGCCGGGCCGCGCGTCGCCGCCGCGGCCCGCGCCTCTGCGATCTCCTCGGCCCGCTACGCCGCTCCGCCTCCATCCGCTTTGTCAAAAGTTCGCTGATCCGCGTCAGGCGCCCCCGCCTGTTCCGCACAGCCCTTCCAGCGCCAGTGCATGGAGCCGCACGCTCCCCGCCGCGGCTTGCGTTCGCCGCCGCGTCAGGTTTGTGAGCTGTTCCTCCGTCAGCCGCGGAATGCCAGAGCAGCATACGCGTCATCACCCATCCCCTCAAAAGAAATCGTTGTGACAAAAGAATCTTCTGGGTTAGAATGCCTGCCAGAGCGGCAAGCAACGCCTGGCTGCTCCTTCCCAGGAGAGTTCACGTTCCCCAACCCTCCCACTTGTTGTCTCCAGTCTGTTCCGAACCCTCCGCTTCCGGCGGCCACGGTTCAACCCTGCCGATTCCCCGCGGCCGGGCGAGTGCAGATGCCCGCCCCTGCCGAGCCACTCAAACCTGACCAAGCCGCTTTCCAGGCCCGTCACAGCGTTCCGTGGTGAACTCACGCGGTTTTCCCCCGCCGGGCGGCGCGCCGTCCCTGCTGGCGCCGTCGCTTCCCGTCGTGGAGATTCACCCTCGCCGAGCCTGCAAGCTGCTCCTGTCCACCCCCAAAAATCCCGGAGGATCTATGACCACTCGCAAACCAGGCGCCATGGTGTCTTTTGCCGCCGCCGCTCTTCTCGCCCTCTCTGCCGTCCCCGCATTTTCACTCCCCACCCACAACGTTCCCATTGGCCTAGCGGTCTCCACCGACCAGGGCCGCGTCGATTCCTCCAAGGAACTGAACCTGACCGTGGCGCTCGCACTGCACAACCGCGCCGAGTTCGACAAGGCAGTCGACAATCTCTACGATCCGGCTTCGCCAACCTTCCGCCAGTGGTTTACCGACAAGGATTTCGAGAAGTACGCACCCACTGCGCAGGAGTTCGAAACGGTCAAAAACGAGTTCGTCAAGCAGGGTTTCGCCGTCCTCTTCTCCGACCCGCGACGCCTCTCACTCCGCGTGCACGGAACCGCTGCCATGGTTGAAAAGGCCTTTCAGACCGAACTGCACAACTTCACTTACCAGGGCAGAAGCTTTCAGGCGCACATCGCCGATGCGCATTTGGCCGGACCGGTCAACGAGCTGGTCGATTCCGTCTCCGGCATCGAGCTGCATCAAACCCGGACCCAGCTCAGCACCGTCAAAAACCCCAGGACCGGCCTGCCGGCGTCCAGAAAGCCTGTCAAGACAAAGGCATCGTTAGCTGCCTTTGCGGCCTCGCTTACCGACGCGCCGCTCACCCAGGCGACCCCCGAGTTGTGGGAAGGCGGCGGCAATGCCGGTTACTTCGACGGAATACAGTATGGCGCCAACGGGATGACAGCCGCTTTCACGCCGGCTCAGTTGCAGAAGCACTATGGCCTGACCTCCCTGATCAGCGCCGGCTACAACGGCGCCGGCCAGACCATCGCGCTGGTTGAAGCCTACGGCTATCCCCAGGCCAAGGCCGATGCCAACGCCGCCGCCAGCCTCTTTGGCCTGCCTGCGCTCACCTCTTCCAACTTCGCCGTTGTTTATCCTGAAGGGACGCCCATCAACCCCAATGACGGAATCCTCACAGGCTGGAATACCGAGATCGCCCTCGATATTCAGTCCGCCCATGCCACCGCTCCCGGCGCCAAAATCGTTGTGGTGGCTTCTTCCGGTCAGGACAACGAAGACCAGATCGGCTCCCTCATCTACATCATCGCCACCAATCTGGCCAGCACCGTCTCGAGCAGCTGGGAAAACGACTCGGAGATCATTGCTGGAACCCTTGAAGAGCAACTCTTCAACACCGTTCTTGAAACCGGCGCCGCGACGGGAATCTCCTTCCAGTTCTCCTCCGGCGACGGCGGCGACGAAGGCCTGGGCACGCCTGTTGGCGCGGTCAGCGTTCCCTCCAACTCGCCCTATGCCACCGCCGTCGGTGGCACCAGCGTGCTGAACAATCCCTACGGCACCGGCCAGATCGTCACCGGCTGGGGCAACAACATCGTTTATCTCAATGACGGTGGCGTGCTCGATCCGCTGGAAGGCTTCTATTTTGGCGGTGCGGGCGGCGGGCAAAGCCAGTACTTCGCCAAGCCCTCCTGGCAGCGCACTCTTCACGGCTCCTGGCGTCAAGTCCCCGATGTCGCCGCGCTCGCCGACCCCTACACCGGCTTCCCCATCATCATTACCGAGGGCACCGAACAGTATGGCGTGGTCTATGGGGGCACCAGCCTGGCCAGCCCCATCTTCACCGCCACCTGGGCCATCGCCGACCAGTACAACGGCCAGCCTCTCGGCCTGGCAGGCCCCATCCTGGCGACTCTCAAATCCGGCGAAATCCTCGACGTGGTACCGCCCCCCTCAAGCATCACCAAGTACAATCCCATCGGCCTGCTGTCAAACGGAACAACCGAAACCAGCCTTACCTCTTCGCAGATTTACACCGAGGCGGAAGACCTCAACAACTTTCCCAACGACCTGACGCTCTATTCGCAGACTCGCTTCCTCAGCACTGTCTGGCCCGGCGCCTACGGGTTCCCCGCGAGCACATTCGACGTGGCCGTCAGCTTCGGCACCGACTCTTCCCTCACCGTAACCTCCGGCTGGGACAACGTGACGGGCTGGGGCGAACCCAACGGGCTTCCCTTCATCCAGGCCGTTACCGGCAAGACGACCGGAGCACCCCTGAAAAAGAAGGAATAGAGTCTCCACGTGGCGAAACACCCTGGCGCGCCGGAGCAGACACTCCGGCGCGGCCTTACGTGAAATGCTCGCCCGCAGTGCGCGGGACGGGAGGAAGCCAAGCGCCTGCCAGCGGTTAGCGATCATCCGTCCCCTCAGGCGCCCTGCATTCTTCCTGCACAACCCTGCATCATCCCTTTTCCGAAATTTTCCTGTTGACATAGCTGTATTGTTATATAACAATGCACTTATATCAGGTATCCGTTATGTCAAACCTCGATTCAGCCTTCTCCGCCCTCGGCGACCCAACCCGCCGGGCCATCCTTGCCCGGCTCGCCCTCGGCGAAACCACGGTCATGGAACTTGCCAGACCCTTCGCGATGACCCAACCCGCTGTCTCCCGCCACCTCAAGGTGCTGGAGGCTGCGGGCCTCATTGTCCGTCGCGCCGAGGGCGCCAGACGCCCGGCTCGCCTCGCCGAGCCCGCCCTCGATGCCATCGATCAATGGCTCGACATGTTGCGGCAAGCTCTGGCCAGAAACTACGACCGGCTGGACCAAGTATTGGCAGGAATGAAACCGGAAAATGGAGGAAATCCCCAATGAGCAGCACGCAAACCCCGGCCAATCCCAGGCTGACTCTCACCACTGAGGGCGACACGCATGTCGTTGTCACCCGCCGCTTCAACGCCAAACCCGAGGGCGTCTACCGCGCCCACACCGATCCACAAATCATTCAAAAATGGCTGCTTGGTCCCGAAGGCTGGACCATGCCCGTCTGCATCAACGACAACCGCCCAGGCGGGAAGATGCGCTATGAGTGGGCAAACGCCAAAGGCCACAGCTTCTTTATCACCGGCGAGCTCCTGGAGCTCGAACCCGGCCGCCGCATCGTCCATGTCGAGCGGATGCATCTCCCCGATCCCACGCCCGACAACCTCGTTGAAACCACCTTCGAGCCCGACGGCGACGGCACCCTCATGACCATGCGCATGACCCTCCCCAATGCGGAAACCCGCGCCCAGATGCTCGCAACCGGCATGGAGCGCGGCATGGAGGCCAGCTACGTTCGGCTGGAAGGCCTCTTGCCGTCCTGAACTCAATCGCACCGTGTGCCCCAGGTCTCGCCTCTGAGACCTGGGTCCGCACGTTCTTCCCGTTCCAGGCGGCCAACCTATCGTCGATTTCGAATGCCTGACGTCCGGCCCCTATACTGGCGGGATGAGGCTCCCCGGCGATGAACTTGTAGCCCTGCTGGTTGCCGTCAGTTTTGCAGCCGGGCTCAACGTGTATGCGACTGTGGCCACGCTGGGGCTGCTGGCCCACGCCGGAGTGCTGCCGCTACCCCCGTCGCTGCACCTGCTGGCCAACTGGTGGGTGATTGCGGCCAGCGGCGCGCTCTTCACTGTGGAGTTTTTTGCCGACAAGGTTCCCGCCTTCGACCTGATCTGGAATGCGCTTCACACCTTTATCCGCATCCCGGTGGCGGCGCTGCTGGCCTACCAGGCCACGGCCGCTCTGTCGCCGGGGGAGCAGCTTGGCGCCGCTGCCGCGGGAGCCGCCATTGCCTTTTTCGCCCATGGAGGCAAAACCGCGGTGCGCGCCGCCGTTACCGCATCACCCGAGCCGTTTTCCAACATAACCCTCAGCCTTGGAGAAGATGTGCTGGCTGTCTTCCTCACCTGGCTGGCAACGTGGCGTCCCTATTGGGCCGCATCCATTGCCGCGGTACTGGTGCTCATCACGATCCTGCTCATTCGCTGGGTGCTGCGCGCACTCCAATCTCTCTTTCGCGGTGCGGAACATGAGCTGGAAGCATAAGCGCGCAGCCCTTCCAGGATCCGCATCATGCAGCAATCGGCTCAGCTTTGGTCACCCAGGCTCTCCCGCACCCGCTTCATGATCCCCAGGTAGTAAGCCAGGTTGTGGATCGTGTTCAGCGTCCCCGAGAGAGCCTCGCCGGCCTGCATCAGGTGGCGCAGGTAGGCGCGCGAGTAGCGCCGGCAGACCATGCAGTCGCAGGCCGGGTCGGGCGGGCCCTGGTCCTCGGCGTAGCGTTTCCCTTTGATGTTCAGCCGCCCCTCGCTGGTGAAGAGCAACCCGTGCCGCGCGGCCCGCGTCGGCAGCACGCAGTCCATCATGTCCACGCCCATGCGCGCGTACTGCTCAATTTCGTCCGGATAGCCCACGCCCATCACGTAGCGCGGCTTGTCCCTGGGCAGCAGTGGCAGCACCTCGGCAATCATCTCCAGCGTCAGCTCCCTCGGCTCGCCCACGCTTAGCCCGCCGATGGCGAAGCCGTCAAAACCGCGTCCGGCCTGATCCATCTCCACAAGCCGCTCCGCGCTCTCGCGGCGCAGGTCGCGGTACATGCCGCCTTGCACAATCCCGAACAGGCTCTGCGTCCGCCCGCCCAGTTCTTGGCGCCAGACCACTTCGTCTTGATGCGCCGTGAAGTGCTCCAGCGACCGCCTCGCCCAGGCCATCGTCAGCCGCAGGCTTTCTTCGGCGCGGCTGCGGTCGGCGGGATACTCGGTGCACTCGTCGAAGGCCATGGCGATGTCCGCGCCCAGCGCGATTTGTACATCGATGGAATGCTCTGGCGTAAAAAAGTGCGAACTCCCGTCCAGATGCGAGCGAAACCGCACGCCCTCATCCGTCACCTTGCGCAACTGGCTGAGGCTGAAGACCTGAAAGCCGCCGGAATCAGTGAGCAAGGCGCGCGGCCAGCTGATGAACCGGTGCAGCCCGCCCATGCGCCGGATGGCCTCGTGCCCGGGCCGCAGATAGAGATGGTAGGTGTTGCCCAAAATAATTTCGGCGCCCAGCGTCTCCAGCACGTCCTGCGCCACGGCCTTCACCGTCCCGGCGGTGCCCACCGGCATGAAGACCGGCGTCTGCACGGTCCGGTGGGGCAGGCTGAGCTGGGCGCGCCGTCCGCCCGTTTCGGTCTCTCGCGCGATCTTGAACTCGAGTCCCACCCCACGATTCTATCGGGAGGCCCTCCCTGGGGTTTCTGCCGGCGTCATCCGTCGTCTTGCGCGCCTGCGCCGTGGCAGAGTACTCTTCGTGTGCACAATCGACTCCAGGAAACGGAGCAGAACCCCATGGCGCCCATGCTGAATCGCCGCAGTTTTCTTATCGCGGGCGGACTTACCGCGCTTGCCTCAACCAGGGCGCTCGGCGCCAATGACACCATGCGCGTCGGAGTGATTGGAGCGGGCGGCAGAATGCACGGCCTGCTCGATGCCGCCGATAAAGCAGCGGTCTACCAGATCGCCGCCGTGAGCGACGTGTATACGCCGCGCCGCGATGCCGTCAAAGAGCGCTCCAACGGCCTGGCCACGACCCATCTGGATTATCACGAGGTGCTCGACAAAGACATCGACGCCGTGTTCATCGCGTCGCCGGACCACTGGCACGTGCGCATGGCAGTCGATGCCCTGGCGGCGGGCAAAGACGTGTACCTGGAGAAGCCCGTCACCCACACCCTGGAAGAAGGCGCGATCCTGACCCATGCGGTGCGCAGCAGCAAGCAGATCTTGCAGTGCGGCATGCAGCAGCGCAGCTGGACTCACTTCCGGGATGCGGTGGACATCATTCAAGGAGGCACGCTGGGGCGCGTCACGCAGGTGAGGACCTACTGGTGGCAGAACTATCGGCGGAACTGGATTCCGAAACCCACTGACACGGAGGCTCTCGATTGGAAGCTCTGGCTGGGAGGGGCTCCGGAGCAGGCATTCAGCGAGGAGAAGTTCAGCCATTGGCGCTGGTTTTGGAACTTCGGCGGCGGCGCCATGACCGATCTGTTCACCCACTGGATCGACGTAGTCCACTGGGCCATGAAGGCTGACGCCCCGCGCAACGCGCAGATGCTGGCGGACAAGTACATGTTCGACCAATGGGATTGCCCCGACACCGTTCAGGCGGCATTCCGCTATCCCGGCTTCGACGTGGTCTACGAGGGCATGATGGCCTCTTCCATCGATGACGGCGGTCTGGAGTTTCGCGGATCCGACGCCACCTTGAAGATCAATCGCAGCGGGTTCGGCGTGTATCGCGAAGGCGTGCAGGACGCGCAGAACCCCATTGTCAGCGCGCACAGCTTCCGCGATGGAACCATCACCCACATGGAGAATTTCTTTGAGTGCGTGAGGACGCGCAAGGAGCCGAACGCGCCCGTCGAGGCCGGTGTCGCCGCCGCCCGCGCCGGCCATATCGGCAACCTGGCCTACCTGCACGGCGGTCAAACCGCATGGCCGCCGAAGGGTTAACCTTGAACCGCGCACGTCTGGGAGACGGGCGCGCCGTCCCTATTTCCCAGCGCCCAGCCGGATGAGAAACCCAACCCGCGCCACTCGCGGCATCCCTAACGTGGTGGTCGGCGTCTTCGAGTCCTCGATCTGGCGGTTGATCACGTTCTCTCCCGCCGCAAAGAACTCCAGGCGCTTGCCAAAGTCGTGCGCGGCGTAGGCGTCCAGCCGGAAGTACCCGTGCAGCAGGAACGTATTGGCCGCATCGTCGAACTGCCTGCCGCTCAGCCGTCCCTGCAGATTCACCGTTCCCACCCGGGGCCGAAACGCGCGCACGTTCATGGTGGCCAGGTTGCGCGCCACCTCGGGAATCCAGTTGCCCAGGTCGATGCCGCCGCTGGTCACGGTCGCGTGCGCGTACTGGTAGCCCCCGTCCACCGCCAGCCAACGCAGCGGAGCGATTTCGTAGTCCAGCGAAACACCCTTGCTTTCAATCTGCCCGAGGTTTTCCCGCATCAGCAGCGTTGGCGACGAAGCCACCGCGGTGATGGGCCGGTTCACCTCGGTCAAAAAGTAGCTGGCCCGGACGCTGCCCCATCGCCCATCGGTAGCCACGCCCGTCTCCCAGCCCGTGGCGCGTTCGCTGAGCAGATTGCCATTGGGCAGCGTCAGCTGGGCGCCCACCTGCGTGGCTCGGTAAAGCTCGTTCGCCGAGGGCTCGCGAAAGGCCCGGAACCCCGACGCCGAAACCGCCCAATGGCCCCCCAGCTTGCGGGAAAGCCCCAGGCGGGGATCGAAAAATCGCTGTCCCTCCTGCGTCGGTTGCGTGGCCGCAGGAACCCACGCGCTTCCGTTCCATACCAGCGCCTGCCCGTCGAAGTTCTGAAACCAGTCCATGCGGCCGGCAGCGGTCAGCGTCCATGCCTTATGCACCGCCATCGCTTCCGCGTAGCCGCCCGAATCCCTCTGGTGATCGTGCAGGTTGGTCAGCTTGGCCGTTGCCCCATAGGTCTGTTCCTGGTCCCAGACGCGCACGTCGTGGGTATCCGCGCCGGCCAGCAGTAGCACCCCGGCTCCCAGCGGCTGGCTCCAGTGGGCCACCGCGCCCAGTTCGTTGTCCGGTGTCAGCGAAAACTTCGTGGGAGTCTCCCCGCAGCGATAGGAGCAGTTGGGATCTCCGAAGTCCGGCAGGCTGGAGATCGAGGAAAAGGTCTGCCGGTAATGCTCGGTCGACCCGTAGAACCGCGTCACCAGCGAGCCCTCGCGCGGCCCCTTCCAGTCGCCTCCCGTCGCGTAGCGCCATAGCCGCGTCCCGTTGGTCTGGTCGGGAGTTCCGTTGTTGCGCGCCTCGTTGAAGCCGCTTCCGCGCGCAAACACCCTCAGCGCTCCCCGGGCGTGCTCGGCCAGCAGCACCCCGTTCTGGCTGTGCACGTTGCTGGCAATATCCACCGGCCCCTGCTGCGCCGGGGCCTCCTGAATGTACCCATCGGTGCCGAGTACGCCTCCCGTCGCCAGCAATCCCCAGGGTCCGCGCTTTCCTTCCAGCATCAGGCTATCGTCGTACGTGCCTTCCGAGCCGGAGCTGGATCTCAGCTCGCCCAGGTCGGAGGTTGGCCGCGCCGGAACCACGTTCACCACCCCGCCGATGGCGCTCGAACCGTACAGATCGCTGGCGCCGCCGCGCACCAGCTCGATGCTCCCGATCGCCAGCTCCGGCTCTTCCTGCCAGTGAATCGTGTCGGCAAATGCGTCGTTGAGCGGCACATCGTCCTCGGTAATCAGCGTTCGGCTGGCCGAGGTGGAACCCAGGGCACGAAGGCTCATGCCTTGTGAGGACGGATTGGCCACCAGCGAGCTCGACCGCCGAAACAGCTCCACACCTGGAAGCTGCCGCATCTCGTCGTCCAGCGTGATGGCCGCCGTCGTATCCAGGCTTTTTTCATCGAGCAGCCGCGTGGTCACCGGGCTCTCCAGCAACCCCATCGGCGTGCGATAGGCGGTCACCGTCACCTGTTCCGCTCTGGCCGCGGGCTCCAGTTGGATGACCTTCCCCTGTGTCAGCCGGACCGTTTCTTCCGCAAATCCCGGCGCCGACACGCGCACCTCGCAGCCATCGAGGCACTCGACAGCCATCTTGCCCGCATCATCGCTGCGCCCCCGCATCTTCCCGGCGGAATCCGTGGCCGTAGCTCCCGCCAGCGCCGCGCCGCGGCTGTCGGTCACGGTCACGCTCACAGTTACGGCGACGTTCTCCGAGGCGGTCACCGGGGCTTGTGCGCTAAGCCTGGCCGGGGCAAACACCATCCCCGCAAGCGCCAGCGCGCCAGCCATCGCTTTGGATTGCAACCACTCCATGATCCTCGTTTCCGGCCTTTGTGCGCAGGTGGTTCTGCAATTGTGACACGCTCTCCCCGGACTGCGCATCCACGAGCGCCGGCGCAATCTCGCACAGGGGGGTCAACACAAAGGCCC